>Ga0075030_100001576_pt1 | contig 20514 bp, 21 predicted proteins | sample LitLauG_LLR_2012_FD_71393 | JGI IMG/M metagenome (GOLD analysis project Ga0075030, IMG submission 71393) | Freshwater sediment microbial communities from Pennsylvania, USA - Little Laurel Run_MetaG_LLR_2012 | ecosystem: Environmental > Aquatic > Freshwater > Creek > Sediment | place: USA...
GCCGGAATCCGTCGAACTTCCCTCTCCCGCAAGCGGGAGAGGGAAAGATCCAGGATCCGTCGAGCTGCCCTCTCCCGCAAGCGGGAGGGGGAAAGATCCAGGATCCGTCGAGCTCCCCTCTCCCGCAAGCGGGAGAGGGAAAGGTCCAGGGAACAGGCCGGCCTGATTCACCCCGCGGCCAGCGGCTCGATCTTCAAATCGAGCAGGTCGCGCCGTACCAGCGCGCCATCCGGCAGGGCATGCAGCGTGTGCTCGATCCGGTCGCCGCGCAGGCGCTCGAGGCGGTACCAGCGCGGCGGCGGCGCGGCGCTGCCCCAGCCGGTGAACTCGCGCGGCGCGACCTCGGCGACGAAACGCGCGTCGACCCGGCCGCGAAAGAAATGGCCCCACACGGGATCATCCGGGTCTCCGGCGCAATAGCACCAGGAGCCGAAGTCGAAGGGCACCCAGTGGCCGGGCGCGAGCCGGACTTCGGCCCATGAATGCGGCCCGAGGTTGGCCGGATGCAGCAGATACCCGGTGAGCAGGCGCGCCGGCACGCCGCAGGCCCGGCACAGCGCGACCAGCAGCGAAGAACCCAGCACGCAATCGGCGAGGCGCGACTGCAGCAGGCCGCCCAGCGGATCCTGGGCATCGAGGGTCTCGCGATGCACGTCGCCAAAGCGCAGGTTGCGCATGAGCCAGTCCCAGATCGCGTGGACCAGTTCGCGCGCGTCGGTGCGGCCGCGCGCCAGTTCGGCGGCCAGCGCCGCCACCGCCGCGCTGGGCGCCAGTAGCCCCTCGCGGTCGCGCAACCAGATCTCTTCGCTCGCCTCGACCGGCGTGCCCAGCGCCGCCGCGGGCGCCAGGGCATCGCCGGCCTCGGCACCGACGAATTGCACCTCCATTTCGGCAACCACCGGGCCGCGCACCGCGCCGGCGTCCAGGCGCAGCTCGACCCGACCCGGCGTCTCGCGCTGGTCGATCAGCGCGCCGGCCGGCTCGATCAGGCGCACCCGGGCGGTGCCGCGCTGGGTATCGCGCAGCGGCAGGGGCAGCCGGAACACCAGCGGCCGGCCGGGTGCGGCGGCATAGCTGTGCCATTCGCGGCGCATGGCCAGCCGATAGAGCTGCGCGGCGGCGGGCAGCGAGGTCGCATTGCGGTGCGTGGTGTCCTGCCACGGCTGCCAGGCTTCGTCGGCCGGATCGCCGGCGCGCGACTTGAGGGCATTGTTGGCCGCGTAGGGATCGAGCCGCAGTGCGCCGTCCGCCGCGCGCGTCGCGGGCAGCCCGCGGGCCAGCAGGCGCTCGAGCGTGCGCTCGGCCTTGCGCCGCGCGCCCGCCAGATCGCCGGCGCGCGCCTCGAACATCCAGCACTGCACGACGATCTGCTCGACGATTTCTTCGGCGCTGGCGACCAGGATGGATGGCATGGCCCCGGCCCGCGGATCAGAAACCGGGCACGCCGCAGCCGCGCAGCACGCGGTGCACCTCGGCGCGCTGGGCCTCGAGCAATTCGCCCGAGGCGTGGAAGCGGTCCGGGCAGTGCCGCACGCCGAATTGCGCCGCCAGGGCATCCGAGTCGATCATCGCCAGGTTGGGCTGGCTGCGGGTCAGGCCGGTCAGCATGAGGTTGGCCTCGTTGGCGTAGACCCCCAGGCTCTCGTCGAACGCGTCGCCGAGCCAGGCGAAGTTCGAGATCCGGTCGGCGGCCGACGAGGCGATGAGGTTCTGCACCAGCAGGGTCGCCCCGGTGCGCGCCTTGACCTCCTGCGCCAGCGCGGCGAGGTCGCGCTCGGTGTCGGCCACCGTCCGCGGCACGCGTTCGAAGTCGCGCCGCAGCCAGTCGGCGACGCCGGGCCCGATGAACGGCCCGAAGCGAAAGCCGTGCAGCGCGATGATCCAGCCCGTGGCGCGATGGCGAAAATGCGGCGCGACCTCGCTGCCGAGGGTGATCGCGATCGCGTCGGGCGGCGCGCAATCGACGATGCCGCGCCGCGTGATGACTTCGGTGCGCTCCAGGATGGGCGGCGTGCCGACCGCTTCGGTCATGAGGTGCAGCGCGAAATGAACGTTCTGCGCTTCGGGCCAGCGGCCGGCCAGCGTGCCATGGGCGGCCTCGGGCGCGAAGCCCGGGTAGGCCGCCGCGCCGCTTTGGCCGATGCGCTCGCCGATCCACGCGTAGACCGCCTCGGTGATCGCCCGGGCCTCGGCCGGCGTGCGCCGCAGGTGCTGCAGCAGGACGGCCGACGAATGCACGCAGCGCTCGTCCGAGAACGCCACCACCTGGGCCGGCCCGGGCGCCCGTGCGAACCAGCTCAGGAAGGCCATGTCGTCGCCGCGGAAGACCGCCGTCTGCTCGCAGGTACCCAGCGCCAGGACCGTGCCGAATCGACCCGTGCCTACGCCTTCCCAGCTGCCGCGAACGCGCTCGTGCCAGCCGGCGAGCAGCGCGCCGCGGCCCTCGCCATTCTCGAAGCCGCGGCGCCCGGCGAGCACCAGGGCGAGCAGTTCGCCCGATGCGTCCAGGCCCTCGGCATCGGCGACGACTGCACCTTCATCCCAATCGCCCGCCTCGACCATGTCCTGGTAGCCGCCGCGCGACAGTTCGGCGCGCAAGCGCACGGTACAGCCGGCGCGCGGCGCCAGCACCACCTGCAGGTCGTTCTGTTCCTCGCCCAGCGGCGGCGTCGCCGCCGCGTCGCGCCCACCGGCCAGGCGCAGGTAGCAGACCGCCAGCGGATCGCGCGCCGCGACCGCCTCGCCGCTGGCGCGCAGCCAGCGCAGGCCAGACCGGCGCAGGGTCAGAGGGCTGGCCGAGAGCGCGGGCATGCGCAATTCGCTCATGCCGCCTCCATCGCCGGGTCGAGGCAGCCGCGCTCTTCGAGGATGCGGACCACTTCCTCGGCGATCAGCCGCCAGCCTTCGGCGGTGAGGTGCATGAGGTCGACCTTGATGCGTTCGGCGCCGGCGCAGGCCGCGATGCGCTCGACATCGACGATCGAGAAGCCCAGGCGCGCCGAGAGCTCCGCCAGGCCCAGGTTGAAGCGGCGCACGCGCAGCGCCAGTGAATCCTCGGCACCCAGCCAGCAGTGCGTGCGCTCGCCCGGCGTGATGGGCGAGAGGTTGTAGACCAGGACCTGCGCACCCAGCCGCTCCTCGATCGCCAGGACCAGCTGTTCGAGCCGGGCCATGGCCGTTTCGAGCGGCACCAGGCCGGCGAATTCGCATTCACGGGCCAGCTCGGCACGGGATTCGGGGGGCCACGACTCCAGGTCGTCGGGCAGCAGCAGCCAGCCGTCGCGGCGGTGGCGCACCAGCGCATTGGTCGCCGCCGATTGCACCGACAGCACGACCACGTCGGCCGGCGCATCGAACATGGCCGTGCGCTGCTGGCGTTCGATTGGATGCGCGCCCGAAGGCAGGCGCCGTGCGAGCTCGGCGGGCACTTCGGTCTGCGGCGTCTCGCCGGGCAGCGCGATGAGGTCCAGCCGGGTGCAGGTTTCGTGGCGCACGCGCGCCAGGATGTCGGGGTGGCGGGTGCGCAGGACCTCGTTGATGCCGTTCCACTCGAGCACCCCGCCGACGCGCGAGGAATGCAGGGAATCGCGCACGTCGACGTTGCCCTTGGCGAAGATCCGCAGCACGCGGCGGCTCGAGCTCACGCGAGCCCCGCGCCGCCATGGGGGCCCGCCGCGGCGGCCGGCGCCCGCAGCAGGGCGTCGACGCCTTCGAGGGTGGTCACGCGTTCGGCCGGATCGAGATCGCAGTCGGCCGCGAGGCTGCGCCAGAACCGCATCATGATGCCGGTTTCCAGCGGATGGCGGCGCGCAAAGGCCTGCTCCCAGCCGTCCTCGCCGGTCAGCGGGTCGCGGTAGCCTTCGCGGTGCGTCAGGTGCAGCGAGATCGCGCCCTCGACCACGACGACCCGCATGCCCGAGCGGCACAGGCGCAGCGCCAGCTCGCGATGCTCGTTGATCGAGATCTCGGCGTCGAAACCGCCGGCGGCGATGAAGGGCTCGCGCGGGATGGAAAAGTTGTGGCCGGCGGCGGCCATCCATTGCGCCAGCGGCGCCGATCCGGCGCGCAGCGCGCTCATCTCGATCTCGTACAGGCGGCGCGGCGCCGCGCCCGGGTAGATCGCCAGCTCGGCGCGCTCGAGCAGCTTGTCGTACGGCAGCTGCGCGACCATCTCCTCGGTGACCAGGTAGGGCGTGATGTTGCCCATGCTCTTGACCCGCGCCTCCTTGCCCGGCCAGGGCTCGCCGCTGCGCGGATCGCGGAAGAAGCGCGTGCCGCGCAGGTGGCGCTGCTCGCCGCGCCCCATTTCGTCGTCGGCCAGGCAGCCATGGCGCGCCACCGCATCGGGCGACAGCAGCACGTCGCCGTCGAGGAACAGCAGGCGCCGCCCGCGTGCCGCCCGCGCCCCGGCGTTGCGCGACGCCGAGCGCCCGCGGCTCGGATCGTGGCGGATCAGGTGGACCGGCGGGGCGCCCGGCGGCAGGTCGGCCGGCGCGATCGCCGGCGTCGAGCCGTCGTCGACGATGATCAGCTCGGCGTCGCGTTCCCAGTCCACGCTCTGGCGGCCCAGCGCGATGAGGCTCAGGCGCAGGCGCGGGAATTCGTCCTTGGTGATGATGACGACACTGACGTTCATCGGCATACTCGTTGGCGGTGCAGGGAAGGGGACCGGAAACCGTTCAGCGCGACAGCGGATCGACCTGGATGGCCACCGAGGTCGTGCGCAGGGCGCGTTGCGCGGCGCCGCCGTCCAGGGATTCGGCGGCGTCGGTGCTGGCGGTGCCGCAATCGGCCCCGACGGCTATCTGCTGGCCGACCGACACCGTCAGGGCGCGCAGCACGGCGCGCTCGGTGGCGATGATCCGGAAGAACAGCAGCGGCGGGCAGTCCTGCGCCTTGGCCGCGCCCAGGTCGACGCGCACCTCGAGCAGCGGCGTGCCGGGCCGCAGCGCGTCGCCGACCTTGGCCAGGATCTTGTGGATCATGCCTTCGTGCATCTGCTCGCCGACGCGCGGCATCTTCAGGGCGAGGATCATGCGGCTTCCTGGTTCATCATATTCGGGTCAAGCGCTGGCATGGAAGTCCTCGATCGGCAGCGCGTCGAGCAGCAGCGCGGCGAACTCGTCCAGCGCGATCTCGGCGGCCCGCCCGGCACCGCCGTGGCAGTCGGCCTGCAGCGCGCCGCCGCCCTCCTGGGCCAGCGGACGGTCGAGGTCGAGCACGAAGCATCCGGTGCGTCGCGACAGCCGCGCCACCTCGAGGTTGCAGCGCCGGATGCGCTCGCGCAGGGCAGGAGGATCGATTCCGGCGCGGTATTGCAGCGGCTCGTCGACGTGGCGAAAAGCCGTGCACACCGCAACCGCGGTGCCGGCGGCGAGCAGACCCTCGACGATGGGCTCGAGCGCCGCCGCCGCCTCGTCGGCCGGCATCGGCGCTTCGCGGCTGCATTCGGCGGCCAGCTGCGCCGCGGCGTCGGGCGGCCATCCGGCGGCGAGGCCGCGGTGCGGCAGGAAGATCCCGCCGTCGCGGTGGCGCAGGGCCGGCAGCGCAACGGCCGGCAGCAAGGAGAAGATCACCAGCCGATGGCCCTGCTGCAGCAGCACCCGCGGATCGAGGTCGGCGATCAGGCCGCGGCGGCGCAGGGCCGCGGGCGGTCCTTCGGCAGCCGGGTCGAGCTGGTCGGGCCGGGTCGCCCAGGCCCGGACCATCTGCAGCTCGACATCGGGCAGCACGGCCGGGATGATCGCTTCGGCGTCGGCCAGCCACTGCGCCTCGGCATCGCCTTCGAGCAGCAGGATGGTCGCGGGCCGGGCGACCTCGGACGGGGCGGTCTCGAACGGGGACAAGGCGGTCGCGCTCAGGTCGCGTCGAAGGTCACGAGCAGGGTGTCGTCGAGCACCGCGTCGGCGGCCGGCAGCGCCTCGTCGGCCTGGTCGCTGAGCCAGGCTGCGACGTCGCCGGGCTTCATCCAGTCGCCGTCGTTGAAGAAGCGCCGGCGCAACACGCCGGCCTGCGATGCCGTGACCAGGACGATCGCCTTGTCGGTCTCGAATTCGAGCAGGGCCTCGTCGGCGTTGACCATCTCGCCCTCGGCCTTGCACCACTGCAGCAGGCGGACCTCGATCGAGTCGCCCAGTTCCTTCGGAATCACGAATTTCCGGATCACGCTGTTCTCCTGCCCGATGGGGTCTCTGGAATCGGTGCCGCCGCCGCGCAGCGCCGGGACGATCGCGCTCAGCCGAGCAGCCGGCGGGCCGCCTCGGCGACGCGCGGCGCGTCGGGTATGGTGTAGGCCTCGAGCACCGGGCTGGCCGAAACCGGAGCGCGGCGCGCGCCCAGCCGGGCCACGCGCAGCCCGTCGACGCGTTCGCGCAGGCCGAAGGCCAGTTCGGCGCCGACGCCGCAGACCTCCTGGCCTTCCTCGACGAACAGCGCATGGCCGGTGCGCCGGCAGGAATCGGCGAGGGTCTGCCAGTCGATCGGCCACAGCGAGCGCAGGTCGACCACCTCGGCCTCGATGCCCGACGCGGCCAGCAGCGCCGCGGCCTCGAGCGCGACCACGCTCATGTACGAGTGCGCGACGATGGTCAGGTGGCGACCGTCGCGACGCAGCGCCGCGCTGCCGATCGGGATGGTCTGCTCGTCGTCCGGGACCGTGCCGCCCAGCGGGAACAGCCGCTTGTGGTCGATGTAGACGACCGGCCCGCTGGCCCGCAGCGCGCTCTTGAGCAGTCCATAGGCATCGCCCGCGGTCGATGGCGCGAGCACGGTGAGTCCGGGCACGTTCATCAGCCAGGGCTCGATCGACTGGGCGTGCGTCGGCCCCTGGCCCTTGGCGCCCGCCGTGGCCTTGACCACCATCGGCGCGGTGAGCTGCCCGGCGCTCTTGAAGCGCAGCTTGGCGGCGTAGTTCACCAGCGGGTCGAGCCCGAGCATCAGGAAATCGAGATACGTGATGAAGGCCAGCGGCCGCAGTCCCGCCGCGGCGGCACCCGCGGCCAGCCCCACCGTGACCGCCTCGGCCACCGGCGTGTTGCGCACCCGGCTCGGGCCGAAACGCTCGAACAGGCCACGCGTCTCGGCGTACGAGCCGCCGTGCTCGGCGATGTCCTGTCCCATCAGGATGACGCGCGGATCGCGCGCCATCTCCTCGGCCATGGCGCGGGCCAGCGCCTCGCGGAAGAAGAGCCTAGACATCGAGCACCGCCTCGGCCGGATCGGGCCACGGCGCATCGGCCGCGAAGCGCTCGGCCTGCGCGATGCGGGCCTGCACGCGGGCCTGCATCGCGCTCCAGGCCGCGTCGTCGAGCAGGCCCTGCTGGCGCAGGCGGTTTTCGTAGACGCGCAGCGGATCGCTCTGCGCGAAGCTTTCGACCTCTTCGGCCGGACGCTCTTCCTTGGTCAGCGTCGAGTGCGGCCCCAGCCGCACGCTGCGCAGGTCGAGGAAGCGCGGGCCGCCGCCGGCGCGGATCGCCGCCGCCGCCTCGGCCACCGCATCGACCACGGCGTCGACATCGGTGGCATCGACGGTGCGCGCGGGGATGCCGAAGGGCAGGGCGAAGTCGACGATGCGCTCGACCCCCAGGCCGTCGCGCACCGAGGTCGACACCGCGTAGCCGTTGTTGTCGCAGGCCAGCAGCAGCGGCAGGCGCCAGAGCGCCGCCACGTTGAGCGTTTCGTGCAGTGCGCCGGCGCCGCAGGCACCGTCGCCGAACAGGCAGCAGGTCACCGCGCCGCTTTGCAGCTGCTGCTGGGCCAGGGCGACGCCGGCGGCAACCGACAGGTTGCCCGCGACCACGCCGTGCGCACCGTACAGGCCGACCGAAGGCATCGAGACGTGCGCGCGGCCGGCCCGACCGCGGTTGGGTCCGCCGTCCTTGCCGATCAGTTCGGCCAGCAGGCCGCCGGCCGGCACGCCGCGCGCCAAGGCGATGCCGATGCTGCGTCCGCTGCACAGCAGCGGATCGCTGGCCGCAAGCACGGTGCAGACGCCGACCGCCGTCGCTTCCTGGCCGCGCGAGAGCAGCTGGAAACCCGGCTTGGGCTGGCGCAACAGCGCCTGCTCGAACACGCGCAATTCAAGCATTGCCTCGAGCCGCCGATGATGCTCTGCACCATCGACGTTGTTGCGTCGCGCAAGGAGACCGGGTTGAGTCATGGACGAGTCGTGTATAAAAGCCAAAAAGCGCGCGTTGCCAAGGGTTTGCCATATGATACCGTGGTCATTATGTCGAACGGACGTTGAATAGGGCCGCTTCCCGGCCGTTTATGAGGAAAGCGTAAATCCGTGGAAGAGTCCCATCCCCCGGCGGAAAAGCCCCCGCGCGAGGCCTCTGATGTCCTATTGGCCCGCTTTTTGCTTAGCAGTCCGGCAGCGCGTCTTGCGGCAAGCGCCCTCAAGGAGGGCGCCGAGGTCGGCATCACCTTCACCGACGTGCCTGGCGACTGGCGCTTTCGCGGCGCGACCGGCTCCAGCGGCCTGCAACTGGAACCTGGCAAGCCGGTTGACCCGGATTTCGAGCTGCGCGTCGCGCCGGGCGCGGTCGATGCGATTTGCGCCCGCCCGGATGCCGAGGTCGGCGAGCTTGGCGTCACCTTTTTCGAGCATATGGCGACGCGCGACCCGGAGCAGAAGATCCGGGTCCAGCTGCACAGCGGCCTGGTCAAGCTGACCCGGCGCGGCTGGCTGGGCGTGCTGAGCAAGGGCGGCTCGACCACCGTTTCCTGGCTGGCCGCCAAGGGGCTGCGTGGCGCCGGCGCCATCGCCGGAGCGCTCGGCCGCCTGAAGGGCTGACGCCGCCGCCCAGCCGCGCAGGCGTCGCCCGCGCCTGCGACGGCTCGCGCGCACGAGGCTGTCGTCCATGACCGGGACTCACCTGCCGCTGGTTCTCGTTCCGGGTCACATGGCTACGGCCCGTTCGTGGCGCCTGCAGGTCGAGGATCTGGGCCGCGATCGCGCGATCGTGGTGCCCGAAGAGCATGTCGGCCTGCCCAGCCTGCGCGAGATGGCCGGCGAAATCGCCCGGCGCCTGCCCGCGCGCTTCGATCTGGCCGGCTGGTCGATGGGCGGCTATATCCTGTTCGAGCTCCTGCCGCTGGTCCGCGAGCGGGTGCGGCGCGTCGTGTTCATCCACACCAGCGCCCGGCCCGATACGCGGGCGGCGTCGGCGGCACGCCGTGTGCTGCTGCGGCGCCTGCGCAACGGCGAGCCGGCAGCGATCCTGCGCCGCCAGCTGCTCGATGGACTGGTCGAACCGGCGCGCGTCGCGCCGGACTTCATCGACGAAATGGTCGGCGAAAACCTCCGCCTGGGCCTGGCAACGATGGCCGTGCAGATCGAGGCGATGATCGCGCGCATCGACGCGCGGCCGACCCTCGGATCCGTGGCCTGCCCGGCACTCGTCGTTGCCGGTCGGCACGATCCGGTCGCCAGCGTCGCCGCGGCCGAGGAGATGGCCGCACTGCTGCCCCGCGCCCAGCTCGAGATCTTCGAGAATTGCGGCCACTTCTCGCCCTGGGAACAGCCGGCCGCGCTCAACGCCCGGCTGCGCGCTTTCCTGGCCGCCTAGGGCGGCGGACCGCGCCGGCACGGACGGTGACTTTAGGCAGTTTTCCTGGCGCGCCGGCCCTGGCACGATGTCGCTTCTGAATCGTTCAGGCGTTGTGGCAGGACTGGGCGCGCACCGCGCACCCCCACGGCGCGGAGACCCGACATGAAAATGACCTACAAGAAATGGATGACCGACACCGCGGCGCTCGGTCGCGTCCGCAGCGCCGAACTCAAGGCGGTCGACACCGCGCTGGCGGCCTACGAGCGGGCCCTGGCCGATTCCAAGGGCTCGGTCCTTGCCGAGCGGCGCGCGCTGCAGCAGGCATTCACCGACTGGAAGGGCGCGCAGAAGGACAAGGGCCAGGACTGGAAGAGCAGCGTGCGCAACAAGCTCAAGGCGGCCGAGCTGCTCGACGCCGAGCTGGGCGCCCTGATCACTGGTGCGGGCGGCCTCAACAGCCGCGGCGAACTCGTCATCGATCCCGCCGAGATGGAAGCGCGCAAGGTGATCGCCGATCACATCCGCAACAACACCCGTACGCTGTTCACCGGCGCCCAGCTCTCGCCGCGCGGCACCAAGACCGCGTCGGACGTGCAGGGCGCGCTGTCGAGCTTCAAGTCGGCGGCGCAGAACATCAAGAGCGTCGGCGCCGCCCCCGGTCCCGACCTCAACCAGCAGCTGCAGTCGATGCTGTGCAGCCTGTTCGGTTCGGCCGCGGCCAACGAGGTCCAGGCCCACCTGGGCCCGCTGTTTGCCGAATTCCTGACCAACGTCACGCCGTTCGTCGGCGCGATCAAATCCGGTGGCCAGGCCATCATCAAGTGGGGCCAGGCGGCCAAGGGGCTGTACGACAAATCGAAGATGGCCTCGAGCTCGGCCTCCTTCGCCCCGGGCGACCCGGCCGCGGCCTTCGAAGCGATCCTGCGCATCCAGCAGCGCGAGGTCAACCAGAATGTCGCCTCGGCGGGGATCTACACCACCTCCGCGGCGGCCAAGGCCGCCTTCACCGCGGCCGACTTCGGCGCGATAAGCGGGCCCGTGCTCGGCGCCGCGGAGACCCTGGCCCTGCTCGTGCAGACGATCTACGTATTCGGTCGCGACGTGTACGAAATGAAAGAGGCCAACAAGCTGCTCAAGACCGGCCCCCTGGATCTGAGCCTGTTCCGCACCAATCCGCTGCTGGGCTGCTATCTCATCGCCAACTCGAACACCAGCGATGTCATCAACCTGGCGGTCGGCGACTACGGCCGCGCCGGCTGGAAGTTCGAGGTCGAAGGGATGGTCCTGAAGGCCCGGCCGGTCTTCGACAAGGCCTCGGAGGTGATCCGCGGTTCGCGTTTTGTCATCCGCTCGATGAGCGGCATGAAGGGTTCCGCGGTCAACCGCACCAAGAAGACCCTGGGCCTGCCTACCGGCAAGCTCGACGGCCTGGTGCACGACGTGACGCAGAAGCTCGACGGCGTATTCGGCTGAGCCGCGGGCCGGGGCGGCGCGAACCTATTCGCGCCGCCGGTGGTGCACGCCGCGCGTCGTTTCGACCTGCAGCACGCCGACGTTGGCCAGCGTCCAGCCGCTCCACAGAAAGGGCCCTACCCCCGCCGAGGCGCCGCCGACCTGGTCCTGCAGGTAGAAACCGCCCCGGTCGGTGCGCAATCCGCGCGCGGCGGGGGCGCTGCACACGAGGAGGTTGCCGCTCGCGTCCAGCGTGTAGATCGAGGCGCAGGTGTGGGCCACGCCCGACAGCACCGTGTCGGTGGCCAGGCTCCTGGGCAGGGCGAGCAGGTCCGGCGACCAGCCGGAACCGGGGTTTTGCAGCGCGTACAGCGTCCCGGCGTTATTGCTGTCGTCCTGCAGGCAATCCACCGTGTAGGTCGCGGCCGCCGGATAGGCGATCGGCGAGCAGTCCAGGGCGATCGGGTAGCTCGGGCTGATCGCCGACCCGAATCCGGCGACCCCGAGCCCGGTGTCGTAGCGTACGTAGACCTCGCCGGGTTCGAAGGTGGCGACCTGGGTCACGCCGTTGACGCTGACGCTGACCTGCGCCAGGCCGACGCTGTTCGTGTACAGCACGCCGCCGAAGGGGCTCAGACTCGTCGCCGTGCGGACATCCGAGGTATCGGATTCCATGCGGAAGGTGACCAGCGCCTCGGCGAACACGAGGTTGCCCAGCTTGCCGTCGGCCACCGTGCGCAGCGTGTAGACGACCGGCGATGCGCTGGCGGCGCCCGACGCCGCCCAGGCGACGAGCAGCGCGGCCCCGGCCAGCCGGAGCGAGGACGATTTCATCATTCGCTGGCTCCCGGAGTGATCGAGAACGTGCCGCGGTTCTGCGTTCCGATGTGATTGTCGCCGGCCAGCGGCACGATGCGGTACGGCAGGTAGAACACCACGGGCCCGGCTTCCGTCATCAAGGGATAGGGATCGGGCGAGAGGCATTCCTGGTTGCTCGTGCCGAGCAGGTTGCCGATCGGCCCGGGCGGATAGCCGACGCAGGACCAGGCATTGCCCGACATGCTGGCCGGAGCGGAAAGGCCGGTGCCGACCGCCGTCGACATCGCCGTGCCGAGCGTGAAAGCCAGCGGATAGGCCGGCTCCAGGCCGTTGGGGCCGGTATGCGAGCCGAAGCCGATTCCGCCGTTGCAGGAGTCGAGCGCGACGAAGATCTGATTGGGCAAGAAGCGCGTGCTCAGGACCTGGCCGTGCGACTCGACCGAGAGCCAGGCCTTGCCCGTGGTCAGCCAGAAGAACGGATTGGAGCTGGTGCAGTAAAAGCTCGGCACGGCCGTGCCTTGCGGCGTGACCACCGTAGCGATGTTGGCCGTGTCACCGGAGAATTTCACCGTGACCAGCGCCTCGGCGTAGGTCTTGCCGTTGACCTTGATCGTGGTGACGACCGTACCGGTGTACGTCATCGGATTGGCGAGCGCCGGCACCGCCAGCAGGCAGGCCGAACCGGCGAACAGCCATACGCCCAGGATGCGCCGTGCGTGGTTAGACATGCCCACCTCCGATATGGCGTCAGCACCGAGCCGCGACCATATCCGCGCCAGGAACATTCCTGGCCAAGGAAGCACCCTGAACCCTGGCGCTGCGGCGCGGAACCCGAGCGGGCCAGCGACCCTCGGCCGGACCCTAACGCCGAAGGGTATAGGAAAAATCGCTACGGCGCATGACCTCGACCTGCAGCGCACCGACATTCGCGTAGTGATCGAGCGAGAAGTTGTTGATGTCGCCGTCGACGTACGCGGACTGGCCGAAACCGTAGCTGTCCTGCAGGTAGAACAGGCCGTGGTCGGTCTCGAGTGTCGCCTTGGCCGGACAGCTGGCGATGGCGATCATGGTCGACTGGTAGGGAAAGGTCGTGTACGGCGCCGGACAGGAATGGGCGATCCCGGTCAGCAAGGTGGTGCGCGACAGGCTGATCGGCAGCGCGCGCGCGCCCGCCGACAGCTGCGACCGGGACGACGGGTCGGACAGGGAATCGGCCAGGCCGTTGTCGAGGCTGGCCGTCGCGTAGATCGCCGCATCGCCGGTCAGGGTAAAGGGGCTCTGCGCGCAGTCCTGGGTGTAGCCACCCAGGTTGAACGTGTTGGCGCAGCCGAGCGCCACCGGGTAGCTCGGGCTCGCCGGCGAGCCGAATCCGACCACCCCGCTCTCGGTGTCATAGCGCACGTAGACCTGGTCCGGCGCGAAATGGGCCGCCACGGTCTTGTTGCCCAGGGTCACGGTGACCGATGCCTGGCCGATCCGGTTGACGTAGACCAGGCCGCCGTCGGCATTGGTTTCGGTCGCGACGTTGGCCGTATCGCCATGCAGGCGGATGGTGACCTGCGCCTCGTAGAAACTGAACGACCCCAGCGCCCCGTCGGCCACGGTACGCAGCGTGTAGGTGACGGGTTCGGCGCGCACCCCGCCGGCGGCCAGCGCCAGGAAGATGACGGGAAGAAGGCGGACCGGACGCAGCATTTCGCGGGTATTCATCGTGGTCATCTCCTCAGTGCGCCGCCTGGTCATCCTGCGCGACCCGCGGTACCGCCGAAAAAGTGCCGCGATTCAACGAGTACGTGCGCATCGCGTTGTGCTGCCAGCCGGTATACGGCATGTAGACGAAAAAATCGCCCCGGTCGGTATGCAATGGGTAGCCGTCCGGCGACGCGCAGGCGCCGCCAGGGCCATCGAGGCTGGCGTAGCCGATGCACGAGAAGGCGTTGCCGGAAACCTGGAACGTGGGTGCGAAGACGTTGTTGTTGCCGCCGGCGTAATACTCCGACGAGCCGCGCGTGAACGAGAGCGGGTAGCCCGGTTCCAGGCCCGACGCGACATACGAGCCGATGCCGATGCCGCCGGCACAGATGTCGGCGGCGACGAAGAGTTGGTTCGGCAGGAACGCCGCTTCGATGACCTCGCCGTGCGACTCGATGGTCAGCGCGGCTTGGCCCTTGGTGATCCAGAAGAAGGAAGCAAAGTTGCAGACGCCGCTGCTCACCGGGTTGCCGCTTGGATCGAGCGCCGGACCGGCGTCGCCGGTATCGGCAGCGAAGGTCAGCGTGAGCGCCGCATTGTGATAGAAGCTCTTGTCCAGGCGCACGTCGGTCACCACCTGGGCGCGGTAGGTCACGGGTTGCGCTGCAGCGCCGCAGCAAAACATCAAGGACGCCATGGCGATCAGCAGCGCCCCGGGCATGCGCGCCACAATGTGGCGATCGGCTTGCCCGCACGCTGCGGGCCAACGGGGGTAGGGTGGCATCGCGTACACCTCCTGGTCCAGGGACGACTCGCGCAATTCGCCGGCGGATTTTTCTGCCGAATTCGCCCGAATCCTCAGCGGATTCTCAGTAGTGCACTGCACATTGTCAATGGGGCGCAATACGCATTGCGGCCACGGACAAGCCCGATCCTCCATCGGCCGGAATCAGTCGACCGGATTGTGGCGGCGCAGAAAGTCCATCGTCGCCTGCAGCATCTGCAAGCGGGTGGCACTGCGGGATAACGAGCGCGATTCGTCGCGCAGCCTGACGAGTTCGACCTCCTTGCGCGCCGATTTCATCGCGTCGTACATCGCGGCGCCCTGCTCGAAGGTCAGCACGGTGTCGTCCTCACCGTGGATCAGCAGGACCGGCGCATGCAGGGCGTCGAGATGCCGGATCGGCGAGATCGTCGGTCGGTCGCATTGAAATCCCAGGGCATCGCGGTCTGCGCGGTGAGGATGAGCAAGCGATCGTCGTCAGCCCTTTCGATGCCCAGCAGCTTCGCGTCGCCGAGCCGCAAGCCGGCGATGGCCTTGTGGTCGGCCAGCGCCTGCACCGCGACGACGCGCGTGTCGCCGCTGGTGCGCACGAGGGCGATCCGCGAGCCGCCCGGGGAAACGGCCACCTGCTCGATCGACGGCAGCCGACCATAGACTTCCAGCGGCGCCGCCAGGGCGGGCGGCGCACCGGCCGCGCCGCCGAGCAGGATCAGGGCCAGGGCCAGGGCCGAGCGCTATGCCTGCGCGATCCGAACGACTGCGCTGCGGCGGATCGCGGCAAGCGTCGACGGCCCGTTGCCGACGACCCCATGGGGGTTGCGCGCGGCGCCGCCGCTCCAGCCGCCAGACTGCGGAACGGCCACCGCGGTTCCTATTTCCAGAAATCCTCCGCCGGGATCGCGAAGTTCAGGCTCTGGCTGTTCCGCAGCGTGAACGAGGTGATGCCCAGCAGGTTGCCTTGCGCGTCGAACAGGCCGCCACCGGATGATCCGGGCGAGATCGCGGCGGTGGTCTGCAGGTAGCGGCTGCCGCGCATCATCCGCTTGCCGGAGAGCAATCCTTCCGAGAAGCTCTTGTCGAGCATCTTCGGATTGCCGATCGCATAGACCGCTTCGCCCACCTGTACCCGGTCATAGGGTCGCACGCCGATGACCGGCTTCAGATCGAGGTGGCTGACCGCGACGACGCAGCGGTCGGCGACATAGTCCGCGCCGACCAGCTGCGCCTTTTCGGCGGCTTCGCCTTCGCCCGCGCCGAGGAAGATATCCTCGCCGGCGTCCTCGATGATGTGGCAGTTGGTGATGGCCAGCCGTTCGGTGATGGCGACAGCGGAGCCGTAGTACACCCTGCCGTCGTGCGCCGGGTCCTTGCCAATCAGGGTGTACACCGAGGCCGCAGCCTGCTGGAACAGCTTTTGCGGCGACGGCGGTTCGCTCTTCTGGCCGGTCTCTGCGGGCATCGCCGGCGCGTTGTACCAGCGCACCGGGTCCGGGCCCACGAAGGTCTGATAGGCCACGCCGATATCCGGCTGGGCGACGGTCACCCGCTTTTCACCTTCTGCGTCGGTCCAGACGAAATAGGGCGTTTCGGCGCGCACCGTCTTGACGGCCACGGTCATGCCGAACATGGCCACTCCGGACATGGCCAGAAGCGGCATGGCCCAGGGCAATCGTTTCATCGCCATTTGTCTCCCCGCGCCACCGGCCGGCAGGCTTGCCGCAGCCGATCGGACGCGCCCGCCGTGCGCTGCGTGCGGGCTCCCGCGTGGCATATTGCGACGCCGGACCGTCGCGCGTCAACCGTCCGTTGCAGGTCCGCCGGCCGGCGCGGGTGCGAAACTTGCTTCGTTCTGCCAGGGTCCGCGTCGCATCGGCGCGGTGCGCGCGTCGAACGAGAAGGGGGCGATCGAATTGGCGAAAATTCCACCCGGAGTCGGCCCGCGTCACCCACAGGTCGTGACCCTTTTTGGGGCAACCGGCGACCTGGCACGGCGCAAGCTGATCCCCGGCCTATACCACCTCGCCAGCGCCGGCTTCATTCCCGGCTTCCGGATCGTCGGCGTGTCGATCGACGGGATCGATGCCGAGGGCTTTCGCGCGATCGCGCGCGAGGCGCTGGACCAGCATTTCAGCCGCAAGCTGAACGAGGCCGACTGGAATGCCTTCGCCCGCCTGCTCGACTACGTGCCGCTGGCCGCCGGCGCCGGCGTGCTCAAGGCGCGGGTCGACGAGGCCGAGCGCTCCTTGAAGGGTGAGTGCCGCCGGCTGCATTACCTGAGCGTGCCGCCGAACGCCGCTCTGCCCGCCGTCGCGCTGCTGGGCGAGGCGGGTCTGGTCGAGCGTTCGCGCATCGTGATGGAGAAGCCCTTCGGCACCGACCTGGCCAGCGCGGTCACGCTGAACGCGCGGCTGCACGAGGTCTTCGCCGAGGAACAGATCTTCCGCATCGACCATTTCCTGGGCAAGGAGCCGGCGCAGAACATCCTCGCCTTCCGCTTTGCCAACGGCCTGTTCGAGCCGATCTGGAACCGCAATTTCATCGACCACGTGCAGATCGATGTCCCGGAGACGCTCGGCCTGGGCAAGCGCGCCGCTTTCTACGAGCAGGTCGGGGCCTACCGGGACATGGTCGTCACCCACCTCTTCCAGATCCTGGCCTTCATGGCGATGGAGCCGCCGACCGCGCTCGAGCCGGCGCCGATCAGCGAGGAGAAGAACAAGGTCTTCCGCAGCATGCTGCCGATCCGTCCGGCCGACGTGGTCCGCGGCCAGTACAACGGCTACCGCGGCGAGGACGGCGTCGATGCCGAATCCGAGACCGAAACCTTCATCGCCTTGAAGTGCTACATCGACAACTGGCGCTGGGCGGGGGTGCCTTTTTTCCTGCGCACCGGCAAGCGCCTCGCCGAGGGCCAGCGCATCATTTCGATCGCTTTTCGCGAACCGCCCAAGAGCATGTTTCCGGTCGGCTCCGGCGTCGGTGCCCAGGGGCCGGACCACCTGACCTTCGACCTGGCCGATGCCTCCAAGATGTCCCTGTCGTTCTATGGCAAGCGGCCGGGCCCGGGCATGCGCCTGGACAAGCTCAGCCTGCAGTTCGCGATGCACGACACCGGGTTTCTGGGCGAAGTCCTCGAGGCCTACGAGCGCCTGATCCTCGACGCGATGCGCGGCGACCGGACGCTGTTCACGACGGCCGAAGGCATCGAGCGGCTTTGGCAGGTCTCGATGCCCCTGCTCGAGGCGCCGCCGCCGGTCCGCCTCTACCCGGTGGATTCCTGGGGGCCCAAGTCGATCCACCAGCTCATCGCGCCGCACGCCTGGCGCCTGCCCTTCGAGCGCGCCTGGCGCAATCCCAACCGATTGGGAAGCTGAGCGGCGGCCCGGGTAGGGTCCGGCGCGCACGTCCGATCGGCGCACGCGTCATTGGGGAATCCGCCGCCGCCCGTTCGGATGAAAGGCGCTCGCGGTGACGATGGGATACTCGATCCTGGCTGGCGGTGAGCCGGCCCGGAGGGCGAGTGCATGCGGTCTTCCTGTTGCGGCGCCGGCGCCGGACGGCGTTTCCAGGTCCTTTTCTTGTTCCTGCTCTGGGCCTGCGGTGGCGGCGCCGGCACCCAGGGGTCGCCGGCGTCGGGTTCCGGCGCGGCATCCTCGGGCAGCGGTTCGGGAGCCGGTCCCGGCGGTCCGGGCGCGGCGCCGATGGGCCAGCTTGCCGCCGCCCGGCTGCTGTCGATGGGCACCTTCGGCGCCAACCTGGCGACGATCAACACGGTCGCGGCGCAAAGCTACGGCGCATGGTTTGCGGCCCAGGCGGCCATCACCCCGACCCACGAGCAGCCCTTGGTGCCGCTTTGGAACAGCGACCGCGAGATGCCCTGGTGGACGGTCGCCATCACGGCGCAGGACCAGCTGCGCCAGCGCGTCGCTTTCGCCCTTTCCGAGCTGCTCGTCGTGTCGAACGCGAATGCGCAGTTGATCGACGAGGGCCAGGCGCTGGCCCACTACTACGATCTGCTCACCGACAATGCGCTGGGCAATTACCGGACGCTGCTCGATGCCGTCTCGCATTCGCCGGTGATGGGGCAGTACCTGACATTTTTTCGCAACGCCTCCGGCAATGCGGCCAAGGGAACGCACGCCGACGAGAACTATGCGCGCGAGAGCATGCAGCTGTTCACGGTCGGACTGTGGCAGCTCCATGCCGATGGCACGCGCACGCTCGACGCCGCGGGCCATCCGGTCCCGACCTTTAGCCAGGCCGACGTCGCGGAACTGGCACGGGTATTCACCGGCTGGGCTTCGGCCCCGCAGGACGGTCAGACCGGCGATATCGCCTGGCTCTATGCCAACGACCTGCTCGACCCCATGGTCTGCTACCCCGCCTACCACGACAGCGGCGCCAAGACCATCATCGGCGGCGTGCCGATAGCCGCCGGGGGCGACTGCCAATCCGACATGGAAGCCGCGCTCGATGCGCTGTTCCGGCATCCGAATGTGGGGCCCTTTGTCGGTCGCCAGCTCATCCAGCGCCTGGTCACGAGCAACCCTACGCCGGCCTACGTCGGGCGCGTCGCCGCGGTCTTCGCCGACGACGGCAATGGCGTGCGCGGCAACCTGGCCGCCGTGGTGCAGGCCATCCTCACCGATCCGGAGGCCCGGACCGCAAGCGACGCCCCGACCGCCGGCAAGCTGCGCGAGCCGCTGTTGCGGCTGGCCAATCTGTGGCGCGCGTTCACGGCGATCGACGCCACCGGCATGGTGCAGTCGCCCATCGAGCGCATCACGCTGAACGACTTCGGCGAGGCCTCGCTGCAATCGCCCTCGGTGTTCAACTTTTTCCGGCCGGATTACCAGCGATCGGGGCCGCTCGAAAGCCACGGCCTGGTCGTGCCGGAGTTCCAGATCACCAATGAATACACCATCGTGCAGACGGCCAACGACCTCGAGAACCTGGCCTACAACTTCATCGACAGCGATGGCAATTCATGCTCCGGGATGGACGGCGCTGCCGTGAACCCGCCTTCCGGTACGCCCTTCTTGTTCACGGCGGAACTCGAGCCGCTTGCCGCGGATCCGGCGGCGCTGGTCGATACGCTCAACCTCATGCTGATGGGTGGCCGCATGCCCGCTCTCATGCGCAGCACGCTGATCGATGACGTCGCGGGCATACCGCTTGCTCCGGTCGCCTGCTTCGGCAGCGGATCCGACGGCGGTTCCGGGCCGGCCCAGCGCGTCATCGAAGCTGCGGCGCTCATCATCAATTCGTCGCAATACGCGGTGCAACGGTGAGGCGCATGACCAGCCGGTCCGCGCGCCGCAACTTCCTTGCTGCCCTGGGCGGGGCGCTCGGCTCGTCGACGCTGCTCGGTGGACTGGCGGCGGTGCACAGCGCCCGCGCGTCCAGCAGCGTCGGCGGCTACAAGGCGCTGGTCTGCCTGTATCTCACGGGCGGCAACGACGGCTTCAACTGGGTCGTGCCGCTCAGTCCGGCGGCATATGCCACCTACGCCTGGAGCCGCTCGACGCTGGCGCTGGCCCCGTCGTCGCTGCTGCCGCTCCAGGGTACGGCGAGTGACGGCAACGTCTACGGCATGCATCCGGGCTGTCCGGAACTCCAGAGCCTGTTCAACACCGGTCGCGCGGCCGTCGTATGCAATGTGGGTCCGCTGGTGCAACCCGGAACCGTCGCGCAGGCGCGCAGCGCTTCGCTGCCCCTGCCGCCGCAGCTTTTTTCACACGTCGACCAGAGCAACGAGTGGATGATCGCCACCGCGCAGTCGCCCGAACGCTACGGCTGGGCCGGACGGATCGCCGATCTGCTGACCGCCCAGGGCGGGGCCGCGAACCTGGCCTACAACATATCGATCGGCGGGGCCAACGACTGGCAGGCCGGCTGGGCGACCAACCCCTACGCGTTGGGCATCGGCGGCGCGCCCGCCACGGCCGTCTTCGAAAATCTGGCCTACCGTGGCGGTGGCCGCGCGCAGGCGGCGCAGGCGCTGCTCGCACAGGCGGCGGCCGATCCGAATCTGCTCGTTGCCGGGCACGCGGCGATCTGGCAGAGCGCGGGCGCCAAGGCCGCGCTGGTGGGCAGCGCACTGGCCAGTGCGGGCGACCTGGCCACGACCTTTCCGCCGCTGCCCAGCGGCGCGGCCAATGATTCCCGACTGGGCCTGCAGCTGCACGAGGTGGCGCGGGTCATCAAGGCGCAGAG
>Ga0075030_100001577_pt1 | contig 20502 bp, 17 predicted proteins | sample LitLauG_LLR_2012_FD_71393 | JGI IMG/M metagenome (GOLD analysis project Ga0075030, IMG submission 71393) | Freshwater sediment microbial communities from Pennsylvania, USA - Little Laurel Run_MetaG_LLR_2012 | ecosystem: Environmental > Aquatic > Freshwater > Creek > Sediment | place: USA...
TATCCCGCATACTGTCCGGCTCCGATGAACTCGACCGCGATGGATCCGGATTTCGGATCGTTCTTGGTGATGGCGACCGACGAGAACACAGCCTCCAAGTTTTCATCCAAGCCCTATGACTTTGCGTGGCAGATGGGTGATCAGGGCGGATGGGATGCCTTCTCCCTGGACGAGACGTTGATGATGGCACGGAGTACCGGATCCGGGGCCACGATCCTCAACATTAACCCAACCGCAATTCACGCCCAAACATGCGCCACCGCGCCGGGATGCGTCAATGGAAGTGGAATCTACACCGCCGCCAGCGGTGGAGGCGATTCGAAGCACCTGGCCAGCTTAGGCTCCTGGTCCTTCAGCCGCGCGGCTTCTGAGCCCAATGTTCTTTTTGAGCAATCGAATGTGCCCACGACGGTAAATAAGCTGGTAATTACCAGCTCCATTGCAAGCCCAGGTACCGGGAGCCTTAGCCGCAGCGTCTATGTCGATTTCACGTCCGACACGCCGGTGCCTTGCAGTGTGATGCAGAGCGCCGCGCCGGGCAACCCCACTAAGTATTCGGTCTCCACGACGACAGCCTTCCAGGTCGCGGACGATGGCTCGGTCTCCTATGGGTTAACCGGAGGCTACGACTGGGCGGCGGCATGGGTAGTAACGCCGATCGACACTTTCATCCTGCCGACGAGTGGTAATGCGGGTAAATACGGATTCCAAGCAACGGCCACCAGCGGCACGAGTACAACTGGCACGACACCGCCTGTCTGGTGCCAAACCGCAGGCTGCACCGTAACCGATGGCGGCGTAACTTGGACAAATATCGGAAAGCTCTATGGTCAAGGCCTGGGCTTCGACGTCGTGATTTACCGTCCGGCAGGCACATCTGCGCCAGGTTGCACCAGAATCAACACCCGGCTCGGGAAGATTTACCGGGGCACGGGAAACTCCGCGCCCGCGGGATACATGACCACCAATGACGACATAGTCTGCACGCGGGCCGGAACTTGGCCGACGGTACCCTGCAGTCTGCCCGACCGATTTGAGATCCACGAGGTGAACCAACCCCAAAATGGCCAGTTTGTGATCTTAGTTCCGACCGGCTCTGAAGGCGCGAACCCTCCGGGGAGCTGGAACTCCGGAACGCTCAGCTGCCAAAACAACTCAACCAGTTGGCAGGGACCGTATTCGGCGGCCAACGCCTACGTCGCCAACAGCGTCGTCAGTTACTCAGGTTTGTACTACACGGCTGTTGGCCTCGTTCCGGCAGGCAACGGGTATGCGCCCTCCGGGACAACGTCTTCGAACGCCTATTGGAGCAACACGGAGTCCTACTGCGACAGCTATTTCTTCGACACCACAAGCACTCTGGTGGCGCCACTTACCGATTGGGTTACCGGTACGGGACACAACGTCGGCGGCTATCAGCACAGGTACTACGGACATAATCTTGCGTCGATGCTCTATGGCGTAACCTGCCCCGACTGCCCGGCGATCAACGGACAATTAAACCCGGGCACGCTCATGGAACCCGCGGGCCTGCCCTGTGACAATCACGGCAGCTACCGGAATTCCGGGACCACCGATCTCACGCCGATTTTTACGGCCACGACGGACGTTCCGGCATGGACGACACGCTATGTTGCCGCCTGTTACAACGAACTGTGCGCGTTCGACTCCAGCGGAAGCGGACTGGCGTACCGCTTCGGCCACACCTACAATACCGGGTCCAGTTCCTTCTTCTCGATTCAGAACAACATCGGTGTGGTCTCGCCGCTCGGCGACTTGATGGCTTTTGGCAGCGACATGATGGGGACGCGCGGCTCCGATTCAGTCGCGAACAAGGCCTGCAATAGCCTCCGCGGCCAGTATCAGCCTTCGAAGGGCGGCACGGTCACCTATCTGGATTACGTGTACCCCATCGGCCGTAACCTGAACAACAACATTTTCCGTGCGACCGGCTGTGGCAACAACACTCCGGGAGCAACCTGCACCGAGGGTGCAACCCTGCCCAATTGGGATAGCGCCTGCACCTCGACCTGCACGGATGGCGGCGTAACCTGGACGAATGAAGGCCAGAATAGTTGCCGTGGGGATATCGTGATCCTGGATGCGCTCGGAGCACACGCCGCACCATAATAAGGACCGGGCGCTGAGGCAGAGTCCCCACGTGCCGCGCCTTGGTATACGCGACGTAGTCTGTACCGCGTGCGAAGCGGCGTCGGTGCCATGCTCATCAAGGCGGCTTGATGCGTCCAAGTAAGGAAATTCCAGATGACCTCGCGTCGAGTCGCTCGGCTAATACGCGCTGCGCTTGTATTTCTGAGTGCTGCCGGTGCAAGCACCGCACTGGCCCAGCCAGTTATCACCTATCACAACGATAACTACCGAACCGGATGGAATGCCAATGAGACAGTCCTGACTCCGGTGAATGTGAACAGTTCGACTTTTGGGTTGCTTCACTCTGTAGCATTAGATGATCAAGTGGATAGCCAACCGCTTTACATGCCGGCGGTGAATATAACTGCTGGCCAGTACCAGGGAACGCACGACGTAGTCTATGTGGCCGCGGAAAGCAATACCGTATATGCGATCGACGCAGCAAGCGGAACGGTGCTGCTGAATTCCAATTTTGGAACGCCGATTCAATATCCTCTGGGCTGCACAAACAATGGCCCGAACGTTGGAATCAATTCAACGCCAGTGATCGACCCGGCCTCGAACACTCTCTATGTGATGGTCTACACGCTGCAAAACAACGTGGCCGCCTATCTGCTTCACGCTTTAGATCTCGGCAGCCTTACGGACAACGTTGCGCCTCAGTTGGTGACGGCTTCGCATACGCTTGCCGACGGCTCTACGTTTAATTTCAATGCGACATACCAGAGGCAGCGCCCCGGCTTGCTGCTGGCAAATGGCAATGTTTACGCGGGCTTCGGCAGCTTCTGCGATTCCCGCCCGGACCTTTCTCGGGGATGGCTCTTGGGGTGGCAGACGGGAACGCTGACGCCGCTCGCGGCGAACGACCTGTTCGATATGCAGTTCATTTCTCCCAATAGCTATTTTCTGTCTTCGATTTGGATGTCCGGGTTCGGCCCGTCAACCGACGATTCGGGCAATATTTTGGTAGTGACGGGAAATTCCGATCCCTCCGGGACGACCTATGACGGCGTGACTAATATTCAGGAGAGTGTGATTAAGGTCTCGCCCGACTTGTCTACGGTGCTCGACTTGTTCACTCCATCAAACTGGCCGGTCTTGGACCAGCACGATAAGGATTTCGGCTCCGGAGGGGTGCTCGTTCTTCCCGATCAGCCTGGTTCGTACCCACACCTCGCCGTGGCTGCGGGGAAGCTGGGTTCGATGTTCTTCATGAATGAAGACAGCCTGGGTGGATACTCCAGCCAGACTAACAATGTGCTGGGGACGTATTCCATCGGTGGCTGCTGGTGTGGGCCATCCTATTTTGTAGATCCCGGCGATTCCGCCGCGCGCGTAGTAAGCAGCGGTGGATCGACGGTGGAAGTGTGGGAACTGCAGACTTCGCCTGCCACCGCGCTCAACCTCGTGGCTCAGTCCGCTCCGCTTGCAACTGGACAGAGCCCCGGGTTTTTCACCAGCATCTCTTCCAATGGCACGGACGATCCCATTATTTGGGCATTGTCGCGGCCCGCATCCAGCAGCAACCCCGCCATCTACCTATATGCCTTCAATCCCGACTCTGGTACGAACATGGAAACGCTTTTCATCGCACAGGCTGGTGATTGGCCCAATGTTCACGGTAACTCAAATCTGGTCCCCGTAGTAGCGAACGGCGAAGTATTCGTGGCAAGTTACAATCAGCTGCAGATTTTCGGCTTAGCATCCACCACGGCGACCGCAGTTGTGTCGATATCTCCGCCGTACATCAATTTTGGCAACCAAATGCTGGGGATCGCCAGCAGTCCGCTTGTATCAACCCTAACGAACATCGGCAATGGCGCGCTTAACATTTCGTCAGTTGGCCTTACCGGAGTTAATGTCGGGGACTTTGCAGAAACGAACAACTGCCCGGCGACGCTGGCGCCAAAAAATAGCTGCAACATTTCTATAACTTTCACCCCTACGGCTGTTGGCGCCAGGGCCGCAGCCGTAACCGTAACTGACAACGCTCCCGGCAGTCCGCAGACGATTTCGCTCTCTGGCACCGGCACGCAGCCGGCCGTGACCCTTTCTCCTTCGGCTCTCAATTTCGGCAATCAGACCGTGGGCATCACCAGCACTCAGTTGGGTTCAACTTTGAAGAACACCGGCAACGGCACCCTGACAATTGCGTCAATCGGCGTTACCGGATCGGACAGCAGCGAATTTGTCGAAACCAACACCTGTGGCACATCCGTCCCGGCAGGCGGAAGTTGCAAGATAACTGTGACCTTTGGGCCGGCGACAACGGGTACTCGAATTGCGTCGGTAAGCATCGCGGACAACGCGCCGGGAAGTCCGCAGTCCCTTCCGCTAAGTGGCGTAGGTGTGCTGCCTGCAGTAACACTCTCTCCCACAAACCTGGCCTTCCCAACTCAAGTGGTCCACACCAGCAGCAAAGCGCAGAAGGTGACTCTCACCAACACCGGCCTTGGGATCCTGGCCGTGTCAAGCATCGTCGCGAGTGGCCAGTTCAGCCAGACGAATACCTGCCCTGCAACGCTTAAGCCGAATGCCAAATGCACGATTAGCGTCACGTTCGACCCCACGACCATCGGTGCTCTAACGGGTTCTGTGTCCGTCAGCGATAACGCTCCGGGCAATCCTCAGAGAGTGACACTGAATGGCGCGGGCACCTATATCAAGCTGACTCCCGCAAGTTTGAATTTTGGCAACCAGCCGGTTAACACCAAGAGTCGGCCGAAGACAATCACCCTGACCAACGAGGGTGCCGTGACCGTCAATATCACAGGTATCTTGATCACGGGAACGAATGCTGGCGACTTTGCCCAAACCCCTGGTTGCGGCGCGAGCGTGGCATCCGGCGCTAGTTGCTCGATCAAAGTGACCTTCACACCGTCGGCGCAGGGCAGTCGAAGCGCACAGGTTTCAATCAGCGATGACGGAGGCGGCACTCCGCAGGTGGTCGGATTGACTGGAACGGGAACGCCCTAAAGGCAAGTCGGCAAGGATAACGCAGCACCGTGAACTGGGTCGCACGGCCCGTGCAAGTGGAAGTGAGTAAGCATTAGCAGGCGGTCGTCACGGCGAAAAATCTCCGTCCTTTTCCGAGAAGGGCGCGCTCCTGTCTCAGTCAAACATTTCAACCTCGCATGGGGGATACGATGCGGGTAAGCTCCACCACCGTACAGGTTGCTTTGACGCTCTGGAAATCCGCCTGTTAAACTGAATAATCGCCATCCTACATTTGACCGAAGAAGGAAGCCCGTGCGCGCAGAAACCCGGCATCAACTGAAACAAGACCGTTTCAGACAAGGCACATTGGACGCGGCGGAGAACGCCGCCCACTGGACGGTGGAACACCAGTCGAAGCTCATTGCCGCCGTGATTGCGGTGGTCGTCATTGCGGCCATCGCGTTTGGCGGCTGGTACTACGTCAACACCCAGGACGAGAAGGCGAGCGCCGAATTTTTGACGGCGGTACGCACCTTTGAAACCACCGTGCGTCCGGCGGGCGTGCCGCCGCAGCCGGGGACCGACAGCTTCGCCTCGCCGCAGGAACGGGCCACGGCGGCGCGTAAACAGTTTCAGGCTATCGTCGATAAGTATCCGCGCACCCACACGGCCGATATGGCCCGCTATTTTGTGGGATTGTCCGCGTCCCAGCTTGGCGATAACGCGGCCGCCGAGCGCAGTCTGCAGGAGGCGGCCGGCTCTTCGAACCCGGACCTCGCGTCCCTGGGCAGATTTGCCCTGGCCTCGATTTATCGCGAAGAGAAAAAAGATGCGCAGGCGCTCGATCTTTATAAGCAGTTAATCGATAAGCCCACGATCGTCATCGGCAAGGTGACGGCGCAGCTTGAACTCGCCGGTTTCTACGAGTCGCAGCAGAAGCCGGACGAAGCCAAGAAGATTTACGACCAGGTAGAAAAGGAAAATCCCGCCACTGAAGCGGCATCGCTGGCGCAGCGCCGAGCCACCGCCCTCAAACAGTAAAATGGCGCCTCGCTAACTCTTCAGCCACAGAGCGGCGAAACAGGAAGGCCCGGCACGTCAGTGCCGGGAAGGCAATGTGAAACAAAACAGAGTCCCGTCAGGGACGACACCGGGTTGCGACGGTGACTCCAGTTCGTCGCTCCATCGTCGGATCCTCTGAAATAATAGTTCTCAGCCGGCGCTGCCCGCAGCGATACGCCGCAGGCAGCCGACAAGCCGCTCGCAATCCTCGGCCGTGTTGTAAACGTTGGGCGTCACCCGAATCGAACTGCCGCGGATGCTGACAAACACTTTCTCGCGCGCGAGCATTTCCGGAAGTTCCTTCGGAATCGCGGCTTTCCTTCTCAGTGCGAGGTAATGAGGCGCGCGCAACGGTTCAGCGGGCGCGGCGAATCCCATGTCGGCAGCGGCGCTGGCCAGTTGACGATTGAGCGCGCCGGCGGTCTCGGAAATTTGTGCTACGTCCCATTCCAGCAGTTGCTTCATGGCGCGCACGGCAGCCGGCAGCAGCGCGAAGTTGGAGCGCTCGCCCATGTCGAACCGGCGCGCGCCGTGATCGTAGTCTTTCGTGTACAGGATGAGGCTCGAGAAATCGCTAGCGTTGGCGCGCTGAATCCAGTTTTCCTCCAGCGGCATTCCGCCCTGCCACTTGGGAGCGACATACAGCACCCCGACGGAATACGGTCCGAGCAGCCATTTGTAACTGGCGGCAACGGCAAAGTCCGGATGCACTCCCTGCTGTAAGCCGCCCACGCTGAAAGGCAGCGCGCCGAGCGACTGGGTGAGATCGAGAACCAGCGCGGCGCCGAGCTTGCGGCAAGCCTCGCCGATGCGGACCAGATCGAGCCTTCCGCCGCTCGTCCACTGCACGTGCGGCAGCGCCGCGATGGCGACATCGGCGGTCAGGGAATCGAGAACGGCGGCGGTCCAGTCGTTGTTATCGGGCCACGGCACAACCTTCAAGGCCGCGCCATTACGCTCGGCCAGACGTTGCCAGGGATAGTAGTTGGAAGGAAACTGCTCGGCGAGCACGAGGATGTTCTGGTTCTTCTTGACAGGTAGATTGTGCGCGGCCGTGGCGATGCCGTAGCTCGCCGAGGGAACGATAGCGATGTCGTCGGCAGAGCAGCCCATCAGTTGCGCAGCGGTCGCGCGAAACTCGTCCGATCCGGTAAAAAATTTGTCGGGAGTGAGTTCCCAAGGGTGCGCTTTGCGGCCCAGGCCGGAAACGCCGGCTTCGATCACCGGCTTCATCAGCGGAGACATGTAGGCGCAGTTCAGGTAGGCGACGTCGTCGGGAATGTCAAAGAAATGGCGCTGGCAGGGAAGCATGGGCTAGTCTCTGAAATTGGGCTTGCTTTTCAGTGTACCAATGGAGAAGGGACAACCGGCAATGGCTCGACTCGCTTCCAGGACGCAAGTTCGATCCGTTTCGCCGTCACCTCCATCCGTGCCCATCCTCACAGACAAGCCCGCTGCCCTCTCTTAGAATTTGCTCGGAATCTGTTCATCGGCGGCAAATTAGTCCACAACTTCCTCAGCCGCTTGGCCGGGGAAAGGAGGCTTTTTTACCATGCATTTTTCATCTTCTTATTCCAATGCTCCTAGCAAGCTGAAACTCTCCTTCGACACCGTCTTCTACTATGTCACCGACATGGAGGCATCCATCGCTTTCTATCGCGACACCCTCGGACTCCCGCTGGTTTCGCAGGAGTACGTCGCGCAGTTCGATCTCGATGGCGTGCTCATCGAACTCGTGCCCCTACCGCCGGGATCGGTGGTCCCCGGCAATGGCAACGCCCGCCTCTGCTTTTCCGTCGCGAACCTGCAGGATGCCATCGACCAGATGCACTCCCGCGGCGTAGCCACCAGCAAAGTCAAAGAGCAAAGAGATGGCAGGCTGGCATTCTTCCGCGACCCCGACGGCAACGAACTCTGCCTGTGGGAATACGCCAAAGTCGAAGACCCAAGAGAGATCCTGGCGTTGGCCCCGATGCACGGTTAGATCGGCAGAAGGCCGGGCTCGGATGAAAGCGGATGGAATGTGAAGCCCGCTTCGCTGCGATTCCTCTCTTTGTCACGCGTCGGCTGATTCGCTCGTGAAGTCGCCGCTCGCGACTGGCCCTCTGCGTTATACTGGTGCGCTGGCGATGGAGTTCGCCCTTAACCGCCCTTCGGCTGATGACTCCTACAGAACTCATGCAGGAGGACTCCGTCGTGAGCCTTGAAGTTCACCACTACTCCAACTATCTCTGGATCGCCGTCGGCGCCGTGGTCGGGGCCAGCGCCCGCTACTTCCTCAGCACCCTCATCGCCCGCGATTTCTCCTCCGCCTTCCCCTATGGCACGCTGCTGATCAACATCACTGGCAGCCTCGTCCTGGGATTTTTTCTGGTGTTCTCCACCGAGCGCGCACTACTCGATCCGCGCTGGCGCCTGCTGGTTGCCATCGGTTTCTGCGGCTCCTACACCACATTCTCCAGCTACGCCTTCGAGAGTTTTGCGCTGATGGAGCAGGGGCAGTGGCTCCTGACCGGCATCAACATTGTGGCCAGCAACGCGCTCTGCCTGGCCGCTGTTCTGGCGGGCGCCGCGTTGGCGCGCGCGCTATAGAATGAACACGCAAGAAAGCTGAAGGAAATGAGAGTTCTATGGCCGTTCAAGTCACCATCTATCTCACCGAAGGCGATTCCTGGCATCATCGTCCGCTGCATCTGGAAATCCTGAAGTACCTGCGTGAAGAAAACGTCTTTGGAGCCGTCGCCTTCCATGCCGTAGCCGGCTTTCTCGGACGCGGCCGCGTCCACACCGCGCACCTGGTCGAGGCCGGGGGAGAGTTGCCCGTCGTGATCTCGTTTGTCGATACCGACGAGCACGTCAGCCGCGTCCTGCCCAAACTGCGGGAGATGGCCGCCCACCGGCTCATCGTGCGCGAGAATGTGGTGATCGAGCAGGGTAGTTTGGACTGAGGCGAAACTACGCTAACGTCGTGTCCCACAAATGTCTGCCCTAGGTTAAGCTTGTCATCCTGAGAGTTTGTGACTTTTTTGAATGTCGTCAAAATCGACGCTGCAAACAATACAATTACGACGGCGAAATGGACGGAAATCTAAAAAAGTCACAGACTCTGAGCGAAGCGAAGGACCTACGCAGTTGCACTCGCCAGGCATAGCTGCGTGAACAAGCCGAAGACGGCCGCCTTGGCCGCCTCTCCAAAATCTGCCTCGCCCTCCCTGAGGTCACCCGCTGGTACAACGGCCAACATGCCAATTTCCACCACTCCTCAATTCCCATAAGGATAATGGACGAAAATGCTCCACGCCCAGTCCTCCGGGCGCCGCGCCAGACCGCGCTTCACCGGATTACGCGTGTTTCGTGAAAGCGCTTTAGGCCCAGGGCATCTCAGCCTCGTAACCCCACCTGGACTGCGGAGACCAGAGCCGCTTAAATTCCTTCGCGTACTTCCAAATTGGGAAGTCCGAACGAAAGTCAAAACCCCCGCCCCTTCGGCTCCGCTCAGGGCAGGCTCTGTCGCACAAAACGCGACAAGAGCCGGGACACCCCTCAGTTTTAATCTCCACCACGGCTGAATCCGCCCGCGGGTTATCGCAATCTACATTAGGAAAACCACAAAGGACGGTTTCCCTATGAGCCAAGGTAGTTCTATCCTCACTCCTCCTGAACAGAGCGTATCGTCAACCGGAAAAACCTTCACTGCCAAAGCGTTTTCCGCCGAGAGCCCGACTTCGGGCCTGGCGCCTACCACGATCCAGCGGCGCGCGACGCGTCCGCAGGATATTCAGATTGAAGTTCTTTATTGCGGCGTGTGCCACTCCGACTTGCATCAGACTCGCAACGAATGGGAAGCGATGTCGCCTACGGTCTACCCTTGTGTTCCCGGACATGAAATCGTTGGCCGCGTGGTGCGCGCCGGCAGCGCCGTCAAGAAGTTCAAAGAAGGAGACATTGCCGCCGTTGGGTGCATGGTCGATTCCGACCGCGTGTGTCCGAATTGCCGTGCCGGGCTTGAACAATTCTGCGCCGGGCCGGCAACCTACACCTACAACAGCGAAGACAAAATCCTGGGCGGTGTGACCTATGGCGGATACTCCGACAGCATGGTCGTGGACGAGGCCTTCGCGCTTCGTGTGTCGGACAAGCTGAACCTTGCGGCCACTGCTCCTCTTCTCTGCGCGGGCATCACTACTTACTCTCCGTTGCGCCATTGGAAGGTGGGCAAGGGACAGAAAGTCGGCGTCGTCGGACTGGGCGGTCTGGGCCACATGGGACTGAAGTTCGCCAATGCTTTCGGCGCTCACGTTGTTCTTTTCACCACCTCCCCGAACAAGAAAGACGATGCCCTGCGGCTGGGCGCTCATGAAGTCGTGATCTCAAAAAATCAAGCGGAAATGCAGAAACATGCGGGCAGCTTCGATTTCATCCTGGATACGATTTCCGCCGAGCATGACGTCAATGCGTATCTCAATCTGCTCAAGGTCGACGGAACGCTGACCATGGTGGGAGCGTCGCCAACGCCACTGCCGCTGGCCGTCGGAAGCGTCATTTTTGGACGGAAGAGCCTGGCCGGTTCGCTGATCGGTGGAATCCGCGAGACGCAGGAGATGCTCGATTTCTGCGCCGAGCGCGGCATCGTCTGCGATATCGAGATGATCCGCATACAGCAGATCAACGAGGCCTATGAGCGCATGCTGAAGAGCGATGTGAAGTATCGTTTCGTCATTGACATGGCATCGCTGAAATAGCCTCACTCGCAAGGGTGCCCTGTGTCTGCGGTTTTTGCAGACACAGGGCGGGGATTTTGACCTAGCGTTCACAGGAAATCATTCCCTGATCGCCCTTTCTGGCGTACCATTCCTCTTTCTTCTTTCTGAGGAGGCATGGATGCCCGAGCGGAATTCCCCGATCTGCTGCCGCTTGTCCCTTGTCACGTTTATTCTTTTACTTGTTTCACTGTCGGCCATGTCCCAACCCGCAATGAATCAGGAAAACAAGAGTGCGCTGCTGGAGATCGACCACGCCTCGATCTGCGGATCGAATCTGGATACGCTGCGCCAGGAATTCACGGATGTGGGCTTGACTACGGATTTTGGCGGTCCCCACGGCAATGGCGTTACACAGATGGCCATCCTGGGCTTCGATGACGCGTCTTACATTGAACTGATTGCGCCGGTGAAGCCGGGCGCGACCGCAGGCTCCGACTGGGCAAAGTTCATGTCCGAGGACGCGGTCACCTGCGCTTGGGCGGTGGGGAGCAATGTTTTGCTGCAGGAAGTGGATCGACTGAAGAAGGCCGGGATTTCGGTCAAGACACCCGAGCGCGGCAGCCGCAAGCGCCCCGATGGCATGTCCATCGAATGGATGAGGGCCGATGTTGGCTCGGGAACGCCGGGCTCGACCCTGCCCTTCATCATCGAGGACGAGACGCCGCGCGCCTGGCGGGTCCAGACTTCCGACAGCGTAAAAGGGGCGCCGGTAAACGGTGTGGAAAGCGTCGTACTGGGCGTCAGTAACCTCGATGCGTCGATTGCGATGTTCCGCAAGGCCTACGGCTGGGCCGAACCGCTTACCGAGACGCAGAAAGACTTCGGCAAGCTCGCGTATTTCCCCGGCGAGCCGGTGATTCTGGCATCCCCCACGAACGGCGGCTGGCTCTCCGACCGGCTGGCGAAGTTTGGAGAAACCCCGGTCGCCTATCTGCTCGGCACGCGCGATTTCGCCGGGGCAGTTAAGAAGTACAAGCTCTCCGGCACGAAGACCTGGTTTGGGCAGAAGGTGGCATGGTTCGATGCGGGGAAGCTTAGGGGCGTACGGCTGGGCGTGATTGGGCAGTGAATCCCGTCTTTGGTGTCTGACACGATAGACCGAGCAATACTCAAATGAGGACCCAAAACGCCGTCCGATTCATGGTTGTGGCTCTAGCCACTTCGGTCTTCTGCTTCGGCCAGATCCAGATCGAAGTTCAAGAAGTTAAGGCGCTCAAACCTACCGGCAGCTTAAGCACATGTGGCTACCGTCCCACTGATCGCGAAAAGACTTTCTTTCAAAAGCTCTCTCCTTCAGAAACCACGACGGGTTCATTCCTAGACAAACACGAGTACCGCATTCGGGGGAAGGTCAAACAATACGTCAGCTGGTTCGGAGTGGTCCGCAGTTCCTCGCCCGCAAAAGGTGACGATCGCGGCCGTATCCTGCTAGTACAACAACAATACTTCGACGGAATGACGGACTGTCACATCATGCTGGTCTCAAATGCCGGCGCTGGAGACTTTGGGGCAAAGATTGCGTCTGGCGGTGAAGCTGTACCACTCTTGTCGCTCGTTAGAGTCTACGGAACCGTTGTCGGAGAAGATAGCGGCATTCCGCAGTTATCCGTCGATTACGTTCGAGTCTGGCCTTGGTTCACATTTACATTCACGGATCTTGGGCCACAAGACCACAGCAACCCGGAATGGGCTAAGTACTGCAAGATCTGCAAAGGGGGCCGGATCTACAAACCTTTTCCCACCAAGGATTACTACATGGGGATGCTTGGGGATCCAAAAGATTTCCTCCCCAAACCTGAGGCTGTGCACTAATCGCAAACCTCAATTGCCTGGGATCGTTTTTCGCTTTAGTATCGCCCTAGTGTCTGCCGCCAAGGATAGTCCCGCCCTGAAAGACCGCCTGGTCTCGGCCGCCCCGGTCGAGGACGATTCGTCGTTTGAGCTTAAACTGCGCCCGCAGCGCCTGCAGGAATTCATCGGCCAGAACAAAGTCAAAGAGAATCTGGACGTTGCCATCCAGGCGGCCAAGTCGCGTGGCGAGGCGCTGGACCACGTCCTGCTCTACGGCCCGCCCGGCCTGGGAAAAACAACGTTGGCCAACATCATCGCCAACGAACTGGGCGCCGCCTTCCAACAGACCTCCGGCCCCACTCTGCAGATCAAGGGCGACCTGACCGCAATCCTGACTAATCTGCGCGACCGCCAGGTGCTTTTCATTGATGAAGTGCATCGCCTGCAGCCCGCGCTTGAAGAGATCCTCTACTCCGCGCTCGAAGACTACAAGCTTGACATCATGATCGGCCAGGGCCCGTCCGCGCGCACGCACACGATGGACGTCAAGCCCTTCACCTTCATCGGCGCCACCACCCGCGCCGGACTCCTGTCCGCGCCGCTACGCTCCCGGTTCGGGCTGCTGCTGCGGCTTGAGTTCTATACCCACGATGATCTTCGCGTGATTGTTGAGCGTTCAGCTGAGATTCTTGGCGTGAGCATCGATCGTCCCGGGGCCATCGAGATTGCGAGCCGCTCGCGGGGCACGCCGCGCATCGCCAACCGCCTGCTGCGCCGTGTGCGCGACTACGCCCAGGTGCGCGCCGCTGGCTCCATTGATCTGCCCACCGCGCAGTCTGCGCTTAGCATGTTGGAAGTTGACCGCCACGGCTTCGACGAAGTCGACCGCAAGCTCCTGCTCACCATCATTGAAAAATACCAGGGTGGGCCGGTCGGCTTGAATACGCTGGGCGCTGCGCTCGCCGAGGAGCCTGACGCCATCGAAGAAATCTATGAGCCGTTCCTGATCCAGATCGGCTTCCTGAACCGCACTCCGCGGGGGCGGGTTGCTACCCAACTCGCCTATGAACACTTTGGGATTACTCCTAACCGGCGACAGAGCTCGCTGTTCTAATTGGTATACATAAGAGTAGCGGGTCAATTTGAAATCTTAGCGGGTGAGCCAAACAATGACGCCGATTCCTAAGATTCCTAGGCTAACGGTTGAAAAAAGAATCCACGATACTACGGCCTGTCTCTTGCGCTCGGCAGGATCGATAGATTCAAATATCATGCGTTTTCCCCGCCACTGAGTCGGTTTGTAATAAGTCTTCATGCCAGCTATGCTCTCAGAAAACCCTTCGGAATTTCAAACTGATCCACTACCTACATAAGGTTCAGTTTGACTTCCACCGCCGCAATCTGCGTTAATCACACTTCGTCATCATCCCAGCAAGAGCGCAGTACGCGCTGGAGGAATCATGCGTGACGTGATTGCCACCGACCAGGCACCGCAAGCCATCGGCCCCTACTCGCAGGCCATTCGAGCCCAGGGCCTGATCTTCACTTCCGGACAGATCGCCATCGATCCCGCCACCGCGCAAGTCGTCCGGGGAGATGTGAGCGAACAGACCGACCGCGTGCTCAAGAATCTCGCGGCCATCTTGCAGGCCTCGGGCAGCAACCTGGAAAAGGTTCTGCGCTGCACTGTCTTCCTCAAGAATATGGCAGACTTCGCTGCCATGAACGAAGTCTACGGCCGTTATTTCAAACAGGCGCCGCCGGCCCGCTCCACCGTGGAAGTGGCGCGACTTCCGAAAGATGTCCTGATTGAGATTGATGTCATCGCGCTGGCTTGAACAAAATGACCGTGCCGGGCCAGAATAGAAGAATCGAATACGGAAAACTGAAGTCAAAGATTTTTTCCAAGCTAATTAGAATCTTACAAACGCAAAAAGGGGCACTATGAAAACTCTACTCCTGGTCATCGGCCTGCTCGCGCTGGCCATCTCCGGCATGACCCAAACCGCTCCCGCTAAACGAGCGCCCGCGCTGCCCGCCGTGAGCGGCCCCACCAAGGTCACCGGCGCGCCCACCAAGAACGCCAGCGGCCTCGAGTATTGGGACATCAAAGTTGGCACCGGCGCGGTGGCGCAGACCGGACAGCACGTCAAAGTCGATTACACGGGCTGGCTCACCAACGGCAAGAAGTTCGACAGCTCGGTCGGTACCGGCCGTCCGTTTGAGTTCATGCTGGGCGCCGGCCAGGTCATCAAGGGATGGGACGAAGGTATTGCCGGAATGAAGGTAGGCGGCAAGCGCCAGCTCCGCATCCCGCCGGACCTGGCCTACGGAGCGCAGGGTTTCAGTACGGTCATACCGCCCAACTCGACCCTGATCTTCGACGTAAAGCTGCTGGATGTGAAGTAGCTCGTGTGGCGCGGGCGCTCCTTCGACTTCGCTCAGGGCAGGCCCCGCCCGCGAAAAGCTGGCAGACACAGAAAAGCCCGCAGGATTTCACAGCTCTGCGGGCTCCGATCTTTATGCCTTGACCACTTTGCCGCTGCGCAGACAGGAAGTGCAGACGCGGATGTGCTTGGTAGCAGCTCCAACCTTGGCGTGAACCGGGCGCAGATTGACGTTCCAGCGCCGTTTGCTGACGTTGTGGGCGTGGCTGATGGTGTTACCGAACTGCGGCCCCTTGCCGCAGATATCACAAACTCGTGCCATAACTCTCAAATCCTTCCAGGCCTGTTGCCGAAACCTTAATTTTACAAGAATTTGGCGAATCTCGCCAACGCCGAAAATGGCTCCAGACTACGCCGCCTTGCCCATCACCGGCTGTGCGCAGTGGCTGCAGCGGCGCGCATCGATCGGAATCTCGCTCAGGCATTCCGGACACTTCTTGGTCGTTGGATCGGCCGGCGCCGGATCCTTGCGGGTGCGGGCGATCAGAGCGTTGATCGGGGTCACCACAAAGAAGTAAACCGCCGCTGCTACCAGCACAAAGCTGACCACTGCGGTGATGAAATCGCCGATTGGAAATACTGTGGTTCCGATCGTGAAAGAGATCCCGGTGAAGTCAGGCTTGCCCACGAGAAGAGCGATGGTGGGATTGATAAGATCTTTCACCAATGCGGTGACGATGGTGCCGAATGCACCGCCAATCACTATGCCAACTGCCATATCTACCACGTTGCCACGCAGGATGAACTGCTTAAAACCGGATAACATGACGTTTTCCTCCGCTTACCGAATGGCCCCAAAATGTAAATGCTGAGCGGCTTTTGGTCAAGGTGCAAATGACGCAGCGGATTGGGTAAGCATCACAGAATTGCACAAGCGCCGCCATGTCCAACAATGTTGTGCTTGCAAGTTAAGAGCGCAGGGATGGCGGGCGGCGGCGGCAATCTCAGATCCGCATCGGCATCACAATGTACCGGTACTTGTAATCCTCGCCCTCTGCGGGACGAAGCTGGCCGGCCGACTGGGCGTCTTTCAGCTCAAGCTTCACATCGCACGACCCGGTCGCTTTGATAAAGTCCATCAGGTATTGGGCATTGAACCCGATCGCCATCGGCTCGCCGTCGTAGGCTACTTCGATGGAATCCTCCGACTCGCCGGTCTCGGTTGACGACGCGGAAATCTTCAGCTCGCCTTTTTCCAGACGCAGGCGCACGGCCCGCGAACGCTCATCGGCAAACTGCGCTACACGAGCAATGGCGGCTCCCAGTTCTTCGCCGTGCAATGCAATCGACTTGGAAATGTCCTTGGGCAGCACCGCCTCGTAGTTGGGGAATTGGCCCGTAAGCTGGCGGGATGTCAGCAAGCGCGGACCGACGCGGAAGAACAGTGTGGACTCGTCCTTGGCGAAGTCGATGGTCTCGACCTCGCTCTCGGCATGGGAATCGAGCAGCGATTTCAATTCGTCCATGGCCTTTTTCGGAATCAGCGTCTTCATCTCGCCGGAAACGCCTTCAAACTTCTCTCCAGCGCGCTCCACATGCGCCAAGCGGTGCCCGTCAGTCGCAACCATGGTGATCGACTCCGGCTTTAGTACCATCAGCGCCCCATTCAGCGTATAGCGCGATTCCTCGTTAGCAATGGCGAAGCCTGTCTTTGCAATCATCGACCGCAGCACCGCCGCGGGAATCTTGATGACGCCTGATGATGGAAACACCGGCAACCCAGGGAAATTCGACTTGGCCATCCCTACCATCTTCGTGTTGGATCGCCCACAGCGAATACTGACCCAGTGGTTCTCCAGCAAGCGGATGGTGATGTCTGCGTCGGGCAACAACTTTACGTAGTCGTAGAGTTTGCGCGCCGGAATCGTGCATGCGCCTTCTTTTTTCACTTTGGCATTACACGACGTGCGCAGGCTGAGGTCGAGGTCGGTTGCCGTTAGCGACAACTTGTCCCCTGCGGCTTCGAAAAGATAGTTGGAGAGGATAGGAATCGTAGTTTTGCGCTCCACTACGCCCTGAGTGGCTGTCAGTTCACGAAGGAGTTCAAATTTGCTGACCGTGATTTCCATGGTCGTCGTGGCTAAGGCAGGTGCGGCTTCCACCGGCATATTGGGTCTCCCGACTCTACTTCTGTTCTCTTCTTATATCAAATACAAAAGCAATAAAACCAGTAGTAACCGTAGGCGCTTCGGAGAAGTGGAAAACCGGCCCAGCCGCCTGTGGTTCAATGGCTTCCACCCGCAACCATCGTGTGAAGAATCGCTCCCTATCTTGGCGGAGATGAACGCAACATTGGACCCACCTTCAGGTTCCCGCCTCATACCCCACAGCTTCCACAAACGCCCCACAGTTCGAAGGCAGGAAGAACAGCCTGAAGAGTGGAAAACTCAGTGGAAACCGCCGCCTAAGCACCCAATTGCTCGGTCAGTTTATTGAGCAACCTGTTCAAATCCTTGTCGGTCTTGCGAGCTTCTTCAATTTTGTCCACGGAATGCAAAACCGTCGTGTGGTGCTTGCCCCCGAACTGGCGTCCAATTTCCGGTAGTGAAGCTTCTGTAAGGTGCTTAGCCAGGTACATTGCGATTTGCCGTGGATAGACAATGGAACGTGAATTGTTCTTCGCCTTGATCTCCACCAGGCGCAGGCCAAACTGCTCGGCCACCGCTTTCTGAATGGACTCAATTGTCACTTTGCGGGCTTGCGAGTCGATAAAATTCTTCAGCACCTGCTGCGTGTAGGGAAGCGTAATCTCCGCTCCAATCAGCGAGGAATGCGCCACAAGGCGGATCAGAGCGCCTTCCAGTTCCCGTACATTCGACCGGATGTTCGAGGCAATGAACAGCGCAACATCTGTTGGGAGGGTGACCCGTTCCTGTTCCGCCTTTTTCTGCAGGATGGCGACTTTTGTCTCGAGATCGGGCGGTTGGATGTCGGCAATCAGGCCCCACTCGAAGCGGCTGCGCAGGCGATCCTCGAATTCCGCCAACTCCTTGGGCGGACGGTCGCTGGCGATCACGATCTGCTTTAATGACTCGTGCAGCGCGTTGAATGTGTGAAAAAACTCTTCCTGGGTACGTTCTTTTTGCGCCAGAAACTGAATGTCGTCGATCAGCAACACGTCCACGTTGCGGAACTTATCCCGGAAACTGATCATCTTCTCGTAGCGCAGCGAGTTGATCATCTCGTTGGTGAACTTCTCGCTTGACAAGTAGCAGATCGCAGCTTGCGGGGTCCTGCGCTTGATCTCGTGGCCGATGGCCTGCATCAGGTGGGTCTTGCCCATGCCGGTGCCGCCGTAGAGGAAGAGCGGGTTGTAGGCTTTCGAAGGCCGTTCCGCCACGGCCTGGCAGGCGGCGTGGGCGAACTGGTTTCCGCTGCCGATCACGAATGCGTCGAAGGTATAGCGCGGGTTCAGTTGGGCGGCGCTGTCCCAGTCGAACCGTCCCTGGGAGGGATGCAACCCCGGCGCCGGCTGTGCACCCGCACCGGCACTGGGGCCGCTGCTCGGGCCGCCGCTCGGACTATGCGCCGACAGCCCGCCATTGTGCCGGATCGGAGTGTTCGAAGGATCGTCCTCGGCGGTAACAAATTTCACATCCTCATATCCGAGTCCGAGATTGTCGAGGGCTTCCTGAATCAGGTCCGCGTACTTGTCGCCGACGTGCCGGAATTCAGCGGTGGGGATGCGCACGAACAAAATTTTGTTGCTGGCATGGCTGTATCGTGTCGGCTTCAACCAGGTGTCGTAGGAGTGCCGGTTGACTTTCTTTTCCAGGGCGTCGAGGATGCGTACCCACGGATTCGGATTGATGGCAGAACTGGAGAGAGACATTATGTACCAGAAAGGCTGTGTACTGGAAAAACCGTTAACTGAATATCGTTCGTTAAAAATGCCGAATGCGCCCAGCGGGAAGCGTCCGGGAAAATCCAATCTTGCGATTATGAACTCTTTCGTTTAGGAGCAGTTTTCAGTACGGGTTGTCGGTGAAATTTATTACGAGACGAACGGCATACTAGCACAAAAAAATCGCCACGTCGGTGTCTGGCAACAAAAAAATTCCGCGCGTGCGCTTTATCGAACCGCGATTTTTGTCTGCTGTCAAGTGTCGAGAAACTAACTGCCGCGCAAAGTGTGCAACAAAGTGTCCAACTACGAAACCGTCCGCCGTCCGGTGGAGTGTCGGCTGTCTCCGCCCATCCGTCCTGGGCTTCCACCGGACTTGTAATGCCCAGGGTACACCGCGACCGACCGCCTTCCACCCTCGCCATCGCTTTCGGTGCGCAAATCTTTTTCCTCGCGCAGCGCGAGATGCACGATGCGGCGCTCCCGCGAAGACATGGGCGCGAACCGGTACGGCTCGCCGGTCCGCCGGACCTGCTCCGCCGCCACCCTCGCCGCCAGTTGTAACTCGTCGATTCTGATCGCCCGGAAATTCCTGCAATCGAACCAGATCTTCTCGTGCTCGTTGCCTTGCAGGTGCAGGATCTCGGAGGCCAGGAGTTCGAACGAACGCAGCAACTCGCCACCGCGCTCGAGCAAAAGCGCCGAGTCCGGCCCGGCAAACTCCACCAGGATTTCGGGATGTTCCCACTCGCGATTCTGTGCTATCGGCGGATCCACCGTGATTCTGTATTTCAACTTGAAGCCGCCATTCGAGATGACAGCCTGCAGAAATTCCCCAATTTGTTTAGCGGCGGCAACTTTGTCTGTGATCGGCATAAATAAGTCCAGGTCGGCTCTTAGCTTCTAGCCAGCAGCTCATTTCTCTTTCTTGCGGGCCCGCTTCTCCATCATCTCGCGCATCTCGCGGCCGAGCGACGTGCGATTCATCACGGCCTGCTGCACGATCCCGATCAATTGCCCGGCGGACCAGTACAAGCCGAGACCAGCTGGCAAGTTCCAACTCATAATGCCGAGCATCCCCGGCATCATAACGTTCATCATCTTCTGCTGCGCCGGATCCATGCCTGCCTGCGGCGTCATCCGCTGCATCACCAGCATGGTGATGATGATGGCAATCGGCAGAATGTGCAAAGGATCGGGCGCCGACAGATCGTGCACCCACATCCACGGCGCATGCCGCAGATCCATGGCCACGTTGAGCATCTTGTAATAGGCAAACAGAAACGGCATCTGGATCAGCAGGGGCAGACATCCGCCCGCCGGATTCACGCCTTCGGTCTTGTACAACGCCGAAATCTCCTGGTTCATTTCGGCCTTGCGCGGATCCCGCAAACTGTACTTCTTGTATTTTTCCTGGATCGCCTTGATCTGCGGCGCCACGCGCTGCATCTTGAGCATCGACTTCATCTGCGTAAGCCGGAGCGGCAGCAGGGCCACGTTGATGACC
>Ga0075030_100001579_pt1 | contig 20488 bp, 18 predicted proteins | sample LitLauG_LLR_2012_FD_71393 | JGI IMG/M metagenome (GOLD analysis project Ga0075030, IMG submission 71393) | Freshwater sediment microbial communities from Pennsylvania, USA - Little Laurel Run_MetaG_LLR_2012 | ecosystem: Environmental > Aquatic > Freshwater > Creek > Sediment | place: USA...
ACCCGGATCACTTTTCCCGGCATGGGCGCGGTCAAGGTTTCAATGCCTTCCCCGCCGCTTCCGGCGGACTTCGGCGACCAGCGGCGCGGATCGCGGACCTCGATTTCAAAGCGGTGTCCGTCGATCACCACCACCAGCGCCCGCCCGGTGCGCTCCACCCGTGCGTCGTAGCTGCGGCCATCCAGCAGGATGGAATAGACTCCGGGCTCGGGCGCCTCGACATCCGCCGAGTGTTCCGCGCCGCCCCAGCGAAACCGGCACGCCGGGGCCGGCGTCAAAATCTCGATCTCTTGCCCGGCGCCGTTGATGGTCAACTGCATCTTCATCGCAGAAGGGCCTCCCGGCCGGCCGCCAACCAGGAATGGGCGCCATTCGCCTTGGGTGGCGCGGGCTGCGCATCCGCCGCCAGGTGATCGAGCGCCGCCGCGAGCGCCGCCACCGCGGTCAAGTCGGGCGGCGGGCCGGGTGGCTGGTGGCGTGCGAAAAACTGGTCGATGAATCCCGTGTGCAAGTTCCCCGCGCGGAACTCCTCGTCTTCCAGGATCTGGCGGAAGAATCCGATGTTGGTGCGTATGCCCCCCACGTCGTACTCGCGGAGAGCTCGGACCATGCGCGCGATGGCTTCTTCCCGCGTCCCGGCCCACACCGCCAGCTTGGCGAGCAGCGGGTCATATTCCAGCGGCACGGTCCAGCCGGCGTAGACGCAGGCATCCAGGCGAATTCCAGGGCCGAGTGGGCGATCGAGCCGCGTGATCTTGCCAGGGAACGGCAGGAAGTGGTTGTACGGGTCCTCCGCGTAGACCCGGCATTCGATGGCCGACCCGCGCCAGGCGATCTCCTCCTGCGTAAACATCAGCCGCGCCCCCGCCGCGATCTCGATCTGCAGCCGTACCAGGTCCACGCCCGTGACCAACTCGGTCACCGGATGCTCCACCTGCAGCCGCGTGTTCATCTCCAGGAAATAAAATCTCCGCTCCTGATCCACCAGGAATTCCACTGTGCCGGCGTTGTAATAGCCGGCGGCGCGCGCCGCGCGTATGGCCGCTCCGCCCATGGCTTCCCGCATCTCCGGATGCAAGGCCACCAGCGGCGAGGGCGATTCCTCCACTACTTTTTGATGCCGGCGCTGAATAGAGCACTCGCGCTCCCCCAGGTGCACCATGTTGCCGTAGCGGTCTCCCAGAATCTGCACCTCGATGTGGCGCGGCCGCTCGATCAGCTGTTCGACATAAATCTCCGCGTTGCGAAAGGAGCGCTCCGCTTCACTGGAGGCATCGCGAAAGGCCGAGTCCAATTCCGGCTCGCCATAGACCGCCCGCATGCCCTTACCCCCGCCGCCGGCCACGGCCTTGAGCAGGATGGGATAGCCATTCGTGCGTCCGAAAGCGCGCGCTTCTTCCAAATTGATGCCGTGGTCGGTGCCGGGGACCACGGGAGCTCCGCCGCGCGTCGCATTCCGCCGTGCGTCGGTCTTCGAGCCCATGGCGCGTATGGATCCGGCGGATGGCCCGATGAAAACCAAGCCCGCCTGTTCGCAGGCCTCGGCAAATCCGGCATTCTCGCTGAGAAATCCATACCCGGGATGAATGGCCTCCGCCCCGTGCTTCCGCGCGGCATCCAGAATGCGATCGATGCACAGATAGCTCTCGGCGGAGGGCGATGGTCCCACATACTCGGCCTCATCGGCCATGCGCACGTGCAGGGACGTGCGATCGGCGTCGGAGTAGACCGCGACCGCGCCGATCCCCATCTCGCGCAGGGTACGAATCACGCGGACCGCGATTTCCCCGCGGTTGGCAATCAAGACTTTTCGAAACATGCCAGCAGGAATTGTAGCAGGCGGCCCGTCCTCCCCGCGCCTCGCAGGTGGAAAGCTCACTTGAGGAGAGGCTGCCGAAGATGCGTGTGCACTGAATCAACTCTAGCTTCTAAGCCGGGGCGTGAGGGCTGACAGAATTGTTATAATTCACAATTGCCTCAACGAAACTGAACCCAATGAAGGGCTGCACGAGCCGTTTTCCGGCCACGCGTGCCCGCGGACTGGTTCTTCTGGCGCCCGCGGCATGGACCGCCAGCGCCTTAAGCGGTTTTTGCGAGGCCTTGGTCACCAGGAGGAGTTCTAACGGTAATGAGTTATCGAAGTTTAGAGGAAGCGCTACAAGCTGTCGGCAGTCCTGTTAAACTGTTGCGTGATTCGCAGATTGGACCTTACGCCTTTCCCGTTGTGCGTGCCGAGTTCACCAACTGGAGAGATGAACAACGTTCCTGGCGCGAAACCTGCGCTCTGTTCGACCAGTCCCACCATATGACCGACCTTTATGTCGAAGGTCCGGATGCATTGAAATTGTTCTCTGACCTTGGAATAAATACTTTCAGGAATTTCAGGGTCAATCAGGCCAAACAATTTGTCGCCTGTAACCCGAATGGATATGTGATCGGTGATGCGATCCTCTTTTACCTGGCTGAAAACAGATTCAACCTCGTCGGACGCCCTCCCGCTGCCAATTGGGTCCAATACCATGTAGAGGCTGGCGGGTATCAGGCAACTGCGGAAAGGGACGAGAGGTCCGCTGTCAATCAGGGCCGCCGGAAGGTTTTCCGGTTCCAGGTCCAGGGCCCCTCTGCTCTCCGGACCATGGAGAAGGTAACGGGGAAGCCCGCGCCGGATATCCGTTTCTTTAATATGGAAGTAATCACCATCGCAGGCCGTGATGTCCACGCCTTGCGTCATGGAATGGTCGGACAACCCGGATGGGAACTGTTTGGTTCCTGGGAGCACGCTGAAGAAGTCCGGAATGCCATTGTGGCAGCCGGCGAGGAATACGGGATTCGGCAAGTGGGCGCTCGGACTTATCCCACCACCTGCCTCGAATCTGGCTGGATTCCATCGCCCCTTCCGGCGATTTATGTTGGTGAAGAGATGAAGGCGTACAGACAGTGGTTGACCGGGAAAAGCTATGAAGCCATGGCCTCGCTCGGGGGTAGCTTTTACTCCGATGACATCACTGCATATTACTTGACTCCCTACGACCTTGGGTACGGGCCCTTCGTTAAATTCGATCATGATTTTGTGGGGCGGCCGGCCTTGGAAAAGATGGCCGGCAACCAGAAGCGGAAGAAAGTAACGTTGGTCTGGGACAGCGAGGATATCGCGCGTGTCTTTAACTCCTTATTTCACCAGGGTGGAGACATCGCCAAGTATATCGACTTACCCTTGGCTAACTACTCCACATTGCCGTTCGATAAAGTGCTAAAGGGCGGTAAGACCGTCGGAGTATCCACGTATACCGGCTACACCTACAATGAACGCGCAATGATCTCGCTGGGTGTGGTAGACATCGCACACAGCGAGCCAGGCACTGAGGTGACGCTGGTCTGGGGGGAGGAAGGGCGCGGGTCGTCCAAACCGACGGTCGAACGCCATGCGCAAGCCGAAATCCGGGCGACCGTGGCGGCGGTCCCCTTCGCCGAGGTGGCGCGTGTCGCCTATCGGCCCAAGTGAGCCGGCGCGAAATTAGCGGCAGAGGAGAAATCAATGGCATACATTTTTCATCAAGACGATTTACCGAGACTGGAGGCGGTGGTGCCCGGACGCGTGCGCACCTTCTTCGTCAACAAAGAACTGACCAACATCGACGACATGCTGGCGGGCGTGATGCACTACGACAGTAACGCTTCCTCGCCCTACCACTACCACGAGGTCTGCGAGCACTTCTACTTCATTATGGAAGGCAAGGGGACCGTGGAAACCCCCGAAGGCGTTCGCCCGGTCGGCCCGGGCGACCTGGTTTTCATTCCAGCGGAAGCCAGGCACCGCCTGCGGGCTACCGACACGGGCCTGTTCTATTTCGAATTCCAGGCGCCCAATCGTTTCAAGACACACATCCTCGATGGCACGCCCGATGACCTGCGGTGGAACCGTGTGGACGGCCGCGTGTGGGTGCAAACATAGAAAGGGAAAGCGCTATGACCACCACCACCACTTTTTTCGATACCAATAGACTCCCGCGCGTGAAAACGCCGCAGGGCGAGGTGACGGAGATCCTGAACCAGCACCTGATGGGCGCCAAAAATGTATTCGGCACGCTGCGCTGGCTCCAGGGCGGGGAAGCGTTCGACCCGGAGAGTGTCGACAAGCACCAGCTCATTTACCTGATGGAGGGCAAGGGCACCATCCGGCTCGAGAACCAGGATTACGACGTGGCGAAGGGCGCGGGAGTGTATCTGGGCCCTTCGGAAACGGCAACCATCCAGGCAGCGCCGGGAGCGTCGCTGAAGCTGTTCCACCTGGTGGTGCCGCGAATTCCGAAGTAGGAGCGCCGCCGGCGCGTTCGCGGCAACGGGCGGCCACCCCGTGGCCGTTTAGGGCCCTACCGCTTCGGTGGCGCTCCCAACGACCCCTCCAGCGCGATGCGCACGAGTTGGCTTCGGGTGCGGACCTGGGTCTTTTGGAATAACTGCTGCAGGCAAGCTTTCACTGCCCCCTCGGTAACTCCGAGCCGCACGCCGATTTCCTTGTTCGCCAGTCCCTCAAACACCCCTTGCAAAACCTGCTGCTCCCGCTCCGTGAGCAGGGGCCGCGGGCTGGCTTCTTCGCCCTGCTGCACCTGGTCCGCCATGAGTTGGATCACTTTTTGGTCCACCCACATTTCTCCGGACACGACCAGCCGGATGGCCTTCGCCAGCGACCCCGGTGAATTGTGTTTGAGGAAGATGCCAGAGGCGCCGAGTTTTAGCGCGATGGAGGACTCCTTGGCGCTCATTCCCGCCGTCACCATTAAGATCTTGCCCGTATAGCCGGCGCGACGGGCTGCGGAAATGAACTGGGCCCCATGGTCCTTGCCGATATCGAAATCCAACAGAACCACATCCACCAGAGCCTCCTGCAAAATTTGCAGCGCTTCGGCGGAAGTGCCGCAATTGCCGGCGATTTCAAAATCGGGCTCGGAAGCCAAAAGCCGGCTCAAGCCTTCCCGGAACAGGATATGATCGTCAACCAATAGCAGTCGGGTTCCTGGCATTCTGTTCCGTTCTCTCCTGGTCCTTCTCCGGGGAACCGGCAATCGCCAATTCGATGACAAACGAGCAACCGGGCACTGTGGGATCGTGACGAAGATCGCCTCGCAGGGACCGCATCAGCGCGCGGGAGAGATACAATCCCAAGCCGGTAGCTTCGGCGCCCTGCTGGAAAGGCTGAAACAGCTTTTCCACCGAACTGATTCCGGGCCCGGTGTCCGTAACTCTGATCCATACCCGGCCGTTTTCCAAAGAGGCAGAGATATCGAGCTGTTTGGCGTCCGCTCTCTCCATGGCGCGCTTGCTGTTCTTCGTCAGGTTCAATAGAACCTGCAACAGGCGATGCCGGTCGGCCCAAACCGGAGGGAGGTCCAGAGGGATATCCCAGTGCACGGAAACACCGGCCTCCTGGCAATACAGATCCAGCACGATGCGAAGATCGCCCAGAGTCTCTGCGAGGTCGATGCCGCACAATTGCGGTTCGCCGGTGCTCTGCTTGAGTTCCAGTGAGGCAATCTTGTTCAGCGTTTCGACCATCGATCCCAATGCCTCGAAGTCTTTGTTTCCGTTCAGACGGCGGCTCCGAATCAGGTTTTCATGGATGACGGCGATGGCGCCGCACACATTTCGGACTTCGTGGGAAACCGCCCCCACCAGAATCCGGGAAGCCGTCAGCAGTTGCTCCATGCCCAGTTCTTCGCGTGCCCTCAACTCGTCCGACGCATCCAAAACCAAAACCGCCAGGCGCCGACCCAATGCCGTATCGTACGTCGAGAAGAAGACGTTGGCCAAAAAGACTTCGCCTTGTTCCCGTTCGCCGCGGCACTGCATTTCCGTCCGGAAAGCCTGAGAATTCTCCCGGGATAAGTCGACCCGTCCCAGGGCGGGTAAATACCGCCGGATACTTTTTCCGGCCAGATCCCCGGCGGGCGCTCCGAACAACCGGTGGGCCGCGGGATTGGCCCGCAGAATCAAGTGGGCAGCATCCATGATCAGGATCGCGGCGGGGCTGCTCTCGATCAGGAATTCCAGTTGCTCTTCCGCGATGCGCCGGGCGCCAGCTTCCCGTTCCACGGTCTGCAAGTGTTTCGTCTCTCGCTGGCGGTTCCTGGTGATTTCGTAGGAATACAGTCCAGTGCCGGCCAACGACGTGAATACCAGAATGTCTTGCGGCAGGCCGACAGACAAGCTGAAGACAAAGGGATCGAAGAGGTCGGCCAGGACCGTGCAAATGAGAGCCGTCAGCAGGATTCCCCACAGGGGCAACACGGTGCCGACCAGCAGCATCGGCAATAGATAAAGGAAGCCGAAAGCGATATTCGCTTGGACGCGCCAATCGACCACCGCAATCATGACGATGAGAGCACCGGCAAGGACGGCCCGAGGGGGCCTTTGCAGGTAACTGAGAACCATGTGTGATGCCCGCATCATTCTAGGGACAATTCGTGGCCCGGCCTAGCGTTCCGCCAAAAGATAGCCGAGCTGTAGTCAAAAGATAGGTAACGGCAGAAGGGCGAGACCCGTGGATAAATCTCCTTTTTCAAGCGACTGCCGGCAGCCCCCAGCGCCCTTAGCCCTCCGGCCGGAACCCCGCGGGCTCCTCGCTGGCGCGGCGAAAAGATAGGCAAGCTCAGGGCAAAAGATGAATTGGAGCTCGAGCCCGGAATAGCTATATTCGAGTCTACAGGAGATTGAACATTCCGGCGAACTTCGCTCTTTAGCATTTCCGTTTTCCGGCCGCTCACCTTGCCGTGAGACGGAAAAACATCCAAATATTTTTTCTGGGAGGGGACATGCCGCGCCTCTGGTGGCGTCTGTCGATGGCGATTGTATGGGGGGGAGCCCTGGGAGGCCGTGCGTTGGCGCAGGCGCCTCTGACCTGGGAACAGGTCAAGGCCAGGTTCGAAGCGTCCAATCCAACTTTGCGCGCGGCCCAAATCAACATACAGGAATCGCGAGCCGCCGAGATCACCGCCTATTTGCGGCCGAACCCGGACTTCACTCTGACGGCGGATGGAGTTCAAATCAGCCGAAATTCCGGAGTCTGGCGTCCGTTTAACGGTGTGGTGCAAACGCCCGGCATTAGCTATCTGCACGAGCGGCAAAACAAGCGGGAGTTGCGGCGCGACAGCGCCAAGGAATCGACCGCGATCATGGAGTCCACTTACCTGGACCAGGAACGCAGCCTGCTCTTCAATTTGCAGAACGCCTTCGTCCAAACACTGCAAGCCAAAGCGGTCCTTCAGAATGCGCGGGAGAACACGGACTACTGGGATCGCGAACTCGTGGTGAATCGCAACCGCTTCCGCGCCGGCGACCTCGCCCAGGTGGACCTGAACCGCCTGGAATTGCAGCGCGTCCAGTTCGAATCCGATTACGAAACTGCTGTGGTGAACCTGCGGACGGCTAAGATTCAACTTCTCACTCTCCTCAACGATAATCGAACGCCCATCGAGGGATTCGATGTTGCGGGACCGTTCGACTTCCTCGAGCAATTGATGCCTCTCGAACAGTTCCGCGCCCTCGCTCTGGAAACGCGTCCGGACCTGAAGGCGGCCGTCCAAAATGTGGAATTGGCTAAAATCGCACATCATCTCGCGGTTGCCAACGGCTCGGCCGATCCTACATTCAGCATGTGGTACTCACACAATCCTTCGTTCTCCAACCCATATGCCAATGAGACCATTGGTGGAAGTATCAGCATTCCGTTGCGGATCTTTGACCGTAATCAGGGCGAAAAAGCGCGGACGCAGATCGATATCAGCCGCAACGAACGATTGCGAGATGCCAACCAGGCGCAGGTTTTCAGTGACGTCGATTCCGCGTATTACACCATCGTCGAGAACTTGAATCTTCTGCGGCCTTATAAAACCAAATATCTGCCGTTAGCCCTCGATGTTCGCGACCGGATGACCATTTCTTACCAGAATGGCGGCGCCTCTTTGCTGGACTTTCTGGACGCGGAGAAATCCTACCGAGACACCCGTTTGGCTTATTTGAATCTGATCGGTTCCTACTTGACCGCTGCAGCACAAATGAACATGGCAGTAGGACGGGAGGTTATCTGATGAATCGTACAATGCTTTGGTCCGTAATTCTCGTTGCGGTGTTGGCCGTAATCCTCGCCGGGTGCGAGAACAAAGTCAGCGCTCAGGCCCAGGCAGTGGCGGGCACGAAACTGGGAACGGGCCCGGTTCCCGTGAAGGTCGAGCCCGATCTCGACACCAACAATTTCAAATTGGACCACGCGGAGCGGTTTCCGATTGTCACGGCCGCCGAGTACGTGGCTACTCCCGAGTTGAACGTAACGGGAGTCGTCAGTCCCGACGTGTCACGCCAGGTGCCGGTGCCGTCGCTAGCCACGGGCCGTGTGGTGGAAATCGATGCCAGGCTGGGCGACGAGGTCCAGAAAGGACAGCTTCTGTTCAAGGTAAGGAGCACCGACATCGCGGGGGCGTTCTCCGATTACCGCAAGGCCGTCAAGAACGAGCAATTGACAAAAATTCAGCTCGATCGTGCCAAGGTCCTCTATGAGGATGGAGCGATTCCCAAGAGCCAGCTCGAAATCGCGCAGAACGCCGAAGACAATGCCCTGGTCGATCTGGAGACCACCAAGGAGCATCTGCAGCTTCTGGGCGCCGACTCCGATCATCCCACCGGGATCGTCGAGGTGTACGCCCCCGTGAACGGCATCATCACCGACCAGCAAATCACGAATTCCGCGGGCGTGCAGGCCCTGACCGCGCCCAACCCGTTCACGATTTCGGACATGTCTCATGTCTGGATTGTCTGCGACGTCTACGAAAACGATATGGCCCAGGTTCACATTGGCCAGTATGCGGACATCCGGCTGAACGCTTATCCCAGCCGTGTCTTGAAAGCGCGGATCAGCAACATCCTCCCGGTCTTAGACCCGAACATTCGCACCACCAAGGTCCGGCTGGAGATGGAAAACCCCGGTCTAATGCGCCTGGGGATGTTTGTCACCGCCACCTTCCACGGCGAGCAAGCGGAGAAGCACGCCTCCGTGCCGGCCACCGCTATCCTGCACCTGCATGACCGCGAATGGGTATATACGCCTCTCGCAGAGGGCCATTTCCGGCGCCTCGAAGTCACCGCCGGCAATATGCTTCCTGGAAACATGCAGGAAGTGGTCTCAGGCATCAAGCCGGGCGCACAAGTCGTCGCCAATGCGCTGGTGTTCCAAAACACCGTGGAGCAGTAATGATTCGAGGTGCCGTCGACTTTGCCCTGAACAACCGGTTTTTGGTCCTTGCTCTGGCCCTTCTACTGTTCGCCTGGGGCGCCATCTCCTTTCATCAGCTTCCAGTGGAAGCGTACCCGGACGTCGCCAACAATTACGTCGAGATCATCACGCAGTGGTCCGGAATCTCCGCCGAGCAGATCGAGCAGCAGGTCACGATCCCGCTGGAAATCGTGATGAACGGCATTCCCGGGGTGGCGCATCTGCGTTCGTTCTCGATTTTCGGTTTATCGGACGTCAAACTGGTTTTCGAGGATGATACCTCCAACTTTGAGAACCGCGAACGGGTTCTGGAGCGGCTTACCCAGGTCGCGTTGCCGCCCGGCGTCGTGCCGCAGATGGGCACCGATTGGAGTCCCGTCGGTCAAATTTACTTCTTCACTCTGCAGAACACCAATCCATCGTTAGATGTCATGGAGTTGAAATCCATCGAAGACTGGGTGGTCGAAAAGAACTTGAAATCGGTTCCCAATATCGTGGACGTTGCTACCTTCGGCGGCCCCACGCGCGAATACCAGGTTCGCGTCGATCCAAACAAACTGATCTCCTACGGTCTCAACCTCGCCCAGGTGGAACAGCAGCTCACCAACAATAACGCGAATGCCGGTGGCAGCTTCCTCGAGGTGGGCCTGCAGCAGCTCAACGTTCGCGAGGTGGGCCTGGTCAGGAACGTCCACGACATCGAGAACACAGTCATTCTGACCAGGAACGGCACACCCATCCATGTGAAGGATATCGCCGTGGTGGCGCAAGGTGAAAAGATCCGGCTTGGACGGTTCGCCCGGACGATTCGCCGGGAGGATGGAAGAGTCATCGACAACCCCGACGTAGTTTCTGCCTGGGTCCCCATGCGGAAAGGCGCGGATGCGGAGCCGACTCTGGCGTTGCTCCACGCAAAAATACAGGAGCTGAACGACCATGTCTTGCCTCCCGGCGTCAAGATCGTTCCCTTCATCGATCGCAGCGAACTGGTAGAGTACACGACTCATACCGTTCTACATAATCTGACCGAGGGCATCGTCCTCGTGGTCATTGTTCTCTTCCTTTTCCTGGGGAATATTCGTGGAGCGATGATCGTCGCCTTAACCATCCCGTTTGCGCTGTTGTTCGCGGCCACCTGTCTAAACCTGAAGGGGATTCCCGCGAACCTGCTTTCCCTGGGAGCGTTGGACTTCGGCATGGTAGTGGATGGCGCCGTCGTGATGGTCGAAAACATCGTGCGCCACCTCAGCCGCCGCACGGAGGATACGCGGACGCCGAAACAGAAAATTTTCGAAGCGGCGCACGAAGTGCAGCGCCCCGTGTTTTATGCGATCGCCATCATCATCACGGCGTACCTGCCGATATTCACCTTGCAGGCCGTAGAAGGCCGCCTGTTCAAGCCCATGGCCTGGACCGTGGCATTTGCCCTTTTGGGCGCCATCATTTTTTCGATGCTGATCGCGCCTGCCCTCGCCAGCCTGTTCTTCCCCAAGGGCACGCGTGAGTGGCACAACCCGGTCATGGAGTGGCTAAAAGCCGGATACCGCGGTGCATTACGAATCGCGATCCGGATGCGTTTTCTTACGGTCGCCGGAGGCGTGGCCAGCCTTTGCCTGGCGATCTATCTCGCGGAGGGCGGCGTGATCGGCTCGGAATTCCTTCCGCACCTGGACGAGGGCGCCCTCTGGGTGCGTGGCACCCTCGCTCCGAGCACGGGCCCGAGCGAATCTATCCGCGCGGCGAATCAAGCTCGCATTCTGCTCTGCTCCTTCCCCGAAGCCACGGAGTGCACCAGCCAGGTGGGCCGTCCCGATGATGGAACCGATACGACGGGCTTTTTCAATACGGAGTACTTCGTCGGCTTGAAGCCCAAGGAGCAGTGGCGTCCCGGCTTTCATCAGAACAAGGAAGAAGTCATCGACGCCATGAACCGGGAGCTGGCGAAGATCCCGGGAGTGGTTTGGGGGTTCTCCCAGCCCATCGCCGACAATATGGAGGAAGCTGTCAGCGGAATCAAGGGGCAGCTTGCGACCAAACTTTACGGCGACGATCTGCAAATTTTGGAAGAGAAGGCCGATCAGATTGTCAAGGTCATGCGCCGGGTCAAAGGAATCGAAGACCTGGGAGTCTTTCGGGTTCGGGGTCAGCCTGACTTGAATCTAACCGTGGATCGAACGAAGGCCGCCCGCTATCAGATCAACGTGGCAGACGTACAGGACGCGATCCAGACCGCGGTAGGAGGGAACGCTCTTACCCAGGTTTTGCAGGGCGAGGCCCGTTACGACCTGGTCATGCGCTATCTCCCGGAGTTCCGTGACAGGAAAGAAGCGATTGAAAGTGTTCGCCTGCTGGCGCCAACCGGCGAACGGGTTTCGCTGGCGCAGCTCTGCCAAGTCGAAGAACGGGATGAAGCGGCCGAAATCTATCGCGAATCGAACCAGCGGTACATTGCGGTCAAATACAGTGTGCGCGGGCGCGACCTGGGCGGCGCCGTAGAGGAAGCGATGAAAAACGTCAACGCCCAAGTGCAATTACCGCGCGGGTATCACACCGATTGGGAGGGCGAATACGTAAGTGAAAAGCGCGCCGAGGCCCGGTTGCGCATCATCGTGCCGCTCACTGTCCTGCTGATTTTCATGATTCTATATATGATGTTTCGTTCGTTCAAGTGGGCGCTGCTGATTCTCGTCACTGTGGCGCTGGCCCGCATTGGCGGCTTGCTCGCCTTGCTCGTCACGCACACGAATTTCAGCGTGTCGTCCGGCGTCGGATTTCTGGCGCTTTTCGGCGTGTCGGTACAAACGGGCGTGATCATGCTGGAATACATCAATCAGCTTCGCGCGCGCGGCAACACGATCGAGGATTCCGCTGTGGAAGGGGCGGTCCTCAGGCTACGCCCCATCATGATGACGATGCTGGTGGCGACGCTGGGATTGTTGCCGGCCGCGCTGTCGCACGGTATCGGCTCCGACTCCCAGCGGCCCTTCGCCATCGTAATCGTGGGCGGGCTGATTTCCGACCTGGTTATGAGCATTTTCCTGCTCCCGACTCTCTACGTGTGGATGGCCGGCCGGAATGACGTGCTTCCCGAAGTGGACGCGCAAGAAGAGGTGTAATCGGTCCGAACTGCTTATGGAGGAATCGTGAAGACTTTTCTTTCGATGTTGGGGTCTACTTTTAGCTGGAGGCAACGATGGCATATGGTTCTTAGGCTAGCGGCAATCGGATTCACTTTGAGTTGGCTGCTGCCGGCGGGCGACGAACCCAAGCAGAAGGTCCAGGTTACCAAAACCGAGCGCATGGATCTGGTCTCGAGTGGAACCCTCCGCCTGGAGAACTCCATTGGTGAACTTACGGTGGAGGGGTGGGACCAGCCGGAAGTGGAGATCACAACCATTAAGTCGTCAAAGGTCGCGTACGGCTCACGAGATCGGGAGAACGCGAGCAGGAAGCTGGATAGGGTGCGAATCACGGCGGAGCGCCGCGGAGAAGATATCGTCATCACAACCGCGTTCCCCCGGTACCGCACCATGCCACCTCCTCTGTTCTGGCGTGGCGGTGGCGATTTTGATCTGGAGTACCACATTCATGTTCCGCGCAATGCCCGGCTGGTCGTCGATCATGACGCGGGGGAAGTACACGTGGATCACGTATCGGGCGCGATCGACGTAACCGTGCTGCGAGGAGAGATCACGCTGAGCCTTCCCCCGGAAGGCCAGTACGATATCCACGCCAGGAGCGATCTTGGCAGTGTGACCTCCGACTTTCCGGGGCGCGCAAAACGCAGACCGTGGCTGCTTGGCCATCAGTTTACGGGCGATCCGTCGGCCGGATCGCAAAAGCTCCGCTTGCGCGTTGGGTTGGGCGACATCGTCATTCTGAAGATGCCCAATCTGTGGAGGCCCGCGCCGCTGGGGCCCTGACTCAGCGGCGAAACACCCGCGCTATCTGGGCTTGGCCCAGCAGCCGCGGGGGTGATCGAGAATTTCCCGGTCACTCCGGTGATCGCAATCAGGGTTCGAGTGCTGCGGCATCGAATCACGGTTATCGACGTCGAGCCCAAATCACTGGCCATCGCGGATTTCGCTGCTATCGTAGTGTTCGGTAGCATCAGAACTGGAACGTTCATGGCGAGCCTGCGGATCCCTGCGATGATATTCATTAGTTTGCTGCCGGCGAGCCATGCCTTTGCCCAAGACCCGTTCGAGATTCACGTTTACGACTACGAAACCCTGAAGCCGGGGCAGTTCTCGCTGGAGCAGCATCTGAATTACTGGGCCGTGGGTTCGAAGCAGTTCGATGGCAGGCTGGCGCCGACCAACGATCAGCTTCATATGACTTATGAACTGACTGGCGCCATCACCAGCCGGATCTCGTTGGGTTTTATGCAACTCAGCGCCGCGCTCCCGGGCGCTGGTTTGGAATACGCCGGCTGGCGGGTTCTGCCCCACTTTTATGCGCCGCCGTCCTGGGGGCTGCCCATCGATCTGGGCTTGATCGTCGAGTTTTCCTTCGCGCGTCCGGACTTTATTTCCGATACGGCCCACGTCGAACTGCGGCCCATCTTGCGGCACCGCGTCCAGGACTTCTGGCTCGTGTTCAATCCGGTATTCGCGCGAGCCTTGAGGGGTGAGGGTGTCCGTGACGGTTGGACCTTTGAGCCGGCGATCCGGGCCGCCTACGGCGATTCCGATGAAAAAAGACTCGTGCCTTACCTGGAGTGGTACAGCGAGATGGGGTCCGTGCCTGGTCTGGCGCCCGCCTCGCAGCAAGTGCATCAGCTCTTTTCAGGCGTCGATGTCAAACTGGCGAACCACTTGATCTGGAGCGTCGCGCCGGGAGTCGGGCTGACTCCGATGGGGCCCCGTCTCGTTTTCAAATCGCATTTGGAATTCGAGTTCGGCCGCCATCAGAATTGATAACCTTTTCAGAACTGTGGTGCCCCTAAGACGAAGTGGCGCTGTAAACTGATAAACTTTCAAGTGATCAGGAGGACCGTTGTGCAGCAGCGCGTAGCCGGCTCTCCCCTCGTGGGCGCGGCATTACTTGTAATCCTGGCCATTTCGTCTACTGGCCAAGCGGCGGGTCAGGCCGATCCCGGCCTGAAATCGCCGGCCGAAAGTGCCGTCGAGCAGGCCACTCCCCGGTTCAATGTGGATACGACCCTGGTGCTGATTCCAGCGACGGTCACGGACCCGCTAAACCGCTACGTTCTCGGTCTTCAGAAACAGGACTTTCATCTTTCCGAAGAGGGCGCCGAACAGACTATCTCGCACTTTTCCGGCGAGGATTCGCCGCTATCGGTGGGCCTGGTTTTTGACGCCAGCGGCAGCATGGACGATAAGCTCCGAACTTCCCGGCAAGCCGCGCTGCAATTCCTCAAGACGATGAACCCACAGGACGAAGCTTTTCTGGTCGAGTTCAGCGACCGGGCCGAGTTGGCGGTGCGGTTCACCAGCAAGGTGGAGGAGATTCAAAACAAGCTGATGTTTGTGCAGCCTGGCGGGCTCACGGCCATGCTCGACGCCGCGGAGCTGGCGCTCGGTGAGATGAAGAAAGCCAAAAACCCCCGCAAAGCGATTCTGATCATTTCCGATGGCGGCGACAACCACAGCCGGTACACGGCGCGCGAGATCGAGTCCCTGGTGCGGGAAGCGGACGTTCAGATCTATGCCATGGGGGTCTTTGAACCGTCGATTTTTCAGGGAATGACGAAGGAAGAAATCTCCGGACCACGCTTACTGTCCGAAATTGCGGAACAAACGGGAGGCAGGGTTTTTGCGGCTTCGGATCCCAACGACCTGCCGAGTGTCGCCGCCAGGATCGGTATCGAGTTACGAAACCAGTATGTGCTGGCCTATTCGCCGAAGGACCAGAACAAGGATGGGAAATACCGGCGAGTGGAACTGAAAGTGACTGAGCCGCCGGGCATCCCCGATCTCAAGGTGCGGTGGAGGCTCGGCTACTACGCGCCGTCACAGTAGAGCCTGTTCTTAACGGCGGCCGCCTCCCCGGATTCCCATATGGGGAGCCGGAGCGCGGGGAGGGGTGCCTGGCGAAGGTCTGGGCAAAGGCGTGAACGGTCTCGGCGACGTGACGCCCACCGGGTGTAGCCCCGTGCCGATCGGCGAAGGCATCAGGGGCTGTCTGGGATAAAGCGCAACTGCCCCCGGCCATCCGTGGGTTTGCCATCCGTACGTATAAACCGGGTAATAGATTGCGCTCAACGCCGATTGGTAGGGACTCCAGAAACTGAGTCCGTACGGATGCGTAATCCCCAGAGACGGAATGCCTGTCAGCGGAAAGTAGCTGAAGCCCCCCCAGGCCAGGCTGGAACTGGCGATCTGGCTCGGGTCGTCCACTATTCCGGCAGCGATGGCGTTGTCGGCGGAGATGGCTTGACTCCGGCTCATCGCCCAATCCTTAAACGGGTCGCCTCCTGCGGCGGTAGACTGCTCGGCGAGCAGCACCGGGGCGAAGGGGAGTACTTCTCCCTCTTTGACGGCCACCGTATCGGTTTTACCCTCCGTGGCAACCTCGACTTTGCCCTTGTACACGGCGAGTTGCGGCGGGTCGGAAGCGATCCGATAGACGCCCTTTTGAGGGACTCGCATCTGCCAATCCTTGTAAATCAGTCGGACCGAGGTGTTGGCTACCGCATCATTCGCCTCGAGGATGGCGGAACCAGCGACCAACTCGACGCGTGTATCGGAGAGTTGGTTCGAAAGCATGCGGATGGCGCTGTTGCCGTCGATGCGGAGGAAGACTCCCGGCGTGAGAAGCACCTCCGCCCGGCCGTGCCCGGTCCGGAGTTCACGGCCTTCGCCAAGCTCCGGGAATTTGCCGAACTTCTGTTCCAGCGGCTCGTCCCCAAGGAAGACGGAGCCATCGAAAAAGTAGATGAGGCCGGAGTGCGTGGAGACCACCGATTGTGCCGAAGCGGGAAACCACGGCGCCCAAGCCAGGACCAGCAGCGGAAGCACGACCATACGGACGTGAATCATAAGCGCCCCTCTGTCAAAGTATCTACCTATTCGAACGTCCCGTCAACCGGGGGAGGGCTGAGGGTTAACGTTGGATGAATTAGAACGCCAGAGCCGTTTCGCGCGCCAAAGCTGGTCTCGGCCTCGATCCCATCCCGGCGATTTCTTCGCGAAGTGCGGTGACGCTCTCCCGTTGTTGCTTTAGGGACACAGTTACACATATACTGTGCAGATGAAAAATATCACCCTCAGCGTGGACGAGAACGTGCTGGCCGCCGTGCGCCGCCATGCCGCCGAACATAACTCGACCGTCAACGCTTTGGTCCGCGACTACCTGACCAATCTCGCCGCACACGGGGACCGCGCCCAGCGTGCCCGGGCGCGCCTGCGCCAATTAAGCAGGGAATCGCAGGGGCGGCTGGGCAAGAAAACGTGGTCGCGGGAAGGGCTGCATGACCGCTAGCGTTTTCTTCGACACCAACGTCCTCGTTTACGCGGCGGTAGGAACGGGCAAAGACGAACACAAGCGGAAACGCGCCCTGGAACTGATCGACTCGGAGGATTTTGGCACCTCGGCCCAGGTCTTACAGGAATTCTTTGTGACGGTGGTAAGGAAGGCTTCACGCCCACTTTCTGCCGTACAAGCCTTGGAATGGATCGAGCAATGGACGGCATTTCCTTGTCAGGACATTGACCATCAACTCGTGCGTATTGCCATCGAGCAATCCGAGCGATTCGCGATTTCCTATTGGGACGCGGCGATACTGGTGGCTGCCGATGCTCTGGGATCTCACACGGTCTACTCCGAGGACCTGAATGACGGACAGCGGTATGGACGGGTGCGAGTCGTCAACCCCTTCTCATGATCTTCCGTGGGCCGGCGAGCACGTCAGCTTGCGAACGGGAGTCACTCCGCCAGGCGCGCGAGCGCTTCGGCGAGGACCAGCGTGCCTTGGGCAATAGATTCGGGAGAGGAATACTCGTCGGGGCGATGGCTCACGCCACCGCGGCTGGGAATGAACAACATGGCGGTGGGAGCGATGCGCGAAACGAACAACGAGTCGTGATAGGCGCGGCTGATCATGCGTTCGTAACGCAGGCCGTGGGCGGCGCAGGACTGGCTCAGCGTATCCACAACCGCCGGCGCGCATTGCGCTGGAGGATCGGCATTGACGAGTTCGCTTTGGATCGTGACGTGGCGGCGCGCGGCGACTTCTTCGCAGGCTGCGGCGATTTTTTGAAGGACGGAATCGCGGCGCGGCTGGTCGATGTCGCGCACGTCCACTTCGATTCGCACGCGGCTGGGAATGCTGTTGACGGCGCCGGGGAATACGCCGCAGACTCCGACGGTGGCGACCGTATCGATAGCACCCGTGGAGCGGGCGGCCGATTCCACGGCGAGAGCGATCTCGGCGGCCGCGAGGAAGGCGTCGCGGCGGTCGGGCATCAGGACCACTCCCGCGTGGCCGCCTTCGCCTTCGAACCAGATTTTGAGGCTGGCGGGCGCGGCGATGGCTGTGACTACGCCGAGATCGAACTGCCGCTGTTCGAGCAGCGGGCCTTGCTCGATGTGCAGTTCGACGAAGGCCGCGTAGTAACCCGCGGGCAGACGAACGGAAGCGAGCGGACCGGTGAAGCCAGCGGCGGCCCGGACTTGATCGAGAGAGTTTCCGTCGCGATCCTTCAGACGTTCGCCGGCGGAGGCGTCGAGCAACCCGGCGAGCAGGCGGCTTCCCAGGCAGCCTATGCCGAAACGCGTAGGCTCTTCCGAGGTGAAGACGAGCAACTCGACGGAGCGGCGTGTACGGAAGCCGCTGCGGGCCAGCGCGCGGATGGCTTCGAGACCGCCGAGCACGCCGACGATGCCGTCGTAGCGCCCGGCATGGGGAATCGCGTCGATGTGGGAACCGGTGCCGGCCGGCGGCAGGTCCGGCTCGCGGCCCACCCAGCGGGCGAAAATGTTGCCTACCGCGTCCTCGCGAATGGTCAGGCCGGCTTCCGCACAGAGGCCCTTCACGAAGGCCCGGGCGCGAAGGTCGGCTTCCGTGAAGACGACCCGAGTGACCACCGGAGGCGAGGATTCGGAGATCGCGCCCAGGGCTTCGAGTTCCCGACTAAGCCGCTGTTGGTCGATATCGAGGTTCATGGATTGCGGTTCCAATCCTTGTATATCAGGTAACGCGCCGGAGTTTTACCCAATGCGCCGAACCATTGCGGGCAGTAGGCCGCCATCCAGATGAAATCGCCCGCGGTGACCGGATACCAGTTGTCGCCCAGGTGATAGATGCCGCCGCCGGAGAGCATCAATAAACCGTGCTCCATCACGTGAATTTCGACCATGGGGAGCGTCGCGCCCGGCTGGAAGGTCATGGTGTTCACGGCGCAGTCGAACGCGGGATCGTCGCTGAGGAGCGGGCGAACTTCGAGTGCGGGGTCGCCGAGCAGCGGCTTGGGCTCAATCCGGCTTTCTCGCCCGGTGAAAAATTCGGGCCCTTTGAATCCGGGCAGCGGTTGGTAGGGCTTTTCGATGACGGCGGCGCGCGCAGCCTGCGTCGCTTCGATGACGGTGTGGTAGCCTGCCGGCAGATACGCGTAGTCGTTCGCCTCGAGAGAGCGGCCGCTGAGCGTTAACTCCCCTTCGAGCACGTAGACGAAGCGTTGCGCGCGGGTGGGCTGCAGCCAGCCGCCGCCGGAAAACTCCGCCGTGTACTGGGTGAACCGCGCGCCGGCGGCAGGACCGATGTGAACGATGGCGGTGGCGTTCCGCATGCCGGGAAGCGGAGCGCGGACGAACGTGTCGGGAGTCTGTAACAGGTGATTGCGGCGATGAACGCTGCGGGTTTCTCCGAGTTGATGCATCGAATTTCCTTTAGACCGGGAGCGGGCGAACGAGTGCGCCGCGGCTGGCCGCGCGGATGGCTCCTTCGGCAAAAATGGTCTCACCGCGGCGGATGGTGCGCCGGACGATGCCGCGGAAGCGGTTTCCGGCGTAAGGGCTCAGACGATGGCGCTGGAGGAGCCCTTCGGCCTCGAGGGCGTAGGAGGCGGCGAGATCGACCAGCACCAGGTCGGCGAGGTTGCCGGGAGCGAGGCGGCCGCGGTGGGGAATGCGGAAGCGTCGGGCCGGTTCTGCAGCGAGGAGCGATGCGATGCGCTCGAGGGGCAGAGCGTGCCGCGGGTCGAGCAGAACGGCCAAGGTGGATTGCACACCAGCGATACCGCCCCAGGCCTGGAAAAAGTTGCCGGCCTTCATTCCGGGCGGGGCGGGGGAGTGATCGGAGGCCACGATATCGATGATGCCCTCCTGCAACTGATCCCATAGGCCGCTCTGCTCCCGGGCATTGCGCAGGGGGGGTGCGCACTTGGCGACTGTGCCCAGCCGCTCCAGGTCCTCTTCGGTGAAGAACAGATAGTGGGGGCAGGTTTCGATGGAAACATCGACTCCGCGCGAGCGGGCCTCAGCGGCTAGCGCGGCGCCGCGGCCGGAGCTGACGTGGACGAGGTGTAGGCGGGCGCCGGCTTCCCCGGCGAGAAATGTGGCCCGTTGGATGGCTTCGAGCTCCGCAATCAGCGGGCGCGAGGCCAGAAAATCGCGCGCGCTTCCAGCCGCCTGGTGGGCGCCGCCAACCAGATCCTGGCTCTCGGCGTGGACGGCGACCGGGAGGCCGAGGCGGGCGGCTTCGCACAGGCCTTCCCAGAGGGTGCGGTCGTCGGCGCGGGGAAATTCGGGGAGGCCCGAGTCACACAGGAATGCCTTGAAGCCGACTACCCCACGAGCGGCGAGCTCGGCCATTTCCTGGACGCTGCCCGGAACGAGTCCGCCCCAAAGGGCGAAGTCGGTGATGGAATCCTCGGCCAGCGCCGCGGCCTTACGATCGAACTCACGGGCGTTCACGGTGCAGGGGGTCGAGTTCAACGGCATGTCGAAGAACAGCGTGCCCCCGCCCGCGGCCAGCGCACGGCTCCCGGTGGCCGCGCCTTCCCACTCCGTGCGGCCCGGCTCATTGAAGTGCAGGTGCACATCGATGATGCCAGGGAAGACAGACAATCCGCGGGCGTCGATCTCGCGCGTAACGCCGGGAAGTTCCGGGCCGATGGCTGCGATGTGGCCGTCTTCGAGGGCTATGTCGGCCGGGCGTAGTCCTTCGGGCGTGACCAGGGTGCCACCGCGAATGACCAAGTCAGCCAAGGCAGGCCTCGATTTCTTCCAGGAAACGCAGGCCTACTTTAAGCGCTGCGGCGA
>Ga0075030_100001581_pt1 | contig 20481 bp, 17 predicted proteins | sample LitLauG_LLR_2012_FD_71393 | JGI IMG/M metagenome (GOLD analysis project Ga0075030, IMG submission 71393) | Freshwater sediment microbial communities from Pennsylvania, USA - Little Laurel Run_MetaG_LLR_2012 | ecosystem: Environmental > Aquatic > Freshwater > Creek > Sediment | place: USA...
GCCCAGGTTCAGGACTCAATTGCGGTCGGGCTTTTGTGGCTGGTTGGTCTCTACCTTCTAAAGGTGCCGTGGGCGCCGTTGTGGGCTCTTCTGGCGGCCACACTGCAGATTGTCCCGCATTTAGGACCGGTGCTTGGACTCGTCGGCCCCGCGCTCGCGGCTACTTTCCATTGGGGAGACTGGGAGCACCCCCTCTACGTCCTGATCTTGTACGCCGTGGTCGCGGTGACGGATGGCTTGTTCCTTCAGCCTTACATCATGCGGCGAACCGCCAAGGTCCCCATGTGGGCGTCGATTTTGACGCCTATTGTCCTGGGAATCGTCCTGCCACTTTGGGGAGTGTTGCTGGCACCCCCTTTGTTGGCGGTGATTTTCGCGTACAAATCACGAGCCGCCAAGCGGCCATCCACCGACGCGCGGCGTTGAAGAATGTCGCAAACGGTGGGAGAACCGCGAATCCCGAGCCCGGAAGACCGCATGGAGCAGCTGGGGGCTTGTGCTCGCGTGCTATAATTTTGCCGTCGCCTTCGTTGTTTTCGAGGCAATCTTGTGATCTCCTCCAGGGGCGGTCCTGCGCCGTTGCGATCAGTGCAATTAAAGCTAACTAAGACGAGGTATTCCCATGTCTGGCCATTCTAAGTGGGCCACAATCAAGCACAAAAAAGGGGCGCTTGACGCGAAGCGCGGCAAGATTTTTACCCGCCTCATTAAGGAAATTACGATTGCCGCCAAGAATGGCGGCGGCGATCCCGACAGCAACCCGCGCCTGCGTGGAGCGATCGCTGCAGCCAAGGCGGAGAACATGCCTGCCGACAACATCAAGCGCGCCATCCAGCGCGGCACCGGCGAACTGCCTGGTGTCAACTATGAAGAATTCACCCTCGAGGGCTACGGTCCAGGCGGCGTCGCGTTGTTGGCTGAGATCAACACTGACAATCGGAATCGCACCGTCAGTGAAATCCGCCACGTCTTCGGCAAAAACGGAGGCAACATGGCGGAGGCTGGCGCGGTGTCCTGGATGTTCCACAAGAAGGGCGACATTGTCATCCCCAAAGCAGCGGCGAAAGAGGACGACCTGATGGCCATTGTGATCGAAGCCGGCGGCGAAGATCTGCGCGACGATGGCGACAATTGGGAAATCCTGACCGACCCTGCCAGCTACGAAGGCGTTCTCGAGGCGGTGAAGAAAGCGGGTATCGAGCCAGCCGCCGCGAGCGTTGGCCTGATCCCGCAGAATTACATCAAGCTCGAGGGCGCCGCTGCATCGACGATGATCCGGTTAATGGAAGCGCTTGAGGATAACGATGACGTGCAGAATGTTCACTCTAACTTCGACATTGACCAGAAACTGCTGGAAGAAGTAACCACGTAGTTGCGGCGAGCAGAGAATCAGAGGGCCGCCCGGCTGGGCGGCTCTTTTCTTTTCGGCGCGCTTTTCAACACTGCAGTGCAAAATTCTGTGGAAAAGCCGGGAACTATTCGGGTAAGTAATTCAATGCGAGAACGTTCTGCATTTTGCACTGACTCGGGTGCTGGCACTTTTGTGTTTCAGGTAAACACCTGAAGCGGAGATAGGTTGAAGGTTCGTCTCGACAAATTATTGGTTGATCGTGGTCTCGCGGCGTCACGCGAGCGCGCTCAAGCGCTCATCCTCGCTGGAAAAGTTCTGGTGAACGAACAGAAGATCGAAAAAGCAGGCTCGGTCTTCGAGCCCGATGTGCCGCTGCGCTTACTCGGTGAAGACCTGAAATTCGTGAGCCGTGGTGGTTTGAAACTGGAACGCGCCGTCGAATACTGGCGAATCGATGTGCAAGGAAAGGTTTGTCTCGATATCGGCGCTTCCACCGGGGGATTTTCCGATTGCCTGTTACAACATGGCGCAAGTCGAGTCGTTGCCGTGGATACTGGCTATGGCCAGATGGACTTCCGCTTGCGCCGGGACCCGCGGGTTCATTTGCTCGAAAAGACGAACGCACGGTATCTGACGAAGGAAAATGTGGGAGAGACAGTCGATCTCGTCGTCATGGATGTCTCTTTTATTTCGGCGACGATAGTGCTGCCTGCGGTGATCGCGGCGGCATTTCCAGAAAATTCGTCGGAGCGCCAGGGCCGTCAAGTTGTGGTTTTGGTCAAGCCCCAGTTTGAGGTTGGGCGTGAGCTCGTGGGCAAGGGGGGAATCGTCCGCGATCAGGCCGCACAGTTGGCCTCGGTCGACAAGGTTCGGCGAGCATTACTTGAGGCCGGATGCGTGGTCACGGAATTCATCGAATCGCCCATACTCGGCGCCGAGGGAAATCGGGAATTCCTGTTGTATGGGAGATTCTAGGAGACTGCGCGACACTTCCAGGCCCTCAACGTTCGCATCGATCAAATGGCCCAATCGCTCAACGGGGCTGTACAATCTCGTTTTCACCATGGAAACCTTCCGTCTCTCTTCCCATGCGACCAAGTCGGCCGCCATCGTGTCGAAGCCGAACAAGCCTGAACTGGTTCAGATACTGCCGGAACTGCTCGCCTGGTTTGAAAAGCGCGCGTGCAAAGTCGTGATCGATGATGAGACCTCCGCCTACATCAGGGGCCCGCGGAGTGTGCCGCGTGAAGAGTTGGCGTCTCAGTCCCTGGATTTCGCCATTGTTCTGGGCGGCGATGGAACCTTGCTTTCCGCTGCTCGTGTCCTGTCCAAAGCGAATATTCCCATCCTGGGAGTGAATCTCGGCTCCTTGGGATTTCTTACGGAAGTGCCGCTGCCAGCGTTGTATTCGACGCTCGAATCACTTCAGAACGATCAGCTATGGCTCGATGAACGTTCAACGCTGGACTGCCAAGTCGTCCGCAGGGACCGCAGCATTGCGGAATACTCTGCACTGAACGATGTTGTCATTGGTAAAGGGACGATTTCACGTCTGAATCATCTGCAGCTTCTTATCGACGGATTATTCGTCTCCAGCTACAAGGCCGACGGCCTGATTGTGAGTACGCCCACGGGCTCAACAGCGTATTCATTGGCAGCCGGCGGACCGATCCTCACCCCGGCGGTGGACGCACTCCTCATCACGCCGGTATCCCCCCACTCGTTGACCCACCGGTCGCTCGTGGTTCGCGATAGCGTCAACATCGAAGTCGTTGTGAAGACGGGAGAGGAGCAGGTCTACCTCAGCGTGGACGGTCAACTTGGAATGCCGCTGGATGACGGCGATCACATTCGCTGCCGAAAGTCAGACCACAAAGTCAGGCTTCTGCGCTTGCAGAAGACATTCTTCGAGGTCCTGCGGACCAAACTCAAATGGGGCGAAAAATAGATTGACGATGCGGATGAACGGCATTGTTCCGACTGCCAGCAGATAATTCGAAGCCTTGTTGATATCGGGAGACCATGCAGAAAATCGTACTCACTTCAACTCTCATTCTCCTGCTCGTAGGCAATGTGTTAGCCCAGAACGATTCCAGGCCCGCCGCGGATCTCATCATCACCAACGCTAAGGTCTGGACCGTCGACAAGACGCTTCCCAAGGCTGAGGCCGTGGCTGTGCTGGGCGATCGCATTGTCGCGGTCGGCTCAAGTGCTGACGTTGACGCCTGGCGCGGTTCTCGGACACGGGTGATCGATGCAGGCGGAAAACTTCTCCTGCCGGGATTCAACGACTCCCATGTGCACTTCATGAGCGGCGGGCAGCAGCTGGATAACGTCGAACTGAACGATGCGACAAGCTCGGAGGAATTCGTAAGACGGATCGGGGAGAAAGCCCGGAAAACTCCTGTGGGCGAGTGGATGACCGGCGGCGACTGGGATGAGACCAAGTGGAGCCCGGCCCAGCTACCCACCAAGGAGATGATCGATCCGGTCACGCCGAATAATCCGGTATTCATCAGCCGCTACGACGGACACATGGCGCTGGCCAACTCGGAGGCGCTTCGCCTTGCGGGAGTCACTGCGAAGACTCCCGATCCTCCGGGCGGATTCATCGTTCGCGATGCGCAGGGAAACCCCACCGGTGCCCTCAAAGATGCCGCCACTGATTTTGTCTTCAAAATCATTCCGCCTCTGACTCACGAACAGCGGCTGCATGCCGCAAAACGCGCGCTGGCACACGCTGCCGCTCTGGGCGTGACCAGCGTGCAGGAGATGAACCCGGAATTCGCCGACATTGCGGCCTATGCGGAGTTGCTTCAACGTGGCGAGTTGACCACGCGCATTTACGCTGCCCCGCTCATCACGCAAGTAGACGACGAAGCCAAGGTTGGCGTCCGGCACGCCTTCGGGGGCCCGTATCTGCGCATCGGCGCCGTAAAAGGCTATGCCGACGGGTCGTTAGGCTCGGGAACCGCGTATTTCTTCGAGCCCTTCTTGAACCAGCCCAACAACCGTGGATTACTCTCAGATGAGATGCATCCCATCTCGCTCATGCGCGATCGCATGATGAAGGCGGATGCGGCGGGCCTGCAGATCTGTACACACGCCATCGGTGACGAAGGCATCTCCACCATCCTTGACCTATATACCGACGTTGTGAAAGCTCATGGCGAGGCTGACCGCCGCTTTCGTATCGAACACGCTCAGCACATGGCCGCGAAGGATTTCGACCGCTTCGCTCAGCTCCACGTGATTGCTTCCATGCAGCCGTACCATGCCATCGACGATGGCAGGTGGGCCGAAGGGCGCATCGGTCATGATCGTGCAAGTCGTACCTATGCTTTCCGCACTTTCTTAAACCATGGAGTACGCCTTGCCTTCGGGACCGACTGGAGTGTCGCGCCGCTCAACCCGCTGTTTGGCGTCTACGCTGCGGTTACGCGCGCTACGCTAGACGGGAAGAATCCCGGCGGATGGTTTCCTGAGCAGAAGCTGACTGTTGCCGAGGCGGTCGAGGCTTATACGATGGGTTCAGCTTATGCCGAATTTCAGGATCAGGAGAAGGGATCGATTACCCGCGGCAAACTGGCAGACATGGTTCTGCTCAGCGACGATATCTTCGCGATTGACCCAGTCAAGATTCGCGACGTAAGAGTGCTGCGAACTTTCGTTGGAGGGAAGCAGGTATTCGACGCCAGCACGGCCAGCTCGGATGAGCGATCGCAGCGATAGTAGAATGTGGCGGACTTCCGAAGCGCGTGTTCTACGAAGTGCTTAAGTTTCCGTCCGGATCAGGTCGGCGAACGTCTCTCTCTTTCGAACTAACTTCACGGTCTTGCCGTTGACCAGCACTTCCGCGGGCCGGGGACGCGTGTTGTAATTCGAAGCCAGAACCATCCCGTAAGCACCGGCGTCGAGCACAGCCAGCAAATCGCCTTCGGCGACCTCTGGCATCCCGCGATCGCGAGCGAGAAAGTCGCCGGTTTCGCAGACGGGCCCGACAATGTCAACGGTTTCTTGACCGGCATGTCGTTTCGAAGGCTGAATCACCGGAACGATCTCGTGACTTGCGCCATATAACGCGGGCCGTACCAAATCGTTCATCGCCGCATCCACGATCAGAAAGCTCTTGCCATTGTTCGTCTTCCTGTAGAGAACAGAGGTGAGCAGCGCACCTGCGGGCCCCACGATCGATCGGCCAGGTTCAAGCAGAAGATGAACGCCTAGCCCCTGCAAAGGGCGCGTGACTGCCGCGGCGTATTCCGCAACGTACTCCGCAAAGGCCAGTTGAGCCTGGCTTGAGTAGTCAATGCCGAGGCCGCCTCCGGCATCAACATACTTGATGTCGTGGCGGTCCAACTGCAACGCGCGCACTAAATCCGCCACCCGTTCCAGGGCTTCGCCAAACGGGCCGACATCAGTGATCTGTGAACCGATATGGACGCTCACGCCAGCAACCTGCAAGTGTCGGGAGGCGGCGGCCAGTCTGTACAGCTTGCGGGCTTCCGCGATCGGAATGCCGAACTTGTGCTTGTGCAGGCCGGTTGAAATATAGGGATGAGTCTTCGCTGAGACATCAGGATTCACGCGCAAGGCTATCCGCGCAGTTTTCCTTGCTCGACGGGCACACTCCGCCAAAGCCGCGAGCTCCGACTCGCTCTCCACGTTGAACAGAAGGATGTCGGCTTTCAAAGCAGCTGTCATCTCTTCTTTCGTCTTGCCAACTCCGGAAAATACGACGTTCTTTGCGGAACTGCGGCTCGCGCTCAGCACGCGATGGAGTTCGCCGCCTGAGACCACGTCGAATCCGCATTTCTGTCGGGCCACGAGCCGCAAAATGGCAAGGCTGGAACTCGCCTTAACGGAATAGCAGACGGTATGTGGTACTTTCGCGAAGGCAGCATCGAATTCGCGCAGGCGGCGGGCGATCGCCGACGCCGAGTACACGTAGAGCGGCGTTCCAAAACGTTTTGCAAGCTGAGGTAGCGGCACGTCGTCGCAGCACAGAACCGACGCTGCGTTGGAACTCGACCTGTTGTTCTTGACCTTGCGATACACAAACGCCCGGGGGCGCGGTCCATCCTGGGTATGACGGGGACTCATTTGCGTTTGGCGGGGACAGTGCCCTTGACTCTGAGCGCGACCACGGTTTGATCATCGAATGGATCTTCACCGGCAGCGTGGTCGAGCACTGCCTTGAACAGGGAATCAACGACCCAATCGGCTGGTTTATCCGCGCAGCGGGCAACGATCTCTTCGACGCGCTTTCTCCCAAACATGTCACCACTCTTGTTTCGCGCGTCCAGGATGCCGTCGCTGAAGAACACGAACAGATCGCCTGGCTTGGCGCGGAACGTGAACTCATCGTAGTCGGCGTCGTCAAACAGGCCGAGCGGCAGGCCCGTAGCTTCGATGATTTCGAGCTTGCCCTCGTGACAGTAAATGGGCCGGGGAAGACCGGAATTCGCGATCTGCAGGGTGCGCCGCGTGTCATCCCAAACGGCATAAATAATCGAGACAAATTGCCCGTCAATGCGACGCTCCCCCAGCGAATTGTTCACCGCCGAAAGCATTTCGGCGGGACCCGGCTCGATGGGGGCATGTGAACGCAGAATTCCACTGACCAGGGCGGCATAGATCGCAGCTGGCGCGCCTTTGCCGCTGACATCACCAATCACAATACCCAGCCGCGCCAGCGAGTAATTCACAAAATCGTAGAGGTCCCCGCCAATCGCCCGGGCGGGCACGAACTTTGCGGCAAACTCTGCATTCTCCAGTTGCGGAAGAAGCGGCGGCAACAGCCGGAATTGCAACTCGCGCGCCAGTGCCAGGTCTCTCTCCAGGCGTTTTTCCTGAAGCGCAATCTGCTCGTAGAGCTGCGCATTTTCGATCGCAATCGCGACTTGCGCGGCAAGGGTAGTCATCGTGCGCTTGTGGTCTTCGGTAAAAAAGCCGCGCTTCGTGTGCTCAAGGTCGAGCACACCGATGACTTTGTCCTTGTAGATAAGCGGCACCGCAAGCTCGGACCGCGTCTCGGGATTCAGCAGAATGTAGCGTGGGTCCTTGCTCACATCGGGCACCAGTGCAGCCTGCTTGTTCTCCGCCGCCCACCCCACAAGTCCCCTGCCCTGGGGGATTTCGTGCTTCAGCTGGATATTTTCCTTAAATCGCAGAGCAAAACGGTGCTGCAGCTTTTCGCCCGACGAATCCAGCAGCAGAATGCTGAACATCTGGTAATCAATCAGCCGGCTCAAAAGGTCCGCAATTCTCTGCAGAAGCTGGTCAAGGTTGAGGATCGATGTAAGCTCACGCGAAATCTCGTTCAGCAGCAGAAGGGTGCGCGCCTGTCGCGTGGTACGGGTATGAAGGCGAGCGTTCTCGATGCCCACTGCCATCCGCGAGGCGATGAGCAGCAGCAAGCGCTTGTGCTCTTCCTTGAAATACCCAATCTCCCGCGCTTCGATGTCGATCACGCCAATGACGCGATTCTTAACGATCAGCGGAATGGCCAGTTCGGACCGCACATTCGGCACGGCGTCGATGTAGCCATCCTGCTGCCGAACATCGTCGACCAGCACGGCCTCTCGTGAAGCAGCAGCTCTGCCCGTGACACCCTCTCCCACCTTGATCCGAATTTTGTCGGCGACTTCCTTCGGATAGCCCACGTGAAAGCGGACGTAGAGTTCGTGCGCCTTGTCGTTCAGCAGAAGAATGGCGAAGATCTCGTAGTCAATGACCTTGCGCACCAGTTCCGCGACCCGGCGCAGAGAGGTTTCCAGGTCGAGCGTGCTGTTGACGGCGTCGGCCACTTCCAGAAGCAAAGGCTCAATGTTCGGAAGAGGAGCGAGTTGAGTTGTAGTGGTATCCACTGTGTTTATGATAACAGCCGTGTCAGGGTGATCCTTTGTCACTAAGGTTCGTAGCGCTCAGGGCGGAGAAGTCGCGAGCCGAACGAACGCGGAGAACCTGTCTGACTTCGCCGCGAATCAACCGCCAGTCGGCAGCACGCAAATATCCGGCAGATTTCTGTACCTTTCCGCGTGGTCCAGGCCGTAGCCGACGACGAACTCGTCAGGAATCGTAAAGCCAACGTAGTCGGCTTTGATGGGCTTCTTGCGGCGGGAAGGCTTGTCGAGAAGCGCGGCGATCTTCAGACTCTTGGGTTGATGCGCCATGATGACTCGCTGCAGATACGTCAGCGTAAGCCCGGTGTCGAGAATGTCCTCGACGAGAATGACGTTCCTTTTCACCATGGCGTTGTCGACGTCCTTGGTCAGGCGCACCTCACCGGTCGAATCCCAACCGCCCTTGACCTCCTGGTTGTTATTCGCTCGGCTTCCGTAGCTGGAGACGCCGATGAAATCGAAAGTGGCATCGAGCGTGACCTGGCGGGCGAGATCGCTGAGAAAAATTGCGGCGCCCTTCAGCACGCCGACGAAGATGATGGTCTCACCCTGGAAGTCGCGGGTGATCTCTGCGCCCATTTCAGCTACACGCTCGGCAATCTTGTCGCGGGGAATCAGGATTTTCAGTTCGGACACGGCGAACATATTAGCTGCTAACCAGCCGAATGGAAAAGAAAGATTCAGGAGACGATGGAGGGAAGTGGGAAGGCTGCTCGTTGCAGGTAACAGTGCACCTCACTAGAATACGAACGGCTCTCCGACGACGGGATCGCGCTGCGTCCACGGCGGGGTTCCATTTTCCAACTTTTTAAGAAGAACGGTCACCGAAGAATTATGAACCTGAACGGCATCAAACTCACGTGGTTAGGTCATGCGACGTTCCGCATCGAGACCCCGGGCGGCAAGACGGTCATCATCGACCCCTGGGTGATGCAAAATCCCATGTGCCCTCCTGGTGAAAAGGACGTCAAGAAGGTCGACATTATGCTGGTTACGCACGGCCATCTCGATCACATTGGGGACGCGGTCGAGATCGCGAAGAAGCACAGGCCGACAGTCGTCGGCATTCCTGAGCTTTGCCATTGGCTGGGCAAGAAGGGCGTGCAGAATCTCGCCCAGATGAACAAAGGTGGCACGCAAGCCGTCGGCGACATCAAGGTCACCATGGTTCACGCCGACCATTCCTGCGGCATTCAAGATGGGGATGAGATTGTCTACGCAGGCGAGGCCTGCGGGTTTGTGGTCGAGTTCTCGAACGGCTTGAAGATTTACCATGCCGGCGACACCAACGTATTCGGTGACATGGCGATCATCTGCGATTTGTATGCGCCGGAGATCGCGATGCTGCCCATTGGCGACCACTACACAATGTCTCCCCGGGAAGCGGCCTATGCCTGCAATTTGCTGAAGGCGAAGACGGTCATTCCTATGCATTTCGGGACGTTCCCACCGCTCATCGGCAGACCAGCCCATCTGCAGAAGCTTGTCCCAAGCGTAGAAGTGCTGGAGATGAAGCCGGGCCAAACCATTTCGTAGCTGTTGTTATTCGGGGAGAATCTGAGCCGGCACGGGTGTGAGATTATGTTTGGCGCGGATTGTTTGAATTCTGCATTCCTGATATCGAGGTTCGCTTGCCAGATCAAGACCTGAACGCATCCTGGCGCATGGGCGGGATCACCGCCGACGCCGTCGAAGACTACCTCTACTCCATGCTCCCGGCACGCGACGAAGTCCTGGCGGAGATGGAAACCGAAGCGGCACGCCACGACGTCCCCATCGTAGGACCCGCCGTCGCGCGGGTGTTTCAGCAGCTCGCAATGCTGATCGGCGCCAAGAATGTTTTCGAAATGGGATCTGCCATCGGTTACTCGACCATCTGGTGGGCACGTGCCGTGGGCGCCGGGGGCCGCGTGATCTATACCGACGGCGACGCCAAGAACGCCGACAAGGCTCGCAAGTACTTTGCCCGAGCAGGCGTGGCGGACCGGATAACGCTCCACACCGGGGATGCACTCGAACTTCTCTCCGAACAGAAGCAGGAGTTCGACATCATCTTCAACGACGTGGATAAGGAAGACTACCCCCGCGTGTTTCGCATCGTTTCGAAAAAGCTGCGCAAGGGCGGCCTATTCATCACTGACAACGTTCTTTGGAGCGGCAAAGTGGCCCTCAAGAATCCGCCTGATGCTGAGACTAAAGCCATTCTTGAATTCAACCGCCTGCTGTACGGATCAGCCGAGTTCTTCACAACGATCCTGCCGCTGCGGGATGGCGTGGCCGTGGCAGTGAAGAAGTGACTGTTGCCAAGACTTGTGTCTCGACCTGCCGAGTTTAACCACAAAGGACACGAAGGCGCACAAAAGGAGATGCCGGGACCAGGGACCTTCGTGAAACTTGGTGTCCTTCGTGGTTAATCGTTTTTTCTCAGTGAAAAAAGATGGACCTGCCGCCGGCGCCTAGATCGACTTCACCGGAATCTGTAACAGATCGTCCACCAGCACAACTTCTTTCTGTACGAAGGGCTCGGCGTAAGTGACCCCGCCCAACGTCCCGTAGAAGCGGGCCATAGAATCCACACGAGCGCGAATTTCGGCTTGAGCAGGGAAGAGGTCTTTGCCGGCGGCCTGATCGCTGAATTGCGACTTATAAGCCATCAGCGATTGAAAGCGCGTTTCGAACTGGTCGGTGATGTCGACCACGAAGCTGGGTCGGACATCGTAATAAAGGCTGGCATAGATGATCTTGAACGGGCGGTGCGGCTCCAGATGAGGGTCTTGGCTGAAAGCTTTGCTCAAATCAAGCTTCGCCAGTCCAGCCACAAAGCATGCTTCGTAGCCCAGCACCGACGCCGTGTAGTGGTCGGGATGCCGGCCCTTCCAATAGGGAAGAATCAACACCCGCGGGCGCCGCTCGCGAATCACGCGCGCAATCTTTAATCGGTTTTCCCAAGTGTTCTCGACGCGACCGTCGGGGATATCGAGAGCGTCGCGCCAGACGACGCGCAGAATTCGGGCTGCCTCGGCGGCTTCATGCTCGCGATCTTCGGCGGTGCCACGCGTGCCCATCTCACCGCGGGTGAGATCGAGAATTCCGGTGCGATGGCCGAGCGCCGCCATCTTCAGAAGCGTGCCGCCACAGGTCTGCTCGACGTCGTCGCGGTGAGCGGCAAGCGCGAGAACGTCGAGTGGAGCGGATAGTTCAGTCAAGGTCGCCCTGCTCGAGCACTACGTTTTCGCGGACGATCAGCCGGTGCGCCGCCATTTCTTTCAGTCTAGGCAGAACGCGCGAGACGTGATCGTCGGTATCGACGAAGGTGACGATGACCGGCAGCTTTCCGCCTACGTCGACCAAATGCGCTGTCTGCACCTTGTGGCGGCCGAGGAATCCCGCCACGGCATGAACTGCGGTTGCGGCGTACACATTTTCCTGGCGAAGATAGTTGAGCATTTCCATGTGAAGAGGCCGGTGGTGCCACTGGTCAGCTTCGTTAAGGTAGATCGTGACTTGTACCGCCATCGCGTCTGGCATTTTACAGCACCCGCGCCAGGCCCATGCCGGCCAATGCCGCGCCCAGGCAGAGCAGATTGTTGGTCAGAAAGTTGGTAGCCATCAGCAGCCATTGACCTTGTTCGAAATAGGCCATGGTTTCGTAGGCGTAGCTGGAGAAAGTCGTGAGCCCGCCACAGAATCCGACGACCACCAGCAGCCGCCAGCGCGGATCCACCAGGGCCCGTTCGCTGGTCCACACGACAAACCAGCCCACGATAAAGCTGCCCACCACGTTGATGAACAGCGTCCCATAGGGAAAGACGGGTCCCAGCACCTGGGCCGCGTACCGGCTTATGAGGTAACGGGCATTGGCGCCGAGGATTGCGCCGAGGGAAATCGCGAGGAAGTCGAGCACGGAGTTTCTCCTAAGAGACCGCTTCGGATCTGGTAGGAGTTATCAGCCTGCAACCAGGCGGTTATGGCGAACTCCATCGCCCTCAATCTTTTTTACCACAAAGTTTTCGGATCACGAAGGAGTACGGAGGTAATCACGAGAGGCGCATGCACCGAGGATGACGAAGCCACGGGCACGCCGTTCTTATTTCTTCCTCTCCACCAGAAACCGCGCCAGCGACTTCAACGTGTCGGCGCGCGCGCCAAAACTGTCGAGCTGTGAACAGGCGCCATCCACAAGTTGATCGGCCTTTCTGGTGGATTCCTCAATTCCAAACAGTGCCGGATACGTAGCCTTCTCGGCAGCGGTGTCTTTGCCCGCCGTTTTTCCCAGTTGATCGGACGTCTGGGTTACATCCAGCACGTCGTCCACGATCTGAAACGCCAAGCCGATGCTGTGACCGAAATTCCGGAGCTTGGTGAGGGCATCATCGCACGCGCCCGCATAGAGTCCGCCGCTGACGACGCTCGCCGCAATCAAGGCGGCCGTCTTAGACCGATGTATGTATTCCAGCATGGCAGCATCGGGCTTGGTGTGCTCTGCCTCCAGATCCGCTACTTGGCCACCGATCATGCCTTGCACGGTGCCGGTGCCGCGGGCAAGCTCTCCTACAATCTTCACCCGCGCTTCGGCCGAACAGCGCAACCCCGCTAAGACTTCATAGGCCTGGGTCTGCAACGCGTCCCCGGCAAGAATTGCGATGGCCTCGCCAAACGCCTTGTGACAGGTGGGACGGCCGCGGCGCAAGTCGTCATTATCGAGAGCAGGAAGATCGTCGTGGATCAGCGAGTAGGTGTGCAGCATCTCCAGCGCAGCCCCGAGATCCGCTATGCCGGCCGGAAGAGAATCCGCAATCATTCTTCCCGCTTCTATACACAGAATCGGCCGGATGCGCTTGCCGCCGGCGAATATGCTGTGGCGCATCGCCTTGTGGATCGAGAAGGGGTACTGGTTCTCCGGCGGAAGCAGTCGTTCCAGAGCTGCGTCGGCCGCGGCGCGACCTTGTTCAAGAGTGTCCTTGAGCATGAAGAGGGAGTATAACAAGCGGCCTGGAAAATTTTCAGACGCGCGGTGATCCGGGAATGGACTGGAAGCGAGCAAGCAAAAGCACGCCGCGCGGGCGTCCTTAGTGGAATCAAGCTTGGCGTCAGGCCACTGCGGGATGCGCCGTCTTAGCACTTCGCAGGGCCGAATCGCGAATGCCCGTCGTATCGGAGGATGGAAGAACATCGGCAGCTCCAGCACCGAGTGCCGCCGCCCACATTTCTTCATCCGCCAGTCGGTGGGTGCAAACGATGGATAAGCCAGGAAATTCCTTATGCAATTTCTCGACTTCCGAAAGGTTTGAGGGTTCGATGTCCACAATCAGAACTTCCGCCCGGTGGCGGGCGATGGTTGTGCGCAATTCGTCGGCAGATCGAGCCACACGGACCGAGTGGAAATGCTGACTTAGGCTGGAGGACAAGACAAGAGCGATCCGGGAATCGCTCTGGAAAACTACTACACTTGCGGGCTGCATACTTCCCCCTGTGATTCACCGTCGCCACGGTTTACTGGGCTGCAGCCGCAAAACTTAGTTGCTGACACAGCCACTTTTCGAAAAATACGAGCGAGACTACCCGAACCGGCGCTACTTTCGAACGGGCGCCTTTTCGGTCAGGGGCTCGAACGGTTCTGCCTGGAGCTTTCCGTTCTTCTTGAGGAGAATTTCTACTTTGCCCTCTGCCTGTTCCAATTCGGTACGGCAGGTGGCTGAAAGCTGCATTCCCTCTTCGAAGAGCGTCAGTGATTTTTCCAGTGGCACATCGCCCTTTTCCAGTTCCTGGACGATTTTCTCTAACCTCTGCAGACACTCTTCAAACTTTGCCAACGGATCACTCCCACGCTCTATTGTATTGCAGATTTCTGCATAGGGCGTCCAGTAAAATTTCTGTGAATTTCCTGTGGGAATGTTACGGAAATCTCCACCTCGACAACGTCAGGCCGAACCCGTCGTGGACGAAGTTCCCAAAGCTTCGAGAACATCCACGGCTGACGTGTACCTTCCCATGGGCGCACTGATCTGCGCACCCTGGACCATTTGCCGCGCGGCCAACAGCATTTCTCTGGCGATCTCAACGCCAACACCACGTGCCGCCTCAGGTGAAGCTGCCCGGCTCATCCGCTCAAGAATTGAATCAGGCACAGACACCCGCAGCTCGTTCTTCATGAACTCCGCGTTGCGGGCGCTCACCAGTGGCCAGATTCCCGCTACCACTGGGACACGGCAATGCTCGATCCGGCGCATAAATTTCTCAAGCAGGGAAAGATCGAACACCGGCTGGGTTACCGCATACTCGGCGCCTGCTTCCACCTTGTATTCGAAACGCCGGATCTCTTCGTCGATATTGGGGAGGCCAGGATTGGCGCCTACACCGATCACGAAAGCCGTGCCGTCTCCGATCGAGTTGCCGCCAATATCAAGACCCCGGTTCAGATTGTGGACGATGTTGACCAGTCCGATCGCGTCGACATCGAATACAGCGGTGGCGTCCGGATAGTTCCCCATCTTCGGCGGATCACCGGTGATGCAGATCAGGTTGCGAATGCCGGTCGCAGCGGCGCCTAATAAGTCGGACTGAATGCACAGCACGTTGCGGTCACGGCAGGTGTAATGCAGAATCGGCTCAATTCCCACCTCCTGCTTCACCAGCAGGCACAGGGCCTGATTGCTCATGCGCGCCGAGGCCCGCGGACTGTCAGGGATGTTGATGCCATCGACTCCCACTGATTTCAGAAAGCGGGCGCCGTCCACCTCTTTCTTGATGTCCGTGCCCTTGGGCGGAACGATCTCCACCATGGTGACAAATTCGCCCGCAGCCAGTTTCGCTCCCAGTTGCGAACGTTGAGCCAACGCCATCGCCGGCTTGGTTGCAGGTGCGGCGTGGTGAGCGGCGGCGGGTTTGGAGAGTGTCTTGGAGCGCGCCTCTCCCACTCGCAGGGCCGATTTCATTTCCTGAATGTGGTCAGGGGTGGTTCCGCAGCAGCCGCCAACCAGTCTGGCTCCCGCCGCTACGAACTTGCGCGCATAACTCGCCATGTATTCCGGCGAACACAGGTAAATATTTCGTCCCTCCACTGACCGGGGAATTCCGGCATTCGGTTGGGCTGCCAGTGGCAGGGAAGTGACAGCTCGCACCCGCTCGATGGCATCCAGCATGGCAACAGGGCCCACGCTGCAGTTGCACCCGATGACATCCGCGCCCCACTCTTCCAGCTTTTGTGCAGAACTCTCTACGTCCGCGCCGTCAAGGCAATTCCCATCCTCGTCGATGGTTACCTGGGCGACGATCGGAATCTTCGGGGCGACATCGCGCGCTGCCAGAAGTGCCTGATGGAGTTCCTCCAGATAGCCGAACGTCTCCAGCATGATCAGGTCAGCGCCTCCTTCCACCAAGGCGGCAATCTGTTCGTGAAAGACGTCATAGGTCTCACGGAAGGACATCTTCCCGAGGGGCTCTATGCGAATTCCGAGCGGTCCGACCGAACCTGCCACCCAGACATCGAAGCTCTTGGCGGCTTCCCGGGCAACCTGCACCCCTGCCATGTTGATTTCACGAACCTTTTCGGCGAGGGTGTGCCGGGCCAGCCGAACCGAATTTCCGCCAAACGTATTGGTCTCAATGATGTCGGCGCCAGCCTGCAGGTATTCATGATGAATACCCCGGATCAGATCGGGCTGGGAAAGATTCAGTTCGTCATAACAGCGATTGATGAATACGCCCTTTGAATACAAGAGTGTACCCATGGCTCCGTCGCACAACACAGGAGACTGTTTAAGGCGGGCTATCAGATCGGAAGGCACTGCTTCGAGAATACAAGATGAAGGTTAGTTTTGCATCTGTACCCAAGTAATCCCCCCTTGCGAGGGAGATGAAAAAAGTGCTCTGTTATAATCGCCCTTCTCGCATCTAAAACTCTGTCCGGCATGCCCTTGGGAGTCCCAGGATTGAAACGAATTGACCTCACGTTGGTTGCTCTTGTTCTGAGCAGCCTTGCTCTCTCCTGCAGCTCTTACAAGAGCCCCAGCACGTCGAGCACCGGCAGCACGACTAGCGGTAGCGGGAGTTCGTCTTCCACCAGCACTAGCAGCAAAGGGGCGACCAGCGGGCTGACGTTCCGTGCGTTTATTTCGCAGGACGTGCAGTTGCCTGTTTCGCCCACGTTTCCCGCCGGCGTGACGCCCGGTCTTTTCATCGTGGACGCCACCCAGGACGTGCGGTCCACAGTCGTCATCAACACGAACAACACGGCGGGCCGGATGATCCTGGCTCCGAACAAGAGTGTCACCTTGGTTCTGGGCACGGAAGACAATATCGTCTCAGTGGTCAACAACCAGCAGGAGAGCGTAACTGGGGCCATCCCGCTGCCAGCTTTCAGTGAAAGCATCGCCCTGTCCCCAAACGGTGCGGTTGGCTATGCGGCGGTAAGCAATGCACCCATGCCCGGGCAGGCGCCGGGAGCAATTGAGGTGCTGAACCTGTCTGCGTCCACTCCCGCCATTTCTGCGACCCTATCCTTGCCGGCCGCTCACTACGTTGTCTCCAGTCACAACGGCAATCGTCTTTTGGTCTTCAGCGACAACTCCGATACGGCGACTTTGGTCTATCCCAGCAATATCGGCACAGTTCAAACGATTACGACGGGTATCGGTGGCTTTGATCGCCCGCTGTATGCCTTCTTCAGCGCCGACGACAGCACCGCATGGGTTTTGAATTGCGGCCCTGAGTGCGGCGGGAATGAAGCCAGTATTCAGGAAGTCGACCTCAACACCAACACTTTGGCGGGAGCGCCGATTCCCGTGGCCGCTGCCAGTGTGGGGCTGTTGCAAGGAACGACTCTTTATGTCGCCGGAACTCCGCCCACTGCTCCGGCTAACTCGTGCGCGGGCGCGAACACCGCAGCGACCACCTGCGGGCGGCTCAGCATTGTTGACGTAAATGCTAAGAAAGTGATCGGTAGTGCCATCATCACCGATGGCTACCACGCCCGGTTGAGCCTCAGCGATAACGGCCAACTTTTCATCGGCTCGAGGAACTGTACGAATATCAGCATCTCCGGCGGCGAAACCCGCGGGTGCCTCTCGATCTACAACACGCTCAACGGCAACCTTGTGGTTCCACCGCAAAACGGGGACGCCACAGGAATACAGGCAATCGCCAAACGCAACATCTGTTACGTCGTGCAGAACAACCAGTTCTTCATTTACGACACGACCATCGATGCCCTTCGTCCCGGCATCGATCAGATCCCGTTTGCCGGGCAGTTGATTGACGTGATCACGCCTGACTTCTGAAGATTCCGCTTGGCACCTGTAACCGCTCGCGTCAGCCTGCCAGAATCCGCTCAAGGGCAATGCTGTTGTCATCCTGAGCGCAGCAAAAGCCTGCCCTGAGCGAAGCCGAGCTTTCGCGAGGCGAGTCGAACGGGGACATACTGTTTTCGAACGAATCGTCATCCAGGCAGGAATCCCCGACTAAGAACTGAGAACTGGCAACCGGGAACTAATCTCTGAGACTATGCGACGATTTCAAGAGGGCTTTCATTGCGGACGCAGCACAAGCTGGTGTGTCTTGGCCTTCTCCACAGCGTCCTTCGAGAACGGCAGGGGGAACGTGAATCCCTCGTACCAGGCTTTCCACTGGTCCATGTAATACGGGCTCAGGAAGTTTCCGCCTTCGCCGGTTACAAGGTTCAAGGTGCTCTGATCCAGGTCCGCGAGGTTTGCGGTGAAGCGTTCCGAAGGGCCGAAAGTACGCCCCACCTGCTTGACCGTGTATCCGCCACCGGATTGCTCCAACAGTCCGGGTCCCGACCATTTGCCGATGATCGGCAGCCGACCGAGAATGGGATGCTCGATGTCGATCGGAGAATATTTTCCCCACCGCCACTGGCTGAGTTCCTTGGGAGCTTCCGGCTCGCTGACCGCAGCTTGCACCGCGGCCGCCAGTAAACTGTCGTAGCTCGCGTAATTTGCCGGCAACCAACGCTTCGGCTGCTTCTGCAGAATGTTCTCCATCCAGATGGACGACATGAACCAGCGGTACTGCTTCCATGTCAGTTCATCCTCTTCCGACGCGCCTTCTTTCGCGGAACGGCTATCAGCCCCCAGCTTTGGCTCCAGCAAGAGGCGACTTAATTCATATCGCGAGCGACTCTCGACTGTGGCGGCGGCTGATTCCACCGTCAGCCGGCCATCCCAGTCGCGCAGCAGTTCCCGCGCTTGCGCAGCGCGCGCCGAAACATTCTTCGCGTGATCGAGTGCGTAAACGAAGTGCTCGGCGCAGAGGCGGTCGAAGGCGGAATAGACGTCGGTCTCAAGCGCGAGCATGTCGGGAGGTGCGAACTTCTTTCCCGAATCCAGAACCCGGTAGATTCGTTCCGTACGCCAGGGCGAGCCCCACTCCGTGCTCAAGTTGTAGGGATAACTGTTCGGCGTGATCCTCGCGTTCGCCGTCGCAAGAATGCCCGATGGCGGATCATACACGCGCGGCAGCTTGTCGAAGGGAACATAGCCGGTCCATTCGTGGGCGTTGTCGGCGCCGCTCGCGGGCAGGCTGCCGTCGCCGGCTGCGCGGATGGGAATGTGTCCAGTCGCCTGATAGCCGATGTGGCCGTCAACGTCGGCATACATTGCGTTCTGAGAGGGTGCGTCCCAGGGCGAGAGCGCCTTCAGAAACTCTGTCCAGTTCTGCGCCGAATCAACGTCAAAGAAGGGATCTGCGAGCGAGTCATATAGCGTCCACCGCAGCGCGAGCTTGCGAGTCTCGCCGGGAAGCAGATCGCTGATGATCGGGCCGTGCCGAGTGACCACAACGTCGACGGTAACGTCCGGCTTGCCCTTGACGTGAATCACTTCAGTGCGGTGCTCAGGAGCCCGCCAACCGTCAGGCGCGCGGTATTGGCCCGCGTCGTTGAAGTTCTCGACATAGACATCCTCCACGGTCGGCCCGACATTCGTGAACCCCCATGCGATGCGCTGATTGTGGCCGACGATGACAAACGGCATGCCCGGCACGACTACGCCAGTAACGTCGAAGCTTCCGCTGCGCAGGTGAACCGCGTACCAGAGATTGGGCATCTGGTGGCCCAGGTGCATGTCATTCGAGAGCAGCGGCTTTCCTGTCTCTGTGTGCTGGCCGCTGACAGCCCAGTTGTTGGAGCCGGGAACGAGCACGGGATCTTGTATCTCGCCGACGTGATCGTAGCTGTTTGCTGTCTGGGTGCCTGACTGTCCAGAGCCTGAGAGTCCGAAGATTGCTTCCGCGACCGCACGGCCGTTATCCGGTCCGTTATCATCATCGTCATCGGGCTGCTGCTGGTCGAGCCTGCGTGGCTTCGCCGACGGAGGATGATCGCGCCAAGAAGAATTGACATAAAGATCCGCCGTCAATTCCGACCCAAGCTTCGCCAGAATTTTCTCCTTCTCCAGAGCGCGCTCGAAATATCCATGATTCAAATCCTGCACCATGCGTGCGCCCATGAGCATGCAGTCCTCGACTGTCCAGGGGCGGGGCGCGTAACGAAGAATGCGGAATTCGATCGGCAAGTTATCGTGGTGAGATTCAACGAACGCATTGACGCCCCTCGCGTACGCCTCGAAATAAGCGCGGTCGCGGGACGAAAGGCCTTGCTCGGCGTGCTTCGAAGCCGCCCGCAATCCTAAGATCCGCTGCTCCCGGTCATGTTTAAGAAGATCGGGGCCCAGAACTTCTGACATCTCTCCCGCAGCAAACCGGCGGATCACGTCCATCTGCCACAGTCGGTCCTGGGCGGTGACATATCCTTGCGCAAAGAACAGATCCTCCAGTGAAGAAGCATCTATCGTCGGGAAGCCGTGAGCGTCGCGGGTTACGGTGACCGGCGCCGAGAGGCCGTGCACCGCGAGCGTGCCATCCAGCTGGGGCAGGGCGGCTCGCGCAACCGAATAGAACCACCCGATCACGCCAGCGGCAGCCAGCAAGAGCAGAAGAATCAAGAAAAGCACGGTACGAAGAACCCAATGCCGCTTGGGAGCTGTAACCGCCGGAGTCGTAATCGTCGCCATGGAAATTCTGATTCTAGGGGCGTGGGCGCGGTAACACAATCCAATTGGCGAGCTTCTGAAAAGCCCGTATTATTCTGTTGGTTATTTGGGGATGGCGTGCGTGTGTCAGCGCCCGCAATTCAGGCGCTCCCAAATTTCTTGAGAACCAATCGGCCGATTTCATGCTCCAGAAGCGCATTGACGATCAGCCCACGAT
>Ga0075030_100001588_pt1 | contig 20460 bp, 12 predicted proteins | sample LitLauG_LLR_2012_FD_71393 | JGI IMG/M metagenome (GOLD analysis project Ga0075030, IMG submission 71393) | Freshwater sediment microbial communities from Pennsylvania, USA - Little Laurel Run_MetaG_LLR_2012 | ecosystem: Environmental > Aquatic > Freshwater > Creek > Sediment | place: USA...
CATTCCATTTTCCCAGGGGAAGTATTCGAGAAGAATGATCCGATCGTGCGCGGACACATTGCGCTCCTTCAATCATGCACGCAGGAAGATGTTCCGGCCGAAACGGGCTGGCTCTGGCACGACAGTTTGTGGACTTACAACGCTTCCTTCGCAGCGCATGTCTATTTGTGGGCTCAGCTGCGCGATTGGGCGCATCGCACCTTCACTGGCTTCCTCAACCATGCCTCACCTCTGTACTGCTGGCGCGAGGAGCAGCCGCTGCAACATGCTTTGGCCGGTCAGGATTGGGGAGACATGCCGCACAATTGGGCCAGTGCCGAATGCGTCCGGTACCTGAGGCACATGTTGGCGCTCGAAGACGGTAAGTCCCTTCGGCTTCTCAATGGGATCACTGCGGCAGAATTGATTCCCACCGCTCACTACATTCTCCGGAATTCTCCAACCCGCTTTGGAAGGATCAATCTCGAACTCGAACCTGCCGGAGCGCGGGGCTGGCGGTTGCGGTTCGATCGAGCCAGTGGATTCTCTCCATCCTCCGTTTCATTGCCGGCAAACATCGGCTCGCTGCAAGTGAACAAAGTAATCGGGGCGGGCTCAAAAATGAACGGCCGGGTCGTCGAAGTCGATCCATTCGCGAAGACGTGGGATGTGTTTCTAAGGTAGAACCACAATTGAGGGTCACTTGGAACCTCGCCCGTCTTCTATCGCGCGATGGCGCACACCCGTGATCGATGCCGGACGAATACGCTCGCGAAACTTTCATTTTGATGATGATTTCTGACATCGTAGTCAAATAGGCCACGCTTGTCAGCCGGATGCCTTTCGTCCAACGTAGCGTCGGCGACGGTTGCGACGATTGGTTAGTTGTGAACTACGACAAAAATCTCACCAGATCGGTACTGGAAACACGCCTGTGGGAAGTGATGACCGTTGGGTTTGCAAACTACCTCGGGCTCCCGTTCAACTCTCGGAGTCTCAAGCGCTGAGTTCTTCCCGACGGCTGAATCTGCTCTGCTCACCTGATCGCCGTCACCGCAGGGATCGATCGCCGCGTTGGCGAAAATGAATGTAAGTAAGTCCTTAGGGGGCGATTACAGCGGTAGTCACATGTCCCTCTCGCGCCAGGCTGTTGATTCGTCAGAGCGAGCCGCCGCAGAAAAGCAAGTCTGAATCCCTGGTCTTGGCCCAGGGTTTCATTCCAGTTTTTTTGGATGTTGCAAGTGACTGGTTTTCAATGAAATGGTCGGCCCTGGCAGACGATTGTCGAACTTTTCAGCTTTGTCAGCCTGTTATCGCTCCTCGCAATCCTGTGGGCCGGATTCCCGTGCGGCACGCTGGACATTAGCGCCGCGCTCGTCGTCTACCGGTATTTCGGACGCCCGCCGATGCGGTTGGTGCAAGGGATCGCCGCTGGCGTGCTGGGCTCGCGCTCCTTTCAAGGCGGGCTTCCGTACTATCGCGCGGGGTACTACACGCGAAAGGGGATGTTCTAACCCGACGTTCAACCAACTTACCCCCCAAGCTCGATCATGCTCGGCGCACAAAAAGAAGGGGAGCCTTTTTGGCTCCCCCCATTTTTGGTCCACTTCTCCGGCCTAGAAGGTCACGCGCAGCGAGAACTGACCGAAGCGCCGCTCGTCGTTGTTGCCGCCTTCGGCGAGGCTACCTAGGCCTCCCTTAAGCCCCGGGACTACCACTGGGGTTGTGGTCGGCCCGGTGTAAGCCACAAGGAAGGTATCTGTATACATGTTGTGATGATTGAAAATGTTGAAGCCTTCGGCGCGGAAGGTCAGGCCGATACGCTCGGTGAGCTTGAAATTCTTGTTCACCGCCATATCGAGGTTCCACGCGCCCGGTCCGCGAAATGCGTTGCGGGCGGTCATTCCGGCCGGATAGGGTCCGAAGTCGGAAATACCCAAGGTCGGGTTGAGAGGCGCAGTACTTGCCGGGAGCGGGAGCGGCAACGTCATCAGACTGAACAGGTTCGGACCGATCGCCGCAGGATTTGAACTAACATGGTAGTTCGTAATCGGAGTGGCTGGCGTCAGCCGCGGAAAAGTATAGTTATTGAAGTCGTTGTCAAGGTTGTATGCGGTGAACGGGATGCCCGAACGCGCGGTAAAGACACCTACAAGCGACCAGCCTCCCAACGCCTCACCCAAACCCTTTCCGCTCTTGTACCAGGGAGTTTCCCAGATGGGAGAAACGACGAGGCGATGCCGGACATCAAAGTCCGAGTTGCCCCAATCCAGCTTCGGGTCGGTAAGAAGAGTGTAGCCAAGGCTGCCGTACCCGTTCCCGGATCCTCCCTGCAGGCTATCGGAGAAGGTCGAGCTAATATCATCCAACGAGTGCGACCAGGTGTAGTTCGCGACCAAACTCAGACCAGTTCTGTGCAGGTTCTGCGTCTGGAACTTGAAGTTGAGGGAATTGTAACTGCTGGTGCCGCCGCTGCCTCGCTCGTTGATATTGGTATATTGAAAGTTTGGCCGAGTGAGGCATACCCCAGTTGGGCTAACGTTACCGGGGTTACAAGTCGCGGTCACCGGGGTGGCTGTAACCGCCGGGTCGCCCAGATATTCCTGGCCAGCACCTTGCAGGTTGACGTTGTTGAGGTCATAGAGGTGAACACCGTGCGCGCCGCTGTAACCCAGTTCCACAATCGTGTTCCGAGCCACTTCGCGCTGCAAAGCCAGGCTCCAGAACTGGGTCTGCGCCACGTGGATGTTTTGGTCGAGGTGACGCAGTTCGACGGGCGGAAGACCAATTGGGGCACCAGCCGAGCCCAGCGGGCCGAGGCCGGCGTTGGTGACTAAAGCTGTGCAGGTTGCGCTACGCGCCGGACAAGAGTCTTGTATCACGGCGCTGGCCGGCGGGTTAAAGCTGGCGTTGTAAGTGATGTTGCCGAAGTTGCGTTCGTAGCTGATCCCAAAGCCGCCCCGCAAACTGCTCTTGCCGTCGCCGAAAATATCATAGGCGAAGCCGACGCGCGGTGCAGCCGTTCCCCAACTTGGAGCCCAGAATTGGCCGGTCGGGCTCTGAGTCGTAATATCGACCTGACCATTCCGCACTTGGGGATAAATTCCCGAACCGGAACCGAAGTAGAAGTTAGAATCCAGGGTTTGATGGTTGTCATGCTGCGTGCCATAGTGTTCGTAGCGCAGTCCATAGTTCAGCGTCAGGCGCGGAGTGAACCTGAAACTGTCCGTAGCGTAAAGCGCCCAGTCGTTGTAGCGGTAGCTTCGTGCGTAGCTGGGCGCGCCCAACGGCGGCTGCACGATGCTGTCGGCTGGACAGCCAGTCGTTAAGCTCAGCGAGTTGCCATTGATATCGACTGGGCAGGGGAACCCGCCCGGAGACGGATGGACTCTGCCGGCGAAGCCGCTGTTGCCCCCAAGTTGGCTTCCACCAGGATTGCCCGCGAAATTCACCAGGTCGTCCATGCTGTCCTGTGAGGAGCCGCCTAGCTGTTCAACCGCTTGCCCGTACGCGCCGTAGGCCCAGTTCAGTTGAATGTAGGTATACTGCCCTCCGAAGCGCATGTTGTGCTTGCCCTTGGTCCATGACAGGTCATGTTGCAATTGAATCGTGTTCTGCGGTCCACCGGATGGCAAACCACCCAGTCCCGGCGTATTTTCGTTTGCCAATCCTGGCATTGAAAGGGCATTGCCGGTAGCGGGGTCAACCCCCGGGTAGAACATCAGGTTTGGAACGCTCTGGTACGCTGGGTTGAATGAGTATACGTCGTTAAACCGCGTAAAGCTGAATTTGGTATTGTTGAGCAGGTAGCTGTTAAAAGTGTGGGTCACTGAAAGCAGATAGCTCTGGTTCTGGTTGAGGTAGCCAAGATCATATTGAGGATATACGCTGTAGGGGAAGTTCGTACCTGGGAACATGTCGATCTTCTCCCTGGCGGCGCGGAAAAACATCTGGGTTCTGTCGCTGAGGTTGTAATCGAGGCGTCCCACCAGCGCGTATGTGTTCTGCGGCTGGCCACCGCCATCATTGAAGGGCACAGCGAAGTTGACGGTATCGAAAATCGGCTGTGAAGCGGCAACCGGCGTGACTCCGTTTATGTCATTAACCGTAATAGGGCTCGATGCCGATGCCAACTGCCCCGCCGTGGTGCACTTCAGGCCGTTGGAACATGAACCGGGAGCGGCGGGCGGCGCGCCGGTAGCGAAGGCGTGGAAGTAGGCTTGGGCATTTGCCGGTAACATGTTTATGAACGACGGGTCGAATACCTCCTCGGTCTCGATCGCCGCACTCCGAACGCGCGTCCACTCCGTGGTCTCAGAAGCGAACAACTTGTTCTTGATGATTGGGCCGCCCGCCGAGAAGCCAAACTGGTTGCGGGTGTATTGGCCCTTCGGAACACCGCCTGCATCGTTTGCATACGTATTAGCGGTGTAGGCTCCCAGCCGGTTGAATTCCCACACGGAACCGTGGAAACCGTTGGTACCGGGCTTGGTGGTCACGTTGACCACTCCACCCGAGGCGCGGCCATACTCGGCCGAGAAGTTGTTGGTAACTACGCTATACTCCTGCACGCCATCGACTGGGACATCCTCGCCGATGAATGCGTTAAAAATGGAGATGTTCTCCACTCCATCGAGCAGAATCTCGGTGCCCGATTGGCGCTGCCCGTTCATATTGTAGCCGACGCCGCGGCCGGAGAGTTCCTGGCCACCGCCGGTCACAGAGCTCTGTCCGCCGTTGGAGGTAGCATCGCCGTTGCTGACGTTGCCGGAAATCGCAACAAAGTCATAAGGATTGCGGTTGAGGCTGGGCAGTTGCGCCAGTTGCTGAACGCTGACGAGCTGCGAGAGCTCCTGCGTCTCCGTATTTACCTGAGTCACCGCTCCCCCGACTACCTCGATCACAGCCGAACTCTGGCCAACTTGCAATTTGGCATCCGCTATCGAAACGCTGCCGACCGTGACTTCCACAGTTGCCCGGTAGGTTTGAAAGTTCGCGCTCGCGATGGTTACTTGATAAGTTCCTGGCGTAAGGGCGAGAATCGAGAACTGACCGATGGTCCCCGTCGTCGCGGTTCGTTCGGCTCCCGTCGCAAGACTCTTTGCCGTTACCGTGGCGCCAGAGATGACGGCGCCGGTCGCGTCCCTAACAGTACCGGAAATCGATCCAGCCTCAACCTGGCCAAAGACCGGAGTTACGGTCAACAGCAAGCCAAGCACGACACCAATGAGTACCTTCGCCTTAACCATGAGAGACCTCCTGAAAGTGAAAATTTCAAAGCGATACTTGTGTTGCAAACCCATACTAGGAACCTGCGTGCTACACCGGCATTTGTTGCGCCAAACATGACGCCATTTTCTTAACCCGAAAAACGCGACTTCTTGTCTACAGGCACAATCTCCTCCGGTGGACCATAACCGCGATCGTGTGCCTGATTCGAGACCTCATATAGCTTCAGGTCGCTCCAGCTCCATCGACTGGGGAGTCTCCCGCAGGCACAGTACAGCGTCCATTCATCTGCGAATCCTTCAGCCAGCGGCATCAAGTACGACCCGTTACGGTACGGGCTGAAGCCAGGCAAATATCGAGTCAAGCATTTTGGGCACTCAACGCAATGGCGAACACGGGAAGCCATGGCGTGTGCCGGTGAGCTCCTTCGAGGTTAGCGTTTTGTGTTAGTCGGGACCCACGAACCGTCAGCGGAGGTGCAGGTCAGCTTCCAGGAATTGCGCGGAGCATTGAATTTGTGACTAGCTTCAGGATTGTTGCTACGAAACTGCGCAACATGGTGGCAAGAGCACCGCCGCAGTTTGTTCCTCCTGAAAGCCTTTGCTACAGAGATATTGATTTGAGTATCCCGTGGAAAGATCACGTATGAGATTACGTATTTACGAGGTCGGAGGGAACGCATGCCCGGAGTTGTGTCCCGGCGCGCATGGCCTTAAACGCGATCACCTCTCACCAGGCGTACGAGATTGGACCTCTTAAAAACACGGGTCTCGCCCCGCCGGAACAAGAGAATAGCCTCGCCTCGCCGCACTAACCTGGCCATGGCCAAAGCGATAGCGCGAAAGGCTCGTTCGTAACTAAGAAACGCAAAAGATGTGACATACTGGTTGGTATGTTGACGGCACGTAAGAACCCGAAACGTAGAGCGACTAGGCTGCGCGATCCTGAGCGCACGCGGGAGCGCTTGCTGCAAGCGGCATCCCGCGAGATCTACAGATCGGGTTTCCAGAGTGTCAGCCTGGATACAATTCTGGCCTCAGCTGGCGTCACCAAAGGAGCGCTGTACTACCACTTCAGAAGCAAGGAAGCCTTGGGGTACGCCGTCGTCGAGGAGGTCATCGCCCCCGACGTCCACGGTAAATGGGTGCGGCCTCTACAGAGCGTCAAGGACCCTATCGACGCTTTGATCGGCGCTGTTCAACGTATACCCGTTCGGCCCGAGGATGTACGGGGCGGCTGTTCCCTGAACAATCTGGCGCAGGAAATGTCTCCTCTTGACGCGGGATTCCGGAAGCGGCTGGAGACAATCTTCCATGCCTGGCGCGAGGCCGTTGCCTCCACCTTGCGAGAGGGCCAGACCCACGGAAGCGTTCGCCGCGACGTGAAACCCAATGACGCCGCCGGCTTACTGATTGCGATGGTAGAAGGCTATGGCTCGCTGGCAAAGAATGCTCAGGATCCGAAAGTAATAAAAGCGGGGCTCAGAAACATCGTGGACTGGCTGCGGTCCCTGCGCCCGCCGGGCCGCCGCAAGCGGTCTGATCGCATCTGGTTCTGACGGATAGTGTGAGACCGGTACATACCAACTGGTTTGTAAGCTCGGCGAGTTTGGTCATCGAACTGCAAGCACACCGACGCGAGAGCGGCCGAGGGCTGGAGCAAATCCAGAGGATGATTCACGACCTTGTTGAAAGGATCAGGAGAGTGCGCGCAAATTGTTTCGAAGGCGCTCGGGATCGCTATGAAGGAGCACTTCAATTTCTAGGTGCGTACGCTCCCAAACTGGAACGGCGCGAACAAGCAAGCTCCGGCCTTTTGCCGTTAGAGTCAGCAGACGCCTGCGGCGGTCTCTCGGGTCTGCTGTGACCTTAACCATACGTCGGCGCTGCAACGGCTTGAGAGCGGCCGTCAAGGTGGTCTGATCCATTGCGAGCAGGGACGCAACTGCCGCCATACCTGGTGGTTGCGGGCGGTTCAGGGACATCATTAGCGAGAATTGCCCGTTGGTCAGGCCGAGTGGGCGGAGAGCATCATCGAAGCGCCGTGCCAGCGCCCTTGCAGCTCGCTGGACATGAAGACAGAGGCAAGAATCGCGGACCCGAAGTGTGGTCTCAAAGGAGGGGCTTGTGAAGTTCGACACCACTATATTAATTATTATACCATTATATCAATTTATATATTGATATCAATATATATTACCAAAGCAACAATTGCCGGACCGGGTCGCATCGCAAAAAGAACCCTATGTCTCAGGAGTGATCAATGAGGTGGGAGATCGTCAGGACAACCGCATTACAGGCCGTTGTGCTGGTCGTAATGTTGAGCGCCGCGCGGCCAGAGCAGGCGCAGGACGCCAAAGCGCCGTATTCGAGCATGGCACCGATTGAGCAATACTTGATGGCGGATCGAAATGCCGAGATAGCACTGGCGCGGAGCGCGGCCCCGGAATCGATCTCACGCGACGCCGAGATCTGGGTCTTCGGGAAACATGGATACGAAATCGCGGCCAAAGGCAAGAACGGTTTCGTATGTATCGTGGAACGTTCGTGGATGGCCCCCTTCGACGACCCCGAGTTTTTGAACCCTGATCAGCGCCTTCCGCTTTGCCTTAATCCGCCAGGCGCACGATCCCATCTGCCACTCACTTTCAAGACGACAGAGTTGGCATTGGCTGGACTATCCAGAACTCAGATCTTCGACAGTATGAAGGCCGCTTTCGACAAGAAAATACTGCCGCTGCCGGAACCTGGCGCTATGTGCCACATGATGTCGAAGCAACAGTACTTTGGCCGCAAGTATGGAAACGCGGACCCCCATCTGATGTTTTGGTTTCCGAAAACAGACGATACGTTTTGGGGTGCAGGTGTCCCCGGCTCCCCAGTGTATGTACATCAGTACTCTCCGCAACCGATCACCGAGTTCATCATTTCGGTGTCCAAGTGGTCGGACGGAACAGCTGCGCCGACCGAATGAACGCTGGAGCTCGATCTCTTATCGGAGGAATCAAATGGCACGAGAGATAGTCAGGACGAATGCATTGAGAAGCTTCGCGCTAGTTGTCGTGCTGTGCGCGGCATGGCAAGCGTACGCACAGGACGCCAAAGGACCCTACCCAAGCATGGCTCCGCTTGAGCAATATTTAATGGCGGATCGAGACGCCGAGATTGCTTTGGCACGAAGCGCTGCCCCTGAGGCCATCTCACGCGATGCCGACGTCCTCGTCCTTGGAAGGCACGGCTATGAAACCGCAGTCAAAGGCACGAACGGTTTCGTATGTGCCGTGGAGCGAGCGTGGATGGGCCCATTCGATGGTGATGGTGCTGACAACTTTTGGAACCCTAAAGTTCGAGGCCCGGTCTGCTTTAATCCGCCGGCTGCGCGATCCGTCCTGCCACTCACCTATAAGAGGACGGAGATGATTCTGGCTGGGAAATCGAAGGCGCAGATTATTGACGTTCTCAAAGCCGCCTATGAAAAAAAGGAGCTGCCTCCCCTGGAGCCTGGAGCCATGAGCTACATGATGTCGAAAGACCAGTACCTTACCGATAATGGCGACCACCACTGGGTGGCTCACCTGATGTTTTACACTCCGCTTATGGACGGTGCTGTCTGGGGTGCGGATCTGCCCAGGTCTCCCGTCATGCTGAATCCACAGTTCAGTGGCGCTCCGGAACCAATCGACGTGTTCATGGTTCCCACCCGCAGGTGGTCGGATGGAACGGCTGCTTCCGTGATGTAGGACACCCGCGATGAACACTCTGAACATGGGTCCGGCCGGACATGCAGTCTCGAGTGCAGAAGGCGCTAGCGACTCTCTCGTTGACCTCGTGACGCAGCCTTCGTGTGCGACCCTGGTCATAGCACGCGACGCCGGAGAAAAAACACCGAGATTGACGGAGACTTTCCCGGGGCTGCAGGCGCTTGCGAAGCTGCAGTCTCTCCGCGTGGCCATCAAAGTCAGAGGAAACATTCTCTTTATCCATCTGGGCGACGTGGTCTCCGTTCAGGCTCAGGGAAACTACGTGTTGCTGCAACGGAGCACGAGTTCGTATCTGCTTCGCGAACCCATCTCGGTGGTGGCAGAAAAACTTGGACCCTACGGGTTCATTCGCATCCATCGCTCGATTTTGATGAATGGGGCGTTTGTGGAAGGGATCAGACTGTATCCGACGGGAGAATATGGTCTGCAAATAAAAGGCGGAAAGGAATATATGGTCACCCGCACATACAAGAAGAATCTAAAATTCCTCGCGAAGTTCTGGATCGGCACTGGTGGCTTTTTCTCTAGTTAAACCCGATAGGCTTGGCCGGATCGGACAAGGCCGCGATACAGCGCGCCACATCCTCGGGCTGGGCCAGGCAGCGATTGGGATTTCTCAGAGAATACTACTTGCGTTTTCGGGGAGCTCCGACAAACCAATTGACGTAACCAGCGTTTGCACTCATTGACCCGGTTGTGAGTATAAAGGCGGTTTTGCACCACGTGAGACGATTTCCTACCGGGCGGCGGCTCCGATAGCTTCCGGTTGGCCGAAAAAGCGAGAGTTGGCAGCCAGATCCAATCACCAACCTTGCTCTCGCCGTAATACGTTGTGTTGCCTGGCAACTCAGTGCCAATGAAAGCTCTGTACTAATAATCGCAGAATCCCTGGGACTCACGGCCGGTGTTGGAAACAGGTTTGGTCAGTTGTGTTGATAAACTGAATCTTTCATGCGAGCCGGAAAATACCAGGCCTCATTTGTTCTATGCATAGAGGCGCGATACGAGGTCCTTATGAGTGGCGATTCCTTACCATTACCGCTGCCACTCGCGCGCTTTGCGGTTAACTCGTGCGAGGCCACCACTCTGTATCGCGAACTGCGCAAACCTTTGCTGCGATATCTGGTATGTCTCGGGCTCTCGGCTGACGAAGCGCAGGATGTCGTACAGGACGCTTTTGTCAGCCTACATAGGCACTTGGCCTCGGGTGGGTCGCAGGCGAACATTCGTAGCTGGCTGTTTCGAGTCGCCCATAATGGCGCCAGAAATCGTCAACATAGTTATGATCGCCGTTTTGGCAAATCACTCGATCCCAACCTCGACTCGATTGCCGACGAAGCGACGCCGGAACAGGTCGTACTGGAGAAGGAGAAGTTTCGTCGGCTGGGGAAGGCGATCCTGTCATTGACGGAGTCGGAACGTGAGTGCCTCCTGTTGCGTGCGGGAGGATCGCGCTATCGGGAAATCGCGGAAGTCCTCGAGCTTCCGATTTCCACAGTGGCCGACACGGTGGATCGCGCGATCAAGAAATTGCTGGAGAAATGCGATGTGTGACTTTTCAGGAAGATTGGTTGCCTGGATGGATCGTGAGCTTCCGGACAATGAAGCAGCGGCGGTGGAGCGGCATGTTAAAAGCTGTTCAGAATGTCGGGGCCGTGTCGATGCCTATGAGGAAATGAGCCGCGCATTCGTCGCGTACTGCGATGCCGCGATGGAGGGGAAGACACGCCGCCGACTGCCGCACTGGGCGCCTGTCCTGGCGAGCGCAGCGGCTGCCGCGGCCTTGTTGCTCCTGGTGTTCCAGCCAGCATCCATCAAGCAGACTCCCGTGCGCCCGCGAGTGGCGGACGCCTCCCCGGCCATCGTCCTTGAAACTGCGCCGAGGGCGGTTAAGAGGGTCGATCGGCGACATGCGATTGCGCCCATGAAGACTCCAAAGGCGAATTGGGCCTTACCTGAACCCGCTATCCAGATCGCCATTCCGGTCGAAGCAATGTTTCCTCCCGGTGCTGTCCCCGAGGGGATCACATTCGTTGCGGAAGTAAGCATAGCAGCCGACGGATCGGTGCAAGGACTTCGTTTGCAACCGTGATTTTTCGATAGATAAGGAGACTGACCCAACATGAAACGCACATTGATCCTTATTCTTGCGGCCTCATTCTGCGTATTCGCGCAAGAAGGCGGAAACGTAATGTACCAAAGTGCTGGCCCCGCGGCTGCGATCGCTTGGGGCTCATTGGAAAAAGGGCCCACTGCTCCGGTTAAGGGCTCGCCCTATTCCGCCACCATTAACAACGAATCCGTCCAGACACTCGCGGATGGCAATCGTATCGTTCAGACCAACACCGGGACGGTCTCCAGGGATTCCCAAGGGCGCACACGTCAAGATGCTGCGTTGCCAGCGATTGGCAATCTATCGGCCGCAAGCGCCCCGCACCTCGTCTTCATTCAAGATCCGGTGGCGGGCACCTCCTATACGCTGAATTTGACCGATAAGACTGCGTGGAAAAACCCGATGCCCCCCGGCGGAACTGGTGTCCCGGGCGCAGCCGTCAGCACATTTTTCATACAAACGGCGAGCGGGCCGCCCCCACTCCCCCCACCGCCACCTCCCATGATTGCCCTAACGAAGCATTTAGCGACGGATGAGCCGCTAGAAACAAACACAGAATCCCTTGGCTCTCAGACGATGGAAGGTGTCCTTGTGAATGGGGTGCGTACCACCCGCACTATTCCTGCTGGTCAAGTCGGTAACGACCGACCCATTAGCATTGTTACGGAGGTCTGGACTTCGGCTGACCTCAGGACGATTATCTCGAGCAAGCGGAACGACCCGCGAATGGGGGAGCAGACGTTCAGGTTGACGAACATCGTGCGCGCGGAGCCAGACTCTTCGTTATTCACAGTGCCGGTGGAGTACAAGATTATCGATGGCGGCCCAAGAACCATCATCTATCGGAGGAACCAATAGGCTGCCAAAGACAAAATCGAGTATCAGGTGACGCAGTCAGAATTTGTTATGTTCGACTCCGCCCGCAAATCCTGCGACCTGCATTCTCGGCTGCGGCTTGGTCAGCGTCCGCTCACTTCAAAGCGCACAGGCTTTGCTGTCGCATTGATGTTCGGATCGTAGTATTCGTACACGCGCGAGGCGAACGCCTGCGCGTGGATTGGGTACTTCGCTCGCAGCCGGTACCGCACTTCGAACGAATCACGCGGCGCAATCGAATCGAAATATAAGATCGCCTGCGTTGCCGTCATACTGAATTTTTCCAGCCGCCCACTTTTTGCGCCCGCGGTTTTCTCCACCATCTTCTGCAAGTCTTCGCTCAGCAATTCGAATCCGGGAGGAATTCCCAGATCCACCATCACCATTTTGGCGGTCTTATCCAGGTTGTTGCGGAACTTCGCGGTTCCTGTCACTATCTCGTCCTGGGCCAGCCGCGTGCGATCGTACTTCACGTCGATTGCCAGCGCTTCGCGCGTTGTCGCTTGCTGCCACGGAACAAAGTAGCGTCCGGCGATTTGATAGGCTAGCCCACCTTTCCCGGAAAAGCGAATCTCAATCTCTTTGTCGCGGTCCGCCTTCGTTTGCGGCAGGACGAACTGGTGGAACAGATCGTTGTTCTCCTTGTTGATCTCCAGGCTCGCGACCTTCTTTCCATCGAGCAGGACCTCGGCTGCTCCACGGGCGTCGCTCCCGCTTTGTTCGGATGCTCTCAACAGCGCGCGCAATGCCATGATGGTTGCTTGCGTCGTCCCCCAACTACCGTCCCCATTCTTCTTTGAGGCAATCCACGAGAGCGACTTGCGAACGACATCGGTGTATCCTCCGGCCTTGAGGAACGCCTGCACCGCAAGCCCTGTCGTTTCGACGGCCGCGCTGTCTCCGGTCGCATAGACGCTGGTTTCGTCCGCCGACCACCACGCAAAGCCGCCCTTCTCCGTTGCCGCGTCCCTTAACATTTCCAAGGCCCGCCGCGCGAATTCCGAGTCCTTGCCGTTTTCTACTGCGAAGTTCGCAACCACGGCGAGCGTGTATGCGTCCATCTTGCCGTCGAGATGTTTCTCGACAAACTGCCTGGCCTTCTCAATCGCCGGTCCTTTGTAATCGGCCGATTCGAGTGCCCACGCGATGTATGCGGTGATGCGCACCACGTCCGCGTTGAAGCGGTTCGTCGCGCCTTCGTTGATGAACTGCGTGTCGGGCCTCCAGCTTCCATCGGGCTGCTGCTGACGCACCATCCAGTCGCTGGTGCGCGCAATCACTTGCGGGTCCACGTCATAAACCTTCGCCATGTCGTGGAATTCCATCAGGCCATATGCGGTGAGAATCTTGTTGGCCGGAGCATTACCGAACCATGAGAATCCGCCTCCCGGAACCTCGAAGGTCAGTAGCCGCTGGTAGCCGGTTGCGACGAAGCCCTCGGCCTTGGCGTGAATCTCCGGCGCCAGCTTCTTGGTCCGCTTCATGTAATCGAGCGCCAGCACATTGGGATACGTGGCTGACGAAGTCTGCTCGAAGCAGCCGAAGGGCATGCGCAGGATGCTGTCCATCCCCTCGATCACCTGGCTCAATGGCCCGGGGTAGAGACGTACGAAAATCTTGCTTGCATCCGGGACGGAAGTTTCCGGGAAGCGCACGGTGTGACGCACCGACGAATCCAGCCGTCCGCTGAAGACGATCTCCTTGGCTTCTCCATTCGGCACAACTTCAATCTCGCGCACCACCGTGTCTTCGCGCTCGGAGCCACCTTGCATGCGGCCGCTGAGCGTTAGTTTGAATTTGCCGATCTTCTCCGCCACGATGGTGAATTGCGCCGCGCCTACCTGCCCGGCGCCGACCGAGACGCTCCGCTCGCCCGCTCCTTCCAGCGAAAACCAATCCCCGGGTTCCAGTTTCAAATCCACGTCGCCGGCACGGTCTGCGTAGTTGTACACAGCCACGGGGATCGAGACCATATCTCCCTGCGTTAGGGTCACGGGAAGATCGATGTCGACAAAGAAATCCTGGAAGACCTTTAGTTCCGAAGTTCCGGTTCCCAGCGCGCCCGTTTGTGTGGAGGCCAGCATCGCCATTCGCCACGTCGTAATCGAATCGGCCAGCGGGATCGTGATGCTCGCCTTGCCATCGCCATTGGTGAGTATCTCGGGATTGATGTAGAGCGCCTCGGGGAAGTAACTGCGCACATGACCACCCGGCGCGGCCGCAGCGCCCGTCGCGCCAGGCCCGTCTTTCGCCCTCACCTCTTCCCGGGTTTTCTTGGCGCCCTGGAGCTGCGCCAGTTCCGTAAAGTTCCGCCCGTTCAACGGCAATGCCTGAGGCACAGGCCCGCCGATTACTGCGTCCATTGTCGCCACTTGGGCCATCCCCGCTTCAACTTCCACCATTTCATTGACGGCGCCGATCTGCAATGTCGCAGAAAGAACACCGCGGTCGCGGGCCGCGAGGGAGATCACTCGAACGCTGGTTCTGAATCCAGCCGACTCGACTTGCACCCTGTAGCGTCCCGGAGGCAATGCTGCAAAAGAAAACTTTCCTGCCGCGTCCGCAACGGTATTTCGGCTGCTCTTATCCTCCATGCGCTGAATCTGAACTCGCGCGCCCGAAACCGCTGCGCCGGTCACATCTGTAACCGTACCGGTGACTTCGGCAAGACCATTCTCGGGGCCGACCCCATGCTCCATCCGCATCGTGATCGCATTTTCCACCGACCTCCAGGCATTCCATTGCGGCTGGCTCGACACCCATGCGGTTTTAGGCTCCAGCCACAACGTAAGATCGTCTGCCGTGTCAAACGTGCGGTCGGGACCCGCGCTCGTCACCCGATAAGAGCGGTGGTTCGCATTTCGCCATGGTGCAGCATCGATACGCAGATCGGTACCCCATGCATCGCGTGGCGAGTGGCCGCTTGCGTCTTTCAGTTCCTTGAATGCCGGCAACACGCTCTGCTCACTGTGCAGGTCCGTCATCTTCGCCGCAAGCCCGCGGACGTAGTCGAGAAGCGCATCCTGGTACCGCGCCATGGCATCGGCTTTTTCCGTCTCCGGTAGCGCGCGCCCGGCCTCGCCTTCGAGCGTATGCGCCGCAACCGTTTCCGCTGCGGCAAACAGCGCCCGCGCGGCGCGATCGTGCGACTCGTCGGACTCGTTTTCCGCCGGCTCGATAACCTGCGTCGAAGAGAGCGAATGAATTTCGTAGTGCGGCTTCATCAATTTCTGTTCCAGATAGAAGAAGACCTTGGCGAAACCCGGCTGTTTCTCGGCGAGGGCAAAGACCGCCTGATCCACAACCTCCAGTCCCAGCGCGGCGCTGACGCCTTCACCTTTTTGATTGGTCACGTGGAAATGCACTTTCGCTTCGCCACCCGGCAGATAACTTCTGGCATCCGCCACGGTTTCGATATGCAACTCCTCGGCAGGCTGCACAAAGACGAGCCTCTGATCCTCAGCCTCGCGGCCGCTGCGCCCAATCACGTAGGCATCGATCGTCAGTGTCCCGCTCATCTCCGGACTGACGACCACACTCATCCCCGCGCGTCCGTTCTCGAGATCAACATCGCGCGTCAGAATCGTCTGCCCCTCGCGCACCAGGTCGATGTAAGCCGCGCCACGTTGCCTCGTCGACAGCACCGCGATCTCCATGCGATCGCCAGACCTGACCACGGCATGCGATGTGCGCACCAGCACCTGATCTTCTCCGGCGCGCGTCTCCAGCGTTACGCTATCCGAGGCGCGATTGCCTTTGTGATCGTCGGCATCGATGCGCAAAACGCTGTTGGCGTCATTGCCCGGAATGCGAACTGTGGCAATTCCGGCCTCGTCCGTCTGCACTCGATCCTGGGCAGCGGCCGTGCGCACTACCAGGTCCGCTTTGGCCGGCGTTCCGTCGGGATACGATGCCAGAACGAACACTTCATTCTCCAAGCCCCGCACCAGCTTGCCACCTTCAGGAACAGCCGTAATCAGCAGCGATGTTTGGCTTACGGTGATCGGCTCGCCACGCGTCTCCGAGTGCTCGGCCGCATCCTTCACCGTGGCTTCCACCACGACCGGCGCCGCGCCACGGCGCTTTCCGTTGCCGGCAAAAAATTGCGGCAACACTAGATCGAAGCGATATGCTCCGTCGCGATCCGTGCGCCCCTTTGCCGATGCCGCTTCGAAAAGCTCCGCATCCATCCCCGATGCCTTCATCGTGACCGATGCATTGTCCACAGGCTTGCCAAAAAAGTAATTCCCTTTCACGGCGCCGGTGACGTGATCGCCAGGCCGGTAATCGCGCTTCGGTTTGCCGTTTTTCGAATCGAACTCGATTGCCACGCGGAATTTCGGCAAAACGTACCGCTCCACGTTCACCGCCAATTCTGCGGCGCTCTCCTCGCTTGTCTTGGCGCGAACGTGATATGTTCCCAAGTTCACTTCGTCGGCTAGGGTAAACTCCGCCGATGCCACGCCGAAATTGTCCGTCGCGGTGCTTTTGCGGAATACCTTGTTCCCGCGTGGATCTTCTACTTCGAAGGTCAGTGCGCGCCCGGCCGCGGCATGTCGATCGGCGCGGTCCAATGCCAATGCGCGCAAATGAATGGTCTGCGAAGGCTGATAGATCGGCTTCTCGCTCGTCAGCAGCACAGAGACTTTGTCTTCCAGTTGCACCGTCTCCGTGGTTTCGACCTGGCCCAGCGGCGTATCGGCCGAGAAGCGCACAGGAAAGCTGCCCGTCAATCCTTCGGGGAAACGAAAATCCGCCGCGACGGATCCCCGGCGGTCGAGCTCTCCAGCAAAGAGCAGCTTGGGCGCGTGATCGGGATCAAGCAGTTCAATCCTCACCGTTCCCCGCTTGACCATAAGCGCCGTCTCGCCGGCGCTGGAACCGGTGACGATTACCCGCATGGCTGCGGGCGCTCCCGCGATATACGATCGCTGCCCCAGAACGCGCAGCACGGGCCGTTCGAGAATCTCTGACAGCGAGCGTATCTCCTCTAGATCGGGCGACGTCTGGTTTTCATAGCGCAGAGTAAAACGCACGCGCTGCCACACCAGTTCATCCAACGTCATCCGCTCGCCGAGAACTATCCTCGCATTCCAGACCGCGCTTCCTTCGGTTACGCGCTTATGGCGCTTCACTTCGCCAAGGACGTGATCCTCGGGGCTCAGCAACTCCAGTTTCAGCTCCGCCTCGCCGCTGTGCGCGGCTTCGTAGGGCACGGATAAAGCAAGAGCATCGCGAAAATAGACGGCGGAGATTGTTCTCGACTCCACGTTGCCAAAGGTCGTCGCAAGTAGCAGTGCCAATCCTGAGAGAGCTTGAAACACACGAGACATGGCGCGTCCCCCTCGCGGCAAGCGGCCAACCGCCGCGCCGCGCTTTGTCGTTCAGTCGGAGTTCGCGCCTGGTTGGGAGTTTTGCAGACAATTTTTGTGGGAATTTGTGGGAAGTTACTATTGGTACTTACTATCGAAAGCGGCTATCGGAAACTACTATCTTGCGGATAGTTACCGTCGATGCCAGTGGAGTCCGTCCTTACTGCTCCAAGTGGTGCCGGCGTCTGTCGTTAGCTGGAAGACAGCCCCCTCGCTCACCCCACCTATCTCGTCCTTGGCATTCGCTGAAGCTTTACCGCTGGCTGCCGTCGTCGACTCGATGCGCACCGCCTTGCCCGCCCATTGCGGTTTGATCTTCTTCCATTTCTTGCCCTCATCGCGGCTCAGAAAGAGATTGCCCGCGTCATCAAGAGAAAGAACCCGCTTGCCCTGCGACACAGTCGCCAAAATCGGCCGGTCGGATAGTGCCGCGCTTCCCCGCCGCGCGCCGCGCGTTTCCGCCACCACCTGATTGCTGACGTTGGCCGATTCGGTTTGGATCGATGTTGCGCCCGCCTCCACCTCAACCACCTCTGAGACCGATCCCACGTCCAGCACCGGCTGCAGCATGGCCATTTCGCTCGGTTTCAACTCGATCGACTCATTGCCCGTCTTGAAGCCACTTGCCATCGCTGTCAACCGGTACTGTCCAGCCGGCAGTTGTGTCAGATGGAAGCTGCCATCGGCGCCGGTCGTCGTTTGTCGCGTCTTGCCGGCCGCATCGCGCACAGTTACCGTCACCCCCGCGATGGAGGCCCCGCTTCGGTCCGTGATCCGCCCGGAGATTCCCGCAAGCGTCTGGGCTGCGCCGCTCGCGCCCTGAATCTGCAACGCAGGCAGTTCTTCTTTCTTGGCCAAGGTGTCTTGCGTCGCCGCGCCTTGTTGGCCCGCGGGCGGGAGCTGTTGAAGTTGCGTGAAGTTCCGCCCATTCAACGGCAAATTAGATGTCGCCGTCGTACTGACGGTGCTCTGCGCCGTTGTCGAATCGGTAGTCTGAACCGAGCCAATCGGGCCCCCAACAACAGAAGGAGCGGCACCGGCTGTCTGCGAAGGTACGCCTGCGGTCGCTTGCCCGCTCGTGGGAACTCGACCACTCTTTAATGCGGGCAAACGCAAGCCGCCTGCGGTCTGGTTCTCTCGCCTAGAGACGTTCGGCGCCGTCGCGTTCGGCAAGGCCGCGTTCGGTACCGGCGCGTTCGGTGCCAAGCCGTTCTGAGGTTTAACGGATCGCTCAACCAGTTCCGAATTGGCGGCTGGCGCCCGATCCGCGTTGCCGGTTGGCCTGCTCTGCTCCAAATTGCTGGTTGGCGCAGGCCGGTCTGGCTCTGCGTTGCTGGTCGGCGCAACCTCCGTTCCACGCCGCTCCCTCTCTGGCGGCCTAACGCTTGCGATCTGTTGCAGGGTCTCAGGCGTGCCATGCGGCCGGATATAAATCAGCACTGCAATCAGCGCGCACGCAAGCGCTGCCGCGGGCACTCCCACTGGCGCCAGCCACCGCCATGTCCATCCTCGCCAAGCCCATCGTTTCTCCTGTGTTATCGCGGCTGGTTGCGGATCCTCATGCGGCTGCATCAGGAATACAGCTTTTCGGCACTCCCCGCATTCGGCCAGGTGCGCCAGCATCCGCTCCTGTTCCCGCGCGGTAGCCGCGCCCTCCACGAACACACTGAGCTGGTCAGCGTCTGGATGTATCCCGGGTTGGAGATTCCGGCTCAACCTTGCCCGTCCTTATCGGAGATCGGTTCACCCTCCGATTTTTGCAGCAACTTACGCAGATTGATGTCCACATCCCTGGGATCGGTCCCGAGGGCCTCCTCGGTCGCGCGCCGGCTCAGGCCCCGCGCCCTCAGAGTCCGCAGCAGCTCTTTGCGCAGACGCTCGGTCGCGCGCTTCAGTTTGCGGCTGATCGTCGCTTCATGAACTCGCAGGACGCGGCTCATCTCATGCAGGGTATGTTGGTCCAGGTAATAGGCCAAGAGCAAAAAGCGCTCCTCCGCGGAAGCCTCGCTCAGCGTCTTCTTTATAGCGAGCCGTAAATCTTCCACTCGTTCGAGGTCAGGCGCCTCGGAAACCGCTGCCGCCGGCTCGATCTCACCCAGTTCGGTTTCGCGGCCGGTTTTCCGGTACTGGTTGACACGCCGTTGCGCCAGGATCGCCCGCAGCCATCCCATCAGCGAGCCTCGCCCCGAGTATCGCAGCAGCGGTGACCAGCGCCGGCCTTCGCGCTCCGTCAACCCGTACAGCTCGGAGTAAAGTGCGCTCGCCAGCTCTTCGCCCAACGCCGCCGATCCTGTCATATCCACCGCGGCTCTGGTCAGCGGCTCCCGATATTGCGCAAGGAAGCGCCGCCATGCCGACTCGCGTCCCAGCGCGCACCCGCGCGCAAGAGCAAGCTCCTCCAGATGCAGCGCCCGCCAGAACATTTCCCGCTGCCGCTCATTGGCATGTTTTTCTGGGTCGAGACCGTAATTGTCCCGCGCTCCTATCGTCTCCAGGGCCTCTGCAAATTCCGCCCTGCCTACCTCGACCAACTCCGCGCCTGCCGCTCGCCAAAGCTCTTCGCTCAGCTTTTCGGACAAAAGCCGGTTCTCCGGACCGAGCTCCATCCCGAGAGCAATTCCATCCGCCAAAGATGCGGCGCGCTCTTCTGCCGCCGAAGATTCTGTTTGAGTAATGTTGGCAGGCGGTATATCCACGTGGGCCCATTAGATCACATCGTCGCGTCGTGGCCCATTCCTCGCCTCTGCCAACTGGCGAAGGTCTTCTCGCTCGCCTCGACAAATTGGCTTTCTGCATTCCAGGCAGTTCGGTGAAGAGCTTGAAGACAAATCTGCGCGGTTGGCCAGTTGTGACGTAAGACTCAAAAAGGGTGTCTCTTAGACCTTAAGACTCCTGCAACTATGGTCTGGAAGTTGAACCACCGGGAGCTTGGGGGTGAAAATCGGCTTGGGAGGTAATTAGCCCGGTTAGGAACGATAAACGGGCTTCAGGGAGATGTCGGTCAGCGGAGTGGGCACCATCGAGGCACATCTCCTCGAAGCCGACTTCTGGCCCGGAATCACTCTGGTTTGCCCATCACTCACGCCGAAATAATCGCCACCGTCCATTTGTAAACGCTACCTGCTCCCAGC
>Ga0075030_100001589_pt1 | contig 20456 bp, 17 predicted proteins | sample LitLauG_LLR_2012_FD_71393 | JGI IMG/M metagenome (GOLD analysis project Ga0075030, IMG submission 71393) | Freshwater sediment microbial communities from Pennsylvania, USA - Little Laurel Run_MetaG_LLR_2012 | ecosystem: Environmental > Aquatic > Freshwater > Creek > Sediment | place: USA...
GTGCGTGCTAGGCGCGCGGGATGCTGCGCAGGCCGCCGGCCGGTGTCCAGACCTCGATCAGCAGCACGGTGGCAGCCTCGTCAAGGTGGGTGTGCACCACCTCGGTGATGTCCACCCGGAACCGGTCGCCCTCGTCGTCGCCGGCCGGCCCCACCAGGAGGGCCCGGCCGGCGACCTTCGCCTCGCCGGGCCACGCCGCCTCGGCGCCCTCGACAGGGTCGATGGTCGCGCTGTGCAGGGCGCAGCGGGGGTCGCGGCGCAGGTCAGCGCCCTTGCGCGAGTCGCGCATCGAGCCGAAGACCAGCTCGCCGCCCGCGAAGTCTGCCTCGATACCGCAGATCCGCGGGGAGCCGTCGGCCCGCAGCGTCGCGATGGTCTTGTGCCGGTGGGCGTCGAACAGCGCCCGCACCCGCCGGGCGAAGGCGACATCCGCCCGCTCGACGTCCCCCCACGAGGTCATGCGCCCATCCTGGCGAACCCGACCCGTGCCCGCGGGCGCTTGCTGGCCCCGCCGGCCGCGCCGCGGTGGACCAGGAGGGAGCGTCGCGCCCTACAGCGGGATGTTGCCGTGCTGTCCCCGTGCCGCGGGTGCCGCGGCGATAGCGGCGGCGACGGCGGAGCGGGTCGTCGCCGGGTCGATGACCTCGTCGACGACCCCGATGTCCATCGCCTTGTCCAGCCCCCCCGCGATCAGCTCGTGCTCGTCGGCGAGCTCCTGCTCCAGCTGCTCGCGCAGGTCCTCGGGCGCCTCGGCGAGCCGCCGGCGGTGCAGCACGCGGACCGCAGCCACCGAGCCCATCACCGCGACCGTGGCTCCCTCCCAGGCGAACACCCGGGTGGCGCCCAGGGCGCGGGAGTTCATCGCGATGTAGGCACCGCCGTAGGCCTTGCGGGTGACGACGGTGACGCGGGGCACCACGCACTCGGCGAAGGCGTGCAGCAGCTTCGCCCCGCGGCGCACCACCCCGTCCCACTCCTGGGCGACGCCGGGCAGGTAGCCCGGCACGTCGACCACGACGACGAGCGGGACACCGAACGCGTCGCACATCCGCACGAACCGGGCAGCCTTCTCCGCCGAGGCGGAGTCCAGGCAGCCACCCAGCCGCAGCGGGTTGTTGGCGACCACGCCCACCGTGCGCCCGCCGAGGCGGCCCAGAGCGGTCAGCACGTTCGGCGCCCAGCGGGGGTGCAGCTCGACCACCGTGCCGGGGTCAGCGAGCGCGGCCACGAGCGGGTGCACGTCGTAGGCGCGCCGCGCGGACTCCGGCAGGAGGCCGGCGAGGTCGACGTCGTCCACCGGGCCGACGCTGCCCTGGGCGCCGAGCAGGCTGGCGAGGCGGCGCGCCTGCTCGAGTGCGTCAGCCTCGGACTCCGCGACCACGTGCACGACACCGCTGCGCCGCCCGTGGGGCTCGGGGCCGCCCAGGCGCGCCATGTCGACGTCCTCGCCGGTGACCGAGCGGACCACGTCGGGGCCGGTGACGAACACCCGGCCCTCCGGGCCCATGATCACCAGGTCGGTCAGCGCCGGCCCATAGGCCGCCCCGCCCGCCGCCGCCCCGAGCACGACGGAGATCTGCGGGATCCGACCGGAGGCGCGGGTCATGATCGCAAAGATCTCCCCGACGGCGTGCAGGGACGCCACACCCTCGCGCAGCCGCGCGCCCCCGGAGTGCCACAGGCCGATCACCGGCACCCCGTCGGCCAGCGCTCGGGCATACGCGGCGAGCACCACCTTGCAGCCGGCGGTGCCCATGGCCCCGCCCTGCACCGTGGGGTCGGAGGCGAACGCAACCGCGGGCGTGCCGGCGACCCGGCCGGTGGCGGCGAGCATCCCCGAGTCGTCCTCGGCGGTCAGGGTCGTCATGGACCCGCCGTCGAACAGTGCCTCCAGGCGCACGCGCGGCAGCCGCGGGTCGGTACCGCGGTCGGGGGTACGGGCGGGGGCGAGGGTCACGAGGCGCCCTGCAGGACGAGACACACGTTGTGGCCTCCGAAGCCGAAGGAGTTGTTCAGCGCGACGAGGGGCCCGCTGGGCAGGGGCCTCGGCACGGTGGTGACGACGTCCAGGTCGACGGCGTCGTCGCGGTCGTCGAGGTTGATCGTCGGGGGCGCGACGTGGTCGCGCAGCGCGAGAACCGTCGCGATCGTCTCCAGCGCCCCGGAGGCCCCGAGCAGGTGCCCGGTCATGGACTTCACCGCCGACACGGGGATGCGGGCGGCGACGTCGCCCAGGGCGGCGTGCAGGCCGACCGCCTCCGCGACGTCCCCCGCGGGGGTGGAGGTCGCATGGGCGTTGATGTGGTCCAGCTGGTCCGGGCGCACCCCGGCGTCGGCCAGCGCCGCGGTGATGGCCCGGGTGACGCCCGCCCCGGTGGGGTCGGGCTGTGCCAGGTGATGCCCGTCGGAGGTGATGCCCACGCCGGTCACGCTCGCGTAGACCCGCGCCCCGCGGGCCGCCGCGTGCTCCGCGGCCTCCAGGACCAACACGGCGGCCCCTTCGGCGAACACGAAGCCGTCGCGACCCTTGTCGTAGGGCCGCGACGCGCGCTGCGGCTCGTCGTTGCGCTTGCTCAGGGCCATCATCGCCGCGAAGGCCGCCAGCGGCATCGGGTGGATGCAGGCCTCGGTGCCCCCGACGACCACGACGTCGGCGGCGCCGGAGCGGATCAGCTCGACTCCTTGGGTCACCGCCTCGGCGCCGGACGCGCACGCTGAGACCGGGGTGTGCACGCCTGCCCGCGCACCCAGCTCCAGGCCGATCACCGCCGCCGGGCCGTTCGGCATCAGCATCGTGATCGAGTACGGCGAGACCTTGCGCGGTCCGGACTCGCGCACGATGTCCCAGGAGTTCAGCAGGGTCAGCGCCCCACCGATGCCGGTGCCCACGCTGACCGCGAGCCGCAGCGGGTCCACCGTCGGGGAGCCGGCGTCGGCCCACGCCTCGCGGGCAGCGACCGTCGCGAACTGCTGGGTGCGGTCCATCCGCCGGGCCTCGACCCGGTCCAGGACCTCGGTGGGCTCGACCGCGACCCGGGCGGCGAAGCGCACCGGCAGCTGCTCGGCCCACTCCTCGGTGAGCGGCCGGACCCCTGAGCGCCCTGCGAGCAGGGCCGCCCAGGTGGTGGGGGCGTCGCCACCGACCGGCGTGGTCGCCCCCAGGCCGGTGACGACGACACCGCGGCGCGGGGCGTCGTCGCGGGTCACGCCGAGACGCCTGCCCGCTCGATGTAGGTGACCGCGTCGCCGACGGTGCGCAGCCCCTTGACGTCGTCGTCGGGGATCTTCACCTCGAACTTCTCCTCGGCGGCCACGACGACCTCGACCATCGACAGCGAGTCGATGTCCAGGTCGTCCACGAAGGACTTGTCCATCTGCACGTCGGCGGCGGGGACGCCGGCGACCTCGTTCACGATCTCGGCGAGGCCCGCGAGGATCTCAGCTTGGGTGGCCATGAGGCAGCTCCTTGGTACGGGGGGAGGGTGCCGACGGCTGCCGGCACCGTTGGAGGTTAGGGCAGAGTGACGACCTGGGCGGCGTAGGACAGGCCGGCGCCGAACCCTACGAGCAGCGCGGTGCCCCCCGACGGGGCCTGTCCGGTGTCCAGCATGCGCTCCATCGCCAACGGGATGGACGCCGCGGAGGTGTTGCCGGTGGTGACGATGTCGCGCGCCACAGGCAGGTCGGCGGGCAGGCCGAGTCGCTTGGCCAGGGCCTCCACGATGCGCAGGTTGGCCTGGTGGGGGATGAAGGCGTCCAGGTCGGCGGCGCTCACCCCCGCGCGGGCCATGGCCTCCTCGCACACCGGCGCCATCTGGTAGACCGCCCAGCGGAACACCTGCTGGCCGGACATGGTCAGCGTGGGGAAGGCCCCGGCGCGGTCGGTGCGCAGCTCGTCCCACGGCCGGGTCTGGGTGATCGCGTCGGCCTGGCCACCGTCCGCCCCCCACACCACCGGGCCGATGCCGGGCTGGGCGGCCGGACCGACCACCGCGGCCCCGGCGCCGTCGCCGAACAGGAACGCCGTCGAGCGGTCGGTCGGGTCGACCAGGTCGGACAGCTTCTCGCAGCCGACCACCAGGACGTGGCCGGCGGATCCGGCGCGCACCATGTCCGACGCGAGCGCCAGGGCGTGGCAGAAACCGGCGCAGGCCGCGGAGATGTCGAAGGCAGCCGCCCCCGTGGCGCCGAGGCGGTGCGCCACGCTCACCGCCGCGGCGGGGGTGTTGAGCATGTGGGTGACGGTGGCGACGACCACCACCGAGATCTGGTCGGCGGTCACCCCGGCGGCGGCCAGCGCTTTGGCGCCGGCCGCGGTGCACATGTCGACGACGGTCTCCTCCGCCGCGGCCCGGTGCCGGGACACGATCCCGGAGCGCTCCCGGATCCACTCGTCGGAGGAGTCGATCAGCTCGATGACCTCGGCGTTGGTGACCACCCGCGCCGGGCGGTACCCGCCGACCCCCAGGATCGCTGTCGCGGGGCTGCCGGTGCCCATCTCCAGTGGCGCGCTCACGCGTGCGCCGCCTGCGGGTGCAGGCGGACCAGCGGCTGTCCGGGGCCGACCGGGTCACCGTCCTCCACCAGCCACTCGACCACGTGGCCGCCGTGCGGGGCGGTCACCGGCTGCTCGTCGCGCAGCGTCACGACCACGCCAACCAGGTCCCCGGCCGCGAAGCGGTCCGTGCCCTCGTGGCGGCGGAAGGTGCCCTTGGACGGAGCGATGACCATGCGCCAGGTGGGGGAATCGGCCAACGGGTTCGGCGCACCGTGCCGCTCCACCAGGTCCGCGGCGGCGGCCAGGTCGTCGGGCGTCTTCAGGGCGACCGTCTCCACCCCGGGCAGCGCGCGGCGGACCAGGCCGGTCAGCGTCCCCGCGGGCGGCAGCTCGAGCACCCCGGTGACCCCGAGCTCGCCCATCGTCGCCATGCACAGGTCCCAGCGCACGGGCGCGGCGACCTGACGGACCAGCCGGCCCAGCACCTCGCGGCCGTCGTGCACCACGCTGCCGTCGGCGTTGGACAGCAGCCGGGTGCGCGGGTCATGGGTGGTCACCGCGCTGGCGTAGCCGGCCAAGGTGGCGACCGCGGGAGCCATGTGCCGGGTGTGGAACGCCCCGGCCACCTCCAGGGGCCGTAGCCGCGCGCCGGCTGGCGGGTCGGCCTGCAGGGCCTCCAGCTCGGCGAGGGTGCCGGCGGCGACGACCTGGCCCGCGCCGTTGTCGTTGGCGGCGACCAGGCCGTGGCGCGCCAGCACCGTGGCCACCTCGGCACGGTCCCCGCCCAGCACGGCCGTCATACCCGTGGGGCTGGCGGCGGACGCCGCGGCCATCGCCTTGCCGCGCTCGCGCACCAGCACCATGGCCTGCTCCGCGGACAGCACGTGCGCACCCACCGCGGCGGTCAGCTCGCCGACCGAGTGGCCCGCGCCGACACCCACCTTGCCGAAGGCCTCCGCGGGGACCGGGAAGACCTCCAGCAGCGCGACCAGCCCGGCGGCGACGATCAGCGGCTGGGCGACCGCCGTGTCGCGGATGGTGGCGGCGTCGGCCGTGCTGCCCAGCTCGGCGAGGTCCATGCCGGCGCAGGCCGACAGCCAGCCCAGCCGGGTGCGCAGGTGCGGCAGGTCCAGCCAGGGGAGCAGGAAGCCGGGGGACTGGGCGCCCTGGCCGGGCGCGACGATGGCGAGCACCGCTCTACCGTGGCCCATCGCGGCCCTGAGCACCGGTGCGGACGCGGACGACGATCACGCCTGCGCTTTGGAGGTTTCCTCTAAAACGGCGGTGCGCAGCCGCCCGAGGCTGATGGCGAGGCGCAGCGCGTAGGCCCCGCGGGGCTCGGTGGCGGCGAACCCGCTCACTGTGGCCACCCGGCGCAGCCGGTAGCGCACGGTGTTGGGGTGCACGAACAGCGCGCGCGCCGCCCCCTCGATGGACCCCCCACCGTCCAGGTAGGCCGCCAGGGTGGCGACCAGGTCGCCGCCGGCGTCGGCGAGCGCGGCGTAGCCGCGGGCCACCAGCTGGTCGGCTGCGGCCCGGTCGCCGGCCAGCGCGCGTTCGGGCAGCAGCGCGGAGCTGGGGACGGGCCGGGGCGCTGCGGGCCAGGCGGGCGCGGCCAGCAGGCCGGCGACCGCCTCCTGCGCGGCGCGCCCGGCGTCGGCGAGCTCGGCCGCGAGCGGTCCGACCACGACCGGCCCGGCAGCGAACTGGCCCACGAACGCGCGGCCGGTGGCGACCGCCTCGTTCGCCCCGCCGACCGCGACGACGAGGCGGTCGCCCTGCAGCGCCGAGATCGCGTCCACGCCGTGCCCGCGGGCGGCGCGCTGCACCTCCGCGGCCACGACGTCCGGCGGGCTGTCCGGTGGATGCCCCACCACCACGACGAATCCACCGCGCTGGCCCCAGCCCAGCGCCCCGGCGCGCGACCGGGTGCCCTCATCGACCTCGTCGCGCAGCAGGGCGTCGATGACCAGGGACTCCAGCCGGGCGTCCCACGCCCCCCGTGACTCGGCCGCGGCCGCGTACACGCCCGCCGCGGCGAAGGCCACCTCGCGGGAGAACCGGAGCACCGCCTCGCGCAGGGCCGCCTCTTCCCCGGGCGCCGCGAGCTCGTCGATGCGCTCCTCGACGACCCGGATGGCGGCCCGGATCAGCTGCACGGTCTGCTGCAGGGACACCACCCGCGCCAGCTCGCGCGGGGCGGACCCGAAGACCTCGGCAGGTACCGGCGGGTCGTCGGCCTCCGACCGCATCCAGCCCAGGAAGGCGGTGATGCCCGCTTGGACGACCAGCCCGACCCCGGAGCGCTCCGCCGGGGGCATCGCGGAGTACCACGGCAGTGTCGCCTCGATGCCGGCCAGGGCCGCCGTGACCAGGTCGCCGGTGCGCCGCTCGACGCGGCGCGCCGTCTCCGCACCGGGTCGCAGCACCCGCCCAGCGTAGGCGTCGGCGCCGGCGCAGCGTTGTGGGACCGCTACAACGACGACGCGACCCCGCGGTCACCCGCTGGGGGCAGTGGCGTCAGGCGTCCCCCATCCCGGTGCCGGGGTCGGCGGCCGCGACGTCCAGCAGCTGGTAGCGGTCCCCGGCGGCGACCACCGCCGCCGGGTCCACGGCGCCACCGCGGGCCAGCATCGCCAACGCTGCGACGGTGATCGACTCCGCGTCGACGAGGAAGTGACGGCGTAGGGCGCCCCGGGTGTCGGACAGCCCCCAGCCGTCGGTCCCCAGGGAGGTGTACGGGCGCTGGATCCACGGCAGCAGCTGGTCGGGCAGCGCCCGCATGTAGTCGCTGACCGCGACCACCGGCCCGTCCGCGCGCTCGGCCAGGCGGCGCGCCACGTAGGGCTGGCGGGGCGGTGCCTGCGGGTCCAGCAGCGCCTGACGGTCGGCTGCCAGCCCGTCGCGTCGCATCTGGTTCCACGACGTGACCGACCACACCTCTGCGGCGACCTGGTGGTTGTGCGCGAGCAGCTCCTGGGCCCGCAGCGCCCAGTTCACCGCCACCCCGGAGGCCAGCAGCTGGACGCGCGGGCCCGGCCGCCCCCCGGCGGGGGACACCAGGTGCATGCCGGTCAGGATGCCGTCGACGTCGACGTCGTCGGGCTGTGCCGGCTGCACGTACGGCTCGTTGTACACGGTGAGGTAGTAGAAGACGTCCTCCGGCTCGTCGCCGTACATCCGGCGCAGCCCGTCGCGCACGATGTGCGCGAGCTCGTAGCCGAAGGCCGGGTCGTAGTGCACCGCCGCGGGGTTCGTCGCGGCGAGCAGCGGGGAGTGCCCGTCCTCGTGCTGCAGCCCCTCGCCGTTCAAGGTGGTGCGGCCCGCGGTGGCCCCCAGGACGAAGCCGCGGGTCATCTGGTCCATGGCGGCCCACAGGCCGTCCCCGGTCCGCTGGAAGCCGAACATCGAGTAGAAGATGTAGATCGGGATCATCGCCACGCCATGCGTGGCGTACGACGTGCCCGCGGCGATGAAGGAGCCCACCGACCCCGCCTCGTTGATCCCCTCGTGCAGGATCACCCCGCTGGTCGACTCGCGGTAGCTCAGGACGAGGTCGCGGTCCACCGCGGTGTAGCTCTGGCCGTGCGGGCTGTAGATCTTCGCGGTGGGGAACAGGGAGTCCATCCCGAAGGTGCGCGCCTCGTCGGGGATGATCGGGACGAACCGCGGGCCGAGCTCCGGGTCCTTCATCAGCTCCTTGAGCAGCCGCACGAAGGCCATCGTGGTGGCCACCTCCTGGCGGCCCGACCCCCGCATCAGCACCTCGTACGGCGTGGCGTCGGGCAGCTTCACCCCGGTCGCGATGACCCGCCGCGCCGGCAGGTAGCCGCCGAGTGCGCTGCGCCGCTCGTGCAGGTAGCGGATCACGTCGGAGTCCGCGCCGGGGTGGTAGTACGGCGGCAGCTTGGCGTCCACGGCGTCGTCGGGCAGGGGGATACCGAGACGGTCGCGGAAGGCGAGCAGGTCCTCGCGGGTCAGCTTCTTCATCTGGTGGGTGGCGTTGCGCGCCTCGAAGTGGCTGCCCAGCGTCCAGCCCTTGATCGTCTTGGCGAGGATCACGGTCGGCTGGCCGGAGTGCTCGGTGGCGGAGCGGTAGGCGGCGTACAGCTTGCGGTAGTCGTGGCCGCCGCGCTGCAGGCCCCAGATCTCCTCGTCGCTCATCGGCTCCACCAGCCGACGGGTGCGGGGGTCGCGACCGAAGAAGTGCTCGCGGACGAACGCGCCGTTCTCCGCCTTGTAGGTCTGGTAGTCCCCGTCGGGAGTGGTGTTCATCAGGTTCACCAGGGCGCCGTCGGTGTCCGCGGCGAGCAGGGGGTCCCAGTTGCGACCCCAGACGACCTTGATCACGTTCCACCCCGCCCCGCGGAAGAACGCCTCCAGCTCCTGGATGATCTTGCCGTTGCCCCGCACCGGGCCGTCGAGTCGCTGCAGGTTGCAGTTGATGACGAAGGTGAGGTTGTCCAGCTCCTCCCGCGCCGCCAGGCCGATCGCGCCGAGGCTCTCCGGCTCGTCCATCTCCCCGTCCCCGAGGAACGCCCAGACGTGGCGGTCGGCGGAGTCGGCCAGCCCGCGCGCGGCCAGGTACTTGTTGAACCGGGCCTGGTAGATCGCGTGCAGCGGGCCGAGGCCCATGGAGACGGTGGGGAACTCCCAGAAGTCGGGCATCAGCCGCGGGTGGGGGTAGGACGGCAGGCCCCCACCGGGGTGGGACAGCTCCTGGCGGAACCCGTCCAGCTGGGTCTCGGTCAGCCGCCCTTCGAGGAACGCGCGGGCGTAGATGCCCGGCGAAGCGTGCCCCTGGAAGAACACCTGGTCCCCGCCGTTGGCGTGATCGCGGGCGCGGAAGAAATGGTTGAAACCGACCTCGTACAGCGACGCCGACGACGCGTAGGTGGAGATGTGGCCACCGACACCGACTCCCGGGCGCTGCGCCCGGTGGACCATGATCGCGGCGTTCCACCGCACGTAGGCGCGGATCCGCCGCTCCACCCACTCGTCGCCGGGGAACCACGGCTCCTGCTCCGGGGTGATGGTGTTGATGTAGTCGGTGGTGACCAGCGAGGGGACCCCGACGCTGCGCTCCCGTGCCCGCTGCAGCAGCGACAGCATCAGGTAGCGCGCCCGGTAGGCACCGGCGGAGTCGATGACCTCGTCGAGGGAGTCCCGCCACTCCAGGGTCTCCTCGGGGTCCACGTCGACGAGCTGGGTGGGCAGGCCGGCGGTGATCAGCGGTGCGCGGTCGGGGGTGGTGGCCACGTGGTATCTCCCTGCTGCGATGGGGCCCGGGGTGGTGGGCGCCCGCCCATCGTCCTACGCGCGGGCGGCGCGGCCCAGTCCGGGTCGTGGCCCCGCCCGGACTGGCCCGGGCCACCGGGCGGCCGCCGACGGGCCCACCGCGGCGGTGGACGCGTGACACCGCAGGGCCCCCGGTGATCGCCACGAGGCCGTCGGGGTGGGAGGCTGACCCCGCGCAGCAGCGTGTAGGCACTTGCACCAGACGGTGCGAAGCGGGTGGACTACCCGCGACGCCCCGCCGGGGCCGAGCACTGGAGGACACGGTGAGCACGACCGCGGGGGCCGCGGAGGGCAGCCAGATAGCGGCCAGGCTGGGCATCCGGGCAGGCCAGGTCGTCCAGGAGGTCGGCTATGACGGCGACTGCGACGAGCCGCTCCGCCAGGCGATCGAAGGCCTGGCCGGGACAGCGATGGTCGACCTCGACTACGACGACGTGGTCGACGTGGTGCTGCTGTGGTGGCGGGAGGACGACGGGGACCTCGTCGACGCCCTCGTCGACGCGCTGACGCCACTGGCCGACGGCGGAGTGATCTGGCTGCTCACGCCGAAGGCCGGCCGACCCGGCCACGTCGAGCCGTCCGACATCGGCGAGGCGGCGCCGACCGCGGGACTGTCCGCGACGTCGAGCCTCGCCGCGGCGGCCGAGTGGTCCGGCACGCGGCTGGTCGCCCCCAAGGTGTCCCGCCGCTAGCCGCAGCGCGATCGCACCGCCGGCGACGCGGTCGGACCATGACCCCCAGCCGTCACCGTTATCCCCTCACCGCTAGGAGTGCCCCATGGTCGCGGTTGGCGACGCCGCCCCGGACTTCACCCTGACCGACCAGCACGGGCAGCGGGTCACGCTGTCGGACTTCCGCGGCGCCAAGAACGTGGTCGTGCTGTTCTACCCGTTCGCGTTCACCGGCACCTGCACCGGTGAGCTGTGCGCCATCCGTGACGACCTGGCCAGCTTCGACAACGACGACACCACCACGCTGGCGGTGTCGTGCGACTCGATGTACAGCCTGCGGGTGTTCGCCGATCGGGAGGGCTACCCCTTCCCTCTCCTGTCGGACTTCTGGCCGCACGGGGAGGTGGCGCGTGCCTACGGCGTCTTCGTGGAGTCGCTGGGTGCGGCGCAGCGTGGCACGTTCATCATCGACACGGCGGGTGTGGTGCGCTGGAGCGTGACCCACCCGCTGGGGCAGGCCCGCGACGCGGGGGAGTACCGCCGGGTCCTCGCCGAGCTGGGTGCGGCGCGCTGACCGTTCCCGCGGCCACGCGCCCAGGGATAGGGTGCGGCCGCGGTCCTGTGGCGCAGCTGGTAGCGCGTCCGGCTTACACCCGGGAGGTCGCCGGTTCGAGCCCGGCCGGGACCACAGCCTCCTCCGACGCGGCCCGATCGTGGCCCCGCGGCGGCCGCCGGCGCCGCGGCTAGGCTCGCGCCTGTGACCCTGCTGGCCGACGTCGTCGACGTGCTGGACGGCCTGTGGCCCGCGGCCACGGCGGAGCCGTCGGACGCCGTCGGGCCGGTGTGCGGGGACCCGCACAGCCCGGTGCGACGGGTCCTGTTCGCGGTCGACCCCGTCGACGTCGTCGTCGACGAGGCGCTGGAGTGGGGCGCGCAGCTCGTCGTCACCCACCACCCGCTGTACCTGTCCGGGACCACCTCGGTGTACGGCGGCAGCCCCAAGGGCGGCGTCGTGCAGCGCCTGGTCGCGGGGGGATCTGCGCTGTTCGTCGCGCACACCAACGCCGACGTGGCCGTGGACGGGGTCTCCGCGGCCTTGGCGGACGCGATCGGGCTGGTGGACGCGACCCCGCTGCGGCCCTCGCCACCGAGGGTGCTGCTGGACCGCTGGGTGGTCTACGTGCCCGGCGACGACGCCGACGCCGTGCTCGACGCGATGGTGGCGGCCGGCGCCGGGCAGGTGGCCGACTACGAGCGGTGCGCCTTCAGCGTCGAGGGCACCGCCACCTTCCTGCCCCGCGACCGCGCCGAGGCGGGCGCCCGCGCGGACGTGGCCGAGCGTCGCCTGGAGGTCACCGCCCCGCGCGCCCTGCGTGCCGCCGTCGCCGCGGCGGTGGTGGCGAGCCACCCGTACGAGGCGCCCGTGGCCGACGTGCTGGAGACCGTGCCGCTGCCCGACGGGACCGGCCTGGGCCGGGTCGGCCAGCTGCCCCGCGCCCTGCCGCTGGCCGAGTTCGCCGCCCGGGTCGCCGCTCAGCTGCCCGCCACCGCGGGCGGGGTACGCGTGGCCGGGGACCCGCAGCGGCTGGTCCATCGGGTAGCGGTCTGCGGCGGGGCGGGCGACAGCCTGCTCAGCCAGGCCGCGGCCGCGGGGGTGGATGCCTACGTGACCGGGGACCTGCGTCACCACCGCGCCTCGGAGAGCCTGGGGGCCGGCCTGCCCGCCCTCGTGGACCCCGGCCACTGGGCCAGTGAGTGGCCCTGGCTGCCCCGGGCTGCCGCCGCGCTGGCCGCCGCCCTCGGCCCCGCTACGGTGGAGACCCGGGTGTCCGCGCGGGTCACCGACCCCTGGACGCTGCACGTGCCGACCCGCGAGGAGTCCCGCTGAACGCTGACCCGGCCGCCCAGGCCGCCCTGCTGGAGCTGCAGGCCGTCGACACCACGCTGACCCAGCTGGACCACAAGGCCGCCCACCTGCCGGCGGTGGCCGAGGCCGCGGCGCTGAGCGCACAGCGCGAACAGCTCAGCGCGACGGTGGTGGACGTGCAGACCGAGGCCTCGGACGTCGCCCGCGAGATGGCCAAGGCTGAGGCCGACGTCGAAGCGGTCCGCCAGCGCGCCGCTCGCGACCAGCAGAGGCTGGACACGGGCGCGGTGTCCTCGGCCAAGGAGCTGGAGTCGCTGCAGCACGAGCTGGAGTCCCTGCGCCGCCGCCAGGCCGCCCTGGAGGACGTCGAGCTGGAGGTCATGGAGCGGGCGGAGGGTCTGCGCGACCAGCTCGCCGAGCTGCAGCGGGCAACGGCGGAGCTCGACGTGGCGCTGGGTGAGGTCACGGCCTCGCGCGACGCGGACCTGGCGGCTATCGCTGCGTCACGCGCGCAGGCCACCGCCCAGCGGGAGCCGCTCGCCGCGTCCCTGCCCACCGACCTGATCGCTTTGTACGACAAGCTGCGCGCCGACCTCGGCTCCGGTGCCGCCGCCCTCACCCACGGCCGCTGCTCGGGATGCCGCCTGGAGCTCACCCCGACCGAGCTCGGCCGGATCCGTGCCGCACCTGCGGAGGAGGTGGTGCGCTGCGAGGAGTGCCGGCGCATCCTCGTACGGCTGCCCGACGCGCTATGAGCTCCCCACGCACCCTGGTCGTCGAGGCGGACGGCGGGTCGCGGGGCAACCCCGGGCCAGCCGGGTACGGCGCGGTGGTCCGCGACGGCGCCACCGGCGAGGTGCTCGCCGAGCGGGCCGGCTCGATCGGGGTCGCCACGAACAATGTCGCGGAGTACCGCGGGGTGATCGCCGGGCTGGCTGCGGCGCGCGAGCTGGACCCTGACGCGACCCTGGACATCCGGCTGGACTCCAAGCTCGTCGTGGAGCAGCTGTCGGGGCGCTGGAAGGTGAAGAACGAGGCGCTGCGCCCGCTGGTGGCGGAGGCAGTGGCCCTGCTGCCGCCGGGCCGTGCCCGGTTGTCCTGGGTGCCGCGCGCGCGCAACGGGCACGCCGACCGGCTCGCCAACGAGGCGATGGACGCCGCCGCCCGGGGGCAGGTGTGGCGGGAGCCGCGCCGCACGCCGAGCGCGGTCGACGACCAGCCGGCCGAGGACCGCGCCGGCGGCCCGCCCGCCACCTCCGTGGAGGTGGCCGCCGCCACGCGGCTGCTGCTGGTCCGCCACGGGGCCACCGAGCTCACCGAGCAGCGGAGGTTCTCCGGCCGCGGGGGTGCGGACCCTGGACTGACCGACCAGGGCCGCGAGCAGGCGTGGCGTGCCGCGTCCTGGCTGGGCGCGCAGGGCCCGGTCGCTCTGGTGGTGACGTCCCCGCTGCTGCGCACGCGGGAGACAGCGGCCGTGCTCGCGTCGGCGGTAGGGGCGCAGGTCGAGACCGACGACGACCTTGCCGAGTGCGCGTTCGGCAGCTGGGACTCCCTCACCTTCGCCGAGGTAGCCGAGCGCTGGCCGACCCAGCTGGCCCAGGTCCTCGACGACCCCGCCGCGGCACCCCCGGGGGGGGAGTCCAGCGAGCAGGTGGCGCGGCGGGCGGTCCGGGCCCGGGAGCGGTGGGTGGCGCGCATGGCAGGACGAACGGTGGTGCTGGTGAGTCACTCCGTGCCCATCCGCTCCCTGGTGCGGCTCGCCCTGCACGCACCGCCCGCGGCGCTGCACGCCCTGGAGCTACGTCCCGGGGCGGTCAGCGAGATCGTCACCTACGCCGACGGCAGGGCGACGCTCGCCGGTTTCAACCTGCAGCCCTGACCGGGAACGGTCGGCGCGGCCCTACACTCAGCGCTACGGCGGACGAGCCGGCCGGGCGGCCGCGTCGGGGGGAGACCCTCGCCGAGGAACGTCCGGGCTCCACAGGGCAGGGTGGTGGGTAACGCCCACCCGGGGTGACCCGCGGGACAGTGCCACAGAGAACAGACCGCCGGTGCATGTGGCCGGTAAGGGTGAAACGGTGGTGTAAGAGACCACCAGCGGCCGGGGTGACCCGGCCGGCTCGGTAAACCCCACCCGGAGCAAGGTCAAGAGGACGCCCGGTCCGCCGGGCGCCTGCGCAGGCGCTGGAGGGCTGCCCGCCCGAGCCTGCGGGTAGACCGCATGAACCCGTCGGCAACGGCGGGTCGAGAGGGATGGTCGCCGCCCGGGTCAGTGCCGTAAGGCGACCCGGGCACAGAACCCGGCGTACAGGCCGACTCGTCCGTCGCCACCCCTCTTCCCATGACCGGGGCGCGCCCCGCGCGCCACCTGCTTGACTGGGCTATGCCTCGATTCCTGATGACCGCGCCGACGGACCAGCCCGCGGAGGCCCCGCCCCCGCCCACGCTCGGGCAGAACGTGCAGATGCAGGTGGCGGAGGTTCTCGCCACCTGGGCGGTGCACCGCGCGATGACGGTTGGCTACCGGGCGATCACCGGCCACCCGGCCCCGTCCGCGCGCGACCGCAGCGTCTCCACCCGTCACATCGTCGGGTGGGCGGCGGCCACGGCAGTGGCGGTGACCGTGGTCAACGTCGTCGTCGACCGTGCTGTCATGCGACCACCGGCGGCCTGATCCGGCTCTCAGCTGGCGCGCAGCCCCCAGTGCGCGTCCGGTGCCAGCTCGACCGCCGCCCGGTGGGCCAGCCGACCCAGGTCGGTCTGGCAGCCGTCCCGGTACAGCGGGCCTGCGGCGTCTTGGAGCAGCACCTTGACCAGCGCGACACCCTGTGCCGCCACCGGGGCCGGGGCGAGGAGGTGCTCGACGACCTCGGCCAGCTCGGCGTGCGCCTGGTGGATGTGGCCGCGCGCCACCGGCACGGTGCTCCCGGTGCGTCGCCGCGGCGCATCCGCGGCCGCCTGCAGCCGGAGCAGGCTGCGAGCCAGCGCCCGTCGGGTGGCGGGGCTCGCGAGCGCCTGGGCACGCAGCGCCAGCACCCCCGAGCGGTCGGGGTTCGCGCCCTCGGCGAGGTCGCGGTCCAGCGCGTCGGCGCGCACCCGGCTCACCACCCGCTCGAGGAGGGTGGCGCGACGTGCCAACACCTGGTGGTCGGCATCCATGTGGATGACCACCGGCCCGCGGCTGAGCCGGCTCGCGGCGCGGGCCGACCCGCCATCGTCTGATCCGGTGATGCGGCCGTCCTGGTTCGGCGGCTCGACCCAGCTACCGGGCATGCCCACCACCCCATCGCAGAGGTGACGCCGCGCCGCCGGGCTGGTGGCGCTCTGCGTCGAGTATCGCGCTCCCCGCTCCTTCCCACCACCGGGGAGTGCCCGCTGCGCGACAGGTAGGGCGAGGCGGCCGGAGGTACTGTTTTCCCGCGGCGGAACACGCCACGGCCTTGTCCGATCGCCGGCTGAAGGGGGACGCGTCATGACCGGCATGGGACATGGCCTGTCCACCAACAACCCCCTGGTGCTGGCCGCCTTCCACTCCGCGCTGCGCTGGCAGGGGCTGCTCGTGGGCCTGCTCTGCCTGCTGGCCTTCGGCGCGTGGCTGGCGGCCCGGGCGCTGCGAGCGCCCGTGGAGGGCACCCCCGCCGCCGTCGACACCGACGAGGAGCCCGCGGGCCGCCGGCTGCTGCGGGTGGGGTTCGGGCTGGTGTGGATCCTGGACGGGCTGCTGCAGGCCCAGCCGGCTATGCCGCTGGGGATGCCCGCGCAGGTGGTCCAGCCGGCCGCCGCCGCGTCGCCGCTGTGGGTGCAGCATCTGGTCAACGACGGGCTCGCTGTCTGGCTGCGTCACCCCGTGCCCGCCGCGGTGTCCGCGGTGTGGATCCAGGTCGGGATCGGCCTGCTCCTGCTGTTGGCTCCCCGGGGTACGGCGTCGCGCCTCGCGGGCCTGGCCGCCGCCGGATGGGGGCTCGTGGTGTGGGCGTTCGGTGAGGCGTTCGGTGGCATCTTCGCCCCGGGGCTGAGCTGGATGTTCGGCGCGCCCGGCGCCGTCCTGATCTACGTGGTCGCCGGGTTCGCGGTAGCGGCGCCGGAGCGGGCCTGGGCGGGCCAGCGTGCGGGCCGCGTGATCCTCGGCGGGACCGGGGCGTTCTTCGTCGCCATGGCGGTCCTGCAGGCCTGGCCCGGTCGGGGGTTCTGGCAGGGCCAGCCGACTGCGACCGCCACGCCGGGCGCGGTCACCGCGATGGTGCAGTCGATGTCCCAGGTGGCGCAGCCGTCCGCGACCGCCTCGACAGCTTCCTGGTTCGCGACGGTGTCAGCCAACCACGGCTGGGCGGTCAACCTGGTCGCCGTTCTCGCCCTCGGGCTGCTGGGCGCCGGGCTGATCGCCAGCGCTGTGCGCTACCGCCCCCGACTCGCCCAGGCAACGATGTCGGTCGCGGTGGTGGTCTGCCTCGCCGACTGGCTGCTGGTCCAGGACCTGGGGTTCTTCGGCGGGGTCGGGACCGATCCGAACTCGATGGTGCCGTGGCTGCTGCTCATCGGCGCCGGGTTCCTGGCCTGCGCCCGCCCGGCCCCGGCGGAGGCAGCGGCGCCCGCTCCCGCGACCTTGCGGGCGCTGACCGTGCGGCGTCTTGGTGTGGTCGCGGCCGCGGGCGCCGTCGGCGTCTTGCTCGTGGGGGTGGCGCCGATGGCGTTGGCCTCGGTGAACGGGCACACCGACTCCCTGCTCACTGAGGCCCTCAACGGCTCGCCGGACGTGACGCGCTTCCCAGCGCCGACCTTCACCCTGACCGACCAGCAGGGACGTACGGTGAGCCTGGCAGGACTGCGGGGCCACACGGTCGTCCTCACGTTCCTGGACCCGGTGTGCACCACGGACTGCCCGACCATCGCGCAGAACATGCGCCAGGTCGACCAGGCCGTCGGCCAGCCGTCGCGCACCGTGTTCGTCGCGGTGGCGGCCAACCCGATCTACCACGACCAGGCCGTCCTGCGGGCCTTCGACGCCCAGGAGGGGCTCAACACGCTGAGCAACTGGCTGTTCCTCACCGGCAGCCCGGCGCAGCTGTCGCGCGTGTGGGCGCACTACGGGATCGAGGTGGAGACGGTCGGCGCGGGCGGGATGGTGGCCCACACCGACAACGCCTACGTCATCGACAGCTCCGGTCAGGTGCGCTACCAGGTGGGGACCGACCCGGGCACCACCTCCACCACGGCGGAGTCGTTCGTCACGTTGCTGACCCAGCAGGTGCGCTCGGTGCTCGCGCCGTGAGGTGGGGCGCCCGGGCTGTGATCTCCGCGGTGGCCGTCACCGCTGTCGCGGGCTGCGCCTCCACGACCTCGCCGGGCGCGGGCAGTGGACCGCCGCCCGCCGCTGTCGCGCTCGCAGCGTCGGTCCAGACCGCGACGGCCACCTGGGCCGCCGTCGCGATGGGGCACCTGGCTGACCCGACCAACACCTACTGGGAGGTCTTCGTGCGTCGGGCCGGCGCCGCCCGCTGGTCGCTGGTCACCCCGACGGGCGTGGCCGACGTCGGCGGGCTGGTGGTCGCGGCGTCGCCCGGCGGCACAGCGGTCGGGTTCCTGCCCAGCGCGAAGCTCACGTTCTCCCCGCTGGCGCTGACCGCCACCCTCGGTGCGAGGTACGCGCCCGCGCTGATCACCGCCGGCCTGGCCAGCACCCCAGACGCCCTGGCGGTCGCTACGTCGGGGGCGCTGGCCGTCGTGGACGGCGGCGCCCGTGTCCTGTCGGCCCGCACTGCCGCGGGACCCTGGGGGGCGGCAACGACAGCCGCCGCGCTGGACCGGGTCATCGCCGGGCAGGCCTGCGGCCAGACGACCGTGACCGCAGCCGCGCTCACGCGCGCCGGTGGCTTCCTCGGGCTGGCCTGCACGCGCCCCGGCGTGGTCGGGCTTGTCACCCTGGCCACCTCGACGCCCACCCTGGTGCCCGTCACCCTGCCCCGCGCCCTCGCCCACCTGCCGGTGACCGTGCTGAGGGCGGTGGCGGTGGGCGGCGAGCTGGTGGCGCTGCTGCAGGCGGGCAGCGGACCCGGCGCCTACGACGTCGTGGCCCGGGTCCTGCTGGACCCCGGACAGGTCAGCGCCGCGCACCCGCCGGTCACGGTGTCCGCCGCGGTCCCCTCCCCCCAGCCGGTGCTCGGCACATCGGTCGGCGCGGGCGGCACAGTGGCGCTCCTGACCGGACAGGCGGGCGGGCCCGGTCACGTCGCCGTGCAGCCGGCCGGCTCGACCACCTGGCAGGCAGAGCCCGCGCCGCCGGCCGGGACCGCGGTGGTCACCGTGACCGGCGACACCCTGGACGCCCTGGCGGTGAACCAGGCCGACCTCGCGGTCAGCCGGCTGCGCGACGGGGTCTGGGGGGTCGTGCAGCGCCTCACGGTGCCGATCAGCTACGGCTCCGGCCACTAGCGGCGCTACCCCGGGCGACGGCTCGCCTAGCATCGGCGGGTGGCCGCTCATGCGCTGGGCAGCGCGCAAGACAGCGGCTGGGTTGGGCTGGCCGCGGGTCTCGCCCGGGCGGCCACCCCGGGGGACGTGCTCGACGTGGTCGCCGACAGCGCCGCGGAGCTGCTCGGCGCGCACCTGGTGAACATCTCCCTGTTGGAGGGGGACGGCCGCTGGCTGGCCCTGGTCACCTCGCGGCACACCACCGACGCGGTGGAGCAGGAGTTCGCGCGCTACCCCGCCGACGCCCCGCTGCCGTCCACGGACGCCCTGCTCAGCGGGACACCGGTCCTGCTGCGGTCGGTGAGGGAGCGCGACCAGCGCTACCCCGCGCTCGTCGACGTGGCCGTCGACCACACCGCGTTCGCGGTGCTGCCGCTGCGCTGGGCCGGGGCCAACCTCGGGGTCCTGGGCCTGGGCTGGGTAGACCCGCAGACCTTCCCCGCGGAGCACGTGGAGCGGATGGGGGTGGTCGCCGACCTGTGCGCGGCCGCCGTGGACCGGGCGCAGGCCTACGCCCGCGAGCGGCACACCCGCGCACTGGCCGAGCGCAGCGCCGCCCGCCTCGCCGTCCTCAACCGGCTGATCGCCGGGCTGGCCGCCGTCACCGGGGTCGGCGGCGCGGCACGCGCGGTGCTCCACCTCGCGGTGCCCGCCGTCGGGGCGGACGCGGGCGCGGTCAGCGAGCAGCGCGACACCGACGAGCTGGTCGTGCTCGCCACCGCGGGCATGGCGGCGGACGCGGGCCCCGGCGCGGGCCGGGTCGCCGTGTCGGACAGCCCCATCGCCGCCGACGTGCTGCGCACCGGGGCCCCGGTGTTCGCCTCCTCCCGGCAGGAGCGGGACGCCCGCTACCCGGTCCTCGCCGCCCGCGGCGTGCGCCAAGGCACCTGGGTGGGGCTGCCGCTGCTCCTGCAGGGCGCCCAGCTCGGCGTGATGGCGCTGGGCTGGGACGCCGACCGGGACTTCGACACCGAGGAGCGGGAGTTCCTGTCCGCGCTAGCGGTGCACGTCGCCCTGGCCATCGAACGCGGCCGGGCGATGGAGGCCAGCCGCGGTATCGCCGAGACGCTGCAGCGGGCCCTCCTGCCGCCACCGCCGCCGCTGGTCCCCGGCTGGCGACTCGGTGCCTGCTACATCCCCGCCGTGGAGGGCACCCGAGTTGGGGGTGACTGGTACGACATCTTCCCGGTAGGCGGCGGCCGGGTGGCGCTGGTGGTCGGCGACGTGATGGGCAAGGGCGTGGCTGCTGCCGCCGTCATGGGCAGCTTGCGGGCGGCCATCCGAGCGTTCGCCTCCCAGGATCCCGAACCCGGGCATGTGCTGGACGCGGTCGACGGCTACCTGGCGGCGTTCGGCGGCCAGGAGCTCGCCACCTGCTGCTACGTGCTGCTGGACCCAGCCACCGGCGTGGTCCAGTACAGCAACGCGGGGCACCCGCCGCCGCTGGTCCTGGACCGGACCGGTGCGCCGCGCTGGCTTACCGACGCCCTGGCACCGCTGCTGGGCGTCCTGCCGCCCCGGGGGCGGCCCACGGCCGTGGCGCGGGTGGACACGACGCTGGTGCTGTACTCCGACGGGCTGGTCGAGGACCGCCATGTCCCCATCAGCGACGGCATGGACGCCCTAGCGACGGCCGTCGGGTCGGCGGACCTCG
>Ga0075030_100001593_pt1 | contig 20417 bp, 18 predicted proteins | sample LitLauG_LLR_2012_FD_71393 | JGI IMG/M metagenome (GOLD analysis project Ga0075030, IMG submission 71393) | Freshwater sediment microbial communities from Pennsylvania, USA - Little Laurel Run_MetaG_LLR_2012 | ecosystem: Environmental > Aquatic > Freshwater > Creek > Sediment | place: USA...
AATGTCGCGCGCGGCAGCCCTGGAGTTTTCGTTCTTCGTGTCGATTCCGACGATGGCTGCAGCCACGCTTTATACGCTGTATAAATCGCTGCGCGGGAAGGGCGAGAATCCGATTGGCGTCTCGCAGATCGATCCGCACGGATGGATCGTGCTCGCGATCGGCTTCGTGGTGTCCTTCATCGTTGCTTACGGTTCGGTCGCATGGTTCATGGCTTACGTGCGCAAACGTGGCTTTGCGCCGTTTGCGGTATATCGATTGATTGTCGGAGCTTTGGTGCTGGTGTTTGCGGCAAAACTTGTTTAGTAGGGTTTGCGTTTATAGTTCACGCCAGATGTCTTTGAACTCGTAGAAACCTTTCTTGCCCATCAGCCATTCGGCGGCTCGAACCGCTCCTTCCGCGAACCCGCGACGGGATTTCGCATCGTGGCAGAGATAAATGCGGTCGTTTCCCGATTCGAAAACGATCTCATGCAGGCCAACGACTTCGCCTTCGCGAAAGGAAACAATCTCGACATCTTCCTTATGTCCGCTGGCTTCGCGAAGGACGCGCTGGATCCCGATTGCAGTCCCAGAAGGAGCGTCTTTCTTGTGCACGTGATGCCGTTCGAAGATTTGTCCTGTGTAATCGTGTTGTAACGCTGCCGCTGATACGCGAGCGATCTCGAAGAAAAGATTCACGCCCAGGGAGAAGTTCGGCGCGTAGACGAAGCCAATTCGGTGCTGTTCGACGAGTTTGCGAACCCGCTCAGATTCTTTGTACCAGCCTGTCGTTCCAACGACCATGTTTTTGCCCGCTTTTGCGCAAGCCTCGATGTTCTCCAAAACACAGTGCGGACCGGTGAAGTCGATCACCGTATCGATGTCATGAAGAGATTCCGCAGAGAGCGCCGCGCACGCGGCATTTTCCTTTGCGCCAGCGACGCGAACGTGATGTCTGCGTTCGGTGGCCAATTCCGCGACCAGCGAACCGGTTTTTCCTCGTCCCAGTAAGAGAAGGCGCATGGCGATCGTCAATCCCTAGACAGATTACCTCACAAGATAGGTTTCATCCGAATGGGTTTGCAGGGAATGCCTGATTGTCGTGTGGAAAACATTGCGTCGATTCTGTTTGCGCAATCCTTTTGACAACACTGATTCCTCGCGCACGCATCCGATAGGCCGAACATTTTGCTGGAGGCATTCATGAACCAGAATCAGGTCCTCGTCCCGGTGGTTGTCGTTGCAGTTATTGTTGTAGCGGCAATTGTCCTGTTGGCCCTGCGCAAGCGCCGCAGCGCTAAATTGCGCGAACGATTTGGCCCCGAGTACGACCGCGTGCTGCAGCGCGAAGGCGATCCGCGCAAAGCAGAAGGCGTCCTCGAGTTTCGCGAGAAACGGAGGGAGAAGTTTAAGATTCGACCGCTCTCGTCCGCCGATCGAACGAGTTTTACAACCCGATGGAACGAGGTGCAGGCGAGATTTGTGGACGATCCACGCGGAGCCGTAACTGTTGCGGATTCGCTCGTAACGGATGTCATGCAGGCTCGCGGCTATCCGATTGGAGAGTTTGAACAGCGCGCCGCGGACATTTCGGTCGATCATCCTGTGGTCGTCGAGAACTACCGCAGCGCTCACACGATCGCCATGCGGCATAGCACAGGCCAAGCCAGTACCGAGGATCTGCGCCAGGCAATGGTGCATTACCGCACTTTATTCCAGGAACTGTTGGACGAACCCAAACCCCAAAGGAAGGGAGCTTAACAAATGGCAACGCCGTTGAGAAAAGAACAACCAGAATTCGAAGATGAGGAAATCACTACTGCCGATCTGGCGCAGGGGAAGCGCCCCGCGGGCGATATGCGCGGACCACAAGCCGTCGAAGTAGAACAGGATCTGAAACAGAACCCGAGAATGGACGTGGAACGTGCCGTGGAGCGGAATGCGACGGAGGCCCAAACTGCGCCGTTGTTTCCCAGCGAAGAATTGAGTGGATTGCGCTCGCGGTGGAAAGAGATTCAGACTGCATTTGTGGATGAGCCTCGCAAGGCCGTAGAGCAAGCCGATGGGTTGGTTGCGTCGGCGATGAAGCGCTTGGCGGAGGTGTTTGCCAACGAGCGCGCAGGGCTGGAAAAGCAGTGGGATCGCGGTGACAGCGTTTCGACGGAAGACCTGCGGGTCGCGTTGCAACGATATCGCAGCTTCTTTGACCGGTTGCTTTCGGTTTAGGACAGCTAAACCCTTTCACCACAGGGAACACAGAGGTTCACAGGGACTTCTGTGTTCTTCTGCTTTAGGCGAAGGTTTGGGGATCTAGTTCGGCGAAGAAGGTCTTGTGCAGGCGCTGGATAACTTCCGGGACTTCGTCTTCCTCGATGACGAAGGTGAGATTGATTTCTGAAGCGCCCTGCGAGATCATGCGGATCTTTTTGTCGGCGAGTTCGCGGAAGACGAGTGCGGCAATTCCGGGAGTTTCGCGCAGGTTTTCTCCCACCAGGCAGACGATGGCCTTGCGCCCCTCATATTTAACGTCTGCGAGCTTGGCCAGATCTGCGGCCAGAGCGGGAATCGCCTGATTGGAATCTACCGTCAAAGACACGCTGACTTCCGACGTGGAAACCACATCGACGGCGACTTTGTGGCGGTCGAAGGCCTCGAAGATCGATCGGAGGAATCCGTGCGCGAGCAGCATGCGCGGGGCTGCGACGTCGACGATGGTGATGCGCTTCTTGGCGGCGATCGCTTTGAAAACGTTTTTGCTGTGCGGTGCGCGAGTGGTGATGCGCGTTCCTTCGCAACCGGGATTGCGCGAGTTCAATACATAAACCGGAATGTTCTTCTGGATGGCGGGAAGAACAGTTGCAGGATGCAAGACTTTTGCGCCGAAGTAGGCGAGCTCGGCGGCCTCGTCGAAGCTGATGACTTTAATGCGGCGCGCGTCTGGGCAAATTCTGGGATCGGTGGTGAGGATGCCGTCAACGTCGGTCCAGATTTCTATGCGGTCGGCGGACAGTCCTGCGCCGAAGATCGCGGCCGAAAAGTCTGAGCCTCCGCGGCCGATCGTGGTCGTGATTCCGGCGCGGTTTGCGCCGATAAATCCGCCCATCACCGGGATTTGGCCTGCAAGCAACAGAGGCTGAACTTTTTCTTGCAGCCGCGCGTTTGTTTCTTCGAATTGCGGGACCGCCTGCATATACGCGCTGTCGGTAACGAGGACATCTCGGGAGTCGACGTGGACTCCCTTCATGTCTCGGGCAGCGAAGGCAGCAGCGACGATCTTGCTTGAAAGCATTTCGCCGAAGGAGGCAACGTGATCAGTTGTACGCGGAGTGATTTCGCCGACGGCAGAAATGCCGCGCAGGAGTTCGTCGAGCAATTCGAATTCCGCGCCTAGTTCTGAGTGGAATTCCGTAAACAACGCTGTGCCGAGTAATTCGCTGGCGGCATTGTAGTGGCGTTCCTGGAGAGAGCGGCAGAGCTTGAGAGCGGTTTTGCGCTCGCCGGCTCCGGCGGCTTTGGCCATGGTCAGGAGAGTGTCAGTCACCTTGGCCATGGCGCTGACGACCACGACAGGTTTCTGCGCCGCGCGGTCCTGGACGATCGCTGCGACGCGCTCGATAGCCTTGGCGTCTTCGACGGAAGTGCCGCCGAATTTCATGACGATCATCGGCGTTGGTTCCTCGGGCAAAGTGCGGGAGCTGGTATCGCCCATGACAGCCGGCCGATGACCGGCGCTACGGTTTGTGCGGCTGCACCGCTCATCCCAGGTAGCCTTTGGCTTTCAGGAGTTCGGCGTTTAGCAACGCTGCACCGGCGGCGCCGCGGATTGTGTTGTGCGAGAGGACGGTGAATTTCCAATCGAGGACCGAGCAGGGGCGAAGCCGGCCGACTACTGTGGTCATGCCTGCGCCCATGTCCACGTCAAAGCGCGGTTGCGGGCGGTCGTTGGCTTCCACGTAGACGACGGGACACTCAGGTGCGCTGGGGAGCTTCAACGTCTGCGGCTCGGCGCGATAGTTGTTCCAGGCGGCGATGATTTCTTCGGCCTTCGCCTTGGTCTTCAGGCGAATGGAAACGGATTCGGTGTGGCCGTCTTCTACGGCGACGCGGTTGCATTGTGCACTCATGGCAAAGGCTCCGGGAATCACCCGCGCGCCGTTCACGTGGCCAAGGAGTTTCTTGGTCTCCTCTTCCATTTTTTCCTCTTCGTTTTTGATGAAGGGGATCACGTTGCCGAGAATGTCGAGCGAGGCGACGCCGGGATATCCCGCGCCGCTGACGGCTTGCATGGTGACGGCCATGACGATTTCAAGGCCGAAGCGCTGATGCAAAGGAGCGAGCGCGAGGACCAGCCCGATGGCCGAGCAGTTGGGGTTGGTGACGACGTAACCGCCGGACTTCTTGCGCCAGCTCTGGATGTCGATGAGCTTGATATGCCCGGCGTTGACTTCCGGGATCACGAGGGGCACGTCTTCCTGCATGCGGAGGGCGCTGGAGTTAGAGACAACCGCGCAGCCTGCTTCGGCGAAGCGAGGCTCGAGTTCGGCGGCGATGGCAGAATCGAGCGCGGCAAAGATAACTTTGGGCGCGCCGTCGGGTGTGGCGGGAGAGACCTGCATTTTCGCGACGGCGGAGGGAATGGGAGTCTTCAGTCGCCAGCGCGCGGCGTCCGCGTAGCGCTTGCCTTCGGAGCGGTCGGATGCGGCGAGCCACGCCACTTCAAACCACGGGTGATGCTCCAGCATCTGGATGAAGCGCTGTCCGACGACACCGGTAGCGCCGAGAATACCAATGGGTAGTTTGGAATTCATAGGTAAATAGGAATTTTATAACAACCTAGTCCTGAGTCCCGAGTCCTGAGTTGCGAGTCCAGAGTATCGAGAGAACAGGATCGAGAGGATTTGGGCGGCTGGACGCCATTTGCGAGGTTTCTCAGTGGAGGAATTCGCCGTTACTGCCGATATACGGTATTTGGGGGTAATCAATGCCGGAACTTCGTCAGAATTTCTTCACGAAAGAGTGGGTCATCATAGCGACGGAACGGGCCAAGCGGCCCGAGGAATTGGCCACGCACCGTGTGGAGCAGCCGATTCCACCGTTTGTCGAAACGTGCCCGTTTTGCCCGGGAAACGAAAACAAGACTCCGCCTGAGGTCATGCGGGTATCGGCTGGCGACTCATGGGCGGTGCGGGTGATTCCGAACAAGTTCGCAGCTCTGTCGAGCGAAGTGGAGCCCTTGCGCGACCTGCGGCATTTGCGGCGCCGGATTGCGGGCTTCGGTTTTCACGAGGTCATCATCGACAGTCCGGATCATTCGCGCTACATGGGGCTGTTGTCGGACGAGCATGCGGCGCACATCCTCCGCGTGTACCGCGAGCGATTTATCGCCTTGAGCCAGGACCGGCGAATTAGCCACATCACAATTTTCAAGAACCATGGAACGGATGCGGGAGCGAGCTTGCAGCATCCGCACTCGCAATTGATTGCCACTCCGGTGATCCCGAGTCAGGTGCGGTACCGATTGCACGAGGCTCTGCGCCATTATGACGACGTAGGCGAATGCATGTTCTGCCACATGGTCGAGCGCGAAGTAGAAGACGAGACCCGCATCGTGGTCAAGGGCGAGTACTTTGTCGCGATGGAGGAGTTTGCCGCCACGACTCCGTTTGCGACACATATTTTTCCGCTTCGGCATATGGCGAGCTTCGGCGAAATCACTGATTCGGAGATCACCGACCTGGCGCATGTTTTGCGAACGCTTCTGGCCAAGATCTATAACGGCTTGGGCAATCCGGATTTGAATTTCACGGTGCGCACTGGGCCGACGGAATACAGCGGAGTGCGGCACTTTCACTGGTATGTGAGCGTAATTCCACGGCTAACGCGGGTGGCGGGATTCGAGTTGGGCTCCGGGATGTTTATCAATACCGTGTTGCCGGAGGCCGCCGCGGAGTTTTTGCGGAAGGTGTCGGTGGAGAAGGTGATGGGGGCGGGGGCGTAAGCAGTACTCGGTACTCAGTACCCAGTACCCAAAAATTCACCCTGTCAACTGACGAGCCAGCATTTCTGAGTACTGAGTACCGGGTACTGAGTGCTGTTACTTTCTGTGAGTGACGTGGTCGGGAATGGAGTAGTCGGTGAGGGGGCCAAATTTTTTCTTTTCAGCGTAGAGGCGCCAGCGGCGGAAGAGGATGCGGAGGCTGGCCATCACCGGAATCGAGAGATAGATCCCGAGGATGCCGGCAACTTCGCCTCCGGCCATCACACCGAAGATGGCTCCGAGGGGATGAAGTTCCATGCTCTCCCCCATGATGCGGGGCGAGGAAACATAGTCCTGCAGCACGCGCCAGACGAGCAGGAATATGATCAAAATGGCCCAATGCTGGTAGCCCGTGAGCAGGGCGACGCTGACGATGATCAGTCCGGCAGCGAGTGGGCCGACGACCGGGATGAATTCGAGGATGCCGCCGATTGTACCCAGGACGAGAGCATACTGCAGACGCATGATCGAAAGCGACGCGGAATAGACAACCAAGCTGAGGGCTGCAAGGGTGAGTTGAGCGCGGATGAAATGCGCCAGCATCTGGTTGAGGTCGTTGAGAACATTTTGCAGGAACTCGCGTTGTGGGCGGGACTGGATCGTTGAGATCAGAAAGTCGCCAAAGACTCGACCATCTTTGAGGAAGAAAATCGAAAGCAGGGGAACGACGAACAGTAGCCATGCTTGCTTGGCAACGTCAGCGGTTCGTAAGCCAATCTTCTGCGCGATTTGCGTGATGTCGTTACTGTGGCTTCCCAGGAAAGACTGAGCGAATTGGGTGCTGCGCTCGCTCCAGCCACGCTCTGCGCCAATTTGACGGGCGAGTTGGCCGGAGCTGAGTTTTCCGAGAAGATCCGGGATGGCATCTCCCAGGCGCGCACCTTCGCGCGTCACGATGGGGCCGACCACCACGAAAAATACCACCACCAGGCTCAGCAAGGCTGCATAGATGACTGCGATCGCCCGACCACGCCCGCGGAGGATTTTCTCCAAGTTGTTGACCAACGGGCTCATCAGGTACGCGAAGAAGATTGCGAAGAGGAATGCAATGAGGGTGGCGCGGGCGGCGTAGAGAAATCCCATCCCCAGGGCAAACAGCAGCACCGTGACGATCACCCGCGCCGTACGTGAGTCAACCAGTTGCAATAGGTTTTCCAAGGGGTCCCGATTCTGCCGCCGAGACAGAAAAAAGCTAGTCCCGGACTACTTCGGTACTATCGGCAGGAATCGCCACCCGAATTAATTTGAACTGATCCTGGGGATCGACCCACAGCGACCAGTCCAGATTGTCGCTGGTTAGATTCAAACGAAGCAACTGGCGGTCAGTGCCGCGAATAGAGATTTTTTCGGGGCCAACAAGTTCCAGGCGGATGCTGATCGAAGTCTGGTCCTGCGGCACGAGCACGCCGAACTGGGCCGGTCCCTGCTGGCATTTGAGATTCCCGTTTTCGGGCTTGCAGTCGGCAGCGAGATAGCGCCAGGTCAAGATTTCGCGATGAATGAAGAAATTGTTGTCGAGGATCGAAGACGTGCTCGGCATCAGGAACGGCTTCTCGGCCGGCTTTGAGGAACCCGCGGCGGTGACCTTCTCAATGAGGAAATCGTTTTTGGGAAGCACAGTCAGGGAGGCTCCCGAGGGCTGGCTCCATTCGTAGGCCAGGAGTTCACCCGTGGAGGTGATTTGGAGATCGGATTTTTGGGAGACCGGCTCGGATCCGGGAGCTTCTTTCAATTGTGCCTTGATGACGCTGTTGCCGTTTTCCTGATGAACGGAGAAGGTCTCGGTGAGGACGCGTTGTCCTTTGACGAATACGCCGAAGGAGCCGGAATCGACGACCTGGGACGCAGGCTTTTCTTTCTTGTCGGAGGGGTTGCCGGCAGCAGATAAGGCCAACGAGGCGACGATGGCGGCAACGGCCCAGGGCATAGGAATGAACTTCACTCTAAATCTCCTTCTTCGGTGCGAACTCTGATCTTCTTCAAGCCGAGCTTGCGGGCGATCTCGGCGGCGATGGTCTCCAGGCTGCGGAGTTCGGTATCGATCTTGAACGAGGCCGCCGCGTAGCTTCTGCGCCGCGCCTGATATAAACGCCGAAACTGATCCTGATCCTGCAGCAGAGGCCGTTCCGCGCCGATTTCACTGGCCTGTGCACAGCAGCGGCGCCATAGCTCGTTCACCGAAGCGTCGAGAAATACGGTTGGGACCTCCGCGGCTTTCAAAAGGGCCGCATTGGCCGGTTGAGCAAAAGCGCCTCCTCCGAGCGCGATGACGCGAGCGATCCCGCCGTGCAGGTCTTCGAGCACCTGGCGCAAGGCGGCGTGCTCGGCTTCCCGAAATGCGGCTTCACCGGAATCACGGAAGATTTCGGGTACCGAGCGACCTTCCAGCCTGACGATTCGGTCGTCCAGATCTTCAAAGAGCCAGTTCAGATGCCGCGCCAGGGCGCGGCCCACACTGCTTTTGCCGGCTCCCATGAAGCCGACGAGGAAAACGGCCAGCGGGCCGGATGGCGATCCCGGTTTCTTCGGAGATCGCACACCTCCGCGAACGGGAGTACCCGCCCGATCGACACGGGATTTCTTCTTCTTTGCTATTGCTATTTTGCGGCGCGTTTTCTGAGGTGGATTTTACCACTGAAGCTGCGCAGCACTACGGTTGAGGAGACGGCCGCCTTTCCCATGGTACCCACGAAGGCACTGCCCTTTCCTACCAGGAAGGCGGTGTGGGTTTTGGGTTGAAGGGGAACGTCGTCGTGCACTTCCCCCTTCACGGAGCGAGCGCTGACGTCGGCGGAAGTGTATTCGGGAACGGTGGCATCAATGTCGCCGCTATGGCTGGTCAGGCGGTATTCTCCGCTCCGGCCGAAGTCTCCTGTGTAATTGATCTTGCCGCTGGTGGAGATGACCTGGACGAGGGGTCCGGTGACGCGGTCGAGTGTAACCTCACCGCTGAGGGAATCTACTTCGACGTGTCCGTCCTGCACGTTGGTGAGAGTGACGGGGCCGTTCACGGTTCTGACGTGAACGTGGGCATTGGTGATGTCGTGGATATCGACAGTGGCAGCCGAGCCTTCCAAAGTCACATCGCCATGTAATTTCTCGGCGCGCAACGGGCCAGTGCTGGAACGAAGGATGATGCTGGCATCGGCGGGAACGAGAACCTCGTAATCAGCGCGGCCGGAATCGGCATTGGCACCGGGCAGCAGGTGCGACTGGATGTCCACGCGATTGCCGTTCTGGTTGCTGTCAACTTCGACTTTGTCAGAGTAGAGCGTCGCGTTGATTACGACTGCATTGCCAATGGATGGCCTGACTGAAATGGATCCGTAAGGATTGTTAACCGAAATGCCAGATTTGGAACCGACGGTGAAGCGAAGTTCTTTGTGAGTCTCGGCGTAGAGCGTACCCGCCAGGAGCGCACTCACAAGAACCAGTTCGACAGTGTGCCTGCTCATTTTAAGTCCCCGAAGATCTACGGTTCCGGTCATGTGGAAGTCAGCAAACGCCCTACATTATGGCAGAGAACGATCCAAAGCCAATTCAAAAAGCATGGCCTTTTGCTGATAGGCCTCCATCAGAGAACGGCGGGCTTCCTCGTCGTTGGGGTCGGCATCGACCGTGCTCTTGGCGTCTTCGATGTACTGATTCACCCGACGAAGATTATCCGCGTATTGTGCCCGGAGGTCGGGATTCTGCTCGGAAACCTCCTGCAACAAGTCGTCATCATTGAGGCCGGCGATGGCAGCATCGGAAACGACGGGCCGACTGAGATTGGCGGCGATCTGCTGGGTATGGGAGTGCTGGCGAACGTAAAGGCCAACGGCGATCAGCAGAGCTGCCGCGGCCGGAGCCATCCAGCGGACCCAGGTCCAACCGCCGCCCAAGGAGGGGAACAGGGAGCGGCTTGACCGTTGCGGGCGAATCAAGCCTTCCTTTCGCAATGTGGCTTCAATGGAATTCCAGACGCGAGGGCTGGGCTCATCGGCCTCGCACAGTTCGACCGCCGATGCGGCGATCAGGCAAAGCTCGTCTACCACCGCCTGGCAAAACGGGCAGGTTCGGAGATGATCCCGCTGCTCGGCAGTGCCGGCGTCGGCTCTCTGTTCCAAGCTTTGTTGCAGCTCAACGCAATTCATACCGCTCTCCCCAAAGCCTCTGCTGCCACAGTGTACTGTCGCCTTGTGCTCGCTTGCAGCACTCATGCCCCTTGCAGCGGTTACTGCTGTCACCGGTCTTCGCCGGCTTTTGTGCTCAAGCTTTTTCGGCCTTTTCGGCTCTCTGGATCTTGAGCAGGTCGCGCAACTTCATACGTGCCTTATGCAATTGTGACTTGCTGTTGCCGATCGAACACCCAACGATCTGGGCGATCTCATTATGTTCGTAACCCTCGACATCGTGGAGAACAAAGATTGTGCGATAACCGGGAGGGAGATCGTCAACCGCTTTTTGCAAGTGCAGGCGGTCAATCGATCCGGCCAGCGCCAAATCTTCCGCCCCGAAATCTTTCTTCGGAGTATCTTCTTCACCCGTCTGCGTGGTTTCTTCCAGGGAAACCACCGGCAGGCTTTTCTTTCTTAGATGCATCAACACGACGTTGACGGATAGCCGATGCAACCACGTCGAAAACGCGGACTCGCCGCGAAACGTCGCAATCTTGCGATAGAGCTGCAGGAACGCTTCCTGAGTCAAGTCTTCGGCTTCGGCCGTGTTGGCGGTCATCCGCAAACACAGCGAATACACGCGCCGCTTGTGCCTGTCGTACAAGGCCTGGAACGCCTTGGCGTCTCCCTGTTTGGCCTTTTCGATGGCTTCGGCTTCGTTAAAGTCGCCGCCTTGTTGCTTTCGTTCCTTTGGCTCTCGGTCGGTCAAGCTGTCTTTTCCGGCCGCACCCCGTGAGATGCGGCTAACTATCTTTACGTTGTATGGCTTGCGAGCAATTCGGGCGTGCCCTAAGGTAATGTTTGTATTCAGAATATCAGAGTATTTCTACCGTTCTTGGGATTCATGGCATGGGCCTCATTTCGCTGGAAACCGTTTACCTGCTTCAAGATGAAACGCTCGACTTGTGCAGGTCCGATCGTGATTCCAAATTTGGAGTTGTTTTCTTCGAAAAATGGTAAGTCGGAACGCTTCAAGCCTAGATTCATGCCTCGGTTTTTGCTGTTGTGATGGTTTCGAGACCATGGCGATGAGGTCCGGTCTCGCGGATACGGAGCAAGATCGACAGCGCCATGCCTATAAAGCCCAGGATGGAGAAAATCCACATTCCCAGAGCGTAGCCACCGGGATTGCCCGGGCCGGCATGGGAGTAGTCGTTGGCGTTGCCAATCAGCAGGTTCAGCAGGAAGAAACCGATCTGCTGAATGAGGGTCATCAGGGCGTAGGCGGTCCCCAAGCGAGACTGATCGACGATATAGGCCACCGAAGGCCACATGACGGCCGGAATCAGTGAGAAGGCGATCCCCATGAGCGTAACCGGCACATACAGCGAAATCGAAGAGTAGGCGATCAAGAGGTAGACCGGCATCAAGAGCAGGGAGCCGAACATCATGAACCAGGCTCGCTTGCCGACTTTGTCGACCATCAATCCGAAGAGCGGAGTGGCAATCATGGCCGCGAAGGGAAGCAGGCTGTTGAGGCTGCCAGCTTGCTTGAGGGCGAGGACCTTGCCTGCTTCGGTGGCCGCGAGGCCTCCGTGAGCAGCGAGGATCTTGTTGGTGAAGAGGTCGATGGCGAAAGTGCGGAAGGGGAAAATCGCCGAGTAAAAAGTGAAGCAAAGACCGACGACTAGCCAGTAGGACATATCGAAGCGGAAGATGCCGCTGAATTCCAGTTTGTCGGTTTGTCCTGCTTTGCCCAGTTCATAACGGCTTTCGGCCTGGCTCTCAAGACCCCAGTAGATCGCCGAGCAAACGACTGCGAGGATTCCGGCTCCAACAGCGATGAAAAGAGGTCCCTGCCAGCTTGGCTCCCCGGTCGGACCTTCGGGATAAAACGCACGGTTGGCCCATGTCGGAGAGTTGTCAGCCGCAACCGAGGCCAGGCGCGCGATCAGGAGGTTGATGCCGAAAGCGAAACTGAGTTCCTTTCCCTTGAACCACTTTGCCAGAGCTGTGGTGACGGCCACGATCATGGACTCGGCACCGAGACCGAGCACCGTGCGGCCGACGATCATGGTGGTGGCGTTTCCCTTGGATGCCGTAATGGCTGCTCCGATCAGGCAAATCACGGCGAATGCAAGGATCGCTTTCTTGGTTCCGATGCGGTCGATGACGATGCCGCCGACCAGGAGCGTCGCGACGGCGGCTACGCTGTAGCTGGCATTCAGCCATCCGAACTGCGTGGCAGAAAACCCGAGATGGTCAATGAAGATACGTTCAAGGGCGTTGATGCTGTCGTAGATGTAGTAATTCCCAGCCATCGCTACGCTGACGAAGATGAGAACTGCCCAGCGGAAGGAGACAGGCGGTTGAGGACGACTGGTTTCGTTCATTTGATTTTTTGCGGGCAATTGAACGTGCAGAGCAGATTAGCAGAGAGCCCTCGGATTCGCGTAATTGCCTGTGGGAAACGCAGAGCCGTCTAACCCTTGCAGCATTCGAGGTGCCGGGTCCTCGGCTCGTGCCTGGTTAGCAAATGGACCGAGCTCCACGCAAGTGAGGAGTGGTGCAGCGCCGCGTAAATCGCGGCGATTTGTGTCTTGCCAAACGAAATTTCAGCCAAGAATTGTGGTTGAAAACCACCGACGTGGTGAAACTCAGCCACCAGAGCAGGAAGCGCGAGGGGCCGGGAGCGCTCCCAGATTTGCTTCTAAGTTCCCCGACGAGAACGCGTTCGGGAGATTGTCACAGACACCGACTGCGAATGGCTTAAGCCTTGCTGCGGACATCGCCAGTCCGAAACCGGGCTGGATGGTTCGAGGGTACATCCGGACGGTCATCCCCATCCTGAAGGAGTATCTCCCATGCGTTTTCGCTTTGGTCTTGCTCTCTCCTGCCTGATTGCCCTTGGTCTCACGCTCACGTTGGGTTGCAACAACACTCTGAACCCATTTTGCGGCAGCGCGCGGCCTGCTCCGCAGATTCAATCCATCTCACCCAGCGAGGTGACATTCGCCCAGATCCAGCAGGGCGTCACGCTGACGGTGGATGGCAACGAGTTCGTTTCAGCGTCGCAAGTCGTGATCAATACAACACCGCTCAGTCCCACGGTCGTTAGCGCTAAGGAAATGACGGTGAAGCTGACCACGGACATCGTTACGGGACCAGGAAAAGTGCAAGTGATGGTGAGTACGCCAAGCGGGAATTCTTCTGATCTCGGCTGCACCAGCGGTGGCAAGAGCAGCGTGCTCACGCTGACGGTGAATTGAGGTGCAACAGACCCTAACTTCCCACATAACGCGCATAGAGGCTGCGCGCGACGGCCGTATCGGTGGTGCCTTTGATGATGGCGCGGCCGTCGGGGAAGAGGGTCATCTCGTAAGGCTCATGCCAGAATTTCAGCACGAAGTCGTTGTGGCGGACCGTACCATGCGGCTGGAGGCGACGGTCCATTTCGCTGAAGTCGATGGGGCGATGACGTTCGTGAATCTGCACGGAGTTCCTGCCGCAGAGCGTGATGTGGGGGCGGCCTTCGCCAGCGAGGTGAACGAAGTCCTGTTCGCCGCAAGCACGGCAGCCACTTCGGGATCTGGAGGCGGAAATTTCGGCGTGCTCGTTGGTCCACAGGTCGAAAGAGAGCAGGGTTCGACGAAGATGCTGGTGTTTGTCTGCAAAGAGTTTCAGCGTCTCAGTGGCGGCAATCGAAGCGACTAGATTCACTGCTGGATTCAGGATCCCTGATGTTTCGCAAGTCTCAACGATGCCTGTGGGTGAATCAGGGAAGATGCAGGCCAGACAAGCGGTTTGGCCTGGGAGCACGTTCATCGTGATGGCGTAGCTTCCGACGGCGGCGGAGTAAATCCAGGGCAACGATTTGCTGATGGCGTAATCGTTGATCAAGTAGCGGGTTTCGAAATTGTCAGTGCCGTCGAGGACTAACTGCGTTCCCTCGAGCAGCGCTTCAATGTTGGCAGGAACGAGGTCGTCGACCTTGGGTTCGACGAGGATCTCCGAATTGAAGGATGCAATTTTGCGGGCCGCCGCGATGGCTTTGGGCATGGATTCGGCGGCGTCCTGCTCGTCGAACAGCGACTGACGTTGCAGATTGCTGGGCTCAACGTAGTCACGATCGATAATGCGAATAGTCCCGATGCCCGCACGGGCAAGAAGCGCGGCCAGGGCTGATCCGGTGGCGCCGCAGCCAACGATGGCGATGCGCGCGTCCGCCAGTTTGCTCTGGCCATGTGCCCCGATGCCATGGAAGAGGATTTGGCGAGAGTAACGCTCGTTAGCCCGAGATTCCGATTCTGAGCGGGCGCCGGATTGTGACTTGCGTGCCAAGGGCGTCACCAGTTCTTGACTCCAAAACCTTTATTATAAGTGGCTGGCAGAAATCCCTACTTCTCGCAACAGCAGCGCGAAGCGGGAGTATCCGGCATACAACGGGGCCTGGGCGCACCTCCATCCAAACCAACAGCGCGAGGGCCAAGGACATTTTTTGCTGAGACGGAACGCGCCACTTTTGACCGCGGTCGTGGTCCTCTGGGCCCTGGCATGGCGAGCGCCGGTCGCGGACGCGCAGGCCAGCGGAGGCGAGGCCGCGTACGAAGGCAAGATCGTTCGATCCGTCGAGCTTCCCGGCGTGCCGGAGCACGACCAAGAGCATCTGCTGGGGCCTCTTCCCCAGAAAGCCGGCGAACCGCTGGATCGCAACCGGGTGCGCGAAAGCATTCGGGCGCTCTATGCGACCGGCCGCTTTGCGGACATTCAGGCGGAAGTGGTGCCATCTGGCGACGGGGTTCGTCTCACCTTTACCAATTCTCTGAATTATTTCGTCGGCGCAGTGGACGCGGAGGGTGCCCCGAATCGTCCAAATCGAAATCAGATTGTGAATGCGTCGAAATTCCAGCTGGGCGAGCTCTATACCCAGGAAAAACTGGACCGCGGGCTCGAGAACATCCGCCAACTGCTGCAGGAGGACGGCTACTACCGGGCGCGCGTGACGGCCGAGTCCACCTCCGATGTGACGACGCAACAGGTCAGCATTCTGTTTCACGTGAGTCCCGGTGCGCAGGCCCACGTCGGCGCGGCGAATGTAACGGGAACGTCGGGGCTGTCGTCGGCCGAGGCGCAGAGGATCGCGCATATGGATCCCGGCGACCGCATCACCGCCAACCACATCCGGGACTGGTTACAGCGGCTGCGCAAGAAGTTCCAGAAACAGAATCGAGCGCTGTCGCAGGTTTCCATCGCCGAGCAGAAATATGTCCCGGAAAGGAACGCGGTGGACTTCACTTTTCAGATCGATCCGGGACCTGTGGTGGCGATTACTACCGAGGGATATCGCATCCGAAAGGGAATCTTGAAGAAAGAGATTCCAGTGTACGAGGAAAATGCCGTTGACGACGATTTGTTGAACGAGGGGAAACGCAACCTGCTTGACTACTTGCAGACGCGGGGGCACTTCGATGCCAAGGTAGATATCGAGAAGAGGAGCGATCCGAAGACTCTGCGCGTGGTCTACAAGATTGATCCGGGGCCCGTCCACAAGCTGGTGTTGGTCAAGATCACGGGGAACAAAGAATTCCTCGATACGGCAAAACTGCGTACCTACCTGCAGATCCTGCCGGCGACCCGGTTTTTGAGCCATGGCCGGTATAGCAGCGCTCTGCTGCGAAGCGATGTAGCGACGCTGGAAGGGCTTTACCGTTCGAACGGGTTTCAGCAGGTCAAGATCGAAACCAAGGTGGATGACAACTACCAAGGAGCTGACAACCAATTGGCGGTGTCCATCAGTATCAATGAAGGGCCGAGGACCCAGGTGGGAGAAGTGCGTATTGCGGGGAATGAGGAGGTCCTGACCAAAGATCTTCCCGAGTTAAATACTCAGCCCAACCAGCCGTATTCGGAGCAGAACCTGGCGGACGATCGGGAAAAGATCCTGAGCTACTACTTCAACAATGGATTTCCCAATGCCACGCTCGACATCACCACCACGCCATCGCCGAGTCAGGAACATCGCGAGGACGTGACCTTTACGATTCATGAAGGGGAAAGGTTCACGGTGGATCAGGTGATGCTCGCGGGAACCGAGCATACGCGCGACTACATTGTGCAGCGCGAGATTGAGGTCCGCGAGGGGCAACCCCTGAGCCAGCAGGCGATGCTGGATACACAGACGCGGCTGTACAACCTGGGAATCTTCAGCCAGGTGGATACGGCGGTGCAGAATCCGGAGGGGGCCGATCCCAGAAAGAACGTGCTGGTGCAGATGCAGGAGGCGAAGAGATATACGTTTACCTACTCTGGCGGGTTGGAATTCCAGACCGGGCAGCCTGCAGGAACCACGGCTCCGGCGGGGACCACCGGCGTAAGTCCGAGGGTCGGGCTGGACATTACACGCCTGAACGTTTTCGGTAGAAATCAGACATTGACCTTCCAGTCGCATGTCGGCCGACTGCAACAGCGCGGGCTGATCAGCTATACGGTTCCGAAGTTGAATGACAGCGACAAATGGAAATTGATTTACACGATCTTCTATGACAACAGTTTAGATGTGGCGACATTTACGTCGCAGCGGCTGGAAGGGAAGATCGACCTGCGGCAGCAGATCGGCAACCCGGGGACCGAACCCGGGAGCCGGCCAGGGCCAAGTTCCATCACCTACCGCTTCGACTTTCGGCGGGTAAGAGCCAGCAACTTTGCCAACGGGTTTCCGGCGGGCGAAATCTCGTTGCTGTCGTTGCCAGCGCGCGTCGGTGGCCCGGGATTCACTTTCATTCGCGACAAGCGAGACAACCCGTTGGAGAGCACGAAGGGCAACTACTTCACGCTGGATGGATTTGCAGCGGCGAGCGCCTTAGGCTCGGAAGCAGACTTCGGGAGACTGCTGGCACAAAATTCAACCTACCAGGCGTTCGGGGGAAAGGGAAAGCCGGGAAAGCAGTTCGTGTTCGCGCGGTCAACCACAATCGGTCTGCAGCAGCCCTTTCGCGGGACGCGCGTGCGGCCGCCCGGTGCGTGCGTGACGAATCCGATCACCACCGAGTCGAACTGCGAAGGGATCTCGCTGATTCCGCTGCCGGAGCAATTCTTCGCCGGTGGCGGAAACTCTCACCGTGGATTCGGGTTGAATCAGACAGGGCCACGCGATCCCAACTCTGGTTTCCCGGTCGGTGGAACGGCGCTGTTTGTGAACAACCTGGAACTCCGCCTGCCACAGGTCTCACTACCCTATCTGGGAGAAGGCTTTGGGTTCGCCATTTTCCACGATATGGGCAACGTCTTCACAGCGCCGCACGACATGCTGAAGGGGTTACTTCGGTGGCACCAGCCTGACCCCCGGTTGTGCCTGTCCAGCAGTACAACGAACACTCAGTGCATTACCAGATTCAATAACTCGGGTTATGATTACACATCGCATGCGCTCGGATTGGGGTTGCGATATAAGACACCTATCGGACCCCTGCGTTTTGACTTCGGGTACAATCTGAATCCGACCAGCTATTTTCAGACAATCACTACGAAGGACCCAGTGACGGGGCTTCCGGTAACGACTGTCGAGACGCAGCGGCTGCGGCATTTCAACGTGTTTTTCAGCATAGGTCAGCCATTCTGATGACTAGAGTTTGCACCAAAGTAACGGTCGCGGTTCTGGCGATTCTTTTTGCGATTTCTGTGCCCTGCGCGACCGGCGAGGTCATCGACCGCATCGTTGTCACGGTAAACGGCCATATCATCCTGCAAAGCGATTTGGACGAGGCGCTGTGTTATGAAGCCCTGTTGAATGGGCGAACGCCTGCTGAGTTGAGGGATGAGGATCGTCGTGCCGTTCTGGACCGCCTGATCGACCAGGAATTATTGGGCGAGCAGATGAATTCGTCATTTTTCCAGCACGCCACGGAGTCGGAGGCCGAGAATCGCGTTGTCGAAGCGAAGAAACAATATCCCGAAGCAGCGACGGCTGAGGGATGGCGTGACTTGCTAAACCGTTACCGTCTTACGGAAAAGGACCTCATCGCGCATGTGCGGCAACAAATCGACCTGATGCGGGTCGTAGATTCCCACCTGCGACCTGCGGTGTCCATTGACTCGAAGAGTATCGAGACCTATTACCACGACAAATTTGTCCCACAGTTGAAGGAAACGGGTACGGAAGACGTGCCTCTGGCAGCTGTATCGGGAAAAATCCGCGAACTGCTGACGCAAGAGAAGGTGAACGAGTTGATGGTCTCCTGGCTGCAGACCTTACGCTCGGAGAGCAAGGTGACTGTGCCCTCTGCGGCCGCGTCCGCCGAGGGAGTACGAGCGCAGTGACCCAGCCAGTAAGCAGGCCTCCACGCTGGCGGAAAAACCTGCTGATCACCTTAGGAATCTCCCTCGCCTTATTTCTCGCTGCTCTGTGGTACTCCACAACCAGCTCGTTTCAAGCATATGTGCGCCGGCGGATGGTGGCTGAAGTTGAGCGCATTACCGGTGGCCGCGCGGAAATCGGAAGCTTTCACGTGGTCCCATTCCACATGCAGGTGGAGGTGCGGGACATCACGGTGCACGGCAGCGAGGGGCCCGCAGAACTACCCCTAATCCACGCTGATCATCTGCTGGCGCAGATGAAAGTGATTTCCTTTGTTCGCACGGAGATCGGATTTTACTCAGTCACCTTGGAACGTCCGGTCGTGCACGTGATGGTGACGAAAGATGGGACCACAAACATCCCGGCGGCGCGAATCCTCTCGCAGCCGTCCGCGAAGACACCGGTGGAACAACTTTTCGATCTTTCCATTGATCATTTGTCGCTGCGGAATGGAGAGTTGCTGTGGGCCGACCAGAGCATCCCGCTGGACTTTACGGTGAACGACGCCGGCGCGCAAATGGATTACTCGTTCCTGCGGGGCCGGTACGAGTGCCGCTTTCAACTGGGCAAGGTTGACACCACGCTGCGTGATTTTCGACCCTTCTCATGGAGCACAACTGCGGAACTCAGCTTGGGATCTACGTTTGCGGACGTGAAGTCGGTGAAATGGTCATCGGGCCGCTCCCATGTGGAGGCGAGCGGCAGGATCAGTGATTTTCGCAACCCGCAACTAGACGGCAGCTACCAGGCACATTTCGATCTGCAGGAAGCGGGCGGCATCGCTCGACACGCCGAACTGCGGGAAGGCATCGCGGAAGCGAAAGGCAGCGGCCACTGGAAGATGGGAGATTTCACGACAACGGGCGCGATCCTGGTGCGCGACCTTAGTTGGCAGGACGAGCAATTCGTCGTGAAGAAGGGAAGCGGGAGTTCCGATTACTCGCTTACAGACCAGGAACTAAGACTCGCGAAGTTGCAGGGCAGGCTGTTCGGGGGAAGTTTCTCAGGTGATGCGCAGGTGCAGAATTGGCTGCACAGCATTCCTCCGCCGAAAGGGATCAAGAAGAGCGGGGAAGAGATCGCAGTGATCAGCGCCGCAAGACCTCCCGCAAAAAAGGGACAGAAGACACCTAAGCTTCCCGGCGTGCAGACTGGGGCGGTGCATCTTCACCTGAAGGAAGTTTCGGCCAGTGAGATGGCAGCGGCGATCGACGTCCCTGCGCATCCGCTCGGACGATTCCATCCCGCGGGACTCGCTTCCGGATCTATCGACGTGAACTGGAGCGGGTCGCCTAAGGATGCCGAGGTGGCATTCAATCTCGATGTGAATCCACCCGAGCGGCCAGCAGTCGGCGAGTTACCGATTACGGCGCATTTGCGCGGGAAGTACCGGGCCGCCGGCGACGAGTTAGAACTGGCGCAGTTTAACGTTTCGACCCCGGCATCACGAATACAGGCGTCCGGCACGCTGGCCGCATCTTCCACAGTACGTTTCTCGGTTACAACTTCCAACCTCGAGGAGTGGAGGCCACTGGTTGCGGCCCTGGGCGGACCGACCGATCTGCCTTTCCGCGTCGACGGCAACGCATCATTCACGGGGGTAGCGGGAGGAACGATTTCTTCGCCGACGGTAGCCGGAACGCTGGTGGCGCAGGATTTCGAATTCACGGTCCCCGCAAGCTCGCGCACCCCGCAGCAAGCGGTGCATTGGGATGCGCTGGCTGCCAGCATCCAGTTTTCTTCGCATGAGGTGGCGCTGCGCGGCGGGAGCATCAAACGTGGGGAAACCAGCGCGGATTTCGATGTCACTGCCGTTCTGCAGAAGGGGAAATTTACGCAGGACAGCCCCTATACGGCGCGGGTGAACCTGCACCAGGTGGATGTGGCATCGACGGCTGCCCTGACAGGTTTTGACTATCCGGTGGCGGGCACCGCCGATGTGACTCT
>Ga0075030_100001595_pt1 | contig 20389 bp, 15 predicted proteins | sample LitLauG_LLR_2012_FD_71393 | JGI IMG/M metagenome (GOLD analysis project Ga0075030, IMG submission 71393) | Freshwater sediment microbial communities from Pennsylvania, USA - Little Laurel Run_MetaG_LLR_2012 | ecosystem: Environmental > Aquatic > Freshwater > Creek > Sediment | place: USA...
GCATAGGACAGCTGCGATTAGAGCAAATACAACCAGGATTCTGCGCATAATGAATCTTCCTCCAGGTTCAAGGCGCTTACTATCTCGCGACGCGGGCGCACGCTCTGAATTTCTGTGTCAATAGCCATCTCCGTTCGCCGTAACGGGAAGCTCGAGTATGCCTACGAATTCAGTTGCGTTGCGGTTCTCGATCTGGGGCTTGAACTTCCAATCGTGGGCCGCTTTGACCGCGTTCACCAGCATCAGGGGATGGCCCTTCACGTCCCACATACAGACCACGTCCCCGCCCGTGTTTACCATGATCTTGATCTTCACTACTCCCTCGAAGATCAAGCCTCTTATATGAACCGGTTCCGGCATTACCTGCTTCAAGGCCATGCTGTGAAGTTGGCTGGAGGAAAACCAGACCAGACTACCAGCCTCGTTACGCAACAAGCCCGGATGCGAGCCGCACTTCCCCGTCATGTCTTGTGCGGCCGCGCCGGAAGAAAACATCGTCAGCGCGAAGAGCAGAGCGACTACTCTCACGGACTCCTCCGGAATTCCTTTCCAATTAGCCGATGACCGAGCTTCTTCACCCAAGCCTCAAGATCCGCTTTGAAGGCTGGATCGTCGGCGCGTACCCGAAGCTCCAGCGCGCCAGCAAAGCGTTCATAGCAAGACTGATCTTGACAAGCGGCATGGGACATCTCAATCCCGCACAGCCCAGGGTTTGCTCGTTCATTATTCAGCCGATAACACACAGCGCTGGAGCCGAAGCTTGATCGTTCATTGTCGCCGCACGTGAGACGGCTGAATCAATCTCGATGTTTATTATCGGCACCGCTGCTTAAGTCTTTACCCAGGCGTCAACCGGCTGACATTTCATTCTCAACGCACTTGGGTAACCCGCTCCGTGATTTAGATCACAGGCTACAAACTTGGGTAACCAGCCTGCAACGAGCGTCAGTTTTCCCTCGCATCCGACCGCAGGCTGGAAGGGGCGATGTTTGACAGATCATGCCTCTTGGTGTCGCGGTTCGGGCAAGGCTTTCGTCGCAGGTGCGGACGAGAGCGCGTCGCTGGCCCAGTCTTTCACTACTTGGCAGGGGAAACGATTGGCGGGAGCGAGCGCCAGTCGCTTTCGCGGGAGGGGAGACCTCGTGGCCCGCCTGGGCGGAGATGAGGTTGGGATTCTTCTAGACGACATCAAGGACGCGACCGATGCCTAGCGCATGGCAGACCGGATTGGCGACAGCCTTCGCGCTTCGATTCCCCTGTGTGGTAATGAACGTAATCGCAGAGGGTGCTGAACCCGCCGAGCAGATTTCACTGCTCAATGGCATGAACTGCGATTGCGTGCAGGGCTATTGCTTCTCAGGCCGATTGAAGCTGAAAAAGTCGAATTCCCACTGGAAAAGTAATATCCCGCCAGGAATTGCGCGCGTTAGCGCTCCTTGTCAGTCGGAGCCAGCGGAGTTCTGTGACTCGACAATCAGATTCGGTGTTCGGCCAATTGCCAAAGCAAGTACTCTGTGAGCACAAGAACCCCTCGAATTCCACAGGTCGACATTGAACAACACTGTGGAACAGCCAGCGCGGTAACTGCACCGGGTAGGGCCCGCCCGTGTTCGCAGGCACATCGACGTAGGAGCGAAATCTTCCTACTGCGACGGGTAAACGCAAGTATGATTGCACCGCCATCAAATCTTCCTTACTTATCAGGTTATTCATGTCCGTCCCGCGTTGGACAATCCGCTTGTCGACCCAGGCTTTAAACACGAAAACAGCTTGCTCGATCAATCCAAAGATTGCAGAACTCTCTCGATCTGGGCTTTGTGGTGCTCCACGATGTCGGGAGGTGTTCCCCATTGTTGGGACTTGCGGGCCAGTATCTGCACGGCTGCCATCAAGCCGCCTTTGGTCGGATGATCGAAGTCTCCGGCAGCCTCTCTAAAAGCTAAGCGCACGGCTCCAGTGACAGTATTTTGCAGGTCGTTCTGTGCCTGCCCGATCTTCTTGCCCGCAGCAGCAATCGTCTCCTTTTGCGCCTCGTAGAAGCATTTGACGATCAAGTCCCGTGCTTTTATCGGCGTCATGTCCAGAAGGTCAGAAGCATCTACAAACCACCGCAATGTTGTCACAAGGCACCTCTCATCCCCCGAAAACGAATCTCTGGTCTGCTACAACGTTGCATTCCGACGTGCGGGCAGCGTTCTCCCGCGTCAAGCAAGGCCTCTCCACACCCTACTCCATGAGAGCTACAAATTGGCACTGGATGTTCTCCTTGAATACCAACCCTCGCCTATTCTTGGCTGTGATCCAGATCACAGAAGCAGTTACCTTTGAACACCATGAATGGCGCGCCTGACCGTTCCATGAGAATGATAACGCCCCTTCGGACGAACAATCGCAGCGGTGCTATGCGCGCCACATTCCCATCGCCGGAGCCCGTCAAGCTAGTGCAAATTGTTGCCGCATCTCCTTTGCGGAGATACTTGCGATCTGGTGCCCCCCAACATCATGGTTTTACATTGGCACTCGCGCAGCGTTATGACCTTTCCCTTGGCGACCCGCATTGCTGCTCAATGTCCTTCAGCAAAGTGATGATCTTGTTACTGACTGGTCCCAGTCTGATGAGCTCCTGGTGGGCGAGGTCGGCATTTCCGGCATTCTTCAGTTGCACGATGCTTTTCACGATCGCGTGCAATTCCACATGCACTTGCTCCAGTTCCAGCATGCCTGTCAGATGTCCGTACTTTCCCAACCCCTCCAAGTAGAGCCACTTGCCCAGTTCACAGTCTTTGTGGGAAACCGCCTGTGCTTCTGTGAGTCCGTGAGCCCCGTCGAGGAAGGATCTGAGTCTTATCTTCCAATCCAAATGTTTGGATCGAGCCAGCGCGAAATCAAGCATGATGGTGGTTCACTCCACAATCGATTCCAGAGGCGCTCCTCGTTTTCTTCGAACTAGAACTGTCCCAACAGAGTTCCCTTCGCCGTGACGGCTGTCCAGCAATAACTTCCCCATGGTTTCTTCATTCGTAGGCTTGGAAAAAAAATATCCTTGCCCAAATTCGCAGTTCAGCTCTTGGAGATGGTTCAAGTGCTCTGCAGTTTCCAAGCCTTCTGCAACGACGTGAAGCCCCAGGTTGCGAGCGAGCATTACAATAATCGCAACGATATCGCGGCTATCATTCCCGCCGCCCATGTTGGAAATGAATGAGCGGTCGATCTTCAATGTGTCGAGCGGGAGGCGGCGCAGATAACTCAACGACGAATAACCTGTGCCAAAGTCGTCGATGGCCAAACGAACCCCGAGGGTCTTCAATCGCGATAAAATGTTGCTCGTACTTTCCGTATCCTCCATCGCGACGGTCTCGGTTATTTCCAATTCCAAGCTGGACGGGGGAAGACCAGTCTGTTCTAGCACCAACCGGATCTCATCTACCAGATTGGATTGTGCGAATTGCTTGGCGGAGATGTTCACGCTGATTGATAATGGCGGATCGGAGGGGTACTGGGTTTGCCACAATCGAGCTTGCTTGCAGGCCTGATTCAGCACCCACTTCCCGATAGGAAGAATCAGTCCGGTTTCTTCCGCGACACCAATAAACTCAGCCGGCCCAACCAGGCCTTGGCTGGGCGGCTGCCAGCGTAGTAAGGCCTCAAACCCGGTAATCCGACCCCCGTGGAGTGAAATGATCGGTTGATAGAAGAGTCGGAACTCTTTCCGTTCGATTGCCCTCTGCAACTCCGTCTCCAGCTTCAACCGACTCACCGCCTGGACATGCATCGCCGTATCAAACATCTCGAAACGCGCCTTGCCTAACGACTTGGCTCGGTACATCGCGATATCCGCATCCCGAAGCAGATCATCGGGTGTACTGTGAGAGGTTGTACTCATTGCAATACCAACACTGGCGGACACAAACACCTCCTGGCCACTTAAGGTGAAGGGTATCGCAAGTACGCTTTGAATCCGTTTCGCGGCTCGGATTGCGTCGCTGGGGTCGTTAATGTCCACGAGTAGAACGGTGAACTCATCCCCGCCCAGTCTTGCGGGAGTGTCTTCCCCTTTGGGCCATTCCGGACCATCCGTAGCGGCTGGCCGAGAGACCGTATCGTAACCCCGCAGGGAGGTCGTCAATCTGCGCCCAATTTCGCTGATGAGCTGGTCACCAATGCTGTGTCCAAGGCTGTCATTGACCTTCTTGAAGTTGTCAATATCAACAAACAACACTGCAAACTTATGATTTGGGTCGTGTTTTGCACGGTTGAATTCATGCTGCAGACGGTCCAAGAAGGAGACGCGATTGGGCATGTTCGTTAACGAGTCGTGCAATGCGTTATGAACAAGCTCTTGCTCAACCTGCTTGCGTTCGGTGACAATGGCGACGAGGTCTGCTGCTCGTTCGATAAGATCCAACTCGACTGCACTCGGATGTCGGGAGTCACAGCAATATACGGCGATAGTGCCCAAGACCTTGCCTTTTGTGGAAATGATGGGAACCGACCAACAAGCCCTTAATTCGTGGCTCAATGCCAGCTCCCGGTAATCCGCCCACAACGGGTCGTGCGCAATATCAGAGACCATAACGGGTTCCCCCGTATATGCTGCCGTGCCCCAGGCACCGACACTTGGGCCAATCGTGAGGCCATCGATTGCGCGATTGTACGTTTCTGGCAAGCTGGCTGCTGCGACTTGTCGCAAGGTCTTGCCATCGGGCTCAAGAAACAGGACGGAACAAAATATTCCGGCGGACTGCTCCTCAACTGTACGTGCCACAACGCCCACGACACTCGCCAGGGAATCACCCTTGGCAATCATTTCCATTACGCGCTTTTCTCCGATTAGCAACGCCTCAGCACGCTTGCGCTCGGTAATATCCAGGGCAATGCCGATGGTCCCGGTGATAGTTCCATCGGCGGTCAGGAGCGACTCCACATGCGAATGGAGGGTTCGTCCTTCCCACTCGTGTTCGTACGTGCTCGGCTCCCCTTGGAGGGCACGCTGGTGCCCACCAGTGACAGACTCTTGACCAATTGCTTGAAAATAGTCGGGGAGGCTGAGACCTAACAGATGGTCAGGCTTCAGGCCGAAAGCTTTCAGCCCAGCCCCTTGCAACGAAGTAAAGCGGAGGGCATTATCCGTCGTCCAGAGTACGGCCGGCACCTGGTTGATAAGCAGGTGCAACCGTGTCTCCTTCTCGTATTGTTCCTCGTGAGATCTTTCAAGCCTTTCCACGAGAAACGAGACCATCGCACCGAACACGAGGCCGGAAGTCAGGAACAACAGCGCAAAGTGGAACAAGCTGGATTGTCCTTGCTGGTAGATTCTCCGCGGCATATCCACACGCATGACGAGTGCAGGCTTTCCGTAGAGGTCTTTCACCAGACGGTATCCCGCGGTTTGCTGACTGTTCAGGGCTCGAACGACCGTCAGGGATTCTTCCGAAGCGGAAGTTTGCAACCTTGGCCAGTCGCTCGGCATTCCAGGGCCGCCCAACTGACTCAAGGTGATGGACAAATGGCTAGTCTCCCCCAAGTGCTTGATTTCGGCGCCGTCAAGCCACCGTCCCATGATGAAGGTGCCACGAATGGGGCCCTCGTCTGCACTGGTCAGGATAGGCCGCGAAACAAGCAGCAGGGGACCCTCGGGTAGAAGAATCGTGCCCAGAGTATTGCTTTTGGTGTCGGCGTGTCGTAGGAGGCGTGCATTGGGAACAAGATTTTGGCGCAGGCTCTGCGGAAATGGGACATCTTTCCCGGTCGCGAAATCAATAGCCTTGGCAAAGACAATCCGATCCGACGAATTCACAACTGCGACAACATTGACCCTTAAGTTGTTCGCAAAGGTCTGGGTCAGAAGCTCGGATCTTACGTAGTTGGGGTTGGGATGCTTTACGAATGAATAAGTCTGATCCCAGCTGGAGTAATCGGTTATTGTGCGGTCCAGATTCGAAAGGTCATCGGACAGCGCACTTGTCGCCCGGTCGAGATTTTGGCGGACATCCTGGTCTTCTAGCTCTGCGAAGCTACGAAGCAGGACAATTCGAGAAAAGGTATAGAGAATACCGAGCAGGCCGATGAGCATCAGACAAATAAGGAGTGTCTTCTTCCGTAGTATCATCTACGGTTCCCCAGGTAAGTCGTTGTCTCGGAAGACACGCATGTTCATGTCGATTGGGGCAACAAGGCAGCTACTCTAGACAAAACGTTAGCCCTTGAGCCCCGCCCGTCCAAGTGCCCGAAGTAACTTCTGTCGGCGTCACGGATTGACGGTGCCTCTGGTGGCCCTACTCGGGGGAACAATCCAGGCGAGTCGAGACGAAAGCCCCCGGCTGGGGACGTGGAGGACGTATCGCAAATGACGATCGTAATCTTCCTCATGACGGGGCTGACGGGTAGTTTGGAATGGCCAGCGCAAATTGTGCGGGTGGGATGACTTGCGTTTATCCACGAATGCAGATGCTGCACAAATTCGCAACTGGATTCAGGTTGAGTGCCGTGGCCCTGGGCCTATTGATTGCCACTGGAGGTTACGCCCAAGAACCAGGGCGTGAGGTTATCCGTCGAGTATCTCCGGACTACCCTCCTATCCTCAAAACGAAAGGTATTGGAGGGTTGGTTCGACTCGTATTGGTAGTGAATCCTTCTGGCACAGTCAAAAGGACGGAGGTTCTCGGCGGGAATCCGATTTTGGCCAAGGCCGCTGAGAACGCGCTGAAACAGTGGAACTTTTCCCCGAGCGCGACTGAGACCAAAGAGATCGTTACTTTGAGGTTTGACCCGACAGGGTCCCACCGCGCACCCTGATCGACCAACAGGCAGAAGAGAATTCGGGACCAGACTGAAACGGTGTCAATTCTGAAACCGGTGGTGGCGGTCCATCGGGTGAAGAAGGCCAGCTGCGCTTTACCTTCCCAGCTCAAGCCGAAGCACCGGGTCGTCTCGAGCGCTTTACGGCGCGACCGCCAGGTGACCCAGCGTGGTTACGACGAAAACCCACGTCCTCCTCTGCAGCTGAATTACAATTCGTTCAGCAAAGCTCGGCATTCTGGCGTACTCGCCGCTTGTTGGATGGGGTGCAGGGATAAAGCTCGACGAGGGGCAGAAGCCTGAGACATTTCCTGCCCTCGAGGAGTCCACGATGCAGCGCACGATCGCAGCATTCCTTTCGTTACTTCCACTGGCTCTCGTCATGGGACAGCATTCAACACAGAAGACGACGGAAGACAGCGCAATGGTCGGGTTGGAGAACGCTTGGAATCAGGCCGAGCTGCACCACGACGTGAAGGCGGCGAGTGCAATGATGGCTGACTCCTTTGTATACGTGGACGGGCAAGGCCAACTGTTAAACAAGGCGCAATATTTGGCGGGCATCGCGGACAAGTCCTACCACGAGGAGGAGATTCGGAACGAGGATCTGAAGGTAGTCATGTACGGGGATACGGCCATCGTAACCAGCGCGTATACGACACGGGGGATCGACCAGGGGAAGCCTTTCGTGCACCATGGTCGCTTCGTGGACGTTTGGGTTAAGCTAAACGGCAAGTGGTTGTGCGTTAGCAGCCAGGAAACGCGCATGACACGGTAGTTCCGAAGTTTGTGCGCTCGATTAAAATGCCCCGAACCTTCTGAGTCAGACTGGTTCGCCATCGTCCACGCAGCACGCGCGCGGAGAGCCTGGCGATCAGAAGGTCTGCAGTCCCGAGGCTGAGGTCTCACGCGTTGTCGTTGTTGAATTTAGTCATAGGAGAAGCTGCGAAGCTTTCCTTGCTATGACTATCGGAAGCCGCCTCTTCCCGCGCGGAACCGAACATTGTACGCCCAGGCCACTGAGCTTCGTCAGGATGATCCGACGATACGGGGAGGGTGGTCGCCCAGCCGGGAGTCGGCCGATTCAGCGTCGCCCGTAATCCACCCGCGATGGAACTGCCACCTTGCCGAGAGCGAAGTTTTTCCCTGGCCCGGCCCGAAGTCAGTTCTACCGGAAGGTGCCCTTCACAGATTTTCGTCAACCTCGCAAACAAATTCCGCGCCACATCAGGACAGAGGAGCCCAGGTGCTACCTCGATACGGAAGCCATCTCTCGAACCTCTGCCAGGCATCGCGAGGTATGCGGCGCTCCAGACACGCCAAGCCTGCTTACTTCGGTTACCTTCCGTGGCACCCGTAGTCACCTTTACTCTGGCCCGTGAAAGGTACTGAGGTCTGAGGAAAATGAGACGCTTCGACCGGGGCGTGACGACGGCTCTGCTGATTTGCGTATTGCTTGTGACTATCCCTTCATGGGGGCAAAGCACCGCTGAAGTGCGGGGCAAAGTTACGGACGCCTCTCACAAGCCGGTGGTGAGTGCATTTGTCCTTATCACTGCTCAGGATACGTCCCTCGTACGCGCCGCCACCACCGACGACGCGGGCGAGTTTGAGTTCCCTTCCTTGCCGATCGGCAGCTATCAGTTACAGGTAAAGGCTGAGGGTTTCTTGGCTTTTGAAGCAAGCAGTGTTCGTGCCAGTATTGGGCAGGTGGTAAATCTTGACATCGCCCTGTCACAGAAGCAGGGCTCTGCGGGTTCTGTGCACACTGAGAATGCCCCGATGATCGAAGCGGGGAACGCTCAATTGGGTGTGGTGATGGGCGATGTCGATGTCACGCAGCTTCCCCTGAAATCCCGCGACACGTTCGAACTACTTCAGTTGCAACCGGGTGTGCAAGGCACGCTGGGTGCTGATCTCTTCTTCGGCAACGACCAGCTGGGGGTGGTTTCCGTCAACGGCGGGCGTTCTCGCTCGAACAGTTCCAATGTCAATGGTGGCACCGCTGGTGATCAGATGGTGAATTCTCCTTCCATCGAGCCATCGCCGGATTCCATCAGCGAGTTTCGCGTTCTTTCCCACAACTATGACGCGGCCTTGGGCCGCAACTCGGGCTCCGTGCTGAACGTGATCACAAAATCAGGAGGCCCCGCCTTTCACGGGAGCTTATATGAGTTTCTCCGGAACAACGCACTGAACGCGAAAGGCTATTTCGATCCGGCGACCCCGGACTTTAAGCAAAACGAGTTCGGCGGTACCTTTGGCGGCCCCATCCAGCGCGACAAGACTTTCTTTTTTTCTTCCTATGAAGGTCGGCGAGTGCGGCAGGGCATCACCTCCGATCCCGTGATCGTGCCCACGCCTCAAGAGCGCGCAGGCGATTTTTCTGCTGGCCCACCATTCTCAGGTGTGCTCAACAGTGCCGCCGTCGCGCAGGCTCTCGTCAACCGTCCCGGATGCGGGGCGGCCGTTCAGGCCCAGGGTGGAGCGCCGATCGCGGGCGGCTCGCCCTACGCAGCTATTTTTCCAGGCAATGTCATTCCATCGGAGTGCTTCGATCCCACCGCCGCCGATCTTCTGAACCAGTTCGTTCCCTTGGCGATTACGGGAAGCGATACTTTCCGTTCTGTGCCCAACGCGAAAGTCCGGCAGGATCAGTTGACATTCCGCCTGGATCACAACATCACGAGTCAGCAGCAACTCAGTTTCTACTATTACGGCACGGACGGCTTTGACGGCGAGCCCTTCTCTCGTTTCCTGGCGAGCGGCGCAAACGTCCCCGGATTTGGCAACGAAACACGGAACCGCTTTCAGCAGCTGAACCTGTCTCATGTCTGGACGATCACGGCCAAGACTATTAACGAGGCCCGCTTCGTCTATTACCGAGACGGCCAGGGAAGGTTGCTGTCTCCGATGCGCACGAATCTGGTGCAGGGTTCGTGTGTTGTGGTCCCAACAAACCAGTGTTTTACCGATCCGGTAAACTCGAGTCTTGGGATCACGCCCGGGTACGGCGCCAACTACGAGGGCGTGCCCTTCATCTCGCTGGCGGGTGGTTTTGCATTTGGCAACAACCAATCCGGCAATTTCTCCCAAACGGGAAACGTTTATCAAGGGTTGGACACCTATAGCCGAATTGTGGGCCAACACATGTTCAAGTTCGGAGCCGACATCCGCAACCAACGCCTGCATCAGTTGTACTTTTACGACGTCAGTGGCGGTTTTTACTTCACTGGCGGTGGCCCCAACGACGTCGGGTTCAGCAGTCTCATACCCAACTATCTCCTGGGTCTCCCAGACACTTACACCCAAGGTTCGGCGAACGCGGTGGATGCCCGCACTACGCAGTTTGACCTGTTTGCCCAGGACGCCTGGAAACTAAGGCCCAACCTTACACTCAATTACGGACTCCGCTGGGAGTGGAACACACCTCAAGCCGACGCCGGGAAGCGCATCCAGGCCTTCCGTCCTGGCCAAGCCACCGGAATTTATCCTTGTGTTCTGAGTTCGTCGGACCCGCTGCTGGGTTCGGTCGGCGGCAGTGACTGCTCCCCGCAAGGGCCCGCTCGCTCCGTCTTCCCGCTCGGCATGGTTTTCCCGGGAGATGCGGGAGTAACGTCGGGACTCACCAACAATTACTTGCGAGCCTTCGCCCCGCGGTTGGGCTTGGCTTGGTCGCCGAACTGGTCCGGGGGCTGGTTAGGCAAGATCTCTGGCGGACCGGGCAAGTCCAGCGTTCGTCTGGGATGGGGGATGTTCTACGACAGCAACGAGGAAATGATCCTCGGTGAGAATTTCACCGCCCAGCCACCGTTCGGCGGCAGCACTGCTATCAGCAACGTTTTCCTGAACACCCCGTTTCTGGGCCAGGACGGTTCCATTACTCCCAATCCATTCCACGGATTTCTGGACCCAAAGCCAGGCTCACCGGTTGATTTCGCTCTGTTCCGTCCCATCACGCTATACGGGAATTTCCCGCCAACCTTGCGCAATCAGTACTCCGACCACTACCACCTGACCGTGCAACGCGAGCTGACCCGAAACACGCTCTGGCAGTTTGGGTACGTTGGTTCGCAGGGACACCGACTCCTGGCGACGTTGGACCAGAATTACGGCAACTCACAAACCTGTCTCGACCTGAATCAAATTCCAGGACAGTCGTGCGGTCCGTTCGGAGCTGACAGTGCCTACTCCATTCCCGCCGGTGCCATTCCCGCGGGTGTCACGCTGCACTTGCCCTACGGTTCTGTGCCGGCCGTAACAGGTCCCAATGCGAATCCAATTACGCTGGTCGGACTTCGCAAGTACTCATCGCCGCTCTGCGAGCCAACCACGGGGACAGGCTGTCCGCCGGACGGGATTCCCGTGTTCGGCAGCATCTTCGGACAGATGCCGGTGGCCAACTCGTCCTACAACTCTTTCCAGACTCTGCTGAAGCAGCGTTTGTCCCACGGACTTCAGTTTCTGGTCGCCTACACCTGGAGCCAATCCATCGACAATGCTTCCAGTTTCGAAAACGCTGTGAATCCGATCGACCCACAAAAGTCGCGCTCCCTTTCCCTGTTTGACGCGCGCCACCGGCTGGTGGTCAGTGACTATTGGCGGATTCCCGACTGGAGAATCTCGAATTGGACTCGGCACTTCGCCAATGGATGGGCCCTCAGCAGCATTTTCACGCTACAGTCAGGTTTTCCGATTCGCCTGACCTCCATTAGCGATCAGGAACTAATGAGCAGTTTTAACTTCGAAACACCCGGCGAACCCAACCAAATCGCGCCCTTCCGGCGTCTCGATCCACAGAAATCCGGGGGCTACTACTTCGATCCCGCATCATTCGTCGATGCTCCCCTCGGCCAGATCGGCAATGCGCCGCGCACTATATGCTGCGGCCCGGGCACGACCAATCTGGATTTTGCTGTTCACAAAGTTGTAGCGGTGCGTGAGAACACGAAGCTTGAGTTCCGTATCGAGATTTTTAACGCTTTCAATCACACACAATTCTTTAACCCCGACGGGAACATCACAGATGGAAGCTCGTTTGGACAAGTAAGCCGGGCGCGAGACCCGAGACTGATTCAGCTAGCAATGAGGCTCACTTTTTAGGCAGCCCCCCTGGGCGAGAACCGGGACAGCCAATGACGAAACTGAAGCACATCTTGCTATATGTGGTTCTAGTCGGCAGCGCGATCGCTGCGGATCAAGAGCGCAAGCTGGTTCACCGGGAAGAACCGGAATATCCATTAATTGCGGCGAAGATGAGCATCCACGGCACAGTCAAACTGAAGATCTGGATCAATCCCGACGGCACGGTGCGCCGCTTGGAATACATCGGTGGTCATCCCCTGCTTGTCGAATCCGGATTGAAAGCAGTTAAGGGCTGGAAGTACGAACCGAGCAGCAGAGAATCCACTACAGTGGTGGAATTGAAGTTCTGAGCTGCAAACATCCGTAGCTAACACTAGCTGTTTTCCCGTGTGCTGTGATCGTGTCGCCTTCTGCCGAGACTCACCCTTCGGGACTCATTGTTCTCCCCCCGAGCTCGCGAATAATTCGGTCCAGATCGTCTCGGAGAGCCGACAATTCCTTTCTTGCTGCCCGCGGCATAAGAACAGCCGGAAGGCGTTCTCGATTTCGTTTCGAGAAACGATCAGTCTAGCGATCACTTGCTGTTTCGGTTCAATCGTATCGCGCCTCCTTGCCGCGCCAGTTGCCCCTTGTGCCGGCGACTTCCGGCAGTGCGCTTTCTCCGATCGCAAACTACGATTCCACGACCGGCACCCTTTACCGGGTCAACGGTTCGTCGGTGGTGTGTACGGTGTCGGGACAAAGTGTCCCATCCCTCGGGACATGGGACACAGTGGCCCACGCCGGCCCAGAAAACGCAGATAGCGCCCAATAGAAACAGTCATTTGCGAGGCTTCGATTGGCTGCCCCCGTGCAACAGGGTGAGTGGGTACGAAGCTCGATCTTTCCCCCACAAGAAAGAAGGGTGAGGCTTTATGAAGCTTACCAAGAAATTACAGAAACCTTCAGAGCGCGGAGAACGACACAGCGCCGCCTGGGGCACGCGATTGGGCTTACTGCTCGTGGTGCTGTTGACGGCGGCGTGGAGCGCGGCACAGTCCTCGAAGATCTCGAAGGACCTGCAGGCGTTGCCCTCCAGCACGACGGCGAACGTTGTGGTGCAGTACCACACCTCACCGACCAGTACCGACCTGAATGCTGCCAAGAGCGTCGGCGGCAGCAATGGCAAGGCCCTTGGGCTGGTCAAGGGATACCGGTGGACGATGTCCCAAGGCAACGTGCAGAGCCTTGTCAACAAGGATTCCAACGTCAAGTATGTTTCGCTGGACCGCTCGCTAAAGGGCGCGATGAACAACGCAGTACCCGCCGTAGGCGCCGACATCGCCCTCAGCCTCGGCTACGACGGCACAGGCGTCGGGGTGGCGGTAATCGACAGCGGCGTGAACTCGGTTCTTGACCTGACCGTACCGGGCAGCAAATCCAGCCGCGTTGTCTACAGCCAGAACTTCGATCCTTCGGCTAGTACCGCCAGCGACCTGTACGGCCACGGCACACACGTTGCCGGCATCATCGCGGGCAACGGAGGCAGTTCGTCCTGCGGTAACTGCGACGTGACGTTCCGGGGTATCGCCCCCAACGCCAACATCATCAATCTGAGGGCGCTCGATCAGAACGGATCGGCAACCGACAGCACGGTCATTGCCGCCATTCAGCAGGCGATTGCTCTGAAGAGTCAATACAACATCCGGGTAATCAATCTTTCGCTGGGCCGGGGTGTTTTCGAGAGCTATACCCTCGATCCCTTAGATCAGGCGGTGGAACAGGCTTGGAACGCGGGTATCGTTGTGGTGGTCGCGGCGGGCAACTATGGCCGGGACAACTCTAACAACAATGACGGCTATGGAACGATCACCGCACCGGGAAATGACCCGTATGTGATCACGGTTGGCGCGATGAAGACGATGGGTACGCCTTCGCGCGCCGATGATCTGATCGCAACATACAGCTCCAAGGGCCCGACCATGTTGGACCATGTGGCTAAGCCTGACCTGGTGGCGCCGGGTAACCTAATCGTCTCGGATCTGGCGTCAACTAGCGACACGCTGTACAGCCAGTACCCGGCAAATCTGCTCCCCATTTCGGACTACACCACATCCAACAACACCAACACCTCTTCCACCTACTATCGCTTGAGCGGCACCAGCATGGCTGCACCGATGGTGAGTGGAGCGGCTGCGCTGCTGTTGCAGCAGAATCCTCAGTTGACTCCGGACCAGGTGAAGGCGCGGCTGATGAAGACCGCGTACAAGGTGTTCCCGCAGTACAGCTCTTACACCGACCCGACAACCGGGATCACCTATACCGACCAGTACGACATCTTCACCGTCGGTGCGGGATACCTCGACGTGGCCGCGGCTTTGAGCAATACGGACCTGGCGCCTGCGACATCGGGGAGCGCCCTGTCTCCTACCGCAGTCTACGACTCCACGACTAGCACCGTTTATCTCCTAAACGGGACCTCGGTGGTTTGGGGCAGCTCCGTAGTTTGGGGCACTTCGGTGGTTTGGGGCACCTCCGTGGTCTGGGGCACCAACACCTCTGGACAGTCGGTGGTTTGGGGCAGCTCCGTGGTTTGGGGTACCTCGACGGACAGCGGCTTTAGCGTGGTCTGGGGCACTAGCGTAGTTTGGGGAACGAAAACCAACTCTGACGCCATGATGGTGGCGATCGGCGGTGACAAGTAGAGTCACGGACCTTCGGTCTGGTCCCGGTCTTAGTTGCGGGGTCATCGACGTAGGGTCACTTAAGTCGTCACCTGATTTGAGACTAGAAGGAGAGGCTCATGTTGGTCACACGAAAGACATGCAAACCAGCTGGCCGCGGTGAATGGCGCAGCGCGGCCTGGGGTAAGCGCCTGAGTATGATGCTCGTCTTGGCTACGGGGATGGCATTCGGACAGCGCTGGAACAATCCGAGGGCCGACGAAACCGGCCGGTCATTCTCCCGGATCGCTCCCGAACTCTCGGGATTTCTCGCGAAAGCCCACCAGGGCTCCGCGCGGGGCCAGACCGTGAAAGTCATTGTGCAATACAAGCTGGTCCCGACGTCAGTGCACTATGCCACGATGCAAGGTAGGGGTGGACGCCTGCAGACGAAGCTGCACATGATTAAGGGCGCAGCCTTCACGATTCCGGTCAGCGCACTGGCCGCCTTGGAAGCCGATCCCGAGGTCGAATCGGTGACCATCGATCACCCTATGAATGTAATGGACGATCTGACGAATGGTGCCACGGGCGTGGCTACGGCTTGGAACTCCGGATACACCGGAGCGGGCGTGGGAGTGGCAGTGATTGATAGCGGCATCAACGATAGCCACCCCGATCTACGGAATTCGAGCGGGGCTTCGCGCGTGGTCTATCACCAGGATTTCACCGGAACCGCGACGACAAACTCCAGCGGCGCGCAGTACGACTTGTACGGTCACGGCACACACGTGGCCGGGATCATTGGCGGCAACGGCTCGCTTTCCGGTGGGCAATACGAGGGCGTGGCCCCAGGCGTCAACCTGATCGATCTTCGGGCCCTGGATGCAAACGGCTCGGGTACGGACAGCACCGTGATCGCGGCCATCCAGCAGGCTGTTGCGTTGAAGAGCACCTATAACATCCGGGTCATCAACCTGTCGCTGGGCCGCGGAATCCCTGCCAGCTACACCCAGGATCCTCTCTGCCAGGCGGTGGAATCAGCCTGGAAGAGCGGCATCGTGGTGGTTGTGGCAGCCGGCAACTATGGCCGTTTGAGCGTCAATGGCAGCAATGGCTTCGGAACCATCACCGCGCCGGGCAACGATCCGTTCGTGCTGACAGTGGGCGCGACCAAAAACAACGGATCGACGTCGCCCTCGGCCGAGACCAAAGCAAGTTATAGCTCGAAGGGGCCCACAACCTACGATCACGTAGTGAAGCCTGACATCATGGCGCCGGGCCATGGCGTGGTCTCTCTGGCGGCTTCGGGAGCCACGCTGGAGGCTTCCTATTCGGGCGATCTGGTCACCGGGACCGACGGCAACAATCACTACTTCAAGTTGAGCGGCACCAGCATGGCGACCCCCGCTGTCGCGGGCGCGGTAGCTTTGTTGCTGCAAGAACAGAGCACGCTCACTCCCGATCAAGTGAAGGCACGGCTGATGAAGACGGCCTACAAGATTGGACTCACGTCTACGGTGTCTCATGTGCCGCATCTGTCGGCGACTTTCACCGATTTTTATGATCTGTTCTCGGTGGGGTCGGGATTTCTGAATGTACAGGCGGCGGTTGCCAACACGGACTTGGCTTCGGCCACGGTCGGATCGGCCCTTTCGCCGACAGCGGTCTACAACCCCGTGACGGGCACGGTTTCGCTGATGAATGGAAACTCCACGGTTGCCGGAACCTCTGTGGTTTGGGGATCTTCGGTGGTCTGGGGATCTTCGGTGGTCTGGGGAAGCTCGATCGTAAACGGCACCTCTGTGGTCTGGGGCAGCTCGCTGCCGTGGAACAACAATTTGCTAAGTGCTTTCAGCGTGGTTTGGGGATCGAGCACGGGCACAGCTTCCGCCACAAGCGTGGTCTGGGGTTCGTCCGTGGGCACCGCCAACAGCGCGTATTCTGATGCGGGAGACGATGAGCAATAGTAACCGTGTGAATCCTCTGAAAGGAGACTAATTATGAACAACACACGGCGAATCAGGATATTCATAGCCGCAATGATGCTGGCGGCAGCAATCACAGCAGGATATGCGGGATTCGAGAGCCATACGCTGCATGCTTACTTTGCCCTGGCGGTTCTGGTACTCGCGGCGGTGACGTCGCGAATGAAGGTCAAACTGCCGGGAATTAACGGCAACATGTCGGTCAACCTGCCATTCCTGCTCACGGCGGTCGTGAATCTGAGTGCTGCCGAGGCAATGGTGGTCACTTGCGTTTCAACGGTGGTACAGTGCTGGCCACGGAAGAAGGCGAAGTTCAACCCGCAGCAGATGGCGTTTAATGTCAGCATGATGTCGTTTGCCAACTGCCTGGCGAGTCTGATGTTTCATGCCCACTGGCTGCGTGGGATGCAGTGGAGCTCCAGCACACTAGGATTGGTGCTGGCGACAGCGACCTTATTCCTGGGACAGACCGCTCCTGTAGCTGCGATCGTAGCTGTGAGTGAGGGCAAGGCGGCCGGGCAGATCTGGTGGAGCCTGGCGCATCTCTCGTTTCCGTACTACGTGGTCAGTGCGGGAGTCACGTCGATGGTCCAGGCGGTAAGCTCTCACCTGGGGTGGGCACTGGCGCTCGCGGTATTCCCGGTAATGTACGGCATCCACCGTTGTTACCGGATGTACTTTGAGAAGGCCGAAATGACACGCAAGGTCCTCCTGGCGAGAGCGGCGGGAGTGGGTGTGTAGCACCGTGGTGCAGCCGATCGTGGCGTTGCATTTGAGGAGTCACGAACCGGCTAACTGGTGTGTACAAGTTGGCGTTACGACACTAACCGTGACGCAACATTTGCCTCTTCCCCGGGAAAACTGCCTCCTCCGGAACCGTGAAGACATCCTTGGCCTCCCGTTCATAACTCTCCGACCAGCGCACCAGCCCGTCTGAACGTGTTCACCGTGTTGCACGGTCACTCAGAGCTCCGAGCCAGAGCGGCGCATGGTGTCCTCCGGCGCTCAACAACGTCGAGCTTCGCGCCCGCCTCCTGCGCGCCTACCTTTGTGAGGATGACTCGTCGCTGCCTCCTGGGCGGGCTTTTCCGCAAGCTTTGCGATGACCTCAGTAACCTTGTTCCTGAGAACGTTCGTCACTACTCTGTTTAGGATGGCTGTTCATGCACTCCTGCTATGCTCGGACGACAGAACGGCTGGTCCCATAAACATCGTGCTGGGCGAGCTGGGCATCAGCGTCGAAAGGTGCGTCGAGGTCTTTGCAGCCGTCAAGAAGGTGACCACCGAACGCTTCGATACGGTCATCTTGGATTGCCAAAGCCTAGAGAACGCGCGCTTGTTGTTGAAGAGCACGCGAGCTTCCTCGCAGAACAATGCTGCCTTTGCAGTGGCTATCATTGAAGCAATCAGCATCTCAGCTGTCTTTCAACTCGGAGCTGATTCGGTCTTGACCAAACCCATTGCATTGGGGAACGTAAGGACCTGCTTTCAAGCTTTACGCAGAGCGTCTCTTAATCGTAAGAGCAGCCCGGCTTCTTCAGAGGCCTCTACAGCTGAACGAACAGATTCTCGGCATATCCCCCCCACGATAAGCGGGACCTTCCCCGCTGGTTACACCTGCTCAGGTATCACGGACCCAAATTCCGCCGAGATCGGACCAAGTGGCTGGTCCACGGTTGTGACCGACGATCGAGCAACCAGTGTTGCTTCACCCGATTTAGCAAACGACGGTGTTTCGCAGCTACAGTCTAGATCGGCCCGCCCCGAAGACCCATCTGGAAAAAGAGAAGGCGCTGCTCCCGCTGTTCAGAAAGATCCGAGCACCAGGACCTTTCCCTCCAGCGCCCAATTGGTAGCTGCCCGCACCGCGTGGCCAATTGCCACTACCGTACGAGAAACGCCTTCGCCATCCCCAGCGCCTGGAGAAACCGCTGCGACGATAAATCAGAATCCTCTTGCCCTTGCCATGCCGTCGATGACTTTGAGACGATCTCTCTCTTCAGCTAGCTTGGAAGAGAGGAAAACCATGCCGAGCGAAAAGACGAACACTTCTTCCCGGGTACAGCACTCGCCCCCAGTCCGAGCGCGTATTCGTCAAAAGATTGTGTTCCTTCTGCTACTAACGGGGCTGTTGCTGGCCGTTTCATATTCGCAAAGAGCGTTTCTTAGAGCCTGGCTTTCCCCCCTGCTGTTGCGTCATTGGCCCGTGAAACTCTCAACCCGTCATGTTGGTAGTCCGTTCAGGGTTTCCCTGGTCTCCGGACACCTGGCAATTGCACGCGACGCCTTTGTCTCGATAGCCCCTTCCCCCTGGGGTACGTTACGAGTCTGCGGTTCTGCTGTCAGCCACAGGATGCCGTGCGGTGCCTAATTATCAGTTGGACCGACAAGTGAATCCCAATGTCGACCGAATCGAAGCATCCGAACACCATGACGATACAGGCGCGCACATTTGTCAGTCTGGTGATTTTCACCGGTGCATGTGCGCTCGGTTACGGCGTGGGCCACTGGTCTAGCCAAGATCCGATTAAGTTCGTCTGCTATCTTCTTGTTGCTCTGTTTGCTTCCCGCCTGAAGGTCAAGCTGCCCGGTATCACGGGTACGATGTCGGTTAATTTTCTGTTCATCCTGCTGGGCCTGCGCGAGCTGGGCTTGGCCGAGACGTTCGCATTGGGCTGCACCGCAATCCTGATGCAGTGCATCCACAGCGACCGGCCACGGGCGGTGCAGATCGCGTTTAACATCGCGTCTGCTGCTCTCGCAATTGCGGTCGCGTACTGCACGTATCGGCTGACTTTGGTCCACTTGCAAGCCGTGACTACTCCCATCCCGCTGGTGGTGGCAGCTGCAACTTACTTCGTAGCAAATACGGCGCCTGTGGCCTTGGTAATTGCCCTGACCGAGCATAAGTCCCCACGCAAGATTTGGTCGGAGTGCTACTTCTGGACGTTCCCGTATTACTTGGTGGGAGCCGTTATCGTTGGACTGGTGAGTTGGCTCAACAAAATCATCGGTTGGCAGACCGGATTGGCGGTGCTTCCAGTGGTTTACCTGATCCACCGCTCGTACCGCCTTTACCTGGGTAAATTAGAGGCCGAAAAGCGTTACGCCGAGCAAATGGCTATGCTGCACTTGCGAACCATTGAGGTGCTGGCGCTGGCAATCGAAGCCAAGGACCAGACTACACACCATCACCTCCAACGGGTACGCGTTTATGCCACTGAAATAGCCAGGGAGCTGAAGCTCAGCAAGGACGAAATCGAAGCAGTGCAGGCGGCGTCCTTATTACACGACATTGGTAAACTCGCTGTTCCCGAGCACATCGTCTCGAAGCCAGGCAGGCTGACGCCGGAGGAATTCGAGAAAATGAAGATCCATCCGGTCGTCGGTGCCGAGCTTCTGGAGCGGGTAGAGTTTCCCTATCCGGTCGTGCCAATTGTTCGCGCCCACCATGAAAAGTGGGATGGATCTGGATATCCGGATGGTCTCAAAGGAGAAGAGATTCCGATCGGCGCTCGGATCCTGTCGGCGGTCGACTTCCTTGATGCGTTGGCCTCGGACCGGCAATACCGGCGTGCCCTTCCTCTGGATGAGGTGATCGCTCGGCTGGTAGCCGATTCCGGTAAATCCTTCGACCCAAGAATCGTGGATATTCTTCGAAAACGCTACAAGGACCTGGAGAAGCTGGCGGGCAAATATTCGCGAGACTGCGCACATCCGAGCCTGTCCATCAACTCCAGAGTTGAGAACGGGGCCGCTCCCGCGGCTGGGTTTGAGGGGTCATTCGCAAAGGGTCGGCCGGCGCGCAGCGAATCAAGTTTTCTTGATCTGATCGTCGCCGCTAAACAGGAAGCGCAGACTTTCTACGAACTGACT
>Ga0075030_100001597_pt1 | contig 20373 bp, 22 predicted proteins | sample LitLauG_LLR_2012_FD_71393 | JGI IMG/M metagenome (GOLD analysis project Ga0075030, IMG submission 71393) | Freshwater sediment microbial communities from Pennsylvania, USA - Little Laurel Run_MetaG_LLR_2012 | ecosystem: Environmental > Aquatic > Freshwater > Creek > Sediment | place: USA...
GATGTTTCGTACGAGGTCAACGAGCCCGACGCTTTCGCCCTGGAAGAGGCGCTGCGGCAAAAGGAAAAGCATACCGGCGAAGTGGTGGTGGTGACAGCCGGCCCCGCCCGCGCCCAGCAGGTTTTGCGGGAAGCGTTGGCGAAAGGTGCCGACCGGGCGATTCATCTGGAGGACGCTGCCTTCGTCGGGCTCGACGCCTACAACACGGCGCGGGCGATTGCGGCCGCCATCCAGGGCGAGAAATTTGATCTGATCTTCACGGGCTTGCAATCGGATGATTACGGCTATGCGCAGACGGGCGTGATTTTGGCTGAGATCCTGGGCTGGCCGCACGCAACCATCATCATGCAGATCGAGAAGAACGAAAGTGGAATCCAGGTGAAGCGCGAGCTCGAGGCCGGATTCTTCCAGTTTGTCGACATGCCGCTGCCCGCGGTGCTGACCATTCAGTCCGGCATTAACAAGCTGCGCTATGCAACCCTGATCGGGATCAAGCAGGCCAAAACGAAACCGCTGCGCAAGGTAACGATGGCCGAAGTGCAGGCGGCCGTGGGCACGAATCTCCAGAGAATCGAGAAGCTCTACGTTCCCCAGAAATCGAAGAACACGGAGTTTCTAGAAGGGCCGCCCGCCGAAGTGGCCAAGAAGCTTGTGGAGAAGCTGAAAAACGAAGTCCGAGTAATTTGACAGGAGGTTTGTAGTTTCTGGTTGCTGGTTGCTGGTTGCTAGTCGTTTGTCTCGAGAGGGAAACCCGAAACCGGCAACTAGCAACTAGCAACCGTTTTTCGGAGGCCGCGATGGCGGATTCAGAAGAGAAGCAGGAAAAGGGCGGAAGCCTGATGTTTGCTGGCTTGGCGGTGTGGGTGGCGGGCTTGCTGGTTTTGTTTTATCTGCCCGCAGGATTTCGACTCGGGCATCAATACATATTTGCCCTCGTGCTGATTCTGCTGGCAGCGCTGGGTGCGGGCTTGATGGTGCGCGGATGGAGAATGCGACGGACAGAGTAGGCATCGTTGCTCGCCCGGCCGCTTATGGCGGGGAGGAACACAAGGTCCCTCGACTCCGCTCGGGACGACAGGGTTTGGAAGTAGCTAAGAGCCAAAAGCTAAGGGCTGATTTCTGAGAACTGAGAACTCATATGGCTGACATCATTCTAGTAGTCGTAGAACAGCGCGAAGGCAAGTTAAACCGCGTCTCCTGGGAGACGATTACCGCCGGCCAGACGATGGCCGCTCAAACCGGGTGGACGCTCGAGGCTGCGGTCGTGGGCTCTGGCGTGGGCGCGATCGCCGGCGAAGTAGCGGCGAAGAAAGTCGCGAAGGTACATGACATCGAGTCGGCGAAGCTGGAGCCTTACACGCCCGACGCGTTTGCCCATGCACTCAAAGACTTTCTGACGAAGCATCCCGTGAAGCTCGTGCTGATGCCGCACACCTACCAGGTGCGCGACTTTGTCCCAAAGCTGGCCACGAGCATGCAGACGACGGCCATCAGCGACGTCATCGGCTGCAAATACGAAAACGGGAAACTGCTCTTCACCCGGCAGATGTTTCAGGGGAAGTTTGTGGCTGACGTAAGCTTCGCCGGCTCGGGGCCGTGCTTCGTGACGTTTCAGAACGGGTCGTTCCGCGCCGATAAAGTGGAAGCGGGGGCGTCGGCCGCGCCAGTCGAGACGGTCCATGTTGACATCCCGGGCGGTGTAGTTCGCAACCAACCGAAAGAAGTGTTCAAGGAGGCCAAGCAGGCGGTGGACCTGACGCAGGCCGAGATCATCGTTTCCGTCGGGCGCGGGATCAAAGAACTGAAGAACATCGACCTTGCCAAGCAGTTGGCCGATGCGCTCGGCGGCGAGATCGCTGCGTCGCGTCCGATCTGCGATAACGGCTGGCTGCCCATGGATCGGCAGATCGGTTCGTCAGGACAGACGGTCGCGCCGAAGCTGTATCTCGCACTCGGAATTTCAGGAGCCATTCAGCATATCGTCGGCATGAAAGGCGCGCGCAGTATTGTCGCGATCAATAAAGATTCCGAAGCGCCGATTTTTGAGATTGCCGATTACGCGGTCGTCGGGAATCTGTTCGACATCGTGCCGCCGCTGATTGAGGAAGTGAAGAAGGCCAAGGGGTGAATGTAGCGCGGACACTCCTGTCCGCGCATGCTGCGACCCTCAAGGACACCTTGTTTCAGCGGAACTCTCGCGGCTTACAATGCTCGCGGACAAGAGTGTCCGCGCTACACAAACTACGATCCCGCCGCAAATCCGCCCAGGTGGGCGATCGTCAAGCGAAGGTACTTATACGGGTTGACCGGGGTCTCGTTGATGCGAACTTCGTAGTGAAGATGCGGTCCGGTCGAGCGTCCGCTCAAGCCCACATAGCCGAGCGTGTCTCCGCGATGGACGTACTGCCCAGCGGCCACGGCGAAGCTGGAGAGGTGCCCGTAGCGGGTCGTGATGGTGTGCCCATGATCGACAACCACCATGCGTCCATAGCCACCCTGAAAATCGGCGTAGGTGACAAACCCGTCCGCCGGAGCGATCACGGACGAGCCGACCACCGCAGAAATATCGACTCCCGAGTGAAAGGCGCCCTCGCCGTTGAACGGGTCGATGCGCTCACCGAACGAGCCCGTAATCTGGCCTTCCACCGGCCAGAGATTGGGAGCAGAATTGGCCCGGATCCAGTCGGCAGTGGTGGAGTTCTTGGTCAGGCCGAGCGAGATACCAACGCTGGCGGCACCGGTCATCGCGGTATGCTTCAGCGCGTACAGCTGGTCGAGCGAGGAGTGCACCTGTGCGTTCTGGAGGGCTTCGGTGGAAGCGGTCACCAGCACCGGGTCGGACTTCAGTCCGTAGAGAGCGGAAACCTCACTGGCCAGTGAGCCGAGCGAAGCGACCTGAATGTCCCGTTCCTTAGCCACCTGCTCCAGTTGCGAGTAGCGGTCTTTCAGTTCGTTGCGCTCCGTACGCAGCGCGTTATACTGCGACACCTTCTGCAACATCCGAGTATAAGAGCTGGCAATGCCGGTGAGGCTGAGGGCGCCGATCGCCGCTCCCGCCAGAAGCACATACAAATAATGCACGGGAATTGTGATCTTGCGCAGCTGGCCCTCTTCATCACGGGCTACAAAAAAGATGTAGAAACGTTTGCGCAAAGTCCCATCCAAACTAAAAATTTTCTCTCGGAATCCTGCCAGAGCGGAACCGTCATGCTCAGGCTCGGAATCCTGATTCCACCAGCCGCATCAGGAGCGGGCTGGCCCTTCCCTATCCACGGAACCAGGCAAGCCGAAAAGCCAGTTGACTGCAACTGACTCAGCTTGCAGTACTTGGTTCGGCCACAATGTTATGAACGGCGAGTTAAACGGTAGCAAACCTGGTTCACCCTGTCAACCGTCCGTCTGCCTCTGAGTGTTACCAAGGAAGGGTAACGGCAGACGCCCACCCGGACAAGTTACTTTCGGAACCAGGGGGCAGGCCCAGGGCCGGACACGCCAAACGAGGCAGCACCGGGCACCCCACGGGTATAGTAGCGGCATGCCCCTGCCCGAAAAAGCGCTGATCAAGCGGGTCCGCCAGCGGGCTCGGGGTGGGTCTTCACTGGTAAAGGGGATTGGGGACGATTGTGCGGTCTTGCGGGTCCCCCCCGGGCACGAGTTGCTGGTAACCACCGATTTCACGATTGAGAAGGTCCATTTCCGCCGGGATTGGCACCGGCCGGACGCGGTCGGGTGGCGCTGCCTGGCCCGGGGTCTGAGTGATATCGCCGCGATGGGCGGCCAGCCGCAGGCCGCATTCCTGTCGCTGGCGCTGGCCAGCGACGTTCCTCAGAAATGGGTGGACCGGTTCCTGACGGGACTGCTCGGCCTGGCAGACGAATTCCATGTCCCGCTGGCGGGTGGGGATACGGCACAGTCTTCCTCCGGGATCCAGGCCGACATCGTGGTGGTGGGGTCCGTGCCGCGAGGCAAGGCGGTGTTGCGATCCGGCGCCCGCCCGGGGGACCAGATCTATGTGACCGGGGAGTTGGGTGCGGCGGCGGCAGGCCTCGCCCGGCTGGAGGCGGAACGATCCATGGGGCGTGAGGCCGGCGCACTCCTTCGCCCCCAGCCCCGATTGGCCGTGGGAGAGTGGCTGCGAAAGCGGGGCCTCGCTTCGGCCATGATTGATTTGAGCGACGGGCTCTCCACCGACCTGGCCCACATCTGCGAAGAAAGCCACGTGGGCGCAGAGATCGACGCAGAAGCCATTCCATTGGCGCGCGTAGGACAGCAGAAGAAACAGGTAGCGCTGGATCTGGCCTTGCATGGCGGAGAGGATTACGAACTGCTGTTCACGTCTTCCCAGAACGTGCCGGTGCGCGTGGCAGGAGTTCGGATAACGCGGATCGGGCAGGTCACGCGGGCCCATGGAATGAGGCTGCTCGACGCAGAAGGACGACCGCGGAGGCTGGAGGTTCGAGGCTGGGAACATTTCAGTGGGTATTTCTAAGTAATATTCGCAATTGGGATTGCGAATTGAGACACGGCGCCAGTCGAGTCCATTTTCCTTTTCGACACTTTCCCACTTCGGGAACATTCCTGATTTCTGCTTCTGATTTTGCGTGCCTTGTCATTGAGAATTTCCCGCGCTTCGGATTCAAATGGACATGGTGTTTCTATCTTGATTAACGGAGAAGATCCCATCATGCGCAAATTCGTCGTACTTATTGTTCTACTTGGCTTGTTCTCACTCCCGGTCCTGGCACAGGACACGCCCAAAGCAGAGGTGTTTGGGGGTTATCAGTTCACGCATTTCGGCTCCAGTGGCGTCAGCGAGAACTTCAACGGCTGGAACGCATCTCTAACTGGCAACTTCAACAAGGTTTTCGGTGTGGCTGCTGATTTCAGTGGTGCCTACAAGACGATCAGCGGAGTATCGGTGAAGGCTTACACCTATACCTTTGGACCGGTCGTCTCTCTGAACCACGAAGGGACGTTCAATCCCTTTGTACATGCCCTGTTTGGAGGAGCACACCTGAGCGCGTCTTTGTCTGGAGCCAGCGGCAGCACGAATGGTTTCACCATGATGATGGGCGGCGGCGCTGATGCCAAGGTAGCCCCTCATTTCGCGGTGCGCCTGGTCCAGGTCGACTGGGAGTACTTCCACTTCTCGGGACAGAGCTTCAGCAACAACGTGAGAATCTCTACCGGAGTAGTGGCTCGTTTCTAGGATGGTCAGTGAAACGCAGTGTAAGACACCTGCAAGGGGGATTTCCCCGATCCCCCCACTTCCCTCGCCAGCAGCCCCCAGTGACTTTGGTTACCTGCCTGGTAACTCGTAAACCGGATAGAGTAAAGCACATGCGGAAAAGTAGCGTGTTTCTTGCTCTCGGCGGTGCGGTGTTGCTGCCAGTTCTTGCCGGGGCACAGACGCCGAGCCATAAGATCGATAACGACTTCATCCATCAACAGTTCGGCAACCAGTTCACGCTGCTGCCCGAGATTAGCCCGGCGTTCGGCGACCTTGACGGAGATGGCGTGGAAGACGTCGCCATCGCGGCGCGCTGCAAGAATCCGCTGCTCGACGAGGCGGAGCATGACTACACCGTGCTCGATCCCTACTACACCTTCTACGGCTACGGCGATCCCAAGCTCACGACTACGTTCAAAGAGGGCGACCCAACGCGCCAGGGTCTGGTGGTGCTGATCATCCACGGCACCGGCCCGGAAGGCTGGCGGTCGGCGAAACCGAAATCCAAATACGTGATTATCAATCTTCCTTACCGGACCGTCTCAGTGCGGAAGATGAACCTGAAGAAGAAGACCATTCAAGCTGTGTACATTGAAGAAGGGGACGAGCTGAACGAGAGCTCGGCGCTGTTCTTCGACGGGAAAAAATACCGCTACGTGCCCATGGGCGGAAGCCTGCAGTAGAAGGCGCCCCAGGTTCGCGTCCGTGTTCTTTGGGCGCGAACCTGCGGTCCTCCGTGGCACACCGCTCCGAGCTGCGCCCTCACATCTTGTAGTACTCTCCTTGGCATTGCCTCAACTTCTGAAGTATCGCGTTCTTCCCAAGCAGTTGGCCGTGTGCCAACTAGCCGCCGGCGCGCCTACCCCGTCTTGGGCTGAGGACAGCGAATTTTCCTGCGTGACGCGGGCGACCGGCGAACTCTCTATCGTTTGTGAAGAAGATCGAGTGCCGGAAGGCGTCCGAGTCGAGCTGGGCTGGGTCGCGCTGAAGATCGAGGGCCCGTTCCCTTTTTCGATGACCGGCGTGCTGGCCTCGTTCCTGCAACCGCTGTCCGACGCAAAGATTCCGATCTTCGCGATCTCGACGTTCGACACTGACTACGTGCTCGTAAAACGCGAGGATCTGGAACGAGCCAAAAAGACTCTGGCCGCTACAGGGCATCATGAGTAACGTGTGTCGAAAGTTGTCATGCTGAGAGTGATTTTTTGGTGCCCCAGGTTCGCGCCCGTTCTTTGGGCGCGAACCTGGGCCACACTTCGCGGTCATGCTGAGCGGAGCAGGGACTTCAGACGTTAAGCCCCTGCGGAGTCGAAGCACCCCTACACTCTTCTGGCCGGACGGGACGCGTCAGGGAGTTGTCCCCCAGGACTTCGATCCGTTCGCGGAGGGTGCGGGTGCCCCTATCGCTCTTATCCAATCAACTCATCGCGCCCTCTGCGGTGAGGGGCCTCGAAGGAATCATCTTCCGTCAGATTTTAGATGAGGATATTAAAGAGGGAACGACGTTGGGCGAAACCAGCCGCAGTCTGCACCACTAGTTTAATGCCCGCTCTTCTTCGCTGACGCGGCGGCTGCCTTCACTTTCACGGCCTGCCATGGGCGCTTGGGACGCTCCACGTCCGGCTTGTCGCGATCCTGGATGCGGTCGTACTGATACGACTCGCTCACTGTCCCCAGCGACTCGTTGTACAGACTGGGTAGCGCCAGCGCTTCCTTCATTTCTTCGGCGAACTGGTGCAGGGCTTTCAGGTGATCGGCGGTCGCGGGCACTTCCGTCTTCGCGGTCTTCAGGAATTGCTGGTAGCCGCGGTTTACGAGCTTCGAAATCTCGCTTCCGATCAGGTAGCCCGGATAGGCAAAAATCTTCACCCCGCCGTCTTCCGCCTTCTGGATCGCGGCCGAGCAATTGTACTTTCTCAGAAACACCCGCCCCTGGGTGCCGGGAGCTTCAATCAGGTCAAATCCGTGGTCGCGCAGCCAGTTGACTGCGTCTTCATAAGAGCGTTGTTCTACGTTCGTTGACATTTTGTGAACTCAATTCCGGTTTCGTCAGGTTAGATGCGGGGTTGCCGCTCCTCGGATTACTTATTCCCCGGAATCGAAACTCCTTGCTATGAATCTAAACAACGATAGTATAGATATATCTTTTTCGGGGTTGTGGGCACATTACTCTAGTCATTAGGTCCTGATTCCGCATGGCCGCGAATTCTAATCCGCTTCCTCGGCAGGCGCATGCGCGCGCCGATCAGGCAGGGCCCGGGCCTGCGGGAGAAGCCGTGCTCGAGCGCATCGGCAACACGCCGCTGCTTCCGCTGGACGCGCTCACCCGCGATCTTCCCACCGTCCACCTTCTGGGAAAGGCCGAGTGGTACAACCCCGGCGGATCCATCAAGGACCGTGCCGCCGCCAGTATCATTCGCGAAGCGTGCCGCACGGGCAAGCTCGCACCTGGCAAGATTCTGCTTGATTCCACCAGCGGCAACACTGGTATTGCCTACGCCATGCTCGGTGCCGCGCTTGGATTCCCGGTCACGCTGTGCGTGCCCGAAAATGTTTCCCCGGAGCGAAAGCGCATTCTACAGGCTTACGGCGCAAATATCATCTACACCGATCCGGGCGAAGGTTCCGATGGCGCCATCAAGATCGCCCGGCAACTCGCCGCCAACCATCCCGATCTTTACTTCTACGCCGACCAGTACTCCAACGAGGCCAACTGGCGTGCACACTACCGGACCACGGCCAATGAAATCTGGGGGCAAACCAAAGGCCATATCACCCATTTCGTCTCGATGCTCGGCACCACCGGAACGTTCGTCGGTACCACCCGGCGGCTGAAAGAGCTGAACCCGCATATCCACTGCATTTCGCTCCAGCCCGATTCCGCTTTCCACGGGATTGAAGGAGCCAAGCATCTGCCCTCGGCGATCGTGCCACGCATTTACGATCCTTCGCTCGCCGACGCGAATCTGGAGATCTCGACCGAAGATGCTCACCGCATGGCCCGACGCCTGGCCCGGGAACAAGGCCTGCTCGTCGGAGTCTCCTCGGCCGCCGCGGTGGTCGGCAGCCTGCAGGTCGCCGAGCGCCTGAAGAAAAATCAGCCCGCGACGATTGTGACCATCCTGTGCGACTCCGGTGACAAGTATTTGAGTGAGAGATTTTGGGACGAAGGATGACCCGTCCTGGTTTGTCATCCCGAGCGCAGCGAGGGATCTGTAGTTGGCGGTGAGCCAGAGAAATGCAGATCTCTCGCTCCGCTCGGGATGACAAATCATGGGTTTTACGTTATCGAGCGAACGGTTCCTGAATTAACATCGGCCCATGCTCAAACTTTCCCGCGAGGCCTACGCCTCCCTTGGCCAGCACGGCGAAGAAACCTATCCGCACGAGTGCTGTGGTGTGCTGTTGGGGCGCTTTGAGGATGACGGCACAAAAATCGTGACCCGGGTTGCGCGCTGCGACAACACGCGAGAGGATTCGCCGCACAACCGCTACAACATCGATCCCAGGGAACTTGTCCGCATCCAGCGCGAGGGCCGCGAGCGAAAAGAAGACATCGTCGGCTTCTATCACTCCCATCCCGACCATCCCGCCCAGTGGTCACCGACAGATTTGGCCGAGGCGCACTGGATCGGCTGCTCGTACGTGATCACCAGCGTAGAAAAGGGCAAAGCGGCTGTCACAAATTCGTTTGAACTTGGAGGCAGCGACGAGGCCGACAAGAAGTTTGTAAGCGAGCCAACGGACCTAACCTGACCGTGGGCTTAATCCAGCACCTTCAGCACGACCGCGGTAATGTCGTCGTCCGGCGGGCTGCCATTGGAAAAGGCCAGCTGGCTTTCGAAAATGAAGTCCACGGAGTCGGTAGCTGATTTGTCTTGGCATTGTGCCCAGACATCTTCCATCTGGGCAGTGCAGAACTCGACTCCCTCCCCGTTGCGCAATTCATGCAGACCGTCGGTCGCAAACAGAACGCAGTCTCCCGGATTGAGTTGTACGACGTGCCGCTCATAAGTAGCATCGTGGAACATTCCCGACGGTAATCCGCCCTCGCCAAGCTTCTGGCAAGAAGCACCGGAGATCAGGAGGGGAAGTGGCATCCCAGCGTTCGAGAAGATGAGTTCGCGCGTCTCGGGATCGAAAAGAGCGTACAACGTTGAGCAAAAGCGGCCCGGATCGGTCGCTGCACGAGGCGCTCGTTCAACAAAGAGAGAACGTGCGCAGTATCCGTTCCCGTCTTGTGAATCCCCCGAAGCGTTCCCATCACCAGCGCACCATACATGGCCGCGGGTAGACCCTTGCCGACTACGTCCCCGAGGTAGATGCCGATGAAACCATCCGGCAAACGGAAGAAGTCCGCAAAGTCGCCCGCCACGTCAGCGAAGGGGATGAAGCGGAATGCGATCTCCACGCATTCGTGGGAGAGCCCCCGGGTGGGCACCAATGACGCCTGGATGAGTTTTGCTTCTCGTGCTTGATCGTCGCAAATGCGGCCACACGGGAACTGTTCCTTCAGGGACTCCGACTTGCCCTCGCGATTCACTCCAGACAAAGGCGACCACCGTTCTAATCGCTAGATCGGCAGACCGCTGGTTTTGCTTTATTGGTGGAAGTAGTTCCGCACCCTCGCGCGCGCCATGTAGATCAGCAGCAAGCCGGCGATCGCCAGGCCGATGGCTGCTTTGCGCCAATCTCCCATCACGCTGTTGATCAGATCGCCGGTCGCGTTGATGGCGATGATCGTCACCCCGAGCACCCAACCCCAGTACTTTCGCCGGAACCAACCTACCGCCGCCAATCCCAGCAGAACGGAGAGAACGGCGAACATGAACACTGCCCCCCTGCCCACCAGAATCAGCCCGGTGTGTCCCCGCTTGTTCAGAGCCCACAGCAGGTCTAGAACCGTTTCCGGGACCAGGAGCGTGGTCGCGGCATAGACGGCCATGGTTGCGCCAAACACGAAAAATGCGCCAATGGGTAGGAAGCCGCGGGGGCGGATCGGTTCGTCAGGATCCATCCTCTTCTCCATTCCGTGCTGGCGACGGCCGGGGGCGGCACTCCATCAGGCGGCCAGCGTCTATCGAAAAAATAGATCTGAACGATCGGAGTTGCTGAATCTTCAGGCGATACCTTAGCATCTTCATTGGTATGCCCCAGATTCAAATACCCTCGCCCCTTCGGCAGTACGCAGGTAAGCAGGCCTCCGTCAATATTCCGGCCGCATCGGTCGGGGAAGCGCTCCAGAACCTGGTCGCGCAGCATCCTGACCTGAAGCGCCATCTCTACACCGACGAAGGCAAACTGCGCGCCTTTGTGAATGTCTACGTCAACGACGAGGACATGCGCTACCTGCAAAAAGAAGCCACCGCGCTCAATGACGGTGATACCATTTCAATCGTTCCGTCGATTGCCGGCGGCTGCTGAACTACGATTTTCTGATCATGACCTGCGGATCAAAACATCGCCGAATGTCCCTCCCCAAGCGCTGTTGTCGCCGCTGCCGGTAGTTCGCCTTCGCCCCGATTACAATTGAACAAAAGAGGACCCCATGGCCACGCTTTCCGATGTCAAACCCGTCGAAGCCGTTTTAAGTAACGACGAAATCCTGCGCTACTCGCGTCACCTGATCATGCCCGAAGTCGGCATGGAAGGGCAGCAGAAGCTGAAGGCCGCGAAAGTGCTGTGTATCGGAGCGGGCGGCCTGGGCTCGCCGCTCGCGCTCTATCTGGGGGCGGCGGGCGTGGGCACGCTGGGTATCGTGGACTTCGACGTGGTCGACTACACCAACCTGCAGCGCCAGATCATCCACACCACGGACGACGTGGGCCGCAAGAAACTCGACTCGGCCGCCGACAAGCTGAAAGCGATCAATCCGTTTTTGAATCTGCGGTTGTTCGAAACCAAACTCACCAGCGCGATCGCGCTCGAGTTGTTCCGCGAGTTCGACATCATCGCCGACGGCACCGACAATTTCCCCACGCGCTACCTGGTGAACGACGCGTGCGTGCTCACCGGCAAGCCCAATGTTTACGGGTCGATCTTCCGCTTCGAAGGACAGGCGAGCGTGTTCGCCACCGAAGAAGGCCCGTGCTATCGCTGCCTGTATCCGGAGCCGCCACCGCCCGGACTGGTTCCGTCGTGCGCGGAAGGCGGAGTGCTTGGAATTCTGCCTGGACTGGTGGGCGTGATCCAGGCGACCGAAACCATCAAGCTGATTCTCGGCGTAGGCGATTCGCTCGTCGGGCGCCTCCTGCTGGTCGACGCGCTCGGCATGAAGTTCCGCGAACTCAAACTGCGCAAGAATCCCGATTGCCCGGCCTGCGGCAAGCACCGCACGATCACCAAGCTGATCGACTACGAGGAGTTCTGCGGAATCCGCGGCCAGGAAGAGCCGGCCGGAAATGACGTGCCGGCGATCACCGTCGAAGATCTGAAAAGGAAGTTAGATGCGAAGGCCGACATCTTCGTGCTCGACGTACGCGAGCCGCACGAATACCAGATCTGTAACCTGAAGGGATATCTCATCCCGGTGGGCGATCTGCCCAAGCGCGTGAATGAACTCGACTCGAGCCGCGAGATCATCGCGCATTGCCGCTCGGGTGTGCGCAGCGCGAAGGCCGTGAACTTCCTGCGGCGCTCCGGATTCAAGAAGGTCTATAACCTGACCGGCGGCATTCTGGCGTGGGCGGACAAGATCGATCCCACGATGCCGAAGTATTGAGAGTCGGGCCTCAGGTCTTGGGTGTCAGGTTTGAACAGAGCGCTTGCGCGCAACGCAACCGCCTGAGTCAGCGGGATCTTTGAGAGACGCGGCGTTCTGGCGTCAAATTAGGAAGTAAAAAAGGGAGCACACCCGTGCTCCCACGCTTCTTGATTGGTGATTCCGATTACTTGCTGGAACTTGCGCTCATGGCTGAGGCTTCGCCGCCGATCGCCAGGGCGAATTTCTTGCCCGCGAAACGCACTTGCGAAAGAGATGCGTTGCCAGCGCTGCGGTCAACGACCGACGAATCGTAGGGCGACGCGCTCTGAAGTTCCACTATTTTCGCTGAAGCTTTCGCGACTTCTTTCTTGCCTTGCAGGAAGGTCACCTGCACGTCCGACCCGCTGCCTTCCCACCGAACCTGATAGTCGCCGGCCGGGAGTTGCTGTCCGCTGACCTGCACCGCCTCCTGCACATTCAACGATCCTTTGTTACTCGCGAAAGCACCCGTTGCGAGCAGTACTGCCAGCCCGAGCACCGCAAACTTTGCCAGATTGTTCAGTTTCATAGGTTCCTCTTCCTGCCCGGTTTCTGGCCGGGACATCGGGCGGCTGGTTCGGTATGCGCATTCGGACTTGCCTTTTCCAGCAAAAGTCCTACAATGCGCCTGTCAGGGTGACGCAAAAAGACGCGGGCCTCAAACTCGTTCTCTTTGCCCGGACTCGGCTCACTCAGGGCCGCCAAACCACGCGTGAGCCAGTCCCGTCACCCTGCAAAATATCTTGATCTCGCGGGTCGAGAATTTTCCTCTCTCCCCGACCCCATCACGGTTCGCTTCAGGATACGGATTCCGGTTTGAGGAAGTTCCCGATTTCGTTTGCGAACATAATTCTTAGACGAGCGCGGAGTTGCGCGGGTAGCAATTATTCGGGCACATCAAAGGCGCGTAACACAACCGGAATGTTTTGTGCAGACGACAATCGGTCAACTCATCTTGAGCACGATCTTGCCGTAATTCTTTCCCTCCTGCATCAGTGTGTAAGCGGCACGGGCCTCGGTCAGGGGAAACACGTGCCCGATCACGGGTGCAAGTTTGCCGGCCGCGAGCCATTCGGATAGCTGCTTCCATGCGGCGTCCATGGTGGAGTGATGCTGGCTCAGATAGCTGAGCCACAATCCGTGCACGCTGGCGCCTTTGGCGTAGAGAATGCGGGGGTCGAGATTGGCGGGTTCGCCGGTGGCGGCGCCGTAGACAATCACGCGTCCGAAATCGCGCAGGCAGCGCACGCTCCTGGCCACGTGCTCGCCGCCCAGCATTTCAAATACAGCGTCGACTCCTTCGCCGCGGGTCAGATCCTTGATTGCTTCAACGTAATCTTTCTGTTTGTAATTAATGCCGTGCTGCAGGCCGAGTTCGCGCACGCGCGACAGTTTCTCATTGGAAGAAGAAGTACCGTACATTTCGATGCCGAGGATTTTTCCGATCTCGACGGCCGCGGTGCCGACTCCGCCCGCGACAGCATGAATCAGCACTCGTGCGCCGGCCGGTTTCTCGAGGAGGCCCGCTTTCCAATAAGCGAAATAGGCGGTAAAGAAATTGACAGGGAAGGCAGCGGCCTGTTCGGCGCTCCAGGTTTCCGGAACGGGCCACAGCAAACTGGGATAGGCAGGAGTGATTTCGGCGAAGGCCGCCCACTGCGAGTAGCCCATCACGCGGCGCCCGGTGCGCGTGTTAACGCCGGCGAACTCGCGTCCGGCGATAAGGGGCGGCTTGGGAGTGCCGGGGTAGCCTCCACGGGCCGTGAGCAGATCCGCGAAGTTCAGCCCTCCGGCCTCGACTTTGACGAGGGTCTGTTCGGGACCCGCGTGCGCGTCGGGGGCGGTCTGCACTTCCAGAACCTCGGGGCCGCCGAAGCGAGTGACGACGAGAGCTTTCATGCGGACAGTCTAGCAGTCTGCCGGCCGCCTGGCTGACCTCGGGGAAAGTGTCACCCTCGACGCCGTCCGAGCATCTATAATTACGGTCTAGTTTCCGACCCGCGCTGCCTGGTCAGACTGTGGCGGCGCGAGCGAGGGTGATGCCGGCAAGACGCCGGCGCTGCCCGAGGGTACAGGGGGAAACGCCTGTGCCTCCCGTGTTTGGAAAGGAAACGCGAGCCGGTTGATTCCCGCCTGTGTTTTCCTTTCAGCATTTAGCAATTGGCACTTAGACTCCCACACATCGCAGAGTACGCGATGTGTGGGGCACCCGGGGTTCGCTGAGTGCTAAATGCCAAGTGCTAAATGCTGCTCTTCGACAAATTCGGCCGCTCCATTCACGACCTGCGGATTTCCATCACAGACCGCTGCAACTACCGGTGTGTCTACTGCCGTACGGGGACCAATGGCGCGGCGTTCGCCGAGCTTCCGTTTGAGGACTACCTGCGGATGGCGCGCATCCTGGTCTCGATGGGAATCACGAAAATTCGTCTAACCGGAGGCGAGCCGCTGCTGCGCAAAGGGATTGTGCAGTTTGTACGCGATCTTTCAAAGCTGCGTACCTTGAAGGGCGAGAAGCCTGAGATTGCCTTGACCACCAATGGGCATCTGCTGGCGGAGATTGCGCAGGCACTGAAAGAGGCCGGGTTGGACCGCGTGACGGTCAGCATGGATGCCGTCGATCCCGACCGGTTCGCACGCATCACGCGCGTTCCGAACGGATATGACAGCGTGCTCGCCGGAGTGCGCGCATCGCGGCGGGCTGGTCTCGATCCGGTGAAAGTCAACTGCGTGCTGCTGCGCGGGTTCAACGAAGACCAGATTATTCCCTTCGGCATGTTCGCTCGGGAAGAGAGCGTGGTGGTGCGGTTCATCGAGTTCATGCCGCTCGAAGAGGACCGCGTATGGACGCCAGAGACTGTGGTTACGCTTGACGAAATCGTCGCGCGCATGTCGGAGTATCTGCCGCTGGTGGAAATTGAGCACGAGCGCAGCGAGACGGCGCGGCGCTATCGTTTTCTCGACGGCGTAGGCGAGATCGGAATCATTGCTCCGGTGTCGCATCCGTTCTGCGGGCACTGCAGCCGGATTCGCATCACTTCCGACGGCAAGTTGCGGACGTGCCTGTTTTCTGTATGGGATCACGATTTGCACGAATTGATGCGGCGGGGCGCGTCGGATGGGCAGCTGGCGGAGTTCATCGTGAGCGTGGTGGAGAAAAAAGAAGAACGGCATCACATCGGCGAACCGGGATTCGTGCCGGCCTCGCGGACGATGGTGCACATCGGCGGGTAGGCTCTCCTTCGTGTACCTTTGTGTTCTTGGTGGTCAGAAAAACTCTAACCACCGAGGACACGAAGAACCACGAAGGACGCTAATGTTCAGTTTGGATTCTGTTCGCCGGCTTGTTCTTATTTCCGTATGTTTGGTGTTTTTCGTCGCGCATGCTTTGGGCGCGGATCGACCTTCCGCCTTCCTGGGCTTCGATCGCAATGAATATCCAGGTGACAACAATCTCGCGCAACTTCGCACCACCTTTTCATATACCGGCTATTGGCTGAACAATCCTCCGGGTGCGAGAGCGAACCCCTGGACAGGCAAGCGACGTCGCCTGGAAGCCGCCGGGTTCGGATTTCTTGTGCTCTTCAACGGGCGGTTGTATCGGGAACTGCGATCGCACGCGGCCGAGCTTGGAAAGTCGGACGCAGACGCGGCGGTCGCGGCCGCCGGGCGCGAAGGATTTCCGGCGCAGACAATCATTTTTCTCGATCAGGAAGAAGGCGGGCGGTTGCTGCCTGAGCAGAAGGCGTACTTGTTCGCGTGGGTGGATAGCGTCAGCCAGTCGGGGTTTCGCGCGGGCGTGTATTGTTCCGGGATCGTGGCTCGCGAGAAGAGCGGCGCTAGCGTGATTACCGCCGAAGACATACGCCAGAGCGCAGGCGCGCGACGGATTGCTTACTGGGTGACGAACGATGCTTGCCCACCGTCGCCCGGATGCGCGGTTCCGCGGCGTCCACCGTCGCCCAGTGGGAGTGGGGTTGCGTTTGCGGATGTCTGGCAGTTTGCGCAGTCGCCGAAGAGAAAGGATGTTGCGGCGAGATGCAAGGGCTACCACGCCAACGGAAGTTGCTACGCTCCGGGCAGCGCTGACGAGCGGCTGCATCTTGATCTGGATAGTGCGTCATCACCAGACCCTTCGCAAGGGCGGACGCGCTGACTCACCGGCCTCTGGAGGGAGTAGGGGTCCTTCGACTCCGCAGGACGATTCGCTTCGCTCTTCGTCCTGCTCCGCTCAGGATGACAAGATATAAATAACTGGGAACTGAGAATCGGGAACTGAGAATTCGTAACTGAGAGCTGAGAGTTCGACTGAGAACTCAGTAGAATGCATCGTACTTCGTGACCGCCCAGGGATCGTCTCTTTTTTCCAGCGTCACTGAGAAAAGGTCTTTGTAGGTGGCGTCCTGGCTGGGGCTGGAGTAGCGCTTGCCCTTGTAGTGAAGAATCACCAGTGGGGGCACATCCTCCCATTCCACCAGGTTCCAGGAAATCAGCGGGTGCTGGGCTTCGGAGTCGCAGATGAATTTGGCGCGCTTCTTGCGGTAGTCCTTCTCCCAGGCGGCGAGCAGTTGCCGGCAGTTGCCGTCGCGCATCTGCGTCATGAAGGCATTGGCCGTGCGCTCGATGGTGCGGTCGCGCAGCGGATTCATGGTGATGCTGAGCGGCATGTTCGTCAGAGGATCGCGTTCTTCAGAGCGCGCCAGCACCGGTGGCTGGTGGCTGAGCCAATTCAAATAGCCCAGGAAAATCAACACGAGCAGGCCCGAGGTGCCCAACGCAATCGCGAGATGGGTGCGTGAAAACCGCATTAGGCAAAGTTTGGAGGAGGAGTGGGGTAACTGCAAGGTTACTTCAGATACGTGGTGGACTGGCGAGAGGCTAAGAAGTCCGCCCAGACGCCTTTCCCGCACGCTCAATTCGTGCCATCAGGGCTTCCGTAACTGGAGCTTTCAGGCCGTGGCGTTTCGCGGCGCGCACGATAGGTCCGCCAATGGCATCCAACTCTGGCGGCCGCCCATGCGCAAGGTCTTTCTGCATGGAACTCCGCATGCCGCGCGGCAGGCCCTTGATCATCTCCAGCACGGGATCTGCTTTCACCCTGGCGCCCTCGGCCTGTCCCGCGGCGCAGGCCTCGCGTACGCCTGCTTGCAGCTGTGGCCACGTCTCGGGCCCGGCAACCAATTCGTCGATCGTTCTATCGAACGCGGTCGTGGCCAGCGCGAGCGGTGCGAGAAATACAAGCTTGCTCCACAGAAGGGTCGCTTCATCGTCCATGAAGTTACAGGTAAAGCCCATGCCTTGGAGCTGATCGAGCGCGCTTTGAAGCAACCCGCGGCCGCGCGACGACACATTCAAACGCGCGAAGGGTGTCCGATGGATGATATGCCCAGGGCTGGCGCGCTCGAACTCGCCCGCGATCGTGGCCGGAATCACGCGGTCCCGGCCGTATTTCGAGCGCAACCATTCCACGTGCTCCACTCCGTTGAGCAGGGGGACGATGGCCGCAATCGTTGAGACGTCAGTGATCGAGCGCAGCGCCTCATCGAGTTGCGTGGCCTTGACGGTGAGCCATAGCACATCCGCCGGCGGAACGGATGATCTCCACCCGACTTCCACGCTCCAGTTTCCGAACGCGCTCTCGAGTTGAAGCTTCGGAGGATGGGCGGCCAGGGTTTCTGCCCGCACGACCATCGTGACGGCGTCACCGGCGCGAGCCAGGCAGGCGCCGATCATCCCGCCGACTCCACCCGCTCCTAAGATCGCATGTCGCATAGAGTTCAGGTCTCAGGTGTTAGGTCTCAGGTCTTAGGAAAAAACTCGGGTTCCTGACACCCGACACCTAAGACCTGACACCTGGATTTCAGGCGGCGATTATACGCGTCCCGGTTTGTGTTTTCGGGACCACGGGCGTATAGTTAACCCTGAAAACTGTTGTGTCGTAGTCTCAGGATTGTCGAAGCACACCAGTGGGCGAAAGCCCACTTTTTACTTGGCCTGAGATTCGTTCGGCGGTACGGGCGCAAGTTTCTGAAAACATGGCCCTTGATCAGGAAAAGGTCCGTCAGATTGCGGAGCGCGTGGCGGCCTCGAGCGGACTGGAAGTGGTCGATGTCGAGTTGCTGGGCGCGGGCAAGCATCGAATGCTGCGCGTCTTCATCGACCGGCCCGGGGCGGTGCCCACGCCGCAGCATCCGGACGGCGTGACGCACGAAGACTGCGCGAATTTCAGCCGCGAGTTTGGCACGATTGTCGAGGTCGAAGACGCGGTCCCGGGCGGATCGTATGTGCTGGAGGTTTCCTCTCCGGGACTCGATCGCAAGCTGACCAAGGCGGCAGATTTTGAACGCTTCCGCGGTCATCGCGTGAAATTGATGACGCGCGAGCCGGTCAATAACAACCGGCACTTTGAAGGCAAGCTGGAGAGTTTTGAGAACGGAAAGTTGTTACTCGACCTGAGTGCAGCGCGCCGGAAGATGCGTCCCAAGCAAGGCGAAGCGCCCAAAGTTGAGATTGAGTTCAGGAACGTAGAGAAAGCGAATCTGGTACCAGAGATCTAGTTTCTCGTTGCTAGTCGCTCGTTGCTAGTCGTGGAACGGATCGGAACTACTGGCAACGAGAAACCAGCAACTAGCAACTCGGAATTCATATGGCGAGTGAGCTCTACAACATCATCGACGCGGTCAGCCGGGAAAAGGGCATTGATCCGCAGATTGTAGTCAGCGCGGTCGAAGACGCGATTGTGGTCGCGACGCGCAAGTACTACAAGACGCAGGAAAACCTCCGCGCGGTGCTCGACAAAGAGAGCGGCAAAATCAATGCCTATGCGGTGAAGGCCATTGTCGAAAGTCCGGAGCAGGTCGAGGACGCGAATCTACAAGTGACCGTGGAGCAGGCGCGCAAACTGGATCCGAATGCCGAAGCCGGCGGAGAGCTGCTGATTCCGAAAGTGACCGAAGGAATCCTGGGGCGCATTGCAGCGCAGCTTGCCAAGCAGGTCATCTTCCAGAAAGTGCGCGAGGCCGAGCGCGACACGGTTTACAACGAGTACATCGGGCACGTGGGCGAGATCGTCAACGCGACCGTGAAACGGATCGAAGGGCCGGATGTGATTTTCGACATCGGCAAAGCGGAAGCCCGCATGGGCCGCAAGGAGCAGTCGCGCCTGGAATCGTTTGCGGTCGGCGAGCGCGTGCGCGTCGTGATTGTGCGAGTGGAGAAAGCGGCCAAGGGACCCGGGGTGGTGGTTTCGCGCGCGGCCCCCGAACTGGTGCAGCACCTGTTCCAGACCGAAGTGCCGGAAATTTATGACGGCACAGTGGTGATCCGGGCAATTGCCCGCGAGGCGGGTGAGCGCACGAAGATCGCGGTCATGTCGAAGGACAAAGACGTCGACGCGGTGGGCGCGTGCGTCGGCATGAAGGGGATGCGCGTGCAGTCGATCATCCGCGAGTTGCGCGGCGAGAAGATCGACATCATCGAGTACCACGAAGACTCCGTCACGTTTGCCGAAAAGGCCCTGCAGCCCGCGAAGGTCAGCAAGGTGACGGTGGTGGATTCGGCGGACAAGCATCTGGAAGTGGTGGTCGACGACACGCAGCTCTCGCTGGCGATCGGGAAGAAGGGGCAGAACGTCCGGCTGGCGGCGAAGCTGCTGGGCTGGAAGATCGACATCAAGAGCGAAGAAGAAAAACGGCAGGAAGTGGAGCAGCAGATGTCGGCGCTGGTCACACAGACCGCGACTCCGCTCGAGAATGTGGTGGGTCTGGGCGAAGGCCTGGTCGAGAAGCTCAAGGCGGCGGGTGTGGGGACGGTCGAGTCGCTGGCGGACATGACGCCCGAGCAGCTTGAGGCCATCGAAGGCATCGGCCCCAAGACGGTGGAAAAAATTAGCATTGCGGTCAATAATTACTTCGCCAGCCTGGAGGGCGGAGAACCGGTGACCGCCTCGGAAGCCGAAGGCACGGAAGAGGCTGCGGTCGAGGAAGCGCCGGCGGAAGCATCCGGGGAGACCGCGGAGCTAGCTGCCGAAGCGGAGCCTGCCGAAACTGCGCAAGCTGAGGAAGCCGCCGAGCCGGCAACAGAAGAAGCCGCGGAAGACAAGCAAAGCTAAATCTAGGCTCGGGGCTAGGCGCTAGGCTTGAGGCCTTCGATGCTGATGGCGCGTTAGGTCTAAAGCCCAAAGCCTAGAGCCGATACTGAGTCCGTGAGGTTAGATATGCGAACTTAGCGGGACAGACACAAAGGAAACGAGAGAGCGGATGAGCAAGGTTCGAATCAACGATCTGGCCCGGGAACTGGAAGTCAAGAGCAAGGCGATTCTTGACGTCCTGCCCGTGGTGGGCGTTACCGAGAAGAAGACGCACTCCAGTTCACTGGAAGAGCACGAAGCGGAGCTGGTCCG
>Ga0075030_100001598_pt1 | contig 20368 bp, 21 predicted proteins | sample LitLauG_LLR_2012_FD_71393 | JGI IMG/M metagenome (GOLD analysis project Ga0075030, IMG submission 71393) | Freshwater sediment microbial communities from Pennsylvania, USA - Little Laurel Run_MetaG_LLR_2012 | ecosystem: Environmental > Aquatic > Freshwater > Creek > Sediment | place: USA...
ATCTGGTAGCGCCGGGAAAAGGGGCGGCCGTCGAGAAAGATTTTGCGGGCGCTAGAAGTTTGAAGCAGGAAACGGGCGGCCTGGAGCATGACCTCCATCACAAAGTCATCCTGTGTGACGGAGTAGTCGATATCCTGCGGTGCGAACAGGGCGGCGCGGATTTCGTCTTTGCCGAGGAGCGCGCCTTGCGTGCGGAGGGCCAGCGCGCGGGCCAGCGTGGTTTTGCCCGTTCCAGGAAGGCCTGCCATCAGAACAATCATGCTGTGGGGATTGTAGTGGAAAGTGTAGCGGAGTCAGTTGGAGGCAGCCGTCGCGGTGACGGTGGCAGCCGAAGCGGCCGCGGGTACTTCGGTTGGCAGCGGGAAGATCGTCTGCGTCTGGCGCCAGTCGCCGTAGCGGTCCGAGACCATCACGTGAAAGCACCAGTGCCGGCTCTCCTCCTCGGGTTCGACCAGGCCGAGCGCGTTCAAATAGAAAAGGTAGTGCTCCACGAACCGAATCTCTTCTTTGGTCAAGCCGCGGCGCTGCAGATCGACGGTGACGCCGGCAAGATGCGACGACGCAGTGTCGCCATCCGCCGGTGCCGCGTTGCGATTGTGGCGGCGCAGTTTCTTCTGCACCTTGACGGTGCGGACGGCGGAGTTCACCTGGATCCGATCGTGGAACTGGCGAAAATAAACTTCGGAAAGATCCTGCACGAAATCGCGAGTCCAGGGCCGGCAAAAGCGGCGGGAGGGATCGAGCGCGCGCTCAACCTTTAGAGACTCGCTCTCCTCGATAGGCACCAGGGCGCCCGAGGACTTGAGCGCTTCCAGTTCGGCGTCGTCCTGAATGCGCGGCAACTCGAGGCGGTCGATTTCTTCGTTTTGGCGGAGCAGGGAGTCGTGCGTCGGGCGGAACAGCGGGTTCCAGAGGATGCCACGAAGGCGATGCAGGATCCGGTGGCGATGGTGGACCGGACGCAGGGCGAACGCGCTTCCTGGGGCAGCCACCATAAAGATTGCCAGCGCGATCAGCGCAATGACCGGCGCGAACCGCGGCTTGCGAATCTTAGGCCTTCGAATTGGGAATTTTAGCGTCATCGCGATGGCGTTGTTACGCCATTCGAGTCCTCTCCCCGAGGCTGTGGAAAAGTGCCCATTCACCTAGGGGAGTGGCAATTGTAAACCACAGATGAACAATTGTGTGAAGCAATTCACGCTAAGGCCCCTTACTTAAGGGAGTTACGGGTGGTTACCAGGGGGCAAGCCGATGATTTTGCCTGCAAAATCTGGGAAAAGTACGATCTCGGGTTATGGGGAAACTTTCTCGTAGAGACGCGGCTTGCCGCGTCTTGCTCGCCGGGCGTCCAGGAACTAGCGTGAGCGAGAGAGCGCGCGGAGACGGGGCAAGCCCCGTCTCTACGAGGCCGTTACTTTCGTAGCAGGTCGGTCAGAGCTTGCTTCATGACCTGGCCGCCCACCTCGGCGATCGACGTGGTCAGGGGTATTTCCTTCGGACAAATCTCGACGCAGTTTTGGGCGTAGCCGCACTCCTGGATGCCGCCGTCTCCCATGAGCGCCGACAGACGCTCGCGCTTCAGGGCTTGTCCGGTGGGATGGGTGTTGAACAGGCGGACTTGCGAAATGGTGGCTGCGCCGACGAATCCGGTGTCTTCATTGAATTGCGGACAGGCTTCCATGCAGCAGCAACAGGAAATGCAGTTCGATAGAGGATAGGTCTGTTCCTGGTCCTCCATGGTCATGCGCGGGCCGGGACCGAGGTCGTAGGTGCCATCGACCGGAATCCAGGCTTTCACCTTCTTCAGGTTCTCGAAGAGCACTTTGCGATCAACGGCGAGGTCGCGCACGATGGGAAACTTGGTGAGCGGTTCAAGCTTGATCGGCTGCTCGAAGTGGTCGATCAGGGAAGAGCAGGCCATGCGGGCGCGTCCATTGATGAGCATGGCGCACGAGCCGCAGATCTCCTCGAGACAGTTCGAATCGTAGGTGACAGGCGTGGTCTGCTTGCCGTCGCGGGTGACGGGGTTGGCCGCGATCTCCATGAGCGCCGAGGTGACGTTCATGTTCGGCTTGTAGGGGATTTCGAACTCTTCCCAGGACGCGCGGGCGTCGGGGGTGGGTTGGCGTTTGATTTTGATGACTACGGATTTATTGTTTGCCATTTAGCTTTTAGCCTTTAGCTCCTAGCGCTGCTTGATTCACGCCAGACGTGGCGCTCGCCCCAGCAACGACAGGGGGAATACTCACGGACAACCCGAGATTACCGGCAGACATGAAGATGAAGTCGAGTATTTTGACGTCTGGAACGAGCGGTGAATACGTGTCCCTAAACTGTTGCACAACGTCCGCAAGGGCACCGTCTGCCAATGTTCTTTTGTAGCATTCGTTGAGATCGCTGTAGAAGTTCATGAGCGATTGAAGTTTGGCATCGAACCCCGGCCCAGTTGAGCCCCCGAACCCGAAGTAGGTCGTGACGTTTCCATCGTAAATCGCGTGCGTAGAATTCACAGTGTGTGCCAACTTCGTCGCGAACGAAAATAGCAGACGGTGCTTTCCCTTTGAGTTCGGTATGTCATAGAGCGCTTTCACGATGGAGCGAATGTCAACTGGATTGGAACCCCTAGCGGCTTCCATAAGTTCAAAGTATCTATCCATGAGCTTCTGGGAGAGATGGGCGCCGTCGAGCATGTAGAACAAACGATACACATACTGAAATACGAGATCCTCCGCGACCGAAACTCGAACGAATCGATCCGCCAAGAAAAGGTAGACGTCAACCCATTTCTTGTCGATTTGTCCGAAGACGGTCTTAATGTTTTCCTTGATGCCCTGGAAATCCGCACCGCGCAATACGTCCGTGCCCCAATTCGGTTTGGCGTTCCTTGGTCCCATTAATACTTCCTCGGCCTCGGTTGCATCAGCGATGCATCCACTGGCTTGAACTCAAACTTCGACTCGTTTTCTCCAGTACCCTGGCCGACGCCGGCCATGTGCGACTGCGAAAACAACGACCTCCGAAAGCATTTCCTGATACACGATGTTGAACGGAAACCGATGCAACGTGTATCGCGAATTCTCCGAAGTAACTTGGCCAACGCTGCGGAGCCGCTTCGATCGCATGTACCGCTTTACCTACCGCCAGCTCAAAATCTGAAGCTACCACTACACTACGATCGCGATACCAAGCGAGTGCTTCCAGATACTCGCGCTCGGCCTCCGAATGGAGCCGAGCCGGCTTACTTGCCATCGAGCAGGGCCCGCGCTTTTTTCTGAACCTGGGGCCACGGAACCGTGCTCACTTTGCCCGAACGCACCTCGTCCGCGCGTCGCGCGATTTCCGCCTGCCACGACGCGTCAACGTCGGGATCAATATTTGTATCCAGACTGGCGATCAGACTTCCGGCTAGTTCGGCGCGTTCATTGTCCGGCAACGAAAGCGCCTTTTGCAGGAGTTCCTGTGTTCGTTCGGTCATAACAACGTTCTATCAATCTGAACTAACGCGCGATCGGATTTCAGTACTTCCTCGGCCGCGGCGGAATCAGACTCGCGTCCACCGCTTCGAACTCGAACTTCGGCTCATCTAAATCGGAGGCGAAAACTGCTTTTGTGGTCTTCATCCAGTTCTTGTCGTCGCGCTCGGGGAAATCGGGCTTGTAGTGCGAGCCGCGCGATTCGTCACGCATGGCCGCTCCCTGCGCGATTACTCGCGACAATTGCAGCATGTTGTAGAGCTGGCGCGCGAAGGCGATGGTCGTGTTGGCCCACTGCGAGCGATCGCTCAGGTTAATCTTCTGGAAGCGATTCAGCAGGTCGACTACTTTGGCGTCCGCTGCCTCACACTTCTTGCTGTAGCGGATGACGGTGCAATTCTCGGTCATCAGCGCGCCCAGTTCGCGCCAGAGCAGGAAGGGATTCTCATTGCCGTCGGCTTTCATCAGCCCAGCGTTGATTTCCTGCTGCCGCTTTTGCTCTGCCTCAAAATGACCGTTGCTGGGCGCGGCTTGCACACTCTTCGCGTACTGCACGGCGTTCGGGCCGGAGATGAAACCTCCGTAGATGCACGACATCAGCGAATTTGCCCCCAGGCGGTTGGCGCCGTGGTACTGGTAATCGGCCTCTCCTGCGGCGTAGATGCCGGGGATGTTCGTCGACTGCTTGTGATCGACCCAAAGGCCGCCCATGGTGTAATGCATGCCCGGAAAAATCTTCATGGGCGTTACGCGCGGATCGTCGCCGACAAACTTTTCGTAAATCTCGAGGATGCCTTCCAGCTTGCGGTCGAGAGTCTTAGCGTCGATGTGGGTGAGGTCGAGATAGACCATCGGCTTGCCGTCGATGCCCAGGTTGTGCTCGAACACCACTTTGAAAATGGCGCGGGTCGCCACATCTCGCGGGACGAGGTTGCCGTATTTTGGATACCACTCTTCGAGGAAGTACCAGCGTTCCTTTTCAGGAATCGACTTCGGATCACGTTTGTCGCCGGCTGTTTTCGGAACCCAGACGCGTCCGCCTTCGCCGCGGGCTGATTCTGACATCAGGCGGAGCTTGTCTTCTCCGGGAATGCAGGTGGGATGGACTTGGATAAACTCTCCGTTGGCGTAGTAGCAGCCTTGCTGATAGAGCGCGGACTGCGCCGATCCGGTGCACACCACTGAATTTGTGGACTTGCCGAAGATGGCGCCGCATCCTCCGGTGGCGACGATGATGGCGTCGGCGGGGAAGGTTTGCACTTCCATGGTCCGCAGATCCATGGCGCAGATGCCGCGGCAGATGTGCTGTCCGTCGAGCACGGCGGATAGAAACTCCCAGTGCTCGTGCTTTTTAACTTTGCCTTCGGATTCGTAGCGGCGGACCTGCTCGTCGAGCGCGTAGAGAAGCTGCTGGCCGGTGGTGGCTCCGGCGAAGGCGGTGCGGTTATAGAGCGTGCCTCCGAATCGGCGGAAATCGAGCAGACCTTCTGGCGTGCGGTTAAAGGGGACGCCCATGCGGTCGAGCAAATCGATGATGCCGGGAGCGGCCTCGCACATGGCTTTGACGGGCGGCTGGTTGGCGAGGAAGTCGCCGCCGTAGATGGTGTCGTCGAAATGCTGCCAGGTGGAATCGCCTTCGCCTTTCAAATTCTTGGCGGCGTTGATGCCACCCTGCGCGCACACGGAGTGGGAGCGCTTTACGGGGACGATAGAAAACAGGTCAACTTCCCCGCCCATCTCGGCGATTTTGATTACGGCAGAGAGGCCTGCCAGTCCGCCGCCTACTACGATAATTTTCGGAGCTGCCATGCTGTATGAGTCCGATCTGCTTTCAGTTGTTGGTCGTTAGTCGTTGGTCGTTAGCAAACGCTACCAAATCGTCGCCAATCGCGAATCGCAAACATTCATCGCGATCGACTAACGACTAAACGACCAACGACTGCCTGCACTTTCTATCGCATTACAATGTTTTCCGAACTCGAATTCGTGTCCAACGGCTGCGGCTTCAGGAATCCGTACATGCTGGCCGCGCCTATCGACACCAGGCCGAGGGCGAGCGCCAAACAGAGGTAGCCAAAGCGGCGGCGCGCATTTACGCCGGTGGTGATGCCCCACTTCGCCGCAAACAGCCACAGGCCGTAACTGAAATGCCAGGAAGCCGCGATGATGCCGACGGCGTAAAAGGCGATCATCCACGGATGCTGGAATTCTCCCTGAACCTTGGCGAACGATTGCATGGGGTGGGTTGGCAGGTGCACGCCGGTGAAGCGCAGGAAATAAGTGTGCTGCACCATGAAGATCAGCGCGATGATGCCGGTCCAGCGCTGCGAAGTGTAGAGCCAGTTGCCCGTCCAGGGATAATCGCCGACGTTGGTGTCGCCTTGATACCAGATGTAGACGCCGTAGAGGCCGTGGTAGAGAATCGGAATCCAGATGAAGAACAATTCGAGGCCGACAACGAAAGGCAAGCTGTTCAGAAACGCGACTTGTTTTCCGTATGCTGCCGGGCCTTTGAAGGCTTCGAAGTTCGAGATGAAGTGCTCGAGAAGGAAGGCTCCGATGGGCACGACGCCGCTGATGGAATGCATCCGGCGCAGCAGGAACGACGTGCCCTCGCCGGCGCGCAGTGGAGCTACGCCTGCTTTGATCTGTGGAACGGCGGGATTGGCAGTGGCTGCCACGATGACTGCTCCTTACGTGGTCCGGTGTGCAAACTAAAACTAATGATTATCGGTTTTCGCGGAGAGAGAAGTCAAGGAGAGAACTGTCGATACCACGAAAGGAAGGCGCGAAAAGCGGCTCCACGATGGCTGTGCCGGGACTTTTCTTCGGCGTCCAATTGGGCGAACGTTTTTTGTATCGAGGGAAAAAAGAACAGTGGATCGTAGCCGAACCCGTTCTTGCCACGGGGTGCGGCCAGAATGACGCCGTCGGCGACGCCGCGAAAAGTTTGCAGAGTTTGGCCCTCGCGGGCGACGGCGAGGACGCAGACGAAACGTCCGGTGCGCTGTTGTGCTGGAACTCCCTGGAGTTCGCGCAGGACTCTTGCGTTATTGGCTTCGTCGTCAGTGTTGTAATCTGCGGTGTGGGGTTCATCGTCTTGCAGTTCACAACCCGCATAGCGCGCGGAGTGAACGCCGGGTGCTCCGTTCAGCGCGTCAATCTCCAGCCCCGAGTCGTCGGCTAGAACCAGTGCGCCGGCAGCGGCCAAACTATAGGACTCCGCTTTTTTGCGCGCGTTGTCTTCGAAGGTGGCGCCATCTTCGACCACCTGGGGCAGCGAAGAAAAGTGCGGAATGTTGGCGATGGTGATGGCGTAAGGCGCGGCGGCTCCGGCGAAATCGCGAAGCTTGCCGGGGTTCGAGGTGGCTAGCAGTATTTGCGGTTGCATCTGCGGTCTCGGAACCATCTCACTCTATTCCTCTGATCCTGTGGTTCGAACAAAAAAGCGGATAACGACGTGGGTCACGATACGGCCATGGGGGTTACATAGGTTGCCCTGGTCGTGGCCCTGGCCGCGTCTTGATCCACGCGGCAATCAGCACCCCGAAGCTGGTCAGCGAGACGAAGTTTCCGACAACGCGATCGATCGTCCGCTTGAAATGGATATCTACATCGTTGTCTCCAGCGGCAATGGGGACGACCATCAGTCCGGTGACATCGGTCTTCCGCGTTTCTGCCGGTTTGCCGTTCACGGTGACCGCCCACGCCGGATAATTGAAAAGACGCACCGTTATATTTTGCGGTGCGACCGCGTGGATCGTGAAGTGTTTTTCCGTCGGTTCCCACGCCAGAATTCGGCTCGCAATCGGCGCTCCCGTGTCATCGCTGATGCGGGGCAGGCTCTTGTCCAATTCGTAGGGATCGGCTCCCGCGGGCACGTATTCGTCGGTACCTTCATAGCCGGTGCCGTCGGTGATGGCGTTGCTCATCTCGCGGATGTCGCCGGCAGTCTCCCACCAGGGCGGCTGGATGCGATGTCCGGCGAGGATAACCGCGGCCAGCATAACCGCGGAGGCCAGCCAACGCGTGGTCCAGCGCTTGGTAGCCGTGGGCAGAAGCATCGCCAGGGCGGCGTTCAGGCACAGCAGCCAGCGGAAGGGAAGTTGCACGAAGCGGAGCTTGGGCAAATGCTGCCAGAGCAGATTGCTGCCAGAAAGCATCAGGATGGCGCTGGCGGCGCCCCAGGCGGAGAGCGGGATCCACGAGTTTTGGCGAGAGACAGCCGCTGTCGAGCCGTGCGCGACTGGACAGCCGGGAGCCTGCCCTGAGCTTGCCGAAGGGGCGGCTGTCCCTACGGGTTTCTTCTTACGGGAAAACCAGATTGCTAGAGCGAGGACACCGATTTCCACGATCGCTACGGTTGAGATCAGAAGGTTGAAGCGATTGTGATCGGGATCGGCGAGGGTGGTGAAAAGAAAGTTGTCCTGCGGCCGGACGCCCGGCGAGAGCACCTCGCTGAGGTTGATCCATGCTTGCTCGTGGATTGCGGGGAGCAGATAGAACGAGGCGAGGCCGGCTCCCATGACCATGGCTAGCGACGTTCCGAGCAAGGTCCGAACAAGGTTCCGAACCGGGTTCCGAACTAAGCTACCCCCGGCCTGTACAGTACCGGATCGTTCCTGCGTGGCTGCTCGCGTGGCCGCAATTCCGGCGAATAGCAAAGCCAATCCAGCCGTCGAGTAGTAGATCATCACGGCTGCGGGTTCGTTGGTAAGCCAGGCTGCGGCGAGAATCAGGCTCAACCATAGCGCCGGACGAACGCCCGACTGGTAGTTCTGCGGACCGCAGAGCCGCAGCAGACAAAGCAGTAGCAGCGGCAGCAGGGCTGCGGCCAGCAGTTCGGCATACGCGCTTCGCCAGTAAACGATCAGCAGGTGGTAGGGATTCAGGGCATAGAACGCGGCGGCAAACAGCGCGTCCGGGGCCGGGAGCCACCCCTTGGCGAGCCGGTACATGGCCGCTCCGGCCAGGGTGAGCGCGATCCAGCAATACGCACCGGGCACGATCTTCCACGGTAGTACAGCGCCGAGCGCGGCGCCCAGGGTCCACGAGGCGGGCGGATAAAACAGGAAGCGGGCCTCGCCGTATCCCCAATGCGCCAGCGCCGCCCAGCGCGGATACAGGATGCCGTGCTTCCATTGCCCAAGGACTTCCATCCACGAAAACATGTGGAATTCGAAATCATGCCCGGAAGGGCTGCCCCACCCGAAAAATGGAGCGATGGCCAGCAGGCTGGCGCTGGCTAGCACTAACGCACGGGAGATCCGACTTATGGGCAATTTTCCAAACCTTGAACTGACCGTGTTGCGAGCAGCCAAAAAGAATTCCCGTAGACACCCGGCTTTCCGCTTCTCCCGCGGCGTTCGGAGTCCAAGAAAACGGGGTAGGCCCCGTCTCTACGGGAAAAGCAATTCTATTGCATTCAAATTTTTCCCGGAAAAATTAACCGTCCCGAAACCATGGGGAAAGGGCGCCAAGGTAATCTGCGGATCAACCAGGTGAAAACGAACACCGGGGACTGGGCCGGCGCTAAAGACGGGGTGCCGATCCGGTTCCCGGCGTTTTTCGTGAGAGGATCGGCAGCAGTTGAGCCGGCGTAGCGGACGTCTCTCGATTATCTATTCGGTAAGAGCCGGAGTTCGCTGGCGCTGCAGCTCGGCTAGAAACGCTTCTTCCTCGAGCGCATTGCCCGCGCGCAGCAATTCCAGGAGTGGATCGTCCCCGTCGCTTGCGGCAGCGCTGGTCCCGTCTGGTTCGACCACACGGGCGACGAGAGCGCGGGGAGCGGCTTCCAACTGCGGTGTAGTGCCGGGCTGGCCCGCGAGGAAGGCGATGAACTCACCCACGCTCTTGCGCTGGACCTCGGTGCGGGCAGGGAATTCAATGCCCATGCCATGCCCGGGATGCATGACCCGGACCAAACCCTGCGTGTGGACCTCCATCGCGGCGGCGTGCAGGCACAGGTCGACGGCCGAGGACTGAGGAAAGGGAGATTCGGTCTGCACGTAGCATCCGCCCAAACTAAGGTCGGTCAATGTACAGGCGCTGACCGCTTCGGGTTGTTCGTGCAGAGTGTCGCGTGATCGGGCGGCCAGCCACTCGCCGATTTTCTGCCGCATCGTAGCGTCGATCTCGATCTCGCGCAGGCCGGTTTCACCGTTCGCGAGACTCCATGCAACTTTAGCCTTGCCTTCAATACGCGTGCCGCTGCCCGCAAGCTCGAAGGCGAAGCGAACCGGAGACGGGGATGGCAGCGGCTGGGCCGCCAGCACATCCATGCCATCGTTGCTCAATTCGATCAGGATGCTTTCCGCTGCATTGCCATCGTCTGAGTGGCCATCCTCGTTGCTGCCGCCGCTGACATGAATTGAAACTGCCGCCTGGACTGCCACCCGCGGCGATTGACGTCGTTCGCGCCTAAGCAGTGCGATAGCAGCGCGCAGGGTATTCTGCGCTTGTTCGGGAGCGATGGGCTTAGCGATGACGAAATGAGCTCCCTCGCCGAGGGTCGAGCGTATCTGCGACTTGTCGCGCAACAGGGCTATGGTAATGAGCGGAGTGTGCTCGGGATCCCTAAGCCGGCAGTCGGCTGCGAGCACCAGTGCGGTAGCTTCGGGATCGTCGAAGTCGACGATGACGGCATCAAAGCGGGCGTCCGTCAATTGCTCCATGGCGTCTGCGGCGGCGTTTTGGCGCTCGGCAGCCACCCCGAACTGCGCCAGAACCTGGAGCAGCACTTCCGCAGACACGTCATCCCTGGACACCAGCAATGCCTGCAGAATCATGGAACCGAGCCCCTTGTCTCGCGCTTTCGCCCCAAAGTCAGGATTCTACGGCCAGCGTGGAGTTGTGCTGCGCCCGGGTCTTGATACGGCCGGCGAGGGTTGTGCGCTGGCCTTGGCAGCCATGGCGTTGGAGTTTTCGTCGTCCACTTCCGTCAGCACTGCACTCTCGTCCTCAGCTTCATTCTCGGCCAGCAACGGAGCTACTTCACGCAGCTTTTCGGCCGCCTGCTGCAGCAGTTCGATCTGCTTGCCCAGTTGTGCGTACTGGGCCTGCTTGCGGCGCAAAACTTCATGGATGTCCTTCATACCACCCCCTGCGCCTGACTGTAGGTTTGGAGAAAACCAAGGTCAACGCCAAAGCCATTGTGGGCGGTTACCGCGGTAACGCAGGCAGATGAACGCAGGGGCAATACGCGTTCCAATCAGGCGCAGAAAGTGGGACGTTCTGCGTCAAAAAAATCAAAAGCCCCGCCTTGCGGCGGGGCCATGAGTTGAGTGTTCTGGGCGAACCGAATTTAGATTATGCCCCCATCAGCTTGCGGCGGAACATTCCGGCCATTCCCACAAGCCCTGTTCCCAAGAGGCCCAAGGTTCCGGGCTCTGGGACGGTCAGGTTGGTGGTGCCGATGCGGATGTGACCGATGCCCTGCTGCAGCTGCTGATTGACGGTGTAGATGTTCTGGGTCGTTGTGCCACTCACGATACGACCGGTGTAGAGCATGCCCTGAATAGAGCCGCTCAGAGTGTAGGTCAGGTTATTGGATCCCGGAGGGCTGGTGAGGGTCCAGTTGATCGGGCCGACGAAGCTGCCGTTAAAGATCGTTCCCTTCGGCTCTCCGTACTTGCCAACGCCCTTCACGACAAAGGAAGAGCCGGCATCGGAAAACGTGCCGCCGTAGCGGATGGTGCCCGTCGCCAGCGCACCGGTCGCAAAGCTGACCGAACCAAGAGATTTTCCCGGAGGAGCCACGATGCTGTTGAATTGCTTCAATTCGGACTGGTGCGAGACGATTCCCGCAGCCGAAATGTTAATGCCGCCGTACTCGTTAACCAGAACAATACCATCGGCCCAAGCGGCCAAGGGCAGCGCCATTGCCAGCAATGCCAAAACTAACACTCGCCTCATTTTTCATTTCCTCCCAAAATTTTGTTTCTTTTTCCCAGATTTTCGCCCTGAACTTTATGTTCAAGGTATAGGTCGCCTGTTGTGTATAGTGCACTTGCCATTCCAAAACCACGAAACTGTGGTTGTTGTTTTGTATCAATAACTTACGACCACTTGCCATGCATCCCTCGGAATCCGGGAATGCAATCTGCTGCACACTAGCATCAGTTCGCTTTCCCCTGGACCCTCCCAGACGCTAGATTCCGACCGCCGGTGTGACCGGCTATGGGAACGTAGCAACTGTGGGCTCGGCACCGGCAGGGAGAATCTCGCCAGGAAAAACGAGACCTTAACCTAGGGGGACCCGCTTCCAGAACCCTGGTGCGACCGATAGTAACGTAACCAATCGCAAGGTGACCTCATGCTAGCACAGGACCGGTTCTTGGCAAGTGGCTCGATGGTGCTATCGAGTCCCTCAAAGGTGGAATTCCGCTTCCGGGCCGGTTGCCCTATCTTTGGGACGAGCAGTTCTGGGGGAGGGCTGTTCGGGCGTCCTGTGATCCTTTGGATCCAGGGCGCTTCTTATTTGTGGTGTCAACTTCCAGGCAACTCCTCAGCTCCCACACAGGGTGCCGTTGCCCACCGGAATCCCTCTGCCGCGGTGGTCTGATTTGACTCCCAACATGCCAGGTTCATCGGCCCCGCTGCTCGACCTTACGTGTAGGGATAAAAGAAGAAAAACAGCAGCGACAAAAGCGTCAACGCCCACAGCGCGGGGCGCACCTCCCGCAAGCGCCCCGAAATCAGCTTGCAAAATGGATACAAGACAAAGCCCGCAGTCATGCCGATTCCCACGTTGTAAGTGAAGGCCATGAGCACGATGACGCCGAAGGCTGGAACCAGTTCGGTGAGGTCGTCAAAGGGAATACGAGTGATCGGGGTGAGCATCAGTAGCCCCACGAAGATGAGCGCCGGCCCGTAGGCCTGGGGTGGGATGGCGGAGATAAATGGCGCAAAGAACAGAGTCCCGGCAAAACACAGAGCCGTGACCACCGCCGTCAGACCGGTGCGCCCGCCCGCCTCGACTCCGGTCGCGGACTCGATGTAAGCGCCCGAGGTCGTGGTTCCGATCACGGCGGCGAAAGTCGTAGCCAGCGCGTCAGCCATCATGGGGCGCTCGATCTGCGGCAGGTTGCCGTCCTGGTCGAGGAAGCCGGCGCGCGCCGACACTCCGATCAGCGTGCCCATCGTGTCCACAAAGGCCATAACAAAAATCGTGAGGACAACCGGGAAAAATCCCCAGGTGAACAGGCTGTGCAGATCCAGTTGGAAAAAGACGGGCTGCAAGCTCGGTGGACGGCTGACCCAAGCTGTCGGGGCAGGGGCAACCCGTGTGACAAAACTGAGGAGCGCCGTGACGAGAACGCCGCTCAGAATCGCGCCCGGGAAACGACGGATCGTAAGCACCGTAATCAGCAGGAATCCGAAGATAGAAAGCAGCACGGAAAGGGAAGTCAGATGGCCGGGCCGAACCGGCGCTCCCGGAGATCCCATGGTCACGATGCCCGTTTGATTTAGTCCGATGAAGGTGAGGAACAATCCGATGCCGACGGCGTAGCTGTAACGCAGGGTCGTGGGAATGGCGTCGACCATCCACTGGCGGAGACGGAAAAGCGTCATCAGAATAAAGAGGACTCCAGCCAGAAACACGGCGCCCAGAGCGCTCTGCCAGGAATAGCCAAGCACGCGAACCACAGTGAACGCGACGAAAGCATTCTCGCCCATGTAAGGGGCGATGGCAAAAGGGCGGTTGGCATAAAAGCCCATCACGAGCGTTCCGAAAATGGCGGTGAGAATGGTGGCCGTCAGCGACGCCCCGGCTGGCATGCCGGCGATGGAAAGGATGGCGGGATTGACGGCCACGATGTAGGCCATCGTGAAAAACGTGGTCAGTCCGGCGACGGCTTCGCGGCGGACGGTTGTCTGATGGTGAGAGAGTCCGAAGAATTGATCGAGCCAGCGATTCAAGCGATCCTCATGGTGGAAAATCAGGATTGTACATTTAGCGCGTTCGCAGGACGAAACGAGCCGGTGTCCCTTGTGTTCCTCTGTGGCCCCTGCGGTTGCTGTTTGTTCACAGCATCAAGAGCGTAACCAAGGAAGACTCAGAGTGCGGAAGAAGGCGCGTGCGCCGGTGAGCAATCAAAGAGCACGCAACTCGGCAAGCAGTTTGGGATCGATGTTGCCTCCGCTGATCACGGCGACATTGATCGCCGTTTTCGGCAGTTCGTCGGTGTGAAAAAGGAATGCGGCGGTAGCCACGGCCCCACTCGGCTCGGCCACGGTTTTAGGGTTCGCGCTGAGCGCGCGCGTGGCCTCGCGAATCTCGTTCTCCGTCACGCTGACGATGTCGTCCACATAGGCGCGGATGTGTTCGAAATTGATCGCGCCGATACTCTGGGTGCGAAGCCCGTCGGCCATAGTCTGCGAGACTTGCTCCGCGGGGAAGGAGACGATGCGACCGGCGCGTAGGCTGGCTTGGGCATCGGCGGCGAGCTCGGGTTCGACGCCGATTACCTTCACCTGGGGATTCCTGAGAGGGTCGCTGAGTTTGATGGCGGCCGCGACGCCGCTGATCAATCCGCCGCCGCCAACGGGGACGAGCACGGTTTCAACGATCGGGAGATCTTCAAGAATTTCAAGCCCCACCGTTCCCTGGCCGGCGACGATCTTTTCGTCGTTGTAGGGAGGCACGATCGCGTAGCCATGCTCGGCCGCCAGTTGTTCCGCGCGCAGGCGGCGCTCTTCGCTGCCTGGACCGACGGTGACGATCTCCGCGCCCAGCGCGGCGGTAGCCTCGAGCTTTTTCGTCGGAGCATTACCGGGCATGACGATGACGGCCTTCACGCCCAGCGCCCGCGCCGCGTACGCCACGCCTTGCGCGTGATTGCCGCTAGAATAAGAAATAACGCCGCGGCGGCGTTCTTCGTCGCTGAGCGACGCGACCTTGTTATAGGCGCCGCGCAGTTTGAAGGCGCCGATGGGCTGCTGGTTTTCCAGCTTGAGAAAGAGCTTGCGTGGATCTGAGGGGGCCGTCCATTCAAACAGAGGAGTGTGGACGGCGATGCCGTGAAGCAGAGCGCGAGCTTGGTGAATGTCGTGAAGGGTGACCATTAGGGACTGGACTTCAATGAATTACATACAATCTTCAACCTCACGGTGCTATAGTAATACCGAGTAACACCTTGGAGCACCCGCCAATGCCACCGTCCTCTACAACCAGCCTAAAGATCGATCTTAAGACAAAAGAGCGCCTCCAGCGACTCGCCGCCGCCCGCCGTCGGTCGCCGCACTGGGTGATGCGCGAAGCGATCGAGCAATATGTGGAACGCGAAGAGAAGCGCGAGCAATTCCGGCAGGACGCGCTGGCCGCTTGGACCCATTACCAGACCACCGGCCTGCACGCGACCGCCGAGGAAGCCGATGCCTGGCTGGCCAAGCTCGAAGCGGGCAAGGACGCCGCTCCTCCTAAATGCCACGACTGAGGTGGTCGCAAGCGGCGCTGCTGGATGTGGCCCGTCTCCATGCGTTTCTCGCTCCCAAGAGCCGAGAGGCAGCCGAGCGCGCGGTCAAGGCGATCCGGCAGGGCGTAAAAGCGCTCACCAAGCATCCGGAGATAGGCCGTCCCGTCGAGGAGTTGCCCCCGGAGTTCCGCGAGTGGGTGATTGACTTCGGACACGGCGCTTATGTTGCGCTGTATCACTACGACGGGATAGAGATCGTGATACTGGCGGTGCGGCATGGGCGGGAGGCGGGGGCTGAGTGGAATCGTCACAGTGAATAACGGAGAGGACATTGCGCTGATTTTACGGATGAAATTCTCGAAAATATTCCTGGATAGTTAAGCGAAGCTTGTGCACCTCCCCTTCGATCTCAACGATCCCACACCCGCGTTTGTTTAGTTCAGTAATCACTCTGTTGTGGATCACGGATACCATGCCGTCTAGGTTCTCGTCATACTTCCCCTTCGCGAGTTGGTTGCAGTATTTGGTCAGTTCATTGATGTGTACCTCAAAGATGGCATCGGCTCGGGTGCCCAGAAGATCTACGGCCTTATCCCTGATTACTTCTGGGATAAACGGATCCGACTTGATTCGTTGCACCAGACGGGAAAGTCGCTCGTAGTCCTGGTTGGTGGGTATTCCAGTTTCGAACTTCCCCTCCCGTAATATGTCCGCTTTCGAAATGAGGAATTCTTTATTGATCTTCCGTACTGCGGCATCGACCAGTGAATGCTTTGACCAGTGCTTCGGGGAGTCAAAGTCGTATTCTTCGAGCAGGGTTTCCGACAATTTGTCCAGTCGCTCGATCACTTTCTTGTGGTACTCAGTGTTGACATTGCTGAGGAGGCCTTTTTTTGCGCGAAGAAACGTGAGCACTGTTACGACTGCAAGAGTGATATAGAACGCGGTCTGCGCGATCTTTTGAACCTCGTCAAGCGAGATCTGCATTCTTACCTCCTTCGAGTCAGCGCCGGTGGCCCGGCTTCGTTCTTAGGTAGGGTACTCCGACGGACTCGCGCTCGGGAAATCCCGGTCGATGACGCGGAACTTTAGATCTCCAGTATCACCGGCATAATCAGCGGCCGCCGTTGCGTTTGGCGGGAGATGTAGCGCTTCAGGTCGGTGCGGATTTTCTCTTTGATCACGCCATAGTCGGCTTTCTCTTCGGCGCTGGAGGCATCGAGGGTTTCCATCACAATCTCGCGGGCGCGCTCGATCACGCCGTTTTCGCCGGGGGCGAAGCCGCGGGTCACAATCTCGGGAGCGGTTTCGACGCGTCCGCTGAGCTTGTTGATGGCGATAATGGGCATCACGAAGCCGTCTTCGCTGAGGTGGCGGCGGTCTTTGATTACTAGGTCTTCCACTACATCGGTGCGCGAGCCGGAGTCGATGCAGACGCGGCCTACGTTGACGCGTCCGGCTTTACGGGCTCCGAGTTGGTCGATTTCCAGGACGTCTCCACTTTCAACCAGCATCACGCTGCCGACCGCCCCAGTCATGGATGCGGCCAGATCGGCATGTAATTTGAGCTGTCGAAACTCGCCATGGATGGGAACGAAATACTTCGGCCGCACCAGATTAATGATGAGCTTCAATTCCTCCTGGCTGGCGTGGCCGCTGACGTGGATCGGCGGGTAAGAACCGTCGTCGTAGATGACAAACGCTTCGCGGCGGAAGAGGTGGTCCACCATGCGGTAGATTGCTTTTTCGTTGCCGGGGATGATGCGCGACGACAGCACGACGGTATCGCCTTTTTCGATTTTGGCGTGCTTGTGGTTATCGACTGCCGCCCGTGACAGCGCCGACATCGGTTCGCCCTGCGTGCCGCTGATGAGGACGCACACTTTCTCCGGCGGGAAGTTTTTCATTTCGCCGGGATGGATCAGCATGCCCTCGGGGATCTGGATATAACCCAGATCTTCTGCGATCTCGGAGGAGTTATTCATGGAGCGGCCGATGAAGCAAATTTTGCGGCCGTGGTCTCGCGCCATGTCAACCGTCAGCTTGATGCGGTGAATAGAGGATGAGAAGCAGGAGATGAACAAACGCCGCTTGGTGCGGACAAAGACCTCGTCGAACTTGCGGCGGACGGCGCGCTCACTCGGCGTGTACCCTTTGCGCTCGACGTTGGTCGAGTCCTGCAGCAGCAACAGCACTCCTTCTTTGCCGTACTCGGCGAAACCATGCAGGTCGAAAAGACGGTTGTCGGTCGGCGTGGGATCGACTTTGAAGTCGCCGGTGTGCAGCACGACGCCGAGCGGTGTGTGGATGGCGAGCGCAACACAATCGACCAGGCTGTGCGTTACCTGCAGCGGATGAATCGTGAAAGGCCCAACCTTGAAGCGCTCTCCGGGCCTGATTTCGCGCAAGTCGGAGTCGTCGAGGAGTTGGTGTTCGTCGAGCTTGTCTTCGACGTAGGCGAGCGTGAACTCGGTGCCCCAGACGGGAACGTTCAGTTCGCTGAGAATCCAGGGCAGGGCGCCGATGTGGTCTTCGTGGCCGTGGGTAAGCACGATGCCGCGTACATGCTTGCGATTTTCGAGCAGATAGGAAATGTCGGGAACAACGATATCGACGCCCAGCAACTCGGCTTCGGGGAACATCAGGCCGGCGTCAACGACGATGATGTCGTCGCCATAGCGGATGGCCATGCAGTTCATACCGAACTCGCCCATCCCGCCCAGTGGAACTATATGCAGTTTTCCCGTTGCCATCAGTAGAGTCGATGCTAGCACAGGGGAGCGTTGTTCAAGCCAGAGCTGGGCCAATCGCGCGGCAAAATGCGTCAACCACAAAGGACACAAAGGGACACGAAGCTAAAAAGCCTCCCAGGCTTCCTTCGTGGTCCTTTGTGGCCTTCGTGGTTAAAGAACTCGGCTGCTAGACTTATGATTAGCGATGCCCGGTGAGAAACAATCATGGATGCGCCGTCGCGTCGAAGGCGCGATTCGCGGAGGCCTGACCCGCGCCTACGAAACGATCAAGGTGGATCCCGGACGCTTCCTGATGCAACTGCGCGTAGCGCACGGCTTACCGCTGGCAACGTTTCGTGGCGTGTACACGCTGCCCGTGGAGCGCCTCGACGATGTGGCGGAGTCGGTAATTCGCGGCGCCATGAAGCTGGCAGCGGCAGAGGGCGCCGGGTTTGGTCTGGGCGGAATCCTCACCATCGTGCCCGACCTGGGCATTCTTTCGGCCATCACTATGCGCACCATCCAGAAACTCAGCTTGATTTATGGCTTCGAATTGAACACCGACGACGAAATTGCCGAGCTTTGGATTGCAGCGGCCAGCGCCGCCGGGGTCGATATCGGGCGTGAGTTACTGGAAAAGGAAGTGGTCAACAAGTTTGTGCCGCGCGTGATCCAGCGGATTGCGGTCAAAGCCGGCGCTGAAGTGGCAGAGAAGTGGGCAGGACGCCTCATCCCGATCGCCAGCTCAGCCATCGGATGCGCGCTGAATTATTATTTCGTGCGGGCATGGGGCGCGCGAGCACAGGCGCATTTCCGTGCCAAGCATCTGGAAGAGCGAGGCAAGTTTGCGGCCGAACAGGCGCAGCTTCCGGTCGCGCCTACGGCGACGTTGCCATCGCGATAATTCATGCGGTGGAGCGGCGGGTGTCCCGCCCGGACCTCCACGGGCTAGACCACACAAACTCACTTCGGCGTCAATAGATACGCGTGCTCCTGGCCGTTGTGCATACCGGTGCCGGCGATCTGTCCGGCATTATTAATCCCGTTGGCCTCAAGCAGCACCCATCCTGAACCCCTCGGAATCAGGGTATTGAGATCCTTGATCTTGAGGCCGTTGTAGACGAAGGCGTGATACGTCCCCTGATACGTAGACTGGCCCACCACATATCCAGAGTCGTTGATGCCGAGGCCCCATAGCGTGCTGTACTGGCCTGCGAAAGCGCCCAAGTCCTTAAGCTGGCCGTTTGAGGTCGTAATAAACGCGTGGGCGCCGCCATTGGCGGTATAGGCGAGTCCGGTGACCTGACCCTTGTTGTTGATGGCATAGCCCTGGCTCCACGAGCCTCCAAGCGTGCCCAGCTTGGTCATGATGCCGTTGCTCCAGATGAAGGCAAAGAAGTTGCCCTGGGAATCGTAGGATGTGCCGGTTACCTGGCTTGAGTTGTTCACGCCGGTGGCGCTGTTCCACCAGTCGTTGCCGCTGGGCGATCCCAGAGTCCCCAGGTCGGTCATCGTGCCGTTGCTGTACAGAAACGGGTGGTTGCTGTGGTCGGCTGTGACCGCGGAACCGACAACCTGCCCGAGATCGTTGATGGCATACGCGACGGCGGAACCGCCGCCAAGGTCGCCGATGTCGGTGAGGGCGTTGCCGTTCGAGATAAACGCGCGATAGGTGCTGGAAGCATTCTGCGAATATCCCGCGGTCTGGCCGGAGGCATTGATGCCATTGCCGATGCCCGAATTCCCTCCCAGCGTGCCGAGATTAGTGAGCTTGCCATTGCTGTAGACGATCACGCTGCTGTTAGGGCTGTTGTTGGGGCCGGCAGCGCCGGTAATCTGGCCGGTGGCATTGATGCCCCGCGCCACGCTATAGGCATCGCCGGAAAGCGTGCCCAGGTCGGTCACGGTGTAGGTTTGCGCGGCACAGGGGCCTGAAGTTGCCAGAAGCAGGAAGAGGATTCGTAGCAGGCCGGAACGATTCATGCTGAGCCCTTTCTTCGCAGAGATTGGTTACCGGGAACCGGACCTGCACATTCTGGCGGAAGTCGGTGGATTAATTGTCAGGAAAATGTAAAATTTCGGGTCTGCGCGAGGTCTTAGATTAGTTGGTCGAGAACGAGGGTTTCGAAGCCGTCTACCCGCGCAAAGACTGGATCGTTGGTTATGAAACCGGTGGCCAGCGAATGCACAGCAGTAGCGGCCTGTAGCGCGTCGGGAGTTTCCAGGCGATGCGCGGCGCGAATCCGGGCAGCGAGCTCCGCGATCTCAAGAACCGGTGCAACCCAATCCAAGTTGGGGTAGGTGGAAAGCAAGCCGTAGAAATCATCTGCCCGTTGTTCGTCGCTTTTGCGATATGGCAGGACCAGCAATTCTGTCATCGTTAGTGTGGATGTGATCGCCCTAGAACCCGGCCGTTCCAGCCACGAAAAAATAGGCTCGGTAAACGGCAGATACTTTGGGTTGGGTTCTAATTGATAAACGAAGATACTCGTATCCAGAGCGATTCGGCGGTGACGCCGCAGAAAGACGCGTAGCCGCTCTACCTCCAACTCTGGCGTTCCTTTTGCAGATAATCTTTTGGATATTTACCGCCAGCTAAGCCGCGGATCGCAGCATGATAAGACTTCGGTTTTTGGAGGACGAGCACTTTCCCACCCCGGACAACCACAAGAATCTTATCGCCAGGTTTTAGTCCCAGGGCTTCGCGAGCCTCCCGCGGGATCACGATCTGGTTCTTGGCCGAAAG
>Ga0075030_100001599_pt1 | contig 20360 bp, 18 predicted proteins | sample LitLauG_LLR_2012_FD_71393 | JGI IMG/M metagenome (GOLD analysis project Ga0075030, IMG submission 71393) | Freshwater sediment microbial communities from Pennsylvania, USA - Little Laurel Run_MetaG_LLR_2012 | ecosystem: Environmental > Aquatic > Freshwater > Creek > Sediment | place: USA...
CGCTCCAGGTGCTTGTGCATGTTTTCTATCATCACGACGGCCGCATCGACCATCGCGCCAATTGCGATGGCGATGCCGCCGAGCGACATGAGGTTGGCGCTTACGCCCTGGCGCTGCATCACGATGAAGGCCGCCATGATTCCCAGCGGCAGCGTCACGACGATGACTGCAGACGAACGCAGGTGAAACAGGAAAGCAAGACAGACGACGGCGACGATCAGCGATTCTTCGAGCAGTTCCTCCGTCAGGGTGGCGATCGCACGTTGGATCAGACCCGATCGATCGTAGGTCACGATCAGTTCGACCCCGGGAGGCAGCCCGCTCTGCACCTGCTTGAGCCGGGCTTTGACGCCGCGGATCGTGCGCAATGCGTTTTCACCATACCGCATGACGACGATGCCGCCCGTCACCTCGCCTTCCCCGTCAAGCTCTGCTACCCCCCGGCGCAGTTCGTGGCCGATTTGAATTTGCGCCACGTCTTCCAGGCGGATCGGCACGCCCTGCGCCGTCGACCCGAGCGGAATGCTCTTGAAGTCCTCCAACGTGCGCAGATAGTTCGGCGCGCTCACGAAATGCTCGGCGCGGCCCATTTGCATCACCGAACCGCCACCGGCGACATTGCTGTCGCGGATGGCCTGTCCGATCCTGTCGAGGCTCAACTTGTAGGCGGCTAGGCGATTGGGATTGACCTCGATCTGGAACTGACGCACCATTCCCCCGACCGAGGCGACCTCCGATACGCCGGGCAGGCTTTCCAGCTCGTACTTCAGAAAGGTGTCCTGCACCGCCCGCAGCTGGTCAGGATCGTATCGATGATGACGATCCACCAGAGCGTATTCGAAAACCCAGCCCAGCCCGGAGGCGTCCGGCCCGAGCGCCGGGGATACTCCAGGCGGCAGGCGCTCGCCGATCTGGTTCAATCGTTCCAGCACCCGGGTGCGCGCCCAATACGGGTCCGTGCCGTCCCGGAAGATCACGTACACGTACGATTCGCCGAACATCGAGAAGCCGCGCACCGCCGTCGAACCCGGCAGCGCAAGCAAGGCCGAGGTCAAGGGAAAGGTGACTTGATCTTCCACGATCCGCGGCGACTGCCGTGAATATGGCGTCTTGACGATCACCTGCACGTCGGACAGATCGGGAATCGCGTCCAGCGCCATGAGCCCGATCGACAAGATGCTCCAAACCGCGATCAGCAGGGCTCCGAGGAGGACCAGCGAGCGGTTCCTTAGCGACCACAGCATGACGCGCTTGATCATGTTCAGTCGGCAACCATACAGTCGATCGTCGAACGGGCGGCCGAGTCGCGACCGGCACGGACGCGACGCACGGGGCTATCCAGGTGACGGCGGCGATCAGGAGCCGGCGAGCGGCGCGATCCGCGCATGGCCCCGGGTCCGTGCCCGGCCTGCGAGAACGCGGGCACATTGGACACCTAGGGTTCGGCGGCGTCCCCCAGCGAGGCTGCGGAGTCCAGCAGGAACTGTCCGTTCACGGCGATTCGATCGCCCGCCTCCAGACCAGCGACAATTTCGGTCAGGTCCTCGGCCTCGATACCGATTTCAACCTTGACCGGCACGAAGTACCCGTCGTCCTGTGACAGCATCACCCAGTCGCCTTTGCCGGTGCGCATGACCGAGGAGCGTGGCACGACCAGTGCCTGGTGCGGCTCGGCATGCAGCGTCACGTCGACGTAGCTTCCGACGCGGATCTGATTTCGCGGATTGTCGATCGCGATTCTCGCGCGAACGGTGCGCGTGGAGTCGTCCACGACGGGACTCGTGATCACCAGGCGACCCTTCAATTCGACGTGATCGGGCGGGGAGAGTCTGACGCTCGCCAGGTCGCCACTCTTGACCCAGGGCAGCTGATCGGGATACAAGGCAACGTCGATCCACAATTTCGACAGGTTCGCGATCGATAAAACACTGTCCATCGGCTTGACGACATTACCCTCACGGACATTGACCTCGGTCACGAAACCGGATCTTGCCGCACGCACCGGGACCACTTCAATCGGCCTGTAGGTGCGATCGATGTCCGCCAGCAGCGCCTCGCTCACGTCGGAATACAGCAGTCTCTCACGGGCGCGCATGCGCTCGCGCGTGGACTTGGCAAGGTTCTCGGTGTCCCAGACCGACATCCCCTTGCTTCGGCCATGGCCTTCGCCAGAGGTCATGGCCGCGACCATCGCATCCTTCTCGCGCAGGAGCGCGATGTATTCGCGCTGGGTTTGCAGCAGGTCGAGCGAATCGATTTCGTACAGGATCTGTCCGGCCTTCACAGGCTGTCCGACCGAAGAAAAGTTCAGCTTCCGGATGATGCCTTCGACTTTGCTGGTGACAATGAACTGCTGGCTCGCATCGATGGCGACAGTTCCGTAGGTGGCAATGTCCCGGGTCAGCGACTGCGATTTAACCGGTGCGACTCTGACGCCGAGCTTTTGCAGGGAGGCGGTGTCCACACGAACGCCGTGACGATGATCCTCGTGGGACGAATCCATCTGCACGAGGTCCATGCCGCAAATGGGACATGTCCCCGGATGATCCTGGACGACGCGAGGATGCATCGGACACACCCAATGCTTGCCCGCGGGCGTGACTGACGCGGCCCCAGCTGCGGAATTGCGATTGGCGTCTGATCGAGGCGCAGATGCGGCATCGCCATCTGCCGGGCGACTGGCACCGCAAAAGGCGAGCAGGATGACGATCGCTGCGGCGCGGATGGATCGTTTCGTCAATTTAGGTGCAGACCGGCCTGCTGCGAACCCCGCCGAGCTTGCGGCGATCTCACTGCCGGAGCGTCCTACTTCAGTTTGCCCGGCCGGAACACCTCTGGGTCGGCATCTCCTTCCGCCTTGAGAATCGCCACATTTCCCTTCATCAAGCGCCCAAGTGCATGGTCGACCAGTATGTAATTTGCCGGGACGCGCAGCTTCATTTCCACGATGGTGGCCCCGCCCGGGGGGACCAGGGTGGTCTGAACGTCGGTCAGTGGCGGCGAAGTCAATGAGGCCTGGTTGTACACCCTGTCAAAGATCGTGCCGATCGCATGGAACGCCGAAGTCAGATTGGGTCCGCCGACGCCGAAGAAGATGCGAACCGTCTCTCCTACCTTGGCCTTCATGGGAGCAGCCGCCAACGCACCCGCCGACCCGTTCATGACGACATACGAGGGTTGCTCTGCGAGCAACTTGTCCAGATTGAAGACCTCGTTGGCACCGCCAGGCTGACCCACGTCAAGCGATGCCCTGACGTCGTCGGCATACATGTCGCCCTGCATGATGTAGAACTCGCGATCGACCTTGGGTAATCCGCCTTCAGGTTCGATCAGGATCATTCCGTACATGCCGCTCGAGATATGTTGCGGGATGATCGGGGTTGCGCAGTGGTACACAAACAAGCCCGGATGCAGCGCCTTGAAGACGAAGGACTTTTCTTCGCCTGGCGCCACGTTGGTCAATCCCGCGCCTCCGCCCTGGCCCCACACGGCGTGAAGATCGATGTTGTGAATCATTGCGCTGTCGGACTTGTTCTTCAGCGTGATTTCGATGGTGTCGCCTACGCGGGCACGCAGCATTGGCCCAGGAACCTTCCCGTTGAAGGTCCAGTACATGTAGGTACGCGACTGCTCCTTGTCCAGAATGCCCAGAACCTCCTGGGCCTCCAGGCTGAACTTAAGCGACTTTGCCTCTCGCTTGCCGACCGGCACGCCCACGGCCGTGGGATCCTGCACGATGCTGACGGCCTCCTGCTCGGCGCCGACCGAGGAGACGAGAACAGTCGCGGCGAGGATTCCGAGCGCCAAAGATCGGACAACGTTCTGCCTGGTTGCATTCAAATCCATGATCGTTCTCCCCCGTGACCGTTCTGACCTCGCGCACCGCGCCGGGCCGCATCGACCAGGCGCGGCTCGCGCGGGGAACACGGCGTGCAATGGAACTAGGACAGGACCTTGAAAAGCCCCCACAGAACATAGAACACCGCGAGGCCGGCCCCGGCAAGAACGAGGACGCGTGCTCTGGAAGTGGTCCTAACGCTGGTTTCGGACGTCATCTGTTTCATGCCTTCTTTCGCAGCTCCAGTTGTACGACCCAGGCTTTGATCGAGCGGCCGCCGCCGTCAAAATCAAACTTCGATCAAGCGTGATTGGCTTGCATCAATCTGTCCTTGACGTACATCAAATTGAAAAAATTTCGAGTGAAACGCCGTGGCGCGGCCCCTCGGCACGCCGAGGCGACCTGGCTCAACGCAACGCCGACCTTGATCGACTATCATCAGTTCGCTGCATACTGTCCAGACCCGACGTGGAAGCGAACGATTGCGTGGGAGATCCGGCATGGCAAGGGGCGCACGCGTGTTCTGTGTACTCATACCTGCGCTGGCGGCTTTATCCGGCTGCGATCGGGTACTTCCGAAGTATGTGTTCGACCTGACGCGCCTGGCGGCCGATGGCCAGGCCTACAAGGGAAGTGGCCGCTACGGCGACGAGCCCTGGGCTTGCGTGCGCGACAACAAATCCGGGCTCACCTGGGAGGTCAAGACGGCCGGGCCGGGCCTGCATTCCGGCGCCAACACCTATACCTGGTTTGCCCGCGACGAGTCTGCCAAAGTGGGGACGGAGGGCAAGCAGGACGGCGGAGCGTGTACGGGCAGCCGATGCGACACCGAGGCGTTCATTGCTGCCGTAAACGCCGAGCGCCTGTGCGGCTACTCCGATTGGCGCTTGCCGAGCACGGACGAGGCGGGCACGCTGATCGATGCGACCGTTCGATTTCCCGGGCCGACCTTGCCGGCGGCGGATTTTCCGAATACGCAGAGCGACAAAGCGGGGTACTGGACCGGCACCGCATTCGATCGACATAAAAGCGGGGCCTGGGTCTGGCGCTTCGATCACGGTGTCGATTTCGTCGCCGAAAAGGATCAGCCCCGTTACGTCAGGGCCGTGCGTGGCGCCTCGGACACCAGGAAGACCTCAAGCGGCGCATAAGCCTGGCTTCAATTTGGTCGGCCGCGAAGCTTGTCCTGGGTCAAGGCAATAGGCAGCGCGCGCGTGAAGAATCAAGGGCTCCTGCAGCACACGGAGCCGTGGATGAACACAATTGCATCGACCATGGCTGAACACCACGTTCGCTGCGATGCGCTGTTCGCAGGCGCGGAGGCCGACGCGGAGCAATCGCGGTGGGAGCAGGCCGTGCTCCAGTTCACCCGCTTTCGCGAAGAGCTGGAACGCCACTTTCAAGCGGAGGAGACGGTGCTGTTCCCGGCGTTTGAATTGGCCACCGGAATCCTGACGGGGCCCACGACGGTGATGCGGCAGGAACACGAACGGATGCGGGCGCTGCTCGATCAGGTCGACCTCTCGCTGTCGGCACACGACGCGGATCGCCTCGATGGTTACAGCTCAACCCTCCTGATTCTGATGCGGCAGCACAATGTGAAGGAAGAAACGGTACTGTATCCAATGTGCGATAGGGCGCTTGGCGATCGAGCCTTGGAAGTGATTCATCGGCTCAATCTTGAAAGCGATTGACGTGCCTGTAGTCATCGATGGACGTGAACTGGAACCTCCTGAGCCCTTGCATCGGACCTTGGCCGCGCTCGACGACCTGCCGGACGGTGATGAGTTGATCCTGCTGCTGTACTGTCACCCGGCGCCGCTGATCTCGGTTCTGCGGCGCAACGGGTACGAATGGCGGGAGGCCGTCCTCGGGGACGGCACCCACGAGATTCGGATCAGGCGGGTGGCGGCTTAGCTCTGCAGGACAGGCATGCTGTCCTTCGAGCAAGCGCCCCCCATCTCGGTCACTTTTCGTTTTTTTCTGACTGCGCCCTGCTTCGGCGTGGCAGCCGGCCTGTTGTTCGCGGAAAGCGGCCCGGCGGCGCTTGCTTCGCGATGGACACCCTCCGCACTCGCGCTGACGCACTTGTTGACCGTCGGCTTCATGCTGCATGCAATGTGCGGCGCACTGCTGCAATTCGTTCCTGTGGCTACCGGTGCCAATGTCTGGCGACCCTTGTGGCTGGCCAATCTTGTGCACCCGGCCTTGCTGGCGGGCGCCTCTATCCTGGTCTATGCAATGGCGAATTCACGCCCTGAGCTACTAGCGGCCGCGGAGCTTTTACTCGGAGTCGGCCTGGTTGCCTTCTGCGCGATTTGCGGCGTCGCTTTGTTCTTGACCCCCGCGAGAGGCATTTCCCTGGCGGCGTTACGCGCCGCGCTCGTGGGACTTGCGGTCACGAGCGTGCTCGGGCTGCTGCTCGCACAGGCGCTTTCAAGCCGCCGGGCGATGGCATTGCCGGCGCTTGCCGATCTGCACGCCGCGTGGGGACTTGGCGGCTGGGCGCTGACGCTTCTGGCAGGGGTCTCGTTCACCGTCGTCCCGATGTTTCAGATGACGCCGCCTTACCCGCGCTGGATGCCCCGTTGGCTGCCGACCACGATCGGAGTCGCCCTGGTCGGTGCGGCCGTGGCGGCGCTCGCAGTGCATGGAGCATGGTCGTGGAACCTGGCCATCGCAATGGCTGTGCTGATGAGCACCGCCTTCGCTGGGGTGACGCTGCTGCTGCAGCGCCGCCGCCGTCGGGCGCGAACCGACGCGTCCTTCGCACTTTCCCGCGGCGCCATGATCTCGCTGCTGGCAGCGGGAGCCGGCTGGCTCGCCTCGATTGGCTATCCGGGCCTGTCGGACTCCCCATGGCTGCCGGTGGGCATCGGGATTGTCTGTCTGGTGGGTGTCTTCGTCTCGGCCATCAACGGGATGCTGTACAAGATCGTGCCCTTCGTCATCTGCCTCAAACTGCCCGCTGGAGTCGGATCATTGCATGCGCCACCCAACATCAGGATGTTCATCTCGGAGCGCGCCATGGACGGGCAGATGCGCCTGCATTTCGCGGCGCTGGCGATGCTGCTTGCAAGCCTTGCGATGCCGCAGCTTGCGCGCCTGGCCGGCCTGACCTTCGCGGCCTCTTGCGGCTGGCTCGGTTTAAACCTGCTCGGCGCGCTTCGCGTCTATCGGAGTTTCAAAGATCGTAGTCCCGCAGTCGCTGCAGCCCGTGGATCGTGATCTGCCGGCCTTGCACGGTGATCAGGTTCACCAGGGTCAGATCGTGCAACACCCGCGAAAGCGTTTCGGGGGTCAGGTTCAGACGCGAAGCCAGTACGTGCTTCGATATCGGCAGGGTCACGCTGGGCTCATCCTCGCGCCTTTCCTGGTCGGCGCATTGCTGCAGAAGATATCCGATGACCCGCTGCAGGCCCGACCGCAATGAGTAGGACTCGACGTCCTCGATCAGCGAATGAAGTCGTCTCGACAGGCCAGCCAGCATCGCCCGCGCAAGGGTCGTGTCGGTAGCGAGCAGCTCAAACACGGTCTGCTGGGCGATGTGCAGCACCAGGGTATCGGTCAGCGCTTGCGCGAAGACCGGGTATGGGCGTCCCATGAACATGACCGCTTCACCGAAGCTCTGGCGAGGTCCGACGATCTCGACGACCTTTTCGTTGCCCCGAGTCGAGGCGAACGCCAGCTTGATCTGACCGCGAACAACCACGAAGAAGCCGTGCGATTCGTCGCCTTGGCGAAACAGGATTTCACCTTTGGGGAGCTGGCAAATCCGCGCGCCGGACGAGATGGAATCGATCTGGGCCGCATTGAGGTCCTGGAAAAGGGGCAACCGAGACAGAAGTTCGCGAATGTCCGGTCGATCGGCCCGCGGAATGCTGGATTCAGTCATCGAAACTGAAGGATCAAACGCGACCGCGAATGAATGTTGCTCGAATGGTACCCATCAATCATAAACCGGATCAAAAGCGACAATGAAAATCAGCAAGATTGCCCTGACTTCCCTGCTGTTCTGGGTCGTCACCATCGCCGTGTTTGCCTGGTTCTTCATTCACGGAAGAACTACTGTGGGGACGGATGGTCGAACCGCCGTACTGCTGCAAGCCGGTGAGCGCGAGCTTGTCCTGTCCGAAATGCGCGGAATGTTAGCGGCAACCCAGGGCGTTCTAGAGGGAGCGAATCGAGGCAATATGCAGGAGATCACCCAGGCTGCGAGTGCTGCCGGCATGAGAGCAGCGGCTGATGCAAACCCGGCCTTGATGGCAAAACTGCCAATTGAACTCAAGACCCTCGGTATGAGCGTTCACCGGGACATGGACGAAATGGCTGATGCCGCTGCAAGCGGAACACCGGCGCCGGAAATCCTGAAGATGCTATCCAATACCCTGACGAAATGCGTTGCCTGCCATTCCACGTGGCAACTTAGAGCTGAGCACTAGATCGCGAAGAAGATGCACGCAGGCGCAGGTGGTTTCAGGCCGCCTTTGCCGCAGCCTCGCTGAGCGCACGGCGCAGTATCTTGCCGATCGGTGACTCCGGCAGTTCGTCGCGGAACTCGACGTGGCGCGGGACCTTGTACCCGGGCAGATGCTTGCGGCAGTGCGAGATCACGTCGTCGGCGGTCAGGGCCGGATCCTTCCGGACGATCGCCATCCAGACCGCCTGGTACTACAGTACCTGCTCTTGCTCCAGATCAAGGGTTTTCCGGGCTGTGACTGGGCCACACGGTGGGAGCTCTCGCAGAGCTCCTCCAGGGGAAGCATGGCCGGGACGGCAGGCGGGCGCGTTACACCCACGACCGCCGTGGTGATTCGCCTGAGCTATCCTGCAAGGAAGAGCGTGAGCAAAGGAGGCACCTGGTTGTGTCAACGGCCATTTCGTCGGTTGCTGATTGACCCGTTCAGTTCACGCATTTCGAACGACAGGCAAGCGAACTCGTTGGAGGACTTGTGAACAGCAAGGCAGACAGACTCGATAAGTCGTTTATTGAGCGGCAACGCCAGCGATTGACCAAGCTGCGCGACGAGTTGGCGGGTGCAACGCGAGGCGAAGAGGCCGAAGAGAAGGAGGTAAATTCTCAGTCGAGCGGGCAGGCGGAGGAATACGAGGATGACGCACAGAGGCTTGCGATGCTGGAACTCGACGGCAATCTGGTCGCTCGCAACGTGCAGCGGCTGGCGCAGGTCGGCAGGGCACTGGAAAAGATCTCGGAAGGCACCTACGGGCTTTCCGACGCCAGCAACCAACCCATACCGAGGGAGAGGCTCGAAGCGATACCGGAGTCCATCTACACCGCGGCCGAGCAGGCGGCGCGTGAATCGCCCGGGCTACGAGGCTCCAATCAAAAGTACTGATCGGAGCCGTGCGCAGCACCGGCCACCCGGTTCATTCGAGGACGGCGCGCCTTCCCTGGCTCAGCGTTCCCGGCGGCGAATCAGATCTGCGGCCTTTTCGGCGATGGCGACCGTCGGCGCGTTCGTATTGCCCCCGATCAGTCGTGGCATGATCGACGCGTCGACCACGCGCAGGCCGTCCAGGCCGTGCACGCGCAACTCGGGGTCGACCACCGCCATCGGATCGCTGCCCATCTTGCACGTTCCGACCGGGTGATAGATGGTCTCCGCCTTGGCGCGAATGAAGGCTCGGATCGATTCGTCGTCGTCGCCTGTTTGCAGGCCAGGAACGAGTTCCTTGCCCCGGTATGGATCGAACGCCGGAGCGGCCAGGATCCTGCGGGCCAGGCGCACCGCCTTCACCATGGCTTCCATGTCCCCGGGCCGACTCAGGTAGTTGGCCTCGATCGCCGGCTTGACCATCGGATCGGCGCTGGTGAGCTCGATCTTGCCGACGCTTTTGGGGCGCAGCGGGCACACGTGGAGCGTATAGCCTTCCCGTGCCAGGAAGCGCAGGTCGCGGGCATGATCGCGCAACGCCCCCGGGGTGAAGTGCAACTGCAGGTCCGGAAGCGGCTCGCCGGCGTCGCTCCTGGCGAATCCACCCGCCTCCGCGCCGTTGGTGGTCAGCATGCCGCGTCCGGCCGACAGGTAGCGCCATAGGTTGGGCAGACCGAGCAGGAGATTCTTCCATGTAATGCCGTAACTCACGGGTTTCGTGCAGCTGTCGACGATGCATACGTCGAGGTGGTCCTGCAGGTTCCGGCCGACCCCGGGCAGCTCGTGCACCAGCGGCACGCCATGACGGGCGAGGTGGCCGGCTTCACCGACTCCGGACAGCAGGAGCAGGTGAGGGCTCTGGATCGCTCCCGCGCACAGCAGTACTTCTCGCTGCGCCGAAGCGGTGCAAGTCCGGTTGCCGTGGCGGTATTCGACCGCTGTCGCCCGCTTACCCTCGAACACGATGCGGGTCGCGTGGGCGTGCGTGACGATGTGCAGGTTCGGCCGGCCGCGAGCGGCGCCCAGGTAGCCGCTCGCCGCGCTGCAGCGCCGGCCGTCCTTTTGCGTCACCTGATAGAAGCCGACGCCCTCCTGCTCGGCTCCGTTGAAGTCGTGGTTGGCCTTGAAGCCGCACTGCACTGCGGCTTCCACGAAGACCGCGGACAGCTTGTTGGGGCTGCGCAGCTCGGCGACATTCAGCGGGCCGCCGATGCCGTGGTATTCGCTGGCGCCGCGCTCCTGGTTCTGGGCACGCTTGAAGTAGGGCAGCACGTCCCGATATCCCCAACCGGCGTTACCCAGCGCTTCCCAGGCTTCGTAATCGGCCGCGTGACCGCGCGTGTAGCACATCGCGTTTGACGAACTGCTGCCGCCCAGGGTCCGCCCGCGCGGCCAGAAGAGACTGCGGCCATTCAACTGCGCTTCGGGGCGGGTGTAGAAGTTCCAGTTGAGGACCCGGCTGCGCATCATCCACAGCATGCCCAGCGGAATGTGGATGAACGGATGACGGTCGGGTGGACCGGCCTCGAGCAGGCACACGCGCACGCTCCGATCCTCGCTCAACCGACTGGCCAGCACACAGCCGGCCGATCCGCCGCCCACGATGACATAGTCGTAGGTCGACCCGGATCTTTTCGATTGCACGTGGCAGCCTTGCCCGACGATCCGCCGAGGTTTCAGACCACCTTTGCCGCGGCCTCGCTGAGCGCACGGCGCAGTATCTTGCCTATCGGCGACTTCGGCAGTTCGTCGCGGAACTCGACCTGGTGCGGGACCTTGTACGCGGTCAGATGCTTTCGGCAGTGCGAGATCACGTCTTCGACGGTCAGCGCCGGATCTTTCCGGACGACCGCCATCCTGACGGCCTGGCCGGACACCGGATCCGGCACCCCGAAAGCTCCCGCCTCCAGAACACCCGGGCACAGCATCATCACGTCCTCGAGCTCGTTCGGAAACACCTTGAATCCCGAGACGATGATCAAGTCCTTCTTGCGATCGACGATCCTGACGAACCCGCTCTCGTCGACCGTCGCCAGGTCGCCCGTTCGGAGGAATCCGTCGGGCAAGAATACCTGCGCCGACTCCGCCGGTTGCTGCCAGTAGCCTTTCATCACCTGCGGCCCGCGCACGCACAACTCCCCGACTTCGCCGACCGCCAGGTCGCGCCCGTTTTCGTCGCGTATCGCGATTTCGGTCGAGGGGATCGGCAATCCGATCGAGCCGTTGTAATCGGCCAGATCGAGCGGATTCATCGTCACGCCCGGCGACGTTTCCGTCAGGCCGTAGGCTTCGACCAGCGCCTTGCCGGTCACCTGCTTCCATTTCTCCGCCACTGCCTTCTGAACCGCCATGCCGCCTCCGACCGACACGCGCAGCGGCGAGAAGTCAAGCGACACGAAATCAGGGTTGTTCAGCAAGGCGTTGAACAACGTGTTCACGCCCGTGATGACGGTGAAGCGATGACGCGCCAGTTCCTTCACGAATGTCGGGATGTCGCGCGGGTTCGTGATCAGCACGTTGGTCGCGCCGATTTTCAGGAAGATCATGCAGTTCGCCGTCAGGGCGAAGATGTGATACAGAGGCAACGCGGTGATCACGATCTCGCATCCCTCATCGAGGACGGGTTGCAGCCAGGCATGCGCCTGCTGCAGATTCGCCACGATGTTGCCGTGACTGAGCATCGCGCCCTTCGGCACTCCCGTGGTGCCACCGGTGTACTGCAGGAACGCCAGGTCGTCCGGCCCGACATTCACCGGCTCGAAACGCGCGTCCCGACCCTGCCGCAACGCGTCCGTGAACCGGACGGCGCCCGGCAGGTGCCAGGCGGGAATCATTTTCTTCACGAATCGGACTGCGAAATTGACGATCGGGCCGGTGGGAAAGCGAAGCATGTCGCCCAGCCCGGTCACGATCACATGCCTGATGCCGGTCGACGCGATCGCCTGCTCGACGACCGACGCGAAGTTCTCCACCACGACGATGGCCTCCGCTCCGGAGTCGGCCAGTTGATGCCTCAGCTCCCTGGGGGTGTACAGCGGATTGCAGTTGACCGCCGTATAGCCCGCCCGCAAGGCGCCGAACATCGCGATCGGATATTGCAGCACGTTGGGCATCATCAGCGCCAGGCGCGCGCGTTGCGGAAGCTTCAGCACCGATTGCAGATAAGCCCCGAAGTCGCGCGTCAGCCGGTCCATCTCGCGGTAGCTGATCGCCGTGCCCATATTGACGAATGCCGCGCGTGATCCGAACTTCGCCACGCTCGTATCGAACACGTCGCAGATGCTGCGAAATGCCTTGACGTCGACCTCGAACGGAATTCCCGGCGGGTATGTTGACCGCCAGATCGGCTTCATGGACCCGTTCCTCCCTGCAGGCTGAGTTGCTGTTTGCAAGTGTCTTGCGGTCGCGAGCCGCGTCATTGACGCAAATCAGACCGCAGCGTTGCCCCTGCTATATAGGTCGACGGAAGAAGGACGCAACCTATGATGTCCCTCGTGCTTCGCGGCGCCCTCGCGTGCCAGGCCTTGTGGCTGTTGGCGATGACGACAGCCTCGATGGGCGCCACGGCCTCGGCGACCGCGCTCGCCGTTACCGCTTTTTCCGGGCTCCTCGCCCTGAACGCCTTCGTCCTCGCCGCGGGCTATGCGGTGGCGCGCCTGTACGCAGCCGCCGGGCCCCAGGCGGCGGGCGGCACCGCGCCGGCGCCCACCTGGCGCAGCGCCCCGGCAGAGCTGCTGGCGCTTTTCGCCGCCTTCGTCGTCATTCAGCCTTTCGAGCGCTGGTGGATGAGTGGCGAGCCGGTCGGTCGGATCGCGCCCGGACGCGTTCCTGTCCTGCTGGTTCACGGTTACCTGTGCAATCGCGGCATGTGGTGGTGGCTTTGCCGGCGCCTTCGCGCCCGCGGCTTCACCGTCGCGACAGTCAACCTGGAGCCGCCCCTGGCAGATCTCGACCGGCTTGCCGCGCTGCTGGCGCAGCGCGTCGATGCGTTGCTGGCGCGCACTGGCGCCGAAAAAGTGGCGATCGTGAGCCACAGCCTGGGCGGTTTGATCTCACGCGCCTGTCTTTTGCGGCACGGAGCCGCGCGCGTGGCCGGCCTGGTGACGCTCGCGGCGCCGCACCACGGCTCGCGGATTGCGCGGCTCGCCTGGGGCCGAAACGGCTGCCAGATGCAGCCGGACAGCCAGTGGCTTCGCTGCCTGAACGCCGCCGCATCGCCGCCGATACCGATTGCCAGCATCTGGAGCGTCGACGATGAGCTGGTGGCGCCGCCGGAAAGCGCCCGGCTCGCCGGCGCACGCGAGACGATCCTGGCCGGAGTCGGGCACATGGCGATGGTTTTTTCGCCCAGGGTTCTCGAATGCATCGAAGCGGAGCTCGCGCGCCAGTCGATCGTCGGGGCGCCGACCGTTGCCGCATGACGGCGCCGGCCGGCAACGAGCAAGCGCCGATCTAGACGTGCATGCCCCGCAGCAGGCGGGCGAACGCGATTTGATCGGCCGTCGGCCGTTCGCTGCCCGCGCTCTCGCCCCGGGCTGCGGACGAATCCGGAAACATCCGGTAGCTCGTGTTCATGATGATCTGTGCGTAGCGCGGAGCGACCTGGTGGACGATCTGGCCGAAGACGCCCAGACGCGACGCAATCCGGGACGGGCGGCGAATGACGGCGTCCACGACCAGCTCCGCGGCTTCGTCGGGGCTGAGGGCCGGCAGATGCTCATAGAATCGCGTCGGCGCGATCATGGGCGTGCGCACAAGCGGCATGTTGACGGTGGTGAACTCCACGCCCTGATCGAGGAACTCGGACGCCGCGCACCGGGTCCAGGTCTCCAGTGCGGCCTTGGACGCAAGGTAGGCCGAGAAACGCGGCGCGTTGATCAGGGTTCCGATCGACGAGATGTTGATCACGTGACCGCTGCGCTTCCTGATCATTCCGGGCAGAACCCCCATCGTGACCCGGAGCGCGCCGAAATAGTTGATCTGCATGGTGCGTTCGAAATCGTGAAGGCGCTCGAACGAGCTCTCGATTCCTCGGCGGATCGACCGCCCCGCATTGTTGATCAGCAGGTCGACTCCGCCGTGCTCCTTCTCGATCCACTTGACCAGCGCGTCGCACTGGGACGGGTCCGTGATGTCGGCTGCTCGCGTCAGGATCGACAGGCCGCGCCGTGCAGCCTCACGCCGCGCGGCCTCGAGCTTTTCGGAATCACGTGCCGCGACGATGGTGGTGGCGCCGGCTGCGGCAAGCTTGAACGCCGTCGCCAGGCCGATGCCCGAAGAGCCGCCTGTGATCAGCACAACGCGGCGCTTGACACGACCCTGCAACGAGCGGTCGACAAACAGGTCGGGATCGAGATGGCGTTCCCAGTAATCCCAAAGGCGAAAGGCGTAGTCCTCCAGCGGTGGCACCGAGATTGCGGCCGGTGCGAGAAGCCGTTCGGCGTCGCGGCAATCGAACCGCGTGGGATAGTTCAGGAACGTCAGTATGTCGTCCGGCAACCCGAGATCTTTCATGATCGCCTTGCGGATGCGCCGGATCGACGTAAGCTCCATCAGGTTCTGCAGCAGGCCGCGCGGGATCGCGTTGATGAGCGCCGCGTTGACGCGAATCAACATGTCCGGTGCGTGGGCCGCTCGCGCGAAGATGCCGAGAATGTCGCCCACGCGATGCGGATGCGGGTCCGTCAGGTGGAAACAGCGGCCATCCTGCCCTTCCACGTGTGCCAGATGGTCGAGCGCGCGCGTGACGAAGTCGACCGGAACCAGATTGATCCTGCCGCCCTCCAGTCCGATCATGGGCATCCAGGGCGGCAGCAGCCGGCGCACTTTCTGGATCAGCTTGAAGAAGTAGTACGGCCCGTCGATCTTGTCCATCTCGCCGGTGCAGGAATCTCCGACCACGATGCCGGGCCGATAGATCCGCCAGGGCAATTTGCACTCGTTGCGCACGACCTTTTCCGACTCGTGCTTGCTGGCGAAGTAGGGATGCTCCAGGTGCTCGGCCTCCTCGAACATGTCCTCGCGGAATACGCCTTCGTACAGCCCGGCGGCAGCGATCGAGCTGACGTGGTGAAAATGCCTGGCGTGGATCCGCTCGGCGAAGCGCACCGCGTTGCGAGTGCCGCCGATGTTCGTGGTCATTTCCAGCTCGGGATCGGCATCCAGCGCGTAGACCGCCCCGAGATGGAATACGTGGTCGACCGTCCCGTCGAGCGCCTTCAGATCCGCGCTCGAGACCGCAAGCGATGGCTTGGTGAGGTCGCCGACGACAGGGATCGCCCGCTCGGCCGCCGGCCCCCAGCCGTCGCGCAGGGCAGCGAGCCGGTCGGCCGAGGCATCGCGCAGCAGAACGTAGACGGTTGCGTCGGCTCGCGCCAGAAGCTGGCGAACCAGCCGTTTACCGATGAATCCGCTCGCGCCGGTCACAAAGTAGATCATGTTGGGCGCTCTGGAAACGACATATCCCCTGCGTGCTCGGCGGCCGCGCTCCAGGTATGTGCGCTGCAACATCGGGCGAAATTCATCGTACGGTCGCTGCCGCCCACCACATTGACATCGATCAACCAGCGCGGCGCCGGTCGCCTGACAATGTCTTCATAGAGCAAATGTGCGAGTGGAGAGATCATCATGGTCAAGAAACTGAAGGAACTGGCTCAGGGCGGTAACGGCCAACTGGCGTCGGGTATCCGGACTTCGGCCCACCAGATCTGGCTGGCCGGGTTGGGGGCGTTCGCCAAGGCCCAGAAGGAAGGCACGAGACTCTTCGAGACGCTCGTCGAGGAGGGCGAGAGCATCCAGACACAGACCCAGAAGATCGCCGAGGAAACGTTCAGCGGCATCAAGGCCAGAGCGACCAAGTCGCTCGAACAGTTGTCCTGGAGCCAGCTGGAGAGCGTGTTCGAGGATCGCGTTGCCCGCGCGTTGCACTCGTTGAATGTCCCGACCCGCAAGGATCTCGATACGCTCTCGCGTCGTGTTGCCGAACTGACGGAGGCCACCCGCAAGTTCTCGGAAACGATGCAGGTTCCCGCGCGCGCGCGCCGGGCGCGCACGCATCAGGCGACCAAGCACGCCTGACCGCGGTGACGTGAAAACGTCGCGACCGCCTGCGCCCCTGTTCAAGGTCAAGGCATCGGTCCTGGTTCGTAGCCCGTGAGAGGGCAGCGGTCGTCTCCGTCTCGAGGGGTCGCCCTGGCGGGCGGCGGCCCGCTGGGCGCGATCTACGAGATCGGCGCTCTGGTGGCTCTGAGCGAGGCGCTGGACGGTTTCGATCTGACCGACTGCGGCGTCTACGTCGGCGTGAGCTCGGGCGCTTTCATCGCGGCTGGCCTGGCAAACGGGCTCTCGGCGGAGTCGATGCACGAGATGTTCATCGAAAGCGACCTCGCCGACGACCCGTTCGAGCCGGACTTGTTGTTGCGGCCGGCTATCGGAGAATATGCGAGCCGCCTGGCATCGATTCCGGACCTGCTGGCGTCGGCCGCCCGTCACTATCTTTACGGTCTGCACGGCACGGGACCGGCCGGGTTCTTCGAGTCCTTCGGGCGGCTGGCGCATGCGTTGCCGACGGGGGTTTTCGATGACGCCGGCGTGGGCAAGTATCTGACGCGGCTGTTTTCGGAACCGGCGCGGACCAACGACTTCCGCCAGCTCAAGCGCAAGCTGTTCCTGGTGGCAACGGACATCGACACCGGCGAATCGATTCCATTCGGCGCTCCGGGCTGGGACGATGTGCCGATTGCGCGCGCGGTGCAGGCCAGCGCTGCGCTGCCGGGCCTTTTTCCGCCGGTCCGGATAGGCGGCCGATACTATGTCGATGGCGCCTTGACCAGAACGCTGCATGCCTCGGTCGCTCTGCGCGAAGGCGTCAAGCTCCTGCTGTGCGTCAATCCGCTCGTTCCTTTCGACGCCCGTCTGGCGGCGAAGCGGGCGCATCGCAAGGAAGCTTCTGTCGTCCTGGGCGGACTGCCATCGATCATGTCGCAGACGTTTCGCACGCTCATCCATTCGCGCCTGCAGATCGGAATGGAGCGCTACCGCAAGGACTACCCCAAGGCCGACGTCGTGCTGTTCGAGCCGAATCGCGATGATGTCGAGATGTTCTTCACCAACGTCTTCAGCTATTCCGGCCGCCGGCGCCTGTGCGAGCACGCCTATCAGAGAACGCGGGAAGATCTGCGGCGGCGCCGCCCCGAGTTGCGGAACGTGCTCGGCCGGCATGGCATTGCGATCGACGACAAGGTGCTCGCGGACAAACACCGCACTCTGCCGACGCGCGGCCGCCGGGTCGTTCTGCGCCGCGTCGACGACCTGGAGCGTACCGCCGGCAAGCTCGGCGAGACGCTGGACCGTCTCGAAGGCCTGTTCGAAACCTGCGCGGCCACGGCACGTGACCGACAGGCGGGGTGAGGGCGGAGCGATGGCCAAGAAGCACTGGGCGCCGTTTCCCTACGCGGACAAATCCTACGACCAGGCGGGCCCGCGCCTGAAGTCGCACTGGGCCCGGCTCCATCAGGGCGATCGGGAACCCTATCCGGTGCCGGCCGAACTGAAGAAGCTGGTCGAGCGTTGTCCGGAGTTCGCCCCCGCGGGTTCGCTCGAGCATGCGGCCGGCCAGCTCGAGGATGCGTGGCGCAGCTACCATCGCGGCGATTTCGGTCGCGCGATCGAGCTTGGACTGGCGGTCGGACCGCTCGGCTACAGCGTCGCCAACAAGGCCGCGAACATCTATGCGACTTACCTGGAGACCGACGGCCATGCCAAGCGCGCGCTGTTTCTCGAATCGGTCGAGCGCGCCGAGTGGGTCTTCACCCGCATAAAGTCGATCGCCAATGCCTGGTACTTCCATGCGCAGGCCCTCGGCCGCTACAGCCAGGGCGGTTCCGTCACCAAGGCGCTGGCGCAGGGCGTGGGCGGCAAGATCAAAGCCAGCCTGGAGCAGGCGATCCGCCTCGAGCCGCACCACGCCGACGCCCATATCGCGATGGGCGCCATGCATGCCGAGATCATCGACAAGGTCGGCGCCATGCTCGGCAGCCTCACTTACGGGGCGGATCGCGACGAAGCGGTCAGGCATTTCGAAACCGCGCTGAAACTCAATCCGCATTCGGCGATCGCCCGCCTCGAATACGGAAACGCTCTGGCGATGATGTTCGGCCAGGACCAGCTCGCGCGCGCAACCGCCCTGTACAAGGAGGCTGCCGCTTGTCCGGCGGCCGACGCGATGGAACGGCTCGACGCCGAGCTGGCCAGATCCAGCCTCGAAGAATGATCAAGGGGCGGGCCGAACGCGCTTCGCGCGGCCGCGCGTACGAAGCGCGCGCTTGGCTCGGGTTGCGCGCGGCCTGACGACCGGCGCGCGTGCGCCATCCGACGGCAGGCCCTCGCCACAGGCTTGCATCAGCACGAAGTAGACCAGGCGCTCGAATTCGGGCGCAAAGCACTCGACGATCGCTTCCGGATCGGGGACCAGCGCCGCATCGGTGATGAGGCCGAAGTGAACCTTGCCGTTGAACGACAGGATCGATACGCCCATTCCGATGTTGCCCGACTGCGGCACCCAGAAGATCACCTGTTTGACCTCGGAGCCGGCCAGATAGAGCTGCCGTTGAGGTCCGGGCACATTCGTCATCACCGCGGTCGCGCGACTGAGCAGCAGGTCGAACAGCTTGTCCTGGATGATCTGGGGCGCGTATCCGAGTCCGGCGAAAAGCCCGAGGGTCACCGACGGCTCGTACGACGTCTTGAGCGCTTGCATGCGGCGCCGGACTTCGTAAAGCCGCTCGAGCGGGCTTGCGATTCCGACCGGCAACTCGACGGCGATGATCCCGAAGCGGTTTCCCAGCTCCTCGCCGGTGCTGCCCGGCGGACGAAGATTGATCGGGACCAGCGCCCTGATCTCGACGCCGCCGGTGCGGTCGCCCTTTTTCCGCAGGTAGTTTTTCAGGGCTCCCGTGACGGCCGTCAGCAGCATATCGTTGACCGAACATCCGAGAGCCCGGCTCACGGCCTTGATCTCGGGCAGCGGGATCGGATCGGCCCAGGCCACGCGCTTGTCGCCAAGCGGCACCCCTTTGAATCGGGTTGGCGTATCCATCGGCATCAGCAGCAGGTAGGCGAGTTCGGCCGCCACTCCGGTGCCGTCACGAAGGTACTTGATGGCGCGTGTCGGATGCGCCGCAAGCTCGAGCGAGATCTTCAAGACGTCGTCCGAAACGCGCAATCCGGTTCCGACCAGCCGACCCGCCATTCCAAAAAGATCCTCCCGCGCGGTGCTGGCGTCCGTCCCCTTGCCAGCGCCGCGCTTGCGTCGGGCGATCGGCGCGTCGGGCCGGTCGTCGGTCAGCGAAAGCAGGACGTTGACCAGCGCGATGCCGTCCGCGATCGCGTGGTGCATCCGGGTGACCACCGAGGCGCCGCCCTCGAAATCCTCGACGATGTGGAACTCCCACAGCGGGTGCGTCCGATCCAGCGGTCGCCCCGCCAGCTCGGCCACGAATCGCTGGAGCTCCGATTTGCCGGCGGCGCCGGGCAGGCGGGCACGCTTGATGTGGTGCGCGAGGTCGAAGTGCGGATCCTCGCACCACCAGGCACTGGTCCCGCGGAATTCAACCCGTTCGCGAAATCGGCGATATGCGAGGATCCGCTTGGCGAGCGTCGCTTCGAGCCGGGGGACGTCCACGGGTCCGGCGAGGGTCAGCACGCCGGTGATGATCATCGGATTGGCGGGCCGATCCATGCGAAGCCATGTGACGTCCACCGGGTCCATGCGTTCGCTGCGTGCCATTTTCATCGTTCTCCCGGCCGCGGTGGCGTCATCCGCCCAGCAGGCTGTCGTCGCCGGCGAACAGCGCCTCCAGCAGCTTGCGTTCCGGACCGACGACCAGCTCGAGAAACTCGCGGGAACCGCCCATCTGGACGAATGCGGCGTATCCCCGCTGCAGGAAGTCCTGAAGCCCGCCCAGGCCGGCAAGCCGCGCCGGCGCGCGCATCATCCGGAGCGTGGTTCCGACCAGCGGCAGGTGAACCATGCGATCGAGCGACTCGCCCAGATGCTCGATCAGATCGATCTGCCGCTCGCGATCGGGGCGGCGTCCGACCTTGCGATACGCGCAGGCATAAGTCGC
>Ga0075030_100001602_pt1 | contig 20350 bp, 13 predicted proteins | sample LitLauG_LLR_2012_FD_71393 | JGI IMG/M metagenome (GOLD analysis project Ga0075030, IMG submission 71393) | Freshwater sediment microbial communities from Pennsylvania, USA - Little Laurel Run_MetaG_LLR_2012 | ecosystem: Environmental > Aquatic > Freshwater > Creek > Sediment | place: USA...
CATCTGCTCTCAGCTTGGAGTTGAAGCCGACGGCTCGCCCTTTGCCGTTTCGGTTCCAAGCGGACCGTTGTCCCAAGATTACTCCCGTTCGCAGGAATTGTGCACACTGGCTGGCACTCGTCCGAGCACTTCAATTCCGACCGGGTGTCAGTGTGGGCAGGTTTTGCATCACAGCGGCGTCACAGTGTCTCGCGCCTGTGGGTTGTTTCGTTTTGCCCCTCATCCATTCCCGACAGAGATGCGCCACTCGCCTGAAACGAAACTGTCAGATGCCGGCGTACCAGGCATAGCCTCCTTCGGGAGACGCGGAGCCCAGGCCCTTGCCGAACTTTTTCAGATTGTCAGTGACCGTCAGGTGGGTGATGAATTTCACGCTCTTGTAGCCGAGCTGGCGCGGCAGGCGCAGTCGAAGCGGACCGCCGTTGCCTGGAGGAAGGTCATTGCCATTCATGCCATAGGTAAGAAAGGTTTGTGGGTGCATGGCATCGGCCATATCGATGCTTTCCCACCAGTCGGGTTCGATCGAGAAGTAGACCACGTATCTGGCGTGTGGCTGGGTCCCCACGAGATCCAGCACTTGGGAGAGAGGCACGCCGATCCACTCGGCGATGTAGGTCCAGCCCTCTTCGCACGACAGTTCCGTAATCTGGCTGCGGGACGGGTAGCTTTTAAGTTGGGCAAGCGAAAATGAGGCGGGACGGTCGACCATGCCATCGACGGTGAGCCGCCAGTCCGCGAATCCTCCGGCCTGAAGGCGTTTGAACGGTTCCCCGAAGGGCGCGATTTCGTTCTCCAGCGGACGCTTCGAGATCTGGCTCGGCGAGAATTCGCGGGCGAACGAGTGCCTTGTCAGCAGACGCTGCGAAGCATAAGTCAGGGTTTCACCGAGGCCGTAAATTCCACCGTGATCGGGTGGGACCAGTCCGTATCTTTCCGCAAGGCTCGCGGCCACGCCCAGGCCCGAGATTCCAGCCGCGGTGGCGAGTCCGGTGGTGATCAGTTTTCGACGTGAGAGGACAGTCATGTGCGCTCCGTACGTACACCGGTCTGTCCCGTGATCATCGCTCGCATGCGGCTCCTGAATCCGGCGAGACAAACCATCGCGACGTGGACCAGCAGGAAGAGCAGGAGAGCCAAAGAGACGAAGAAGTGAAGCGTGCGGGCGGATTGTCGACCGCCCAGGAGAATGACCGTCGCCGGAAACGCAGAAACAAAGGCGGGGGACATCGCCAGGCCCGTCCAGATGACCAGGGGAAACAGAATAAATATTACGAACAAGTAGGCTAGTCGCTGGAGGACGTTATACGACCATGCCTGCGCCTCACTCGGCCGTTTGAAGCGCAAGTGGCCCGCGATTACGGCCCAAGAGCTGCGCCATGACAGGGTGGCCTTGGCAGGGAGCAAGTCTTTCCGGAAATGGCCGGTAAACAGTCCGGAGATTACATACAGTAACCCGGTCAGCACCACAACCCATGCCGATTGAAAGTGGAGAGCCCGGCTCCAGCCGTTCTGATCGGGCAACACATATCCGTAGCCAGTGGGGACCAATGCCCGCGAGGAAGGGATCGGCAACTTAAACAGGGGTGTAGTCAATACATTGCCGGTTTCGCCCCAATAGAAGCGGGGGTGAGAGATCACAATTTCAGCTCCGCTGACGACCAGGGCGAGGAAGCATAGGGTCGTGATCCAGTGAGTGACGCGGACGAGGGCGGAGTGCTGCGAAGTAACCGTCGTGGTTGGGACGGCGGAGGCAGCACTTGGGATGCAAGCGGAGTCGCTCACGCGGAAAATGGTACCACGCGACGCGCTCATCCGGCTTCCGCGAATCTGCGCGGCTGTGGTACCAGAATAAAGAGAAATGCTTTGCAGCCGCCAAGCGCGTCACGCCTGCGTCACAACGCACTCTGTGGTCTTGGAAAGTGATTGAAAGGCTAAGGCAGCCGGACCTGTAAGCCGAATTCGCCGGGCTGCATTGCAAACGAACAACTTATTTGAAATCAGTCGTCGTGGAGTGTCAATGATGTCAACTTCGTCGGTGATGGCAGGTCTTGCGTCACACCGGCGTCACAATCCTGGCCCATGTGGGAATTGTCCAAGGCGCCGGAACCATACTTGTGTGGCGAACTTCAATCCTAATTTGTGCACAATCGTAATTCGGCGTGCGTCCGGGTAGTAGCTCACTGAGCCACTACCTGCGTCCGGTATTGTCTAGGTTTTGCGGACTGATATGACGGAGGCGGTGTAACGGTCCGCTCGCAACAGCGAGACACTGTATTCAATCGGGACACGCTGCACGTCGTAGGTTGTTTCCTTGATCGAAAGGAGAGCACTTCCTGGCGATGTCTGCAAAATCCTCGCTTCCTCGTCGCCGGCAGTAACCGCACCGATCACTTCTTCGGCCCAATGGAGTTTTCGCCCGTAGACATTCTCGAAGACATGGTAAAGCGATTGCCGGGCTAGATCTTGCTTCTCAATTCCGGAGAAAAGGCGAACCGGCAGATAGCTTGTGACGACGGCCACCGGTTTCTTGTTCACGAAGCGAAGGCGCCGCAGGCAGTACGTTTTTTCGTCGGCAGCGAGTTTGAGAGCTTGCGCCGTTTCAGGGTCCGGCTCTTCGAGTTCCAGTGCCAAGACTTTGGCCGAAGGCACAAGCCCGCGTCGCCGCATTTCTTCGCTGAAGCCACGCAATTGCTGGAAGTTCCAGGGGACGCGTCCTGAACCAATGATCGGCCGCTTGCCTTTGGCCATGATCAGCAGACCTTCCGAGCGGAGCTTCTGGAATGCCTGCCGCACAGGCATCTTACTGATGCCGAGAGTGCGGGCCACCTCGCCCTCGGAGCAGAAGATCTCTCCCTCGCGAAGCAGACGGTCTTTGATCAGATTGCGTACGCGATCCACGATTTGCTCGTAGTAAGGAACGAAACTGCTGTTGTCGATTATCAGCCCCAGAGATTCGGCTTTGGGCGCCACGCCGGATGCGAGATCGGGAGCAACTGCTCGTCGAGCGTACATATACACATAGTATACAACGTAGGCATGTTCTCTGAAATAAGAAAGTAGCGGCTGACTGTGAGTTTCTTATCGGGGCGCGATAAATAAGGTAACTATCACATTATAAAGCACTATTATGGATCGCAACCGAGGCCGTACAGCGATTCTTGCCTTCCAGCCAAAATAAGAGTTGACAACATATACACATAGGATGTTTCCATCTGATCATCGGAGGGCGGAAAGATGAAACCGAGAGTCTGCTTTTGTTCACGATCGCGATGGTTCTCTGTCATCGCGGGCTTGATGCTCGTCGTTGCATCCGCCTTGCAGGCTCAGGTGGAATCCGGAAAAGTTGTCGGCACCGTGCGCGACGCTTCCAGTTCGGTGGTAGCGGATGCGGCAGTGACAGTTACCGAAACGCAGACGAACGCCGAGAGAAAAACCACGAGCAATAGCGCGGGAGAATACGTCGTCACCGAACTAAAACCGGGAACCTACACGGTGAAGGCGGAGCGGGCAGGTTTCAAAACTGCGGTTGAGTCCGTGTTCAAGCTGGACATCAACCAGGTCGTCCGAGTGGATTTCACTTTGACCGTGGGCTCAGTCCAGGAACAGGTCATCGTTACTGCCGCCGAGCCACTGGTGGAGTCAGAGACTTCGTCAATCGGACAAGTGATCGATGAGAGCCGGGTGCATCAACTCCCGATCAACGGTAGAAACTTCATGCAACTGGCGTATCTGAGCCCTGGGGTGAACAAGGGACCTGCCAGTACTGGCAGCACTGGCAACGTGCAGCAGGGCGAGATTCCCGAGGACGAGCGTGGAAATGGTTCGATCCAGGTGAACGGTCTGTGGGCGACCAACAACAACTACCTCTTGAATGGATTCGACAACAACGAGCAACAGATTGGTTTCGAATTGATCGAACCTCCGATTGACGCCATCCAGGAATTTAAGGTTCAAACCAACAATTTCGGCGCCGACATTGGAAAGGGCGGCGCCGTGGTGAACGTGGTCACCAAGGCGGGCACGAATAAGTTCCACGGCAGCGCATTCGAGTTTCTGCGCAACTCCTCCATGGACGCAAAGAACTACTTTGATGATCCGGCGCAACCAATCCCGCCGTTCAAACGAAATGAGTTCGGGGGCTCGTTCGGGGGGCCGATCATTCGAGACCGGACATTTTTCTTCGTGGACTATCAGGGGCGGCGGATCCGAACATCTGACACGTTTCTTTCTACCGTCCCCAATCCGTCCGAGGTTGGCGGGAATTTGTCAGATCTCCTGACCGGTACATCTCCGATGATCATTGTTGACCCGACGACGGGCCACCAGTTCATGGGTAATGACAACGCAAGTCCGAACGTGATTCCGTCTTGTCCCAGCCCTGTTCCGAACGGGGCGTGTCTCGATTCCGCCGCGCTCAATGTCGTCGCGCTTTTCCCGGCACCATCCCCCGGGCTCGGTAATATCTTCCGCTACAACCCGGTCGATCGAAACAACCAGGACTCGTTTGACGTTCGCGTCGATCATCAGATCACCGCGAAAAGCAGCTTCTTCGGCGTGTTCAGCTACGGCAATGTCGACGATCACAAGCCCGATCCATTCCCTGGAATCGCCGGCGGCGGCTCATTCACCGGCAACATCAACAACAAAGCCCTGATGGTGGGACTGAGCGATGTGCATGCGTTTTCTGCAAACAAAATTAACGAACTGAAGATCGGCTACACGCGATATCAAGTCGATGCCGCTCCCTTCTTCCAAGGACAGTCGCTTGCGACGCAATTGGGGATTCCCGGAATCAACGATCCGAACAGCCCCGGTACAGGCGGCCTACCTAACATCCAGATCAGCGGCTTGAACAGCCTGGGCAACGGCGATTGGTTCCCGGAAGTCCTGCACGAGAATAATTATCAATTGCTGAATTCCTTCACCTATATCCGCGGTCATCACTCCTTCAAGATGGGAGGCGACCTTCGCCGCCGCCAGCATGGTTTCTCTCAAGTTCAGAATGCCCGGGGGGACCTCTTCTACACCGGACAATTCACTAGTACTGATCCGAATAGTTACACGGTTCCGCTTGCTGATTTTCTCATCGGCTACACGCAAAGTCTTTTCCGCGACGCACAAACCGGGACCTACGGCATGCGCTGGTGGGAATTTGGCGGCTATGGGATGGACGACTACCGCGTCTCAACCAGGCTCACGCTCAACGTGGGAGTTCGGTATGACGTGTACACACCCATGGTCGAAGAGCACAATCGTTTAGCCAACTTCGACTTCAAGACCGGATTGTTCGTTGCGCCCGGAGTCACGCCAGGCACAAGCCGATCCGGCAACGTAGCTACCAACTGGAAGAACTTCTCTCCGCGCATCGGTTTTGCGTACACACCTGGTGCAGACAGCAAGATGGCCATCCGAGGTGGCTACGGAATTTTTTACGACATGCAAGCGGACCAGAACGATACTGAGCTTGCCTACAATGACCTGCCGGGCGTCTATGGCAGCCAGTCGTTCACTGCTTCTCTGGGGCCGACGCCGGTGATGGTTCTTTCCCAGGGCCCGCCGCTTATTGTCTTTTCCGACATCACGAACCCCACTGGCCGCGCCAGTGCAGCCTATTTTCATAATCCCACAACCTATATCCAGGAGTGGAACCTGAACATCGAGCGTCAGCTAATGAAAGACACGGTGCTGCAGGTTGGATACGTTGGGACACGTGGCGTACATCTGTCCTACTTGAGAAACCTCAACCAGGCCACCACGCCGACTTGGCAAAATTTCTCAGGTCCGACCGGCAACGAGGGACGACCGTACGTCAACACGGTTCCCAATATTGCCGCGATCCGCACCGAGGGACACGACATCAACCTGATCAACAATGGTCTGCAGGTCCGTTTCGAGAAGCGCTCTTCCAACGGATGGAGCATGCTCAACAGTTACACCTATCAACACACCATAGGGCAGGCTACCGAGAGCGAGACGCCGAACTCCGACGGCGAACCGCAGAATACTTACAACATGCCTGCGGAGCGCGGAAACGTCGCGCCCGACTTTCGTCACCAGTTCACTTCGGCGTGGTCGTATGAAGTCCCGTTTGGTCCCGGGAAGCGCTTCTTCAAAGGCTCAGGCCCAACGCGGTGGCTTGCCGGTGGTTGGCAGTTGAACGGTATTATTTCGCTCTACTCTGGCCAGGCGTTTACTCCCTTCTTGTCATACGATCCAACCAATACGGGTTCGGGAGGTCCGCGGCCCGATCGAGTTGGCAATCCGTATGATTTTTCCAACTCGCCTTGCGGATCTCAGCAGAGCGTGAACTGCTGGTACAACCCAGCCGTATTTGCCTTTCCGGCGATTGCGCCCGGTCAGCCTCTGCCACCAGCGGGAACGCCATACGCCACTATGTTCGGAAACGCAGGCCGCGGCAGCCTCCGAGGTCCGGCGTTTTACGACACAGACTTCTCCATCTTCAAGGACTTCAAGTTCAAAGAGCGTGGCCAACTGGAACTGCGGGGCGAGATCTTCAACCTTTTCAATACGCCGCAGTTTGCTCTGCCCAATAACGTGGTTGACACGCAAAACGCCGGGCAGATTACGAGCACGTTACATGAGTCCCGGCAGATCCAGCTTTCTGTGAATATTTCGTTTTAGCATCCCCCATGGCTCACGACAGACAAGCTTGCGCGAAGGTTTCTCGAGGTTGGAAGAGAAAGTAGGGGAATGATGAGGCGTCTGGCGATCTGGTGTTTTGCTGCGCTGGCGGTCGTAGTCCAGTCCTGTGTGCTGGGCGTTGCCCAAGATTGCTCGGGTCCTTCCATTCGGGGTTCGTTTCTCCAGCCAGCGCTCGGTGACGCATGGACTTTAAACGAGTGGCGCGACGAGTTCCACTACATGAGAAACGCTCGGCTCGATCAGTTGTTCATACAGTGGACAGCCGACAGCAAGGAGAAGACCACGACCTATCCGTCCGGCATCTCGGGCTACACACAGAGCACACAGCATGACGTGGTCAAGCGGGCTCTTGAGAGTGCGGATGCGAGTGGTGCGCAAGTGTATCTGGGCCTGCAGATCAACGACGACTGGTGGACGAACTATATTTCGAACAAGCCATGGCTCGAGAACGAGGCCAAGGTCGCCAACGCTTTAGCCGACGACCTTTGGAAGCGCTATGGCCGGCACGAATCCCTGACGGGTTGGTACCTGCCGTTCGAAATCGACAATGTCGCAAGCACTCCTGCGGAGTGGCACAACCTCGTGGCGTTCTACCGGACGGTCGGCAATCACCTTCACAAACTCACACCAGGCAAGCCGATTGTGATTGCTCCTTTCTTCAATCCAACGGCAGATCTTTCTCCATCCCAGTGGGAGAGCATGTGGGAATACGTGCTGAAACGCAGCCCCATCGATGTCCTCGCTCTGCAGGACGGAGTTGGTGCGTCTCACGTGACCAAAGCGCAACTGCCTGAGTGGTTCGGTGCCGTCCGAACCGCCATCGATAATTCTCGTCCCAGCATGGAGTTCTGGTCGGATACAGAAACGTTCATATCGGGCTACGAACCGCGTCCGATCCGCTCGATCGTGAATGATATGTGCGCGGTCGAGCCCTACGTCAGCAGCTATCTCAGCTTCAGCTTCAATCACTACATGAGCCCGCAGCAAGTGAATCCGCTGTACTACGAGACGTACATGGGTTACCTTGCGACCGGGAAAGTTGAAAACGTGCGTCCCACGACACCTTCGAGCCTGACCAGTGTGGCTCTCGACTCCTACACGGTCCGCCTGGCATGGGACGCATCGACCGACAATGTCGGGGTCGCCGGCTACAACATTCTGCGTGATGGACGACAGGTCACGAGCCTGCGCGATGGAACGACCGCTTTTCTGGATGCGCAACTCAATCCCAGCACAACGTACACCTACCAAGTCAGGGCGTTCGATGCTGCGGGAAACGACTCGGCGCTGAGTAACACGACAACAGCAACAACGCCGGAGCCGCATCTGTATCCGACCAATATTGCTCTCAAGATGCCGTACACGACGACCATGCCCGCGAGTTCCATTTACCCGGACACCGGCGGCATCGAGTTAACCGATGGGATATTGGGATCAACCGATTTCAGTGACCCCGCCTGGCAAGGCAGGGCTACGACGAAGGTCTACTCGTTCACGATTGATCTCGGCTCGGTGCAGGTGATCAAAGAAACGCGAAGTGACTGGTTGCAGGACGAGCCGTCGGGAATCTTGCTGCCCAAACAGGTCAGCTATCTGGTCTCTGACGACAATGTGAGCTTCACCGCGGTAGGGGTCGCGAAGAAGCCGTCACTGGATGATGGCACTCAATCGTGGTGGTACACGTTGACCGATTTGAACAACGTAATTGGTCGTTATGTGCAGGTCCAAGTCAAGCCAGGATCGAATGCGGGCTGGACCTTTATCGACGAGATCGAAGTGCGCCAATAGGACCGCGGGCGCAGAAAGCAGGAGGCAAGCACCGTGCAGAGGATCAGAGTTCTCCGCTTAGTAGAAATGGGAACAATTGCCTGTTGGGCTCTTCTGTTGTTGTTGCAGCCAGGGTCGAGCTTTGGTCAGCTAACTAGTCAGACGGCTACAACTGCGAGCGTCAAGATGTTGCCGCCGGTTCATCTCGACGGCCAATATTTCACGCGCGATGGCAAGCGGTTTCTGCCCGTCGGTGCACACTGGGTTCCGGCCAAGGCGGCCATGCAGTGGCCCGTGCAATGGGACCCGAAGGATATCGAAGCCGATTTTGCGAAGATGCATGAACTCGGCTACAGCATTGTCCGCTTTGACATGATGTGGGCTTGGTTCGAGCCTCGTCCCGGAGATTACAACCCCGTTGCATTTCAGCAACTCGATTACTTTGTTTCCCTGGCGCACAAGTATCAGATCTACCTGCACCCGTCCTTATTTATAGGCGGCGAGGTGGGCGAAGCTTATTGGGACGTGCCCTGGCGGCACGGGCGCAATCCGCACTCCGATCCGGAAATGCTGCGCCTCGAGACGAATCTCGCCGCCGAGTTCGGCCGGCGTTACGCCAACGAGACCGCGATCATAGCGTGGGATCTAACGGATGAGCCTCCGTTCTGGATTGTGCCACAAACCACCGACGCGGCGGCCATCAACTGGACTCGCCTGATTGCAGGCGCGATTCGCAGTGCAGATAAGCTCCACCCGATCGTAGTCGGAACCAGCGGAGAAGAAATCGGCCATGGACCATTCCGTCCCGACAACATCGCGAAAGAAGTTGATTTCTTCAGTGTTCATCCTTTCACGATTTACAGTTCCGATCTTTTCCCCGATCCCATGCTTTCCGGGCGCGGAACCTACCGCGCTGCTTTCGAAATAGCGTTGTCGAGCGGTGCCGGGCATCCCGCCATGATTCACGAAATGGGTGGCTCAACTGCACAATATTCACCCGACAGAGTGGCCCTCTATGACAGGCTGCAAATCTACTCGGGCTTGGCTGCGGGATCGATTGGCGTGGATCTCTGGTGCTACACGGACGCTTCGCCGGAGCAATTCCGCAAAGCGCCATATCTGCGAACTCCACAGGAGACGCGTTGGGGAATGACGGCCTGGGATCGCCAAGACAAGCCACTGGCTATCGAGTTCAAGAAGTTTTCCAAGATCGTGGGTCAACTGGATCTGACCGGCGTAGCACCTGCTCCCGCGGAGGTCGCCATATCGATCCCCGGCGAATGGGCACGAACGCACGGGGACTTTTCGCGCTTCGGTCTGACTGGTCCCGAGGTCACGCCATACGTTTCCACTTTCGACGGCGATGCGATGCCGGGTCAGGCGGCGCCGAGTACGGGCGCCGACAATGAATGGCTGATCAGCTCGGCGCTGAACTCTTTCGTGCTTGCCCATCGCGCGGGATTGAAGGCAGATTTCCCGCGCGAGTATGACGACTGGGCGAAACGGCCCATGCTATTTCTCCCGTCTCCGTTGACCAGCACCACCAGTGTAATCACGCACGTTCATTCCGACTTCTATCAGAAGGCCAGAAAATACGTTGAGGGAGGCGGCTTTCTCTATGGGTCCGTTGCCGCTGACGCTGCCATCCCCGACATGGAGACGATCTTCGGAGCACGGTTGGTCGATACTGCGGTTGTATCCGAAGTCACGCTGAGAGTCGTTGAGCCCTTTGGCGACCTGAAACCCGGCGACACTTTCCACTACTCGGTTCCCGGAGCGGGTCCACGTTTTTGGGGATCGCTGCTGGAAGTCAGGGGTGGAAAAGTAATTGCCGTTGACCAGGATGGACGGCCTGCGCTGGTTGCGAACACAGTCGGCGCAGGAAAGACTCTGCTTTCCGCCTACCCAATCGAAACTTATCTAGCGAATAATCCGGCGGCATTTGAGAAAGCGGAAAGCACCCATCGCATCTACGAAGCGTTCCGCAACTGGACCGGCGTGAAGCCAGCTTTTCATAGCGACCAGCCGTCGGTAGAAGTGACGTCGCTCCGGGGAAGCAATCGCGGCTACGCAGTTGTCGTGAATCACAGTGCGCAGGCTTACAAAACTACGATCTCGACGTCGTTGCCGGTAAAGTCGGTTCGCCAGATTGACGCCGAAAGTTCCAAGACGATTCCGGTTGATAGCTCTACTTGGAAGATGGATTTGGAGCCCTACGAAGCGGCCATCGTGGAGTGGAAGTAGAGGCCGGGAAAGAATACGCATGATTGCTGCAGTTGACATCGGCGGCACAAAAATCGCGGTGGGACTGGTTGACGACGATGGCCGCGTGCTATCTCAGGCGGAATGTCCTACTGATGCGGAGCGCGGCTACACAGAGGCCCTGGCGCGGACAGAGCGCATCTTGCGGGCCTTGATAATTGCAGCCGGCGTCGAACTGACGGGCATTGGAATTGGAAGCACAGGCCCCGTCGATCCCTTCACTGGCGAGATCGGAGACGTCAATTTTTTTTCCGCCTGGCGCGGACAAAATCCCGTGGCTGACCTCAGCCGAATCTTCGGTGTGCTCGTGGCAATGGAGAACGATGCTGATGCCGCTGCACTTGCGGAAGCAGCGTGGGGAGCGGGGAAGAACAAGAAGCACCTCATCTACGTCACGGTCGGCACCGGCATCGGCGCCGGGATTGTTCTTCATGGAAAGCTCTACCGCGGCGCGGATGGCGCGCACCCGGAGATTGGCCATCATGTGATTGATGCTTCTGGGCCGCTCTGTATGTGCGGCTTTCACGGGTGCTGGGAATCGCTGGCAGCGGGACCGGCCATGGTCTCGTGGGTAGAGAGCGTGATGCCGAAGGACTACCCACACCGCGACCACCTGACTGCCAAGCGAGTTTGTGAACTAGCGCGTGAAGGCGACGCATTGGCTTGGCAAGCCGTCGAGCGGGAAGCTCGCTACTTAGGACTTGGCCTGGCAAATCTGGTCACGCTCTTTGCGCCAGACGCCATCGTGCTCGGAGGCAGCGTTGTGAAAAGCGCCGATCTCTTTCTCGACGGGATTCGGAAGATAATTCGCCAGTGCTGCCGTTTCGTTCCGTACGAGAAGACAGACGTGACTCTGGCTTCTTTAGGCGAAGATGCAAACCTGATCGGCGCTGCCCGGGTGTGGCATCACCGCTTTGCTCAAGAAGGAGGAAACCATGCCTGAAGATCTTGCGATGATTGAAGGCGAATATCTTCGGGATCTTCTTCATCAGCCCCAGGCGCTGGAGGACACTCTCGCTGTATTGGAAACGTCGAAGCCTCTGCAGACCATTGCAGCGCGACTGAACCAAGGCAAATTTCAAAGAGTTGTGCTGACCGGCATGGGTTCGTCGTTCCATGCCCTTCATCCGCTGAACCTGGAACTCATCAGCCACGGTTTTACTGCTCTCATGGTCGAGACCTCCGAACTGGTGCACTACAAGAATCGTTTTTTTGATCCCAAGACTCTGATTGTCGCGGTATCACAATCCGGACGAAGCGCAGAGATGGTGCGACTGGTGCAGACGAACCATAAGTCTTGCACCGTAGTTGCGGTGACGAACACACCCGACAGCCCCCTAGCCAAACACGCCAGTGCTGCCGTGTTTACCCAGGCCGGCACGGAGTTCTCCGTTTCCTGCAAGACCTATGTAACCGCGCTCATGGCGCTGCAATGGCTTGGGGATCTCCTCTGCGAACGCGACTTGCGCCGCACTCACCGCGAGTTGAAACAAGCCGCGCCGGCCGTCGCAGCTTACCTCGCCAACTGGAAAGACTGCGTTGACACTCTGGCGCAGTTGCTCAAAAGCACTCGTCACCTTTTCCTGGTCGGTCGAGGCGCGTCGTTGGCTACGGTCGGTACCGGCGCACTGATCGTGAAGGAGTCCGACCACTTTCATGCTGAAGGCATGAGCAGCGCTGCTTTCCGGCACGGTCCTTTTGAAATGCTGGGGAGTGAGATCTTCGTACTCGTGTTCGCCGGTGATGCTAAGACGCGAGACTTGAACCAGCGCCTGCTCTGTGACATTCGGCAACAAGAAGGGCGCGCCGAATTGGTCGACAAGGATGCTTCCTTGCCTTGCTGCCGCATCGCAGAGCACGGTCCGAGCTTGCGGCAGATTCTTGAAATTCTTCCGGTGGAGATGATCACGCTGGCGCTGGCACTACAGGCCGGTCGTGAACCAGGCCGCTTCGAACTGGCGAGCAAAGTCACGACGACAGAGTAAGAGCAGAAACAAAGGACTGGTAATTATGGCAAGAAACCGCTACATGGTCGGCTTGGTCTTCCTGACATTTTTCGTAATGTCTCTCCTGACCAACATTCTGGGGCCGATCGTGCCCGACATCATCAGCAGCTTCGGCGTAAGCCTCACGGCCGCAGCTCTCTTGCCCTTCTCCTTCTTTATTGCCTATGGTGTCATGTCAATTCCGGCGGGCTTCTGGGTGGAGCGCTTTACGGAAAAGCCGGTAATGATCGCAGCTTTCCTGGCGGGCACAGCCGGATCCCTGAGCTTTGCTCTTTTCCCTACCTATCACGTCGCGGTCGCGTCATTGTTCGTCATGGGCGCAGGCATGGCGACGCTCCAAGTTGCCATCAATCCACTCTTGCGTGTGGCGGGGGGAGAAGAACACTTCGCATTCAACTCCGCATTCGCACAGTTGATCTTCGGTACCGCCTCGTTTGCCAGCCCGCGAATTTACTCTTATCTCGTCGAGAATCTCGGCCAGCCTTCCGCCCGAGGGAACCTGCTTCTGGAGACTCTTGGACGACTCACTCCACCCGGTCTCCCCTGGGCCTCGATGTACTGGATTTTTGCGGTCTTCACGGTGGCGATGATCGTCGTTCTGGGTTTTACGCGGGTACCTCGCGTCGAACGTACGAGTGACGAAGCAGCCGGCTCTCTCCAGATGTATGGCAGCCTACTTCGCAAACCCATGGTCTGGGCTTTCTTCCTGTGTGTCTTTGCGTACGTGGGATGCGAGCAGGGAACCGCTGATTGGATCTCAAAATTCCTCGCACAGTATCACGGCTACGATCCTCATACGACGGGCGCGACCGCCGTTTCCTGGTTTTGGGGAATGCTCACGGCCGGATGTTTCGTGGGCATGGGACTGCTCAAGTTATTCGATAGCCGCAGAGTGCTGATTGGGTTTTCCATTGGCGCGTTGTTATGTCTGACTGCGGCCTTGTTTGGTCCAGCGCGGGTTTCGCTCATCGCCTTTCCAGCGATTGGCTTGTTCGCCTCCATTATGTGGCCGGTACTGGTTTCGCTGGCGTTGAATTCAGTCTCGGAGCACCATGGCCCGTTTGCGGGAATTTTGAGCACGGGAATCATGGGCGGAGCAGTAGTACCCGTGATCATCGGCCGCATCGGCGATTTCGCCGGTCTTCGCGCCGGCGTGGCCTTTCTCTACGTAACTTTCGGATGCGTTCTGAGCGTCGGTTTCTGGGCCACGCCGATTATCACGAACGCCACGATTTTGCATCGGGACAACGCAGTTGAAGCTGCGGCCGAACGGAGCGGCGTAAGGCAGAAATGATTTCGGGAACACATCACGACTTAGGGAGCGTCCGGCGGCAGATGCAACCATCGTTGATCCGGGCCGTGATCGCGACCGTTTTGTTCTGTTGCACGATCTGCGCGGCTACCCGTGCACAAGCCCCCGTTCCCGCGCCGATTCATGGCGTGACTGTCGACGACAAGAACGACATTCGCGACAGCGCGTTCCTTTCGAAGTTGCTCGACTCCCTGAGACATCTCTCGGTGAAGCCGACCGTGCGGATTGTCTACTCGCCCGGTAAGAAGAAGTTTGCCTTCCCCGCCACTTCGTATCTCGAAGCCACCCAGCAGATCAAGAGCGTGGGATACGTGCTTGGCCAGCCTGTGGATTCGTTCTACATGCGATGTTTCACTCCGGCCGAGCACCTCAGTCGCTTCAAGGACTATGCGACCACACTGGGGACGTCGGTTGACATCTGGGAAGTAGGAAATGAGATCAACGGCGAGTGGCTCTTCGGCAAGACGAGACATTGTTCGCCGAAAGCTTCCGTAACTTCAACCTCCCAGGCTGACGTCGTGACCAAGATGGTCGAGGCCTACGACTACCTGAAATCCCAGGGCAAGGTCACAGCTCTCACTCTTTACTACAACGCGCCGTGTCGAAAACCCGCCGCCAACGAGATGTTTGCGTGGACGGACGCCAACATCCCGGACCGCATGAAGACCGGACTGGATTATCTGCTCGTGAGTTACTACGAGGTGGACTGCCGCGGGTACAAGCCCGACTGGCAACAAGTCTTCAGTCAGCTCGCGACCGTGTTTCCCAACTCGAAGTTGGGCATTTCTGAATTTGGCTGGTCAAACGAGAGGACTTCAAGCCCGATGATTCAGGATTTGGTGAAGAGATATTACGCCATTCATCCCAGTGTCGCGAATTGGGTAGGCGGAGGTTTCTATTGGGAGTTTGCCATCGACATGGTTCCATACGACCCAGCGTCTGGCTCGTCGTGGAACACGATCAACACGGCGATGGCAGACCAGAAGTGAAGTGAACAAGTGAAGTCAGAAGCATGCCGTCAGTTGTCGATGAGGAGCATACATGTTCAGTTCCGTTCGTAAACTTGGCGTTCTGATAGGAATCACCCTTTACCTCTTTGCCGCTGGTGCCACGGTTCTTGCGCAGGAGCAGCCCAAGACTGTGCCTTACCTGAAACTCACCGCGCCTCGCCACGTTCTTCCCGACGCTCAGAAATGGGAAGGCGACGAGTTTCCGCACACCATGTCAGTGCTGGAGTTGAAACGTGATGGATTCCGCTACTGGGGATGGTACGGGCTGAACGAAGGCCGCGGCATCGGCCTGGCGCGCAGCAACGATCTCGTGAACTGGACGAAATACGACCAGAATCCGCTTTGGACAAACGCCCGCTGGCCTTCGGTTCTCGCCGGCGCCGACCCGAAGCATACCGACCTGCTGTATTTCACGATCACTCGTGAGTACGACACCGCGAGCAGCCACATCGTGTTGGCGACCTCGCGCGACGGCATCCATCTGACCGAAGAGAAAGTGCTGGTGGCTGGCGTTCCCAACCAGCGCAATCAGAACCCGAATCTCTTCCGCGATCCGCGATCCGGCCGGTTCTATCTGACTTTCTACCGGGGCAACGACAAGGATCATTTCGAGATCATCAGCAAGAGCGCCGATTCGGTCGTCGACCTGGACAAGGCTCCGGAGAAAATCCTGCTCAAGTCAGAATCGACAATCGCCGCGCCGACCCTGCTTTACCTCAAGGATGCGACCAACGCCAGCGGCAAGAAAACTGGAATCTACTATCTGGCCACCGAGATCTACCCCCACCGTTACACCGACGATCCGGAGGGTGAGTGGCAGGTCAAGATCTTTGCCGCCGATTCGCCGGATGGTGATTTCGGGCCCGTGGATGGAAACCCCATTATGCGCGGCCAGCGCGCTTGCCTGTTCCAGCACATTTTTAACGATCGATTCTATGGCTATGACTGTCATTTGGAGACGCCCGATCACTGGGTGCTCGAAGAAGTCGAAGCGCCTCTGCACTAAACGAGTGTTGGTTTCGGAGGTGCGATCGGTGCTTGGCGACAACGGATTGTGAGATTCAAGGAGACTGCGATGACTGAATTCGTAACGTCCAATTTCGTATTCCAGGAGAGCGCCCGCAGAATATCTATGCTTCGCGCTGCCACCTGTATATCGCTGTTTAGCTTCTTGGTTCTATTCGGACTGGCCGCTCCAGCCAACGCCCAGCTTTATGCCGGATCGGTTACCGGCGTGGTCAGCGACCAGACCGGGGCGCTAATCGCAGAGGCTCAATTGACGCTGGCAGATGCGAACAAGGGCTTCACTTTTGCCGCCAAAACCGATGAGAAGGGACGCTATCTTTTTCGCTCAGTGCCTCCCGGAGTGTACAACATTTCGGTCAAGGCGTCCGGGTTCAAGGATCAGACCCGGAGTGGAATCAAAATCGACATCAGTCAGAACGTGGGCGCTGATTTCGCGATGTCCGTAGTGGGTGCCAATGAGACCGTGAATGTGTCGACGGCTGCTCCCCTATTGGGCACGGAAGATGCAGTTACTGGGCAGGTGGTAGATAGGAAGCTAATCAATGATCTCCCGCTGCTTGATCGAGGTGTTTTCGGCCTGGCATTTCTCGCCCCTGGAGTGACCGAGGTGGATGCGGCATGCATGGGCTGCTCCGCCAACAACTTCATCTCGAATGGAAGCCGGAATGCCACCGCTGACATCCTGATGGACGGCGTGACGACGACGAACTATGAGCAGAATAGCGGCATTCGCGTGGATACCTACACGCCATCGGTGGATGCCGTCGAAGAGTTTAAGGTGCAGGAATCGAACTTCAGCTCGGAATACGGGTTTAGCGGCGCGACCATTATTAATCTGGTCACGCGGTCGGGCACGAACGAGTTCCACGGCAGTGCGTATGAATTCCTCCGCCACTACAAGATGGACGCCAATAACTGGTTTAACAATCAGCAGGGCATACCGATCCCCGGGCTACGACACAACAATTTCGGTGGCACCATTGGTGGACCGATCATCAAGAGTAAGACGTTCTTCTTCTTCGACTACGAAGGCAGGCGCTACACGGATCAGGCAGGGCCAACGTTTTATGGCGTGCCCAGCGATGCCGAGCGCTCAGGCGACTTTGGTGAAGTTTGTGGTTACAGCGGTGGAACGTTCAACAATCAGGGAATCTGTTCCAACCCGGCTGGACAACTCTGGGATCCCTATGCCGGATACTATGACCCGGCGGTCGGGGGCGCTCGGCGCACTCCGCAAGGATTTATCCCGTACAACAAACTCTCAACTTATACCAGCACGGTGGACGCGAATCATCCCGCGAATCAGGTTCTCGCCAACGATCCTTCCGGTGCACCTTATCGCCTTCCCGGCGGTCCAGGAAACCTGATCGATCCCGTGGCCTCAAAGCTGATGCAATACTTTCCGGAACCCAACTACAACGTCGGAAATGCAAACTACAGTCCCTTTATCAACCGCGTGGATTCGGGATCGGTTAAGACGGTAAGCGATCAGTGGGATCTGAAGATCGACCACCGCTTCAACCAGAAGAACCTGCTGAGCGCCAAATACTCTCACAACTACACGACAAACTCTGGGTTCAACTGCTTCAATAACGCCGCCGACCCCTGCAGCAGCGGCCCCGCGAACAGCAGCGCACACATGTTTGCCATCAATGACACGCACACTTTTACCCCGACGAAGTTGCTGAATGTCTCCTTTGGCGTGTCGCGTGGTACCTATTTCTACCCTGGTATCGCCGCTGCCTATCCGAAAGTCTCGCCGGTCGACGCCATCGGCGAACCGCAGTACATGAAGGACTCCGGCTACAACTGGTTTCCCGCGGTGGGCATTGGTGGCTATACATCAGCGGGAGCTTACAACATCGGCGGGAACCCCTACAGCTACGCCAAGCAGGGGCAGGAAACGTACCATCTGATCGGAACCCTCAGTTGGGTCAAAGGTGCGCACGAGTTCAAGTTTGGCGGAGAAGGCCGGATGCACCGGCTCAACTACACCCAGCCCAACTACGCGCCCGGCGGTGTCTACAATTTCGATTGGACGGGCACGGCCAACTACGATCCAGCCTGTGTTCCCGGTGTTAACTGCTACCCCATCGGCGGGGACGGCATGGCGAGTTTCCTGATCGGTGCGCAACCCAACGACTGTTGTGGCCAGTACGAAATTCCGAATTCAGTGGCCAGCCAGAATTTCGAATTCGGCGAATTCGTGCAGGACAACTGGAAGAAATCCGAAAAGCTGACGTTCAACTTTGGCTTGCGCTACGAGTTGGTCCTGCCGCGCACCGAGAGGCGTAATGAGTTGAACCATCTTGATCCCAATGTGCAATCCCCAATCATGTTGAATGGCAAGAATCTAACCGGCGGCGAGATCTTCGCCCGTTCTCACGACCGGAATTCCTATGCCCCTGACTACCGGAATATTTCAACCACGCTTTGGCTTCGCCTATCGCGGGCCTCATAGCACGGTGGTCCGCGGCGGTTACGGCATCTATTTCTCTTCATGGCGTGGAGCCGTGGCGGGAACATCCGGCGTGGGGCAACAAGGATTCGATCAGTTGACAAACCTGGTCGCCTCGTTCCAAGGGGATGGCGCCACTCCTGCCGCAAGAATGAGCAATCCCTACCCCAACGGACCGATCCTGCCTCCGGGCAGCAGCTTGGGCTTGTTGAACGATGTCGGCTACGGTGGCTACGGGCCAATCCGCAACGTCAGCAACAAGGTACCGTACGAGCAGAGTTGGAGCTTCGGCCTCCAGCACGAAACCAAGTGGAATCTGGTGCTCGACGCCGCCTACATCGGCAAGAAGGGAACCCACCTCTACTTTGCCAATGCCGGCAACCTGAGCCATCTGGGACCGGAGATCGAACATTACACTCCCGCTCAGATCGCGGACCTGAATACCTTCGTGAACAATCCCTTCGCTGATCCGACGCAGTCGAATGCGTCGCAGCTCCTCAACTTCGACAATCCGCTCCTGTATTCGCAAATCCAGAAGCTGCAGCTGCTGATGGCCCACCCGCAATTCTTTGGATTTGCAGGAGACGAGCCACCGATCGCCAACTCGATCTACCACGCGCTGCAGGTCCGGGCTGAAAAGCGATTCTCAAACGGCCTGGAGTTCCTCGGAACTTACACCTTCTCAAAGTCCATTGACGACGCTTCTCTGACCAGCACCAACAGCGGATATCTCGGCAGTTTTGCCAGTCTGCAGAATCCCAATAATCCCGGCGGCGAGCGCAGTCTCTCTTCGTTCGACATTCCCCACGTCTTGCAGTTCAGCTACACGTATGAGCTTCCGATCGGACGCGGTAAGCCCATCGGGGGCAACTTAAACCCGATACTCAACGGCATCGTGGGCGGATGGCGAACCAACGGCATCTGGCGTTTCAACAGCGGCCGCCCGATCAACCCGATGCTGTACCAGTCGAATAGCCTTCCGACTTATGGACCGCAACGCCCGAACCTGATCGGCACGCCACATCGAAACGGCGGAAAGGACTCGGTGTGGATCAACCAGTATTTCACCACCGCGGACGGCAGCGATTTCCTGGCTCAGCCAGCACCGTTCACCATCGGAACAGCGCCTCGCGCCCTGGGCAAAGTGCGGGACCCGGGCGCGGACAACGCGGACCTTTCGATGTTCAAAGAGTTCGGACTTGGTGCGGTGCACGAAGGGATGCGTCTCGAATATCGCTTCGAGACGTTCAACACCTTTAATCATCCCCAGTTCTGTCCGCCGGACGCCACGTTTGGCAGCCCGACCTTTGGACAGATCTACTACACCTGCAATTCACCCCGGCAGGTGCAGATGGCGCTGAAGCTTTATTTTTGAGGAGCACGCGGCGAGAGACTAAGGGAATCGATTTGTTCTAGATGTGCTGGATCTCCGCAGCCACCACGAATCTGTTGCTGAGAGGTTGCGGCAGTGAGAAGTCAGCAAACATCTAACTCCGTGCCAGCAAAAGTGCGTCACACCGGCGTCACAACGGGATCCGGTGTTATGTAAGTGATTGAAAATGAGGGTTTGTGGCAGCCGGACCTGTAAGCCGAATTCTGTCCGCCGGATTGCTCCGGCGGGACGGTCATTCCTCTGGGCCGCCCATTGCTGTGCGGCTCTAGCGACCTACCCGAAGGTTTGACGCACCGAGCCGGCACGTGTCCGCGGCCCTGATTCAAAAGAACCAAGCCGCGGACTTCCTCCCTATTTGGTCTTGCTCCGTGTGGGGTTTGCCCTGCCCGCTGCATTACTGCCGCGGCGGTGCGCTCTTACCGCACCTTTTCACCCTTACCCCGGCGTTGCCGA
>Ga0075030_100001605_pt1 | contig 20342 bp, 21 predicted proteins | sample LitLauG_LLR_2012_FD_71393 | JGI IMG/M metagenome (GOLD analysis project Ga0075030, IMG submission 71393) | Freshwater sediment microbial communities from Pennsylvania, USA - Little Laurel Run_MetaG_LLR_2012 | ecosystem: Environmental > Aquatic > Freshwater > Creek > Sediment | place: USA...
CGATTTGCTTCGGCCGATCCGTCCGCGGAGAGGTGGCAGAGCGGCTGAATGCGGCGGTTTGCTAAACCGTTTTAGGGACTAAACACCCTAACGGGGGTTCGAATCCCCCCCTCTCCGCCAGAATTTCCCCATCACATTGTAAACAGAGGCGTTTCCGCTTCTTTTTCAGTCTCGGTTACGAAAGCGGTTACGATTTTGGCGTCCTAAAATCGCTGCTCCTGAACAAAAAGCCAGTATTAGGCTTTCAGGAGAAAGTGAGATGGCAAATTGTCGGATACCAAATGTGCTGGTGTATGTTCGCGAGAAGGGCGGGAAGCGGAGCTTTTATGAGGCTCCTTCAATTCCAGACTTGTCGGCTTGCTATTGGTTGCGTTACGAGAAAGATGGAAGACAGTCTTGGCAGCGGGTCGGGGACTACGATTCAGTTCAGCGGGAAAAGTTGCTCTTGGAAAGACGCCTTTCGGCTGAGGCCCAAGGATTCATCCTTCCCGAGGATAAAGCCTCTGACAAGTTAGGCCCCGCCCGAATCGCAATTCGGGCCGCTGTAGACGCCTACCTAGAATCTCTTCGCATCAAAAGTCGGCCAACAAGAACAATCACCGCCAAGACTTACGAACTCGGACTGTTTAGGGGCTTCTGCAAAAAGACGTACATGGACGAAATCGTCTCCCGAGATATGTTGGAGTTCCGAGATCATCAGCGAGCCGAACGATACGCGGAACGCACGGTCTACAACCATTTGATGACGGTGACCACTTTCCTCAAGAAAAATGGCTTGTATAAAATCACTGGTTTGCTTGAGGCCGAAGATTGGCCTGAACTTGCTGTCACCGACCCGGACCCGTACACGGAGGAAGAGATTCGTAGCCTCCTGACTGTCGCCAACGATTTCCAACAGCTTTTGATCCGGTTCTTTGTAAGCAGCGGCTGTCGGGAGCAGGAAGTCGCGCACCTAGAGTGGTCGGATCTTGACTGGATTCGGAAAACCGTTTGGATTCATGCAAAGCCGCAATTTGGCTGGAAACCCAAAACCGCAGCTGGTACACGAAGGGTCCCGCTTTCCGACGCGCTGATGGCCGACCTCAAGACTTGGCAAACAAGAGCGGCCTGCCCAATCGTGTTTCCTTCCAAGATCGGCGGCATCCAAGGTCACTTCCTGCGAATGTTTAAGGAATTAGGAAAACGTGCAGAGGTATCGCGTGTAAAGTGCCACCGTTTCCGCGACACGTTCATAACTGACTTGCTTCGTGCTGGCGTTGACCTCGTGACCATCGCTAAGTGGGCGGGCCATGAAAACCTGGATACGATGAAGCTCTACGCGGCCACGCTGCGTGACTCAGATGAAGCCGCCCGTGCAGCGGCCAATCGCCAGGAGCGTTATACGCTCGGGCCGCAGTTGATCAGGACGGCATAATTGCCCACCTGGGTCCTCTCGCAGTATTCGCAAGTGTGGACCTAGTTGACCAGCTCTTGACTCGCAAAACGCCGATGGCAACCGCCGAAGTTGCGGAGTGGCTCGGGGTGCCCGTCTTCACAGTCCGATTGTGGATTCGGCGCGGCGACCTCAAAGGCCGGAAACTGCCCAATGGCAAAGTTCGTGTTGATCCAACCGATTTGGCGGTGTTCTGGAAATATCGGCCCAGTGCACGGATATAGCAATGAATACGAATCGTTCCCCAGAGTCCGCCCTCTTCCCAGGGTTCGGCCTTTCAGTCGCTGGGCAGAGCCGTATCGTCTGCAAAAGGATTATCTGGTCGGAACCCGCTGAACAACATCGCGAAGGTGTTGATTGGTGTCAAAAGGCTGTCCTTTATGTGAACGCACCATCTCGATAAAGTCTGTTATCGAATCCTCGGTATAGCCGAATTGTCGGCCTCTGGTGATCACAAGGTCTTCATCGTCATCTTGGATGAGGCCGGGTATCGGGTTTCCCCATTCGACATAACAATCAAACCTGTCTAGACGCACGTCAGGGAACAGATCGGGCCAACGTTGCAGCATCTTGACGATCTTCTTTGCGCTGGCTACGGGGAATTGCATATCTCCGGAGACTTCCAACATCCCGCTTCGTCGCCTACCGCCTACAGGTATTGCCAAGTCATCTGCGCGGTTTAGGTCGTAACAGCGTGTCCCATCAAGATAGAATCCGATTGCCTTCTTGATTAAATTATCATCGGCTATAAGAATTTTGTAGTAGTCCAGTTTCAAACGAAGATTTTCACGACGGTCTAAGCTCATATGGGGTTGACACCTCGACCCCTAGACGGTTTTACAGCCTCAGGAGCCACGCGTCGCCCCTCTCTTTCGCAAGGTCTGCCACATCAGTGGGTTCGCCAGATTCCTGCGGTAGTAAGCCACCATAGAATATTTCGTGGCACGCACAGGAGCGAGGTTGCAGCGCCACTCCCGTGTCGTTTTGAACGCGAAGGCGGCGGATCATGCGCTAAGGATAGAGGGAAATTTCAGAAGTGGAAGCGTTGAACGTGAGAGTCGTGTCGGGAGAGTTCATATCTTACTGGCGGCAGACGGGGTGCTACGGATGAAATCCGAATTTGCCCTTTTCTTCAAGCAAACTCATTTGGTATTTGTTCCCCATCAGGACTTCCCAAAGTTCCCCGCGCAATCTGTCAGACCAGTGCTGGCAAATCTCGCACTCGCGTTCGTTCCTAGTGTTACAAATTGATCGGTGTTCCAGCGCCAATTTTTCGGCTGCGTGATACCCGATGTGGGTTAGGTCGGCAGGCCCGAGGGCCTGATAGATTTGGTAGTAGTCGCACCTTTTTCTTTGACACGACCACCAGTTACTCAGCAGGGACACGCGATGTTGCAGAAACTCCTTCGTTCGCTTCCCAGCTTGTTTTTCTTTCAGGATTTCATCAAAGCTCTGGGTTACTTTGAAGAGGATATAGCCATACGGAATCATCGTCGGAGTCTAATCGGGCGCTCAGGTTTTTGTCCATCAACCAAATGGCCGGGGAGCCATAGAATCTCTGACCTTTAGCTTTTTTGACCAAGTTTTTCTGCTCGATTTCAAACTATTTTACAACCTCCCTGTTATTAACAACTTACAGGCACTTTCGCGCTAGACAATTTTCTTGGTTGCGACAGATAAATGAACCGTTGGTCAGTGTGTTACCCGTGAGAGGCGGTGAGTGATGAAAAAGATTGAACACTTGAGGGCAGCGATGTTTTTTCGTTCGAACCTTGTGATGGCGATGGTGGAAGCGCGACGGCGGTACGCCGACAAGCCAGAGTTGGTGACAGCAATCGTCACGATCTGCACGCGCCAGATCAAACAGAGTTTTAACGATCTTGCCAGGCAGTAAAACCGCCGTGGGCTAAAAGCCCACGTCACGGCGAAGGCAGGTGTGCTCCGCGCCTTGGGGTCAGTAGTTAAACGACTCAGACCCGCAAGGGTCGGTACTTGGGCGCGGACACAGCAGTGGAACCTCGCAGTACCGCAGTAGAAGTGCACGTTAAGCCCGTGATGTCCAAGGCCGACGTGAGGCAGCTAGTAAAGGACAAGGTACAGATGGAAGATAAGCACTTCAACATTCGAGTGGAAGGGGAAACGACGCTGGTGTTCAAGCCAGAAGGTCTCCTCGCCGCGCTCGTTTGCGATGTGCCCGACCATCAAGTTCTTCAAGACGCCAACGATAAACTTTATCGGGGCGTTGCTAAGAATGTACCGACCCGCATCTCTGCACTGGGCGTGCCCAGCAAGTATCACACCAAGCCCGACGGGACGCCGGAACTAATCTCGCGTCCTGATCGGAACCACCCGCGCTACATCTACGCTCGGAAATATGCAAGAGACGGCGTAATGGGCGCACTTGACCCGACGACGAACAAGGCGGAATACGCTCGCATCAAGTTGGATGTGAATGATATTCCGACGGCCTTTGCTCACGCAGAGTTACTGCGCGATGTCTATGCCGAATACGCACCGGAGCATTACCAGCGTCAGATGGAAGCTATTGCCAAGGTCCATCCCCACTGGGCGATGCGTGGTTTGCCGTTCACTACGGCTACGGATAACTGGTGCTTCCCGACGTATCCACACGTCGAGAGCGGAGACTTCAAGCCGGGGTTAGGTATCATCACCGTGAAGTACTACGGCGCGTGCCCTTACTCTTGGCTGGTGCTCCCTCGTTATGATCTGGGCATCCTCGTGAAAGCGGGAGATGTCTTGCTGGTTGACGTGGGCAATGAAGTACACGCCAACACGGCAATCCCAGAACACGACGGCTACGGCACGACTTCCGGTCGGCTTGCCACAATTCACTACTTGCGCCCCAAGTTGGCGAATTGCGGTACGCCAGAGGAAGAATCGCGGCGTCGCGAGCTTTACCTCGCGAAAGTCGCAGCGAAGCGTGAAGCGCGACAACGCGCTCGCCGTCGCTGCAAGTAGTATCACCCCTAACTGTGACGAGGCCCTCGCTGCTGCTAACAGCGAGGGCCTTTTTCCTTAGAGCCGATTTAAGAGCCGCTCGCTCCCGGCCTCACCCTACCCCTCAGCCGGAGTGGGTTCTTTCCTCTAAGCCGACCCCTCTTCCCAGAGCGGCCTCCTCGAAGCGGGTTCAGTCGGAAAAGCCCGATCATTTCCGAACCTGGACGAAAAAACACGACAATCAAATGAATCCGGGTGCCCCAATACCCAGAAGTATCGGCGGCGTCCTTTCTAGCTCTGGAGCTAGAGGTGTCTACCGTGCAGCCAGCATTCCACATGGTCTGGTGTAGCACCCGAAACTTTTCAAAATCGTAGGCTCCGACTTCTCCGTCGCCTCTTTACGAGCGCGAGATTAATTGCCTCCGTTGATTAGCGCTATTTCTGGGATCACTTGTTAGTTGGTTTCCCAACTTTCCCCTCTCACGGTGTGGTCACGAAAAGGAGAAACCAATGAACAAGAAACTACAGAAGGCCGAGCTTGATGCCGCCCTGGTCAAAGCACTCGTGGAGGACTCGGAGAAATCCTACCTACAGCTAGCTAAGGAGTTCGGCGTCAGTATCAATTACCTGACGGCCCTCGCACAGCGGAGTGGTCTCTGTCGCAAGCGGGGGCGGGGTTCCCCGGCGTGGAAGCTCAAGAAGCAGGCGGTGCAATCATGAAGACCCAGAGACTAGATTGGATGAAGTTCTTTGTTGCCGACTTCATGACGAGCGAGGCCGTGGAGGTCATGAGCGATGCGGAGGTTGGTCAATATTGCCTGCTTCTCTTTACGGCTTGGCTGGGTGGGAAGGACTGCTCCCTTCCCAACGATGCCCGGTATCTTGCCCGTCACGCACGCTGCGAGAAGGTCTCCGACGCTGTGATGGCGAAGTTTACCCTGACGCCCGAAGGCAGATTGATCAACGAGGTCCAGCAGAAGATCTACAGAGAGCAACTGGGGAATTTCGAGACGGCTCGGGCTAAGGGCCAGAAGGGTCGGGCTAAGCAACTCGGGCAATCCCCGGACCCGGCCCCGGACTCAGCCCAGGCTCAGCCCGGCAACAGTCCGGGCGATAAGAATGGGAATGATAAGAATGGAATTGAAAAGAATGGATGCGACGAGAATGTGAATGAGAATGAAGCGGGATCGCAATCGCATACCAGCATTCAAAAACCGTCGCTGCATTCTTCTTTGCAAACTGGCAATAGGCAATCTGCATTCGCAGTAGCAGACCTCTACCGCGATGACTTCTCCGGAGAATCCCGCGCAGAGAAGTTGGCGACCATCTTCTGGACCATCCTCCCGGATGAAGGCCGTGATGCCGCTCCGAAAACTTGGGAACGTCTCTGGGCCGAGGATTTTGCCAAGCTGGAAATGGAACCTTGGGACGAGATTATCGGTGTGATGGATTTTTCCCAAGCCTCCAAATGGAAAAAATTCGTCGTCCGCGCCAAAACCTTCGTTGAGAAGTACCCGGAGATGAGGGAACAGTGGGTCAAGCTCAGCAACAAGCTGACTCCCGAGAAAGCCAAGGCGATGCTGAATAACAAGGACCGGGTCTCTTCAAAGATTCGAGTAATAGTGGACGAGTTATGAGCGTAGCCATCAGCAAGGGACGCTACGAGCATCTACATCTCCTCGTTAAAGAGGAGGCTCCCGCCCACAAGCCATCAATCAAGTGCCCTTGCCGCCCGTATTACGACAAGCAGGCCGGACTCGTGATTCACCGGAAGGTCGTAACCGGGGGCCGAAGTCTTCCGTACGCTTTTCGACGTCGCCTTGGGAGAGTTTCTTTACCTCGCGCATTTCGCGGAGGCGATCACCAATAATCATGGCTGGATTATTCCATTGGAGCTACGTATGAAGCAAGCAGACGAGCAAGGAGAAGTTCAAGAAGGCCGGGTGCATTTACATGTCTCCGGAAAAACCCGCGTGGTCAACTTCGTTTTACCAGAGATGACATTGGCTCGCCTCATTTGGTTTCAAATGCATGACACTGTAGCGAAGGTGATGGAAGCGGAAGAGCGTCTCTCCGTAGAGTCCCTGAGTCCACGTAGTGAAAACTTTGACTGCATACCCGACGAATCTCAAAAATGATGTTCATATTCCGGTAACGCAGAGGTCCTTGACAGCGAGGTGTACGACGATCAGAAGGGAAGGTTACTTCCCTCTTCACTCTCCTGCTACTTCGGGCCTTACCAGCGAGCTATCCCTGATCTGCCAGATTTGTTCCCTCAGGGAGCGTCTGTGAAGTCGAATGTACCATTTCGGGGGTGGTGCGGCCCCGTCTAGCCGAGAAGAATCTCTACTCGTAGATTAAATCCATGACCACCACCAAGGACAACAACGGCAAACCGATTGGCTTCATCGAGACGCTCGTCTCCAACAAGGAAGTTTTAGTCATCAACGCAACCCAGAACGCGACAACCGTCGTCACCCGAAATAGGGAGAGCGGAGAAGTCAAACAGGAGGTTTTCTACGGAAAGAATCCTCTGGTGAATCGTGGATAGGCGTCCCACCCGCTGGGAACTGAACCGCATCATCCGAGAACTCCGGGCCGATAGCGAACGCTTGGAGCGTCAAGTGTTGGAGTTGGCAGAGGAGTTGGCTAAACGAGACAAGATCATCGCGGAGCTTAAAGGCCGTGTGTAACTGGGTTCACCTGCCGGATACAGAGAATGCTCTCCCGTCTACATGCGCGAAAGAAGGACACCCATACTGCCCTGAACACCAGGCGGAGATGGATTACATCCATAGCCTGGACGATGACTGGAAAGAGATCGAAGCAACGCACAAGGCCGTTTGACGGGATTGGCAGGTAAATCGATAACAAATGAGTTTGAACGCCCTCTAGTTAAAGCGTGGGTATCCGGTCTGCGCATAGGCACGGTAGAATGAAACAGACAAGGGAACTGCGGGCCTCGCTCCGAACAGGCTGAAAGAAGACATGGGGAAATATCAAAAGGGTGACCACGTCAAAATAGAAGTTGAAGCTGGAGAGTTTGGCGTCGGCGAGTGGCTTTGGTTATTTGTTGACCATAGTGACGATGAACAGAGGCTCGTATTCGGCCGACTGGACAACGCGCCCGTGTCGTCCGAGAATCTCAAACTTGGTCAGCAACTGGCGGTAGGCTACGATAAAATTCGCGATCATCGGCGGTTCGCCTCTAAGTGAATTATCCAAATTGAACCTCAGACCAGATATTTTCCTGAGCTCCTAGCTTGCTCTCAACGTCGAGGTCCAAGTATCCTGGAAGTTGAATGATTCCAGTAATAGATCTCTTCGCAGGCCCAGGCGGACTTGGTGAAGGGTTTAGTGCGCTCCATGACCGAAAAGAAAATCCAATATTCAAAATAGGATTGTCCATCGAGAAGCACCCCATCGCCCACGAGACGCTGATGCTTCGTAGTTTCTTTCGCCAATTTTCGCGAAAGGAAGTCCCGGAGGAGTATTACGATCATCTTCGGGGCAGGATTGACAGACAGACGCTTTACGCACTATTCCCAAATCACGCCGCGAGAGCGAGTAAAGAGGCTTGGAAGGCGGAGCTTGGTAACCCCCGCGCCACGCCGCTGGCCGACATTGATAAACGCATCCAAGAGGTACTCCGGGGAGCCGAACAATGGGTGCTCATTGGTGGACCGCCATGTCAGGCGTACTCCGTAGCGGGAAGGTCCAGGGTACTACCCGTCGACCGTCGTGATGGAACACAAAACTACGAAAAAGACAAACGCCATTTTTTGTATAAGGCTTACCTGCGCATTCTTGCCGCACATGCCCCCTCTGTCTTTGTCATGGAGAATGTGAAGGGAATCCTGTCGGCCAAGGTTGGAGGCAAACGAATCATCGACAGGCTACTGTCAGACCTTCGTCATCCGTCAAGGGCAACGGGCGAGAGTGATGAAAACGAACGGCTTGAATACGACATATATCCGCTGGCTAATTACGACTGCGAAAAAAACCTGTTCGATGACTATTCTCTGTCCTCCCCGGCAGATTACATCGTCAAGTGCGAAGAACATCTCATCCCGCAAGCGCGGCATCGCTTCATCCTTTTGGGAGTTCGTAAGGACCTTTGTAGAAGACCAAGTAAATTAAGGAATTACGAAAAGAAAATTGACATGTGGGGGGTCATCTCTGACCTGCCCCGGCTTCGTAGTAAACTTTCTCGCGAAGAAGATTCAGGAGCCGCTTGGGTAGCAGCGATTCGGCAACTTGCGCAGAGGAAGATTCTCAACGATTCACATATTGACCCAACGGTGCGATCCGTTGTACTCACCAAATTGAAGGGATTGTCAGAAAAACTCACGCCTGGTAAATCTTTTCTTGAAATGGATCTGAAATCCATTGTGCACAACAAATGGCTTCATGATTCTCGGATCGAAGGGGTCTGCAACCATGCCGCTCGCGGGCATATGGATTCTGACCTTTGGCGATACTTTGTAATCTCCTGCTACGGGTTGGTGCACGGCAAGTCTCCCGGGCTCTCGGTTCTCCCCCACTCCTTATTCCCCAATCACGAGAATGTGAAGGCAGTACGGGCCGAAGAGATGGTATTCACCGACCGTTTTCGTGTTCAGGTGAAACATAAGCCTGCGACGACTATTACGAGTCACATCGGCAAGGACGGTCACTACTATATTCATCCTGATCCACTCCAGTGCAGAAGCCTGACAGTTAGAGAGGCTGCCCGCCTGCAAACCTTTCCTGATAACTATTTCTTCGCGGGGCCGACAACGGCTCAATATAAGCAGGTGGGTAATGCGGTCCCACCATTTCTAGCAAAGCAAATCGCCGCAATTGTTCACGGCCTTTTGGTTCAAGGGTCCTGACGCCAGGAAATGCAATTGACTGATAGCCTCACAAAGAAACGTCGCAGCTGGAACATGTCCAGAATCCGTTCCAAGGATACTAAGCCGGAATTGGCTGTTCGGTCTTCGCTTAAGCGGCTTAGTGTCCGGTTCCGCGTTCACGTTAGACGCCTTCCAGGATGCCCGGATTTTGTTTTCTCAAAGTTGAGAACTGTTCTCTTCGTGAATGGGTGCTTCTGGCATCGGCATAGGAATTGCAGATTTGCGTACTCTCCGAAGAGCCACCGAGGTTTCTGGGAGAAGAAGTTCAAATCCAACGTCGAAAGAGACCGTCGATTCCGAAGAAGCCTGAAAAAATTGGGATGGACCGTACGAGTGATTTGGGAATGTCAAACGCGTGAGGTGGACCGTTTAGATGACCTTGTCCGCCGAGCACTCTTAACTCAATCTTCCGAAGACGTTTGAATTTGGTCGCCGGGTAACCTATCCTTCTCACAAGAGTTCATTGTTATAAAAGTGTCGTACTACGAATGAGGGGTTCCGCCCTCACAGCGAATCGCAGCGGCGACCGTTACAATGACTTCCGCCGGATTGGGCCGCAGTGGTTTCGCCCACTTGTGGCCTGAACAGAGCTGGAGCCAATCGTGGAGCCATTTGAGCTAGTTCCCTCGGCAAAGCGCCTGATTAAGTCACTGCGTGACTTGGGCTATGACTTCCCCCAAGCCGTAGCAGACATCGTCGATAACTCAATCGAGGCAAAGGCATCCCGCGTTGCGATTGATGTCGAATTTGACGGCGACGACTCTTGGGTGCGGATAGCGGATAACGGAAAGGGAATGAAGCCCGAAGAGGTCCGAGAGGCCTTGCGCTATGGTGCAGAGCGCGAATATAGCGAAGATGACCTGGGCAAATTTGGCTTGGGCTTAAAGACTGCTTCCTTGAGCCAGTGCCAACGCCTATCGTTGGCGAGCCGATGGAACTCTGACCGGGCAGACATTGCGGCGTTTTGCTGGGACTTGGAACACATTGAAAAGACGAATCGTTGGGAGATCTTGCCGCTCGAAAGAAATGGGGTAGGGCCAGCAATTCGTCAGCCCCTTAAGGATAACCGTGGAACGGTCGTGCTCTGGCAGAAACTTGACCGAGTACTTGGCTACAAGCACCCCTATGGAGAGATGGCAAGGAAACGATTATCCCAAACTTGCCGAGAGATTGAGAGCCATCTTGCGATGGTGTTTCACCGATTCCTATCCGGTGAAATGGAAAAAAAGCGGTTTAAACTCTTGCTCAATGGTAACGAGATCAAGCCTTGGGATCCCTTTTGCCGCGATGAGAGCAAGACGAAAAAACTACAATCATTTCGGATTCCGATTGAACACAACGGAGTCTCCGGCACACTGATTTTTGAGCCGTTTGTTCTCCCCCACCAGGAAGACTTTTCATCACAGGACGCATTCCGCTTGGCGAGTGGCCCTGGCAACTGGAATCAGCAGCAGGGTTTCTACATCTATAGAGCGGGAAGGATGATTCAAAGCGGCGGTTGGTCAAATCTAAGAGCCCCCGACGAGCATACGAAACTCGCCCGTGTCGCCGTCAAGTTTTCACCCGAATTAGATGAAGCTTTGAAGATCAATGTCGCGAAAATGCGCGTGCAATTGCCTGCACCGATCCGGGATATGGTGCGCGAGGCCATCGGACCCGTAGTTCGACTAGCACGAGAGGTTTATGACCGGAAGCAGGCAAAAGCCGCAATTTCGCTGTCTCATGAAAAAGCAGGCCAAAAGAACACTCTGTCACCGGGCGGCCCACAGCTGGGCTCCTCTCCTTCTGTAACCGCTCTGCCGACTGGGGGATCGTCGTCCCCGTTGCTAACTTTTGACCAGTGGTCCGAACGGCTGCTGAAAGTGGCAAGTAAAGAAGAGCGTGCGATAGTAGAACCGCTTTTAAGACGGCTGAGGAAACCTAAGCTGAAACGGTAAGACGGACTGAGGCTATGACTCCCGAACAGCAACAGGCAGTTCGAACAGCGAGGGCAATGCTCGATTTGGGACACCCACTCGAGCTGGTTATAAGTAGTGCCTTTATCCCGGAACACCTGCGAGATTTCGTACGTCAGGAGCTGCAACGGGACGAGAACTTTCCATTGGCACCCGCCCGCATCTTGGTTGCGGAACCAAATCGGCCTGACTGGTTGGGCGACCTTGACCGATCTACTTGGTACTATTGGCCCGCACTTCGCCAGTTTCTTCTTACACATAAAGGTTGGGATTCATCTGCCCTGCGTTCGCTCGACGACAGTTCTGACCGAATCCTTCGCCAACTAATGCCGCCGATGACAGAGCGGTTCGATATTCGGGGTTTGGTTCTGGGTTTCGTTCAGAGTGGCAAAACGGCAAATTATACTGCCGTGATTGGTAAGGCAGCAGACGCTGGATACAGACTTGTAATTGTCCTATCAGGTATCGACAACGGACTTCGGCGACAAACCAATATTCGTCTCAAGCGGGAGCTAGTAGGATTTGCAGATAACCGCCCAACAGCGGTGCGCCTGCCGCCTATGGGACATCAATGGCACGAGTTCACCCGCGACGACTTGCATGGAGATTTCCAGCCTGGATTTGCCAACCATGCCGCATTGCAAGGCTCCCAACCTGTTTTGTTGGTGGTAAAGAAAAATGGGCCCGTCCTTCGGAGATTACTGCGTTGGCTCGATGAGGCCCCAGTGGAAGTACGTCGAACCTTACCCTTTCTGCTTATTGATGACGAGGCGGACCAGGCGAGTGTCGACACCCGTGGCACTTATCAAGCGGAAGATGACCCACTAGACCCAGATTACGAGCCCCCGTCCGTGATCAACGGATTGATTAGGGATTTGCTTCGGCGCTTTGAGCGTCGGGCCTATATAGCCTACACCGCCACGCCCTTCGCAAACATTTTGATCCCACATGACACTACCGACCCTCGGGTTGGGAACGATCTCTACCCGAAGGATTTCATCGTCGACTTGCCCAAGCCCCCTGGATATTTTGGAGCAGAAGAGTTCTTCGGCAGGATGGATGCGGCTACGGGCGAAGAGGTTGGCGGGCTGGATGTCATCAGAGAAGTGACGGATACGGACATCGTAACGCTTGAGAACGGGCAAGTCCCTCTTTCGTTGGAAATGGCCCTTTTGGATTTTGTGTTGGCGGGGGCGGCACGAGCACAGCGGGGTGATGGTGACGCGCCAGCGACAATGCTTATTCACACCAGCCAGCTCATCGTGGTTCAGGCAAATTTACGAAGTCTAATGACGGACAAGTTTTCCGAGCTACGGGACGAGTGGCGGTATCACCGCACTCATGGGATTCGCGAACGATTGCGCGATCGCTGGGAGTCTGAGTTCCGCCCAGTAACACGCAGCCAGCATTTGGAACGTGATGTTGCGTTCGAGCTCCTTGAACAACATGTCGGACCGTTCTTTGAGGCCTTGCAGGTTCGAGAGATCAATAGCGCTACAGGCGAGGTTCTGGATTACGAGCGTGAGCCCTCGCTAAAAGCGATCGCAATCGGAGGAAATCGTCTTTCCCGGGGACTGACATTAGAAGGGCTGATGATGAGCTTTTTCATTCGCCGGAGTGCGACCTATGACACGCTGATGCAAATGGGCCGCTGGTTTGGTTTTCGGTCTGGTTATGAAGACCTTACCCGTATTTGCACAACTGTCGAACTGGAAGGTTGGTTCAACGATCTAGCCTTTGTAGAGCACAGACTGCGCGAGGATATCGCGGTTTATGAAAGCCAGGGACTAACTCCTTACCAAGTAGGTATGCGTATTTGGCAGCATCCTGCGATGCAGGTAACCAGTCCGTTAAAGCGGCGCTTCGCGTCAACAACAGCTATCGCTCAAAGCTACTCCTTGGCGGTCGAACAGACTTTTAAATTCCCCTTCCGACGGCCTGAGGACCTGGCTCTGCAAGCGGAAGCGAACCGTTTGGAGGTACGTTCTCTTGTTGCGCAGTTGGGAGCAGTTGATTCGCAATACTCGGATGACAATGGACCTGTCTGGACGAACGTGGCCGTTGAGCGTGTGTTGGATTTCTTGCAGAGATACCGGGTGGATGATGAGTCCCGCAGCATTTCGCTGCCATTGATACGCGCCTACATCGAAAGATTGCGAGATGCAGGTGAATTAACTCGGTGGACTGTGGCCGTGCGCGGTCGTGGAACCCGGGACGCCATTCTGGGGGACGCAGATTGGGGATTGCCCGGCGGAGGGACAGTGTCTCAAATCAGCCGTTCGCGGATGGGTGAGAGCGATTCAGTCGGCGTGATTACCAGCCCGGGAGACGAAGCGGTAGGGCTGTCGCCGGAGTTGCAGGCTCAGGCTGATGAACTAGTAAGGGCGGCTGAGGCAAATGGGAAGACCAAATCGGTGAGTAACGCTGCTCGCGAGGTTCGCCCCGCGACAAACGGTTTGCTACTGCTTTATCCAATTAGCCGTTACTCAGGAAGCGACTTAGCATTGGGCGGGGGGCGCAGGCGACTTTTCGACAATCCCGAAAATCCGCTTGCTCGGGATTTAGTGGGACTCGCTATCTCGTTTCCGCGCTCGGACCAATCCCAAGTTGTAGAAGCATTCTTGGAAGGAACGGTGGGCTGGAGGCCCGTGGAATGAGCCAAATCGTTCCAGACGTTTGGACACGACTCTCGGGCGAACATGTGCAGGGCGAAATGCTCTGGGCACGCCGGGCCGTACCAGACGTGACAGATCGTCTGGTGGCTGCACTAGATGCAGAAGGCAAACGCCACTTACTCGTATTGCTCAAGGCTGTTGAGGAGGAGGTACAGGATTCTCAGAGTCGCGGGGTGGGAGTAGTGACACGCGAACTTGCGGTGCCCGGCCATGAAACAGGCCGCTATCTCGACGTTACTTGCCATGATGCCGCTGGTCATGACGCTTTTGACCTGATTGGCGGTGAATTGGCCGATCGGTTGGCAGCGGGACGAGAAACTGCCAGCGAGTGCGTAACTCGGGTGCTGTCTAAATGGCGTCGGTTTTGGGGCCAACTGCCCCGACAGATTCTTTCAAAAGAAGAACAGCTGGGGTTATTTGCGGAGCTTTGGTTCTTCTCGGTGTGGTTGCTGCCAAAAGTCGGCGGTGTCGAGGCGGTGAAGCGCTGGCGAGGTCCTTTCGCCAGCAGACACGATTTCGAATGGGTCAGTCGCTCGGTTGAGGTTAAAGCGACAACCTCAACGATAGGTTGCGTCCACCATATCAATGGCCTAGACCAGTTGGCTCCCCCCTCTCAAGGTGACTTGTTGCTCTTTAGTTTGCGGATGCGCGAAGAGGCTGGTGCCACAAACACCTTGCCCTCGCTTATCGTTTCCTGTCGCGCACAGCTGGAAGCCGATCCAAATTCACTTGGTGAATTTGAAAAGGCTTTGGTGCAAACGGGTTACTCACCCGCGCATGATGAAGAATATGGAAAGCTGCGTCTCCGAATAATTGAGGAGGGACTGTTCAACGTTCGCGGCGATTTTCCAAGGTTGACAGTGGAAGAATTAAAGGTAGGTGTCCCACCTGGGGTTACGAAAGTGGAATACCAAATCAATATCGACGGATTCAAGCATCTCTGTGTTGCGAGCAAAGCCAGTGATTTCCCAGGCCTCTAGAGGTCGGAAGGTCCGCCAAGCAGCGTTGCCCTAGAAAGCTATTTCAGGTCTCTCTCAACAGCGCCATCCATTTTTGCCATTCCGACCTCCAGTGGTCCGCGCAATTCCTGATCCAGCCTCCCGCAGGCTTGCCCCGTTCATCAAACCTGTAACCATAGCGGCCAACCTCAACGTATGTGCACGAATAAAAGCGGAGCAGTGTGTATTCAATTCCAGCCTTCTCTAGCTTGCTGACAAATTGCTCGTAATTCATTCCATCGTTCTACGAGAGGCTGAGCGGAAAGGTTAGCTGTTTCCGCTCACGGCCACGTAGAACTCGCTTATGCGAATAGGAATCTACGCACGCGTGAGCACGAAGGACCAAAGTTGCGAACTGCAAATCCGCGATCTCCGGGCCTACTGCGCGGCGCGAGGATTTGATTCCGTCCATGAATACGTTGATGTGGGCCAGTCGGGAGCGAAGGGTTCGAGGCCGGAGCTGAACAAGTTGATGGATGATGCTCGGAAAAGGAAATTCGACGCCATTGTTGTTTGGCGCTTTGATAGATTCGCACGTTCAACCAAGCATCTGCTCTTGGCGCTGGAAGAGTTCCGGTCGCTGGGCATCCAGTTCATCTCTTATCAGGAAAACATCGACACAAGCAGTCCACTGGGCCAGGCCCTCTTCACGATTGTGTCGGCGGTCGCGCAGCTCGAGCGCGATTTGATCCGGGAGAGGGTTAGTGCCGGGATTCGCAATGCGAGGGCAAAGGGCCAGAAGCTCGGTCGCCCTCTGGCCGCGGTGGACAGGGAACAGATTCTTCAAATGAGAGCCGAGGGCCTAAGCCTGCGACAGATCGCCGCAAGGTTAGAAGTAGGCTACGGGACGGTTCGTGAGAGGCTTAAGGTCAAGTGAGCGGAAAACCCTACCAAAAATCTGGGACGTAAGGCTACCAATTGAGAGCAGTTAGCTAACCGCGTTTCGGCGAGCGGAAAATATTAGATTTCCGCTCGAGCTGGGGATTGTCGGATCGTTTGCTAGATTCCGAAAGCATATCCATCACTGATCAAAAACTGTAAAGTAGTTAGTCGACACTCTTTGATCCAGAACCTTGGAACCGCCGGGGGGATAAGTTGAAGCTCCTGATTTTGGATGTTGAAGGAACGTTATTCCAGACAAACATCCGCCTTCCAGGCACCAGCATTAACTCTACTATTTGGCAAAGCATTGCGAACGCGCTAGGTCCGATGGCTATAGAGGAAGAAGTTGCCACCCATAGGAAGTGGCAGGGCGGCGATTATAGGAGTTATCTGGAATGGATGCGGGACACAATTCGCATACACCAGAAGTACGGACTCACGGAACGAGTTTTCAACAGTCTGATCGAATCAGCACAATACAACCCGGGTGTGGAACAGACCCTCAAATCGGTGAAAAGAGACCAATATGAGATTGTGCTGATCTCCGGTGGGTTTCGAGAACTCGCGGCTCGTGCTCAAAGACTCTTCTCAATCCAGCATGCTTTTGCGGCTTGCGAGTATTTTTTCGGCGAAAACGGGCAGTTGACTGGATTCAACCTTCTTCCTTGCGACTTCGAAGGAAAGATTGATTTTATTAGGTTAATGATCAGGGAATACGGTTTGTCTGATGAGGATTGGATATTCGTGGGGGATGGAGCCAATGATGTTCCAATTGCAAAGGTTGCGCCTGTCTCAGTGGCCTATTCAGCTCATCCTGACCTTATTAAGGTCTCGACATTCCGAATAACTGACTTCACCGAATTGAGCACAATTCTCTCGAGCAAATTACTGTGAAAAGGGAGAGATTAGGCGACGCGTCAATCGCACTCCTCGCAATAATCGAGGAGGAATTCGATGCATTAAAAACCCTGGGAAACTTCACATACAGATGCCCGGCGGAAAACTATTTTTCGCGGTCAGCCCCGGTGGATAACCACTACGAATTGATATGCGCCAGATCAGACGCATGGGGAAATGTGCTCGCTGGGCAAGCGGTCTGCAAACTCATCGAGCATTTCCATCCTTCGTTTATCATTCTGGCTGGAATTGCAGGCGGAATCATTCGCAAGAACGACCGAAACCCGATAAAGCCCGGTGACGTGATGGTTGTGGACTACATTCATTACTCGGAGCTAAAGAAGCTGACGAATAAGGAGATGGAGCACCGATATATTGCTCACGATCACCCCTCGCTGCTCTTGAGAGGAAGTTTCGCAGAACCTTTGAAATCTTCGCCCGGGCGATGGTTAGGGAAGATTAAAGCTGCCCCACCCGTCCCGACCGTTCCTACTGTTCGATTGTGCAATCTGGTTGCAGGGGATACGTTGCTAGGTGACCCAGAGAGTGAATTTCAGCAACATATCATTGAACGATATGCGACAGCTGTTGGTGTTGATATGGAATCTTTCGGCGTAGGCAGGGAAATTTTCACGCAGCGCCGGGATCCTTATTACAATCCACAGTTTTTGGTGATAAGAGGAGTATCTGATCTTGTTTATGCGGCAGACACTACGCCTCCGACTAAAGAAGCATCCAATGAAGATGGCGGCAAGAAATCATCGGAGGAGAACCAAGCCATGCGGAGTGCTTGGCGTGTTTACGCCGCGGAGGCAGCCGCAGCGTTTGCTCTGACCGTCGCGGATGACCTAATGGAATCTTTGAAGTAACCGGATGCAAAGACTCAACCCTAGTCGGCTAAACGGGGAGAACCTGACAGCATGAGCCCGATAGTCATATCTAACGATCGAATGCAATCGCTGAACGATGAACTCAGTAAATTCCTCAGGGAATGGCACGAACCGACCCCGGAATTCAAGTTCGAGCTGGGCTGGGCTGGTGATTATGATTCGTTGTTCCGCGGAAGGGTTGAGAAAACGTCCACAGACGAGATTCTTATAAAGGTTGCGAAGACGGGCCGGGCTCTTATCTCGGCAAGAGGCGGGGCTGCAAAAACAACTATCGTCTACCGAGTGGCAAGAACGCTTCTAAAAGATCCCACGACTTTCCCTGTCATAATCGACCTAAAATCTCTTAACGCCTCCTTTTATAAGGATTGGTCCACTACAGCCGATGAGTATTCGGCGAAGTTTGATTTGCTGCTTCAACGCGCTTCTATGCCCAGGGTCAACCTGACGATATTGGACTCAATTGATCCTAACGTTTTTAGATTGATTATCGCAGACGGCCTAAACGAGATTCTGGCTGGGTTTGCCGAAAAGATAATCGCGACCCTCAATGAGTACGTGCGTCGCGCTCCACAAAGTGGGGTGGTCATAACTGATCGTCTCAGTCGGCGAGCCTTGCCCGATTCGGACCGATGGCAATTGTGCACCCTGATGCCGATTCCTGAGGCCGATGCCCGAAAATATTTGATTGAGCATCCCAAGAAATTAGAAACATTCGATAGAGTTCCGCCTCGGGAGCGCCAATTACTTGGCACTCCCTTCTTCTTGGATCAGTTCCTCCGGTCAAAACAAGATTCATCAGTAACTTTTCTCACGACATCAGATGACCTTTATGATTTTTTCCATGTCCAATTAGGCATGAAGGTGGAAGAGATTCGGCGTGCGGCAGAAGCTGCTTTTACTGTCTACAAGAATCAACCGACGCGTACCTTTTCGATGGACTCCTATATCTCGGTAGCTGGTGAGGAGATCACGACAAAACTTAAGGATGCTGGCGCGATCCGTGTCGAGGTCAAGCAGGGGATCTTCTCTCATCACCTCGAGCACGATTACTTGGCCTCGTTCTATCTCTTTCAATCAAAGGACCTGTGGACTCAAGAGAATCTGGACGCTGTCACCCTTTATGCATCGTCCTTTGATGTTCTGTCTATGACGTTAGAGCAACTAAGAGTCGAGAAAGATGCCGACTTTTTTATCCGAACCCTCTATGACTGGAACGTCTATGCATCTGGTTACGCGCTTGCGGAGGCATATCATAGCGGCCGCCTTACCGTAAGTCAGCCCATGCAAACGATCATTGTGGCAATGCTCGCAGAAAGAAAGTGGGACTTTATCGAGGCAACTGCACAGCGTGCTGTAGATGCGCTTTCTCTGTTCCCGGAAAAGTCATTCCCATTGTTGACTTTGGAAGCCGAGAATATGGATCAATTGTTCGCCCTTGTAAGGGGGTTTGATTTCAACGTCCCAGAGTTCAAGAGTTGGGTTGCTCTTTTTACTAAGGGTCGAGCCGAGCACGTTGAAGCGGGTGACCAGGAGTGGCTCACTAAATCAGATTCCATTATGGGTTGGACGCTTGCAAACGTACTCAAGCGAACGATGCTCGATGAGACTGAGGTCACTAGAATCCGTAACTGGATTGCTGCTAACAAGGATAACGAGACTGTGTTATGGCGAATTGTCCATGTATTAGGAGCATACCCCTCGACCGAGAACGTTAAAGCAGTGTTGGAAGTCTTTCACCGAGTAGAACTTAAATGGCCGCGATATGGGGCACTTCGTTCTCTCATCGAAATGGCGGCCCGTTCCCAAAATAGGGATTTAGCATCAAGCATTTTTGGCGCCTTTCAACGTGAACCAGAAAAACTACTTGTCAGAGGGCTTGACCTTGAGTTTGCGCGAGCGATTTTCGTTCGGGAGGCCCCACCATATTGGTTTGATCTTGTCCTTCCCGTTCTTCAAAATATTTACATGACTCGGACTGACGAAAATGAGCGAGTCCGCTGGACGATGGCGGCACAGCGAATGAAACAACGATATGCTGTCGCAAGATAACTCCCCAAGGCCCTCGCTCGATGCGGAGTTGCTCGACCGAGGGCCTCAGAGTCTTAGTAGATTTCTAGGCCCCACCTTTCGTCGCCAAAGCGGCCTGAAAATGTTTCGCATCAACACCAGCATGGGCTCGCTGCTCCCATGTCATTTTCGGCCCCTTGGGTCCGTAAACCTTGATGAACTGAGCTCTCGTCGGTCGTCCAGCGATGGCGAAGAGGCGCGTGCCCTCCGCGATATGGGCACGGGCCGCCTTGGACCTGACAGCATGAGCCTGCTTTGGTTGACCTTGCTTCTTCACCTTCTTGGCAGTCCTTGCTTTCTTGCTGATCTTTTGTGATTGCTTCATAACGCCCTCCTTTGTGGGCGCTACTCAATCTACTCACGAGGACCCAATACGGTGTAACGAACAAGGTCTCCTTGAACTCGCCTTTACTTTTTCACTCGGATGGGGTAACTAGCGGTTACGACGGTTACGATTTTTCGGTACGCGGCAAAACGTCACGCAACGCGGCGCAACGCCTCCGATCAATATTCCGTTGATAAAACAGGGGTTAGCGATTTAAGTTTTCTGTTTCCAATGTGTTTCGGCGCTGGGGCTGAAAATCCCCCCCTCTCCGCCACGCTTTAAGTACTTTCTACATCGAGACTTACAAGTGTTTCCCCTAAACGTTTTTGTCTCCATAACTAACATAGACGAATAGTACATAATACAAC
>Ga0075030_100001606_pt1 | contig 20340 bp, 16 predicted proteins | sample LitLauG_LLR_2012_FD_71393 | JGI IMG/M metagenome (GOLD analysis project Ga0075030, IMG submission 71393) | Freshwater sediment microbial communities from Pennsylvania, USA - Little Laurel Run_MetaG_LLR_2012 | ecosystem: Environmental > Aquatic > Freshwater > Creek > Sediment | place: USA...
GTCGGCGGTCACCCAGCAGATGGCTCGGCTCGAAGAACATCTGGGTGTGGACCTCTTTCGCAAGGTCGGCCGCTCGAAGCGATTGACGGAGCACGGTGTCCGCCTGCTCGACTACGCACGGCGCCTGCTGGCGTTGAACGACGAAGCCATCGAATCGCTGATCACACCCGATCTGCGCGGGCCACTGCGCATCGGGAGTATCTACGATGCCACCGAGTACCTGCTGCCGCCGATGCTTTCGCGCTTCAATCTGCTGTATCCGAACCTGCAGATCGAAGTCCACGTCGATCGCAGCGCTCGTCTGATGCCGGCCCTGAAGCGTGGAGACATAGAGATCGCGCTGACGGCTGCGCTTACGCAGACCGAACCCGATCCGGCGCATCCCAGCGTTCGCCTGCGCAGTTCGCCCCTAGTCTGGATGGCGGCAGCCGACTACGTGCATGACCCGAGGCAACCTGTGCCACTCGTCCTGCCCGATGAGCCGAGCAGTTACCGTGCGACAGCGCTTGCTGCACTGGATGCCCGCGGAATTCACTGGCGCATCCGGCATGTCTCGACGTCGCTGGCGTTCAGCTCGCTCCGGGCCGCGATGCGCGCCGGGCTCGGAATCACAATCCGGCTTGTCGAAATGATGGCGCCTGAGCTTCGGGCGCTCGGTGAAGCAGACGGCTTGCCGCGCCTGCCCGACATGTGCCTGGACCTGTATCTGCGCGACCAGCACGTAAGCCCGCCGGCGCGCCGGCTGTTCGACTCAATGGCTGAGGTCGCGAGGCTCCAATTCCAACAGCGCTCGCCCGCTTCCAAACCACTCCGTCCGAGCAGTGCCTCGCGGCTGCGTGTTTGACCCGAAGTCATGGTGAGCGCGATCGGCTCGGTGATGGCCGGCGGCCAGTACCTGCCGGCATTCTTTCTGACGGCCGGATCCACCTGGGCAAGCGTCGATACTCTCGGACCAAGCCGCGATCTGAGCGCGGCGCTGCTGCGGTCCGCTTGTCGAGACGGCATCAGCACTTCTTCGAAGTGCTGGCCGGTGGGCCTTCAAACTACGGATTGCAGGAAAATTCAGACTGACCGTCGGCACCGAAGGTGTGAAGTATCGGGATTAACCTGCGTCCATCGAACCGGCCCCGTCCTCGCAGCCTGGCGCTCGATTTTCATCCCAAGGGAACTCCAAGCGCCGCGGACATCGCTTCACTCGAGGAGTGGCCTGTGATCCGAAGCAGCGTTACGGCCCGCCCGGCGTCAGGAACTTGCAGGCGAGCCCTGCTGTCCTGCAGAGGCGCCCGTCCAAGGTCGCGAGCGGCAGCTTGAGCGCTTCCGCCACTGCGACATACCAGGCATCGTAGCTGGTAACCGCATGACGCAGTTCCCAAATCCTATCCGAGAACGGCTCGAACGAATAAAGCTCGATCTCGAGCAGCATCAGATCCTCATGCGCCGCGTTCGCTTCGGCCATCGTCAGTTGCTTCGCCAGTTCCAGGCGGCGCAGTACGTTCGTTGCCTCGAGCCTCGACAGTTCCGGCGCATGCAATGAGCCGTGCGACAAGACCTCTTCGGCCCAGACACCGCTTGGGCCCGTATCGACGAGCGCCGCCACCAGCACCGAGGAATCGACGACGACGCTCAACGTCGGTCAGCGTCGCGGCTTTGGAGTATCTGCCGGGATGACACGCGGGTCTGGCCCGCCCGCTTTCTCTTGCGCACCTGCTCAAGCCAGGCGTCCACCGACGGACGCGCCGCCAGGCGTTCCAACTCGGCGCGAAGAAACTCCTGCATCGATTTTCCCTGCAGGGCCGCACGCGCAGCCAGTTCGTCCCGAACCTTCTCGGGCACGTCGCGGATGGTGATCTGGATTGGCATGCTGGCAGAATGCCAGCATTGACATCGGGCCGCAAGCTGCGGACCGTTTGCTTCTATATCTATTTGATTGTGAAGGGTTTTCTGGCGGAGACGAACGAGTCACCGGTCCGCGCCAGTACTCGATCTCCAGACGGTTCGCGCCGATGCTCCTGATTTACCCCCGGCGCCGAGAATGTCGGCTGCACTCGTGTGCACTTTCCCCGAAGGCCGTCTGGCCGGGCGTGCAGTCCAGCGCACTCAGCGCATTTGCGTGCATGGCAGGCTGTACAGGTACCCCCGGGGAGATCGGTCACGTGCTTGTGCGATCGCTACGCGAGTGCGACGAGCTTGACGCCGAAAATCATCGGCTCTTTCGACTGCAGTACTGACAGTCCGGCGACGCAGGCACTGCTACCTCGTTCCAGGTCTCGCGCGGAGCGGCCGCTTTCCCACCTTGTCCGCCTGCGCCAGTCAAGGCAATCGTCGCAGACCGGTCATCATTTTGGCGAAGAATGCCCCTCGCAGCAGGCGTGCGCGGTAAGTTCGCGCAATCAGGGCATTCCCGCGGCATTGGTCGTTGAGGCCAAGCAGAGGACGGCGCCGGCCAGATCCAGACGGCGACTGCGCGGATTCCTTGAATTTGCAATCGGACAGGCGCATTTTCGCTCTTCAGGCGCCCCTGGTTGCCGATCGATCGCGCCGCCGGGGTCGATCTGTGTTCCGAAGCGAACGAGGAGGTACAAGTGACGAGTCCGATCCTGCATGTCGTCATCATTGTCAAGGAGAACCACACCTTCGACAATTACTTCGGGACATTTCCCGGAGCCAACGGGGTCACGCTACCGCAGGCGCCCGATCCGCAGAAGACCGATCCGCGTCACGACCACGTCGCGTGGCTTGCAGGCAGCGGCGTCAAGACGCAGTACAAGCAAAAGGATATCGGGACCTACTGGGCGTACGCCCAGCAGTACACGCTCTGCGACAACTACTTCACGGATGTGGCGAGCCAGTCCGAACCCAACCATTTGCACACCTTCGCGGCCTTTTCTCCGGTCATAGACAACACGAGCAACGGCCGCAACTACCAGCCGCAACCGCCGTTCGATATCCAGAGTCTGCCCGCCGTGCTCGACGCCGCCGGGCACACCTGGCACGACTACGCGGATTCGAACTCGTCGTATTTTCCGTCGGTCAAGGCTCTCGCCGGCAGCCAGTCGATCGTGCCGTCCGCACAGTTCCTCACCGACGTGGCTGCCGGATCCCTGCCCGCCGTATCCTGGCTGTTCGCGCCCAGTGGATTCAGCGAGCACCCGGGCGGGACCACGCCGATCGTCGCGCCTGGCATGAAATGGACCTCGGACCGGGTGCAGGCAATCGCCGAAAGTCCGCTCTGGCCCAACACCGCAATCTTCATTACCTGGGACGACTGGGGTGGCTGGTATGACCACGTGATCCCACCGCTCGCGCAGCGGTGGGCCGGGGGCGGTCCGGCGGGCTATGCCAAATCGCAGTTCCGCTTTGGAAATCGGGTTCCCTGCCTGGTGATCAGCCCGTATGCACGCAACGCGGTAAATCACGACTTCTTCTCGCACGCGAGCCTGGTCAAGTTCTGCCTGCGCCTCTTCGGACTGCCGCCGTGGAATGTACCGGCGCTGGCGCCCGGCGATGCGTCCGGCGACCTGTGGAGTTGCTTCCATTTCACTTCGCCGCCGCGCCTCGGCGTGCCGGTCACGAAGCCGGCCGCCGCAACAAGCCAGGTGCGCCGCCGGACCGCGAGCAAGGCGAAGCCGACCAAGGCCCCCCGTGGCAAGCTGGCGGTGCGCAAGCCGTCCACCAAGAACGCGGCGGCGAAGAAACGCCGCTCCTGATGTGGCAGCAAGCGAACGCGAGCGCGCCAACGGGCAAGGCATTGCCCGCCCGGAATCGTTCCGCGAAGTTCAGTTCGCGATCGGCCCATGCATCGGCGCATCGCACCGCGGATCAAAGACAAACTGATTCAAATTCAAATACTTCCGAACCATACCCGGCATCGACTGGCAATCTGAAAATGTCACTGAATGCAAGGACCCCGACGGGACCCCGATTCGGAACTAACGCATCGGCGTGGCTTGGTCCTTTCGGATCAGTCCGCCATCCCCGAAAGACACTTCGGAGTCATCGAGTCCCAGTAACTTCTGCACCGTCCCAGGTCGTATCGTGCGGGCGCCTCCTTAATGGAAAGACATCGATGAACCGACTCTTGCTTGCGCATCTAAATTTTCGAGCTCTCGCGGCGAGCGTCGGCTGTGCAGCAGCACTCTGTGCCACCGCATCGGCGCAGACGGTCTCCGACGAGCTGCAGATCGTCTCCGGCACAAATACCTTTACGTACACGGCGAACGACCCGGCGGCAGGAGCCGGCTTCGAACCGGTGCTCGCGTTTGCAAATTACTCGGGCGGCACCCAATCGTCGGACGATTATTCCTCTGCCATGACCAGTGCGTTCGTCACCGGCAGCGGTACATCGGCCACGTTCAACTCGGCGAACGCCGTCACCTGGCTTACCGGAGTATCGAGCTCACTGAAGATGTTCGTGCTGACCGAACCGAGCCCGAACACGACTACCTACAGCGACGTGATCTTTACGTTCAATTTCACCTCGGGTTCATCGTCGCTCAATGCGATCGCATTGATTTCCGACCCGACGCTCGTGGCGGACATCATGTCCGCGGTCAACACCTATAACGCCATCCCATTGGTGAAGAAGATCACGCCGGCGATGACTCCGGAGACCGGCGCCCTGCAGAACGTGACGACCTTCCTCTACGGGACGACTGCACCGTTCACGGTCAACATCCTTTCGGCGGTGCCGGAGCCGGAATCGGCGCTGCTGCTCGCCGCCGCTGGTCTGATGTTTGTCCCGATCGCACTGCGCCGCCGCAGGCGCAGCTGAGCACGACCGGTCTAGCGCGGTCCCGACGTCGTTTCGGATCTGCTGCGGCACGACACCCGATCCGACCTAAGGCGGCCCTCCGGGCCGCTTTGACTTTGGGCGGCCGGAGCCGCGGCCTCTTGTCGAATTCGCAGCCTGAGGCGGGCTCCGTCCGGTCCCGCGAAAAGCGGTCTGACTGACCGCCTGGCTTTGCAAATCGCGGCTTCAGGCGCGGCTCAAGGCGCCGATCTATTCCGTACGGGTGAGCGAACGCGGCTACAACGCCGCACCGTAGGGCCGCTGGCGCATTCACCCGGGGATCGATCCGCCGGGACGCCACGCCTTGCTTCAGAATGCTCTGCGCCGCCTTCGCCCGCTGATGCTGGTGGCTTTTTGGCCCCTCGCCAGCAACGCCGCGCGGGGTCCCGGACTCGACGATCGCGGCTTCGAGAATGCCCAGGACGCCTTCGTCGCCGTCTTCATCGACTCGGGCCTGGGCCGCCGGGCGTACGAGGAAAATCGCGAATACGCCGCCGCTCTCTACCAGATGCCGGATGGTCGCTGGCATGCGACGCCGGTGTCCACCGGCGACCTGAAATCCTGCCGCATCCCGTACGACAAGGTGCCCGACGGCGCCGTACGAATCGCGGGCGCTCACACCCACGGCCAGCCGCGCATCGCCGGCGAAGGAAAGCAGGAATTCGGGACCGGCTTTTCGACGATCGACCGGCGTAACGCCCTGCTGTCGTATCGCGTCACGCACGGCCGCGTCGAGTCCCAGTGGCTGCTGACTTCACACCTGCAGATCCTGGAACTGAGCTTCGCCATGGCCTACTCGCCGGCCGATTCGCGGATCGGTGTCCAGTCACGGATACGCGATCTGGGTCTCTCGGAGCGCTTCGCGCGGCACAGCGCCGACACGGGACCGCTGGCGACGTCCCGCTAGCGCCTGCGACATTCAAGGCTTGTGCATTTCGTCGGCCGGGATGTCGAGGCGGAACTCGTAGAGCTGCTCGCGCAGCGCCTGGACCTCCTTCTCGTTGCGGACCTTCCAGATTCCAGTCACCGGCTCGCACAAACGCAGCCGATCGGCCTCGTAGCGGGAGATCAGCTTGCCCGAGAAGTCCGTCAGGCCGACGTGCCGGGTCTCGCACAGGTCCGCGCGTCCCGTCTGCGCCTTGAGCCGGTCCTGCAGAAGGGTGGCGGCCGCATCGTCGCGCCGCTTCTGTTCGGCGGCCTTTCGCAGCGCTTCGTCGCGCTCGGCAATGCTTCCGCGCAGCCGTTCGATTTCGCCATTGGCGGCGTTCAACCGGTCCGTCGTTGCGGACAGGTTCGAATGCAGTTCGTCGAGTTCCTCGCCGCGCGCCTTCGCTTCCTGCTTCAGGCGCGCCACCTGGCCGAGCGCGGACCGGCCCTCCTTCCTGGCCTGGTCGATTTCCTTGGCCGACTTCGCCTGGGCTTGCGTCAGCGAGTTCTGCAGCGAGGAGTTCTCCGACTGCAGATGCTGGACCTGTTGCTGCATCTGGCGCAGCTGCTGGCGCTCGCGGTCGGCCTGTTGCGCGTCAGCCGCCGTCGCGGCGAAAGCGCCGGCCGCCGCCAGCGCGCAGGCCACCAGCCGGGGTCCGAGGAGCGGCCGGCCTTCGAACGCGGCTGCGAAGGAACCCATCAGAACCGGCCGAACAGGTCGAGGAACCAGGTGTCGACCGCGAACCGCGGAACCGCGTCGATCGAACGCGAAGTGACGTAGCGCATGGTCAGCGAGACCGCCGGCGACACGCCCAGGTTCATCCCCGCGAACTCGGACCGGCTATCGGTGCCACCAAGCCGGTAGTCACCGGACGTGAACGCATCGGGCACCGCATCCCGTTCGAGATAGCGGTAGCCGCCGAACACCTGCCAGTCGCCGAAGCGGTCGAGCTTGCTCGAACCGAACTGGAACGCTCCGAGATAGCCGGTCACACGCGCCCGGTGGACGCCGTTGGCGCCACTGACATCCGTCGGCAGTTCCACGATCTGCTGGCCGATCCGGTTCGCGATGTCCGCCGAATCGAATCCGAGATTGCGCACCCAGTCCAGCCGCAACCAGGCCCAGACCGGATCGAATCCGGTGTACTGGTAGTCGACGGACACGTCCAGCAGATGGAATTTCGAGGCGTAGGCATACACCGGGGCCGCGTTCGGGGCGCTCAGGAAATTCACATTGAACATCGTGTTGCCCAGCTGCCGGAACTGCGGGGCCGTGGAACTGTTCAGCGTGTTGCCGGGCGGGTTGGCCGGATTAAGCTCGCCTTCCAGGTGGTCGAAGTAGTAAAACGACGCCGCCAGGTCCAGGCGCGAATCGTCCGACCCCTTCCACTTCGTGCCAGCCTGGGCCCCGAACAGCCATTGGTTGTCCGAGGTGTTCGCAATCGACGACGGCGCGGTGATCCGCAGCGGATGGGCGCCGAGCGTCAGCAGCCCGCTCCATTCTTCCGCATAGTTCGGGGTCCAGGTGGCGGCGATGCCATCGAAGGTCAGTTCCGGCGCCCAGATCAGGTCCGAGGCGATGTACGGATTCGCCGCGCGCCCGCCACCGAACAACGGTGTGACCGGGGCATACGGATTGCGGATGCGTCCGGCATTGAACTGCAGGTCGTAAGGCGTCTTCCACTGCAGGAACGCAAGATCGAACGCCGCGGACATGGGGCGCCCGAAGCGGCCAAGCTGCACCGGGTAGGAGATCGGGCTCGCCGTCGCGTCATCGCCCTGCACGGTCACCACACGCATGCCGGCGTTGAACTCCTCGGACAGGCGCACGTTCAGTCCCAGGCGCGCCCGCAGCCGCAGGCGTTCGTTGGCCGCGGTGTCGTTCTTCGTGGTCCCGAACGGAAGCTGGTAAACGGCATCGATCGCGCTTAGCGCGGCGTTGTCGCTGGCGAACGTATCGACCTGGTAGCGCAGCAGCATGTCGCCATAGACGTCGATCTTCGACAACCAGGCGGGAAGCGCACCGGGCTCATACCAGTGCTCGGCCTTTGCCTGGGCGAGCACTTCCTGCTTGACCTGCTCGCGAATCTCGTCCTTGACGACTTCCGGAACGTACGGCACGCGCACCACCGGCTTGGGCGGCTCGCTTCCGGCCAGCGGCGCTGCCGGCGTCGTCTGGGGCGCCGACAGCAGCGCCGGGTCCAATCCGGCCTGACGCAGCATCTCCTGGGCCTTTGCCGCGGTCAGGACGCCCTGGTCGACCAGCGCGCGGATAAGCCCGAGCACGGTGTTGCGTACCTGGTCGATGTTCTCGGCCGGCTGCTGCGGACTCTGGGCGGAGCTGAGCGCCGGGACGGCCAGCATCGCAACAAGAAAGGCTAGAGCCAATCGGTGCTTCGTCAATTTCATCTCAGGCGTCGGTGGACTTGACTCGGATGCGCAGCGGCTGCGGCAGGTTGTCGGGCATCGGCTGGCGGAACGGAGCGACCTGCGCGATTCCGCCTTCGATCAGCGCGTCGAGCTCTGCGCTGCCGGAACCCCTGACGATCTGTTCGCGCAGGAACCGGCCATCGCGGTCGATCCAGACCAGCAACTCGATCGTGTAGGTGGCGCTTTTCAGCTTCGGATCCCTGGCGAGCTCCTGCGCGAGAAAGCGCGCAGCGCCGGTCCCATAGAGGTTCTGCGACAGCGCCGACCCGCCACCCGTTCCGATGGTCGTGATGTCGCGGCCGCCCGGGCGGCCCACCAGTCCGAAGCCGTCGCCCGGGCCGCTGCCCTGGGCATCGACGCCGAGCGGGCCGGGTGGCGGCGCCTGCTCGGACTGCTGCTGCTCCACCGGCCGCGGCTGCTCGATCTTGATGACTTCCTTGATCTTCGGAGGCTCCGGAGGCTTCTCTTCGGGTTTCGGGGGAGGAGGCGGCGGCAGGCGCAGCAGCGCGATCTGCGGAATCTTCCGGTGCCGCTCGGCCGGCGCTTGCCGCAGCAGCATCGCCGCGACCAGGCCGATCAGCGCAATGCTGATCAAGCCGAACGCGAGCGACTGGAGCAGCTTGCGCGTGACCCCGCGGCCTGGGCCGTGGTGCGGGAACGTGGCCACTGTGTTCATGCGTTCGGTCCTTCCTTGGCGGGTCGGCGCGAGGTCACTTGACGATCCTCTGCGTGACGAGTCCGAGCTGGCTGATTTCGAGGCGGCTGAGCAGGTCCAGCACGTCCATCACCTTTTCGTATTGCACGTGCGCATCGCCTTTGACGATCACCGGCAGGTTCGGGTTCGCCGCCCGCAGGTCTCGCAGGCGCTGCTCCAGTTCCACCATCGTGACCGGGTAGGCGTCGAGGAAGATGCGGCCGTCCTCGGTGATCGTGATCGCCTTTGTCTGGGGCTTGGCAAGGCTGGGCGAACTGCTCGCCTTCGGCAGGTTGACCTTGATGCCCTGCACCGAGGCGGTCGTCATGATGATGAAGATGACGAGCAGCACGTACGCCAGATCCAGCATCGGCGTGACGTTGATGTCGTCGTAAGCCTTGTCTTCCTGGATCTGCATGACCTGTCGCCGCGCCCGTCCGTTAGGTTCAGCCGCCGCCGCGCGACTCGGCCATCTTGCAGATGAACTCGTCGGCGAAGGCCTGCATGTCGGCCGTGATGCCCTTGATGCGGGTGATCAGATAGTTGTAGCCGAACAGCGACGGGATCGCGACGGTCAGGCCGGCGACGGTCGCCAGCAAGGCCGCCGCGATGCCGGGCGCGATCGCGTTGATGTTCACGTCGCCCTGCGCCGCGATCGCCGCGAAAGTGATCATGACTCCGACCACTGTCCCCAGCAGGCCGAGAAAGGGTCCACCTGAAATAGCGATCGTCAGCAGCACCATGCGCCGGTTCAGCTTCTGGTTCTCGCGGATCAGCGACGCGTCGATGCTGGCCTTGATGGCAGCCACTGATACGGCCTGAAGCTGCCCGCTCGAAGCGGCGGCGGCGCGCAGCCGCAGCTCGCGCATTCCGGTCGCGTACAGAGGCACCAGCGTCGAATATGCCAGCCGGCCTTTGACAATCTCCTTCGACACCGGGGAGTCTGGATCGAGGTACTCGCGCTCCTTCTCGGTAAAACCCTCGAGAAACTCCGAGTTCTGCGCATCGGTACGGGAAACCATGATCGCCTTCGAAACCATGACCGAAACGGCGATCGCAAACATGACGGCGAGGATCCCGATCACGACCTTCGCGTCGACGGTCAGGCTGGAGAACAGGATCGTGATGTAGCTGGAGCTCGCGCCGTCTTCAGCGGCTTCATCCTCGCCGACGGTCAGCAACTTGCCGTCAGCGCCCTGCGAGGCGGCGAGCCTGATCGCGGCGGCCGGCCGCGCCGAGCCGACCAGCCCCAGCGAGTCCATCGATCCCCGGTAGCCCGCGCCGATCGTCATGGTGCCCGACAGCTCGGGCAGCTTGGCCGGTACCGCGCCGGCCTCGACCCCGTTCAGGTAGACGACCAGCTGCTCGCCGGCCACCACCGCGACGTGCGACCAGGCGCCCGCCTTGAGTCCTTCCGCCGAAACCGTCGCCTTGTCCAGGTGCGCGACCAGCTTGCTGCCGTCCTGCTCCACCGAAAATGGACCCCATGCGAATAACTGCGCCGTCTGGTCGCCCGCCGGCTTGACCCACACCGAGTACGTCAGCGCCCCACCGGCGGCGGCCTTGACCGTCGCGGCCGGCGCTGCCTGCAGCCCCTTGCCGTCGAACGAGGCGGCAAGGCCGAAAAGGCCGGCCTTGTCGGCCGTCACGCCCTCGCCGGTGACCGGCGTCGCATAGGCGGACCCGTCCTTAAATGGCGGTTGCGCTTCGCCGAACTCCAGCGCGAGCAGCTGCGCCGGGTCGTAAACCGTCTTGCTGTCGCCCGCGGGCCCGGCCTTCTCGTTGCCCGAATAGATGTAAAAGAATTCGGCCGACGAACTGCCGCTGATGCTGGGCAGCTGCACCCAGAAGAGCGCCAGCTGGTTTTCCGCATCGAACGATTCGACGAAGTATTTCAGCGGCGTCTTGTCGTCGTTGGCGACGAAACGGATGTCCGTCCCGTCGGAATTGGCGTCGCTGAACAGGAAGTTGCCGGTGTGCAGCCTCACCGCGACGAGCCCCGGCGCTACCGGTTCCTTCACGTCGGCGCCGGTGGGCGACGTGTTCAGTCCGATCTTGTGGCGATACTTCCAGTCGGAATTCCACCAGGCATGGGCACTTGCCGGCAGCAGCGCCAGCAGTGTCAGGACAAAAAACCATCGTTTCATTTGAAGCCCATGTCGCCGTCCAGGATCGGCGGCAAATTTCCAAGTCTCGCGCTCATATGTTTCGGGGGCTTGACCCCGCTAGAACCCGTAACCGACGCTGAAATCGAACCGCTGCTCCCCTTTATGCGTGATGAATCCGCCGACCCCACGGCCGCCGAGCGTTATACGCCGATCATGATGCTGACGTCCAAGTCCTCCGAGATCGACCGCGTGCTCGGGCTAGAACTGGGGGCCGACGACTACCTGACAAAGCCGTTCAGCATGCTCGAGCTGGCGGCGCGCGTGAAAGGCGTGTTCCGGCGCGCGGACCTGGCCGCAGACCCGAAGAAGGCGGCGGCAGACGAGAAGATGCACATCGAATCCGACGGCCTGCGCATCGACCTGGAGCGCCACGAGGCGCAGGTGCGCGGACAGCTGGTCGAACTGACGGCCAAGGAGTTCGAGCTCCTGGCCTGTTTTGCCCGCTGCCCTGGGCGCGTGTTCACGCGCACGCAACTGCTGGACCAGGTCTGGGGCTACAGCCACGCCGGCTACGAGCACACGGTCAACACGCACATCAATCGGCTGCGCAACAAGATCGAGCGCGATCCAGCCAATCCCGAGTTCATCCAGACGGTGTGGGGCGTGGGCTACAAGTTCGGCGGACCCGGTGAATAGGCGGACGACAAACATGACGACCCTTGGATTGCGAACCAGACTGCTGTTCCCGCTCGGTGCCTTTGCACTTCTCCTCGCAGCCTTCGTGCTGGCCGAAGGCGCCACCGCGCTGGCGTCGCCTGGCTGGCTGTTCGCGCTGCTGCTGCTGCTCGCGGGGATCATGGCCACCAACGTCGAACTTCTGGTGCTGCGGCCGCTGCGAGGGATGTTGCGGACCGTGCAGGACCTGGCGGAAAGCCGGATGCCGGGGGCGCCGGTGGCAACGCCACCCGGGCAGATGAGCGAGCTGGCGGCCGGCCTGAACCGGCTGCGCGACCGGATGCAGCGCTACGAGGCCGAGCTGAGCCGCGAAAGCGTGAGCCGCCAGGCGATGGAGCAAACCGTCCGGGAGCTGGAGGATCGCTACGCCCTGATGGTCGAGCGTGCCAACGACGGCACCTGGGAATGGAACTTCGCTACCGGCGCGATGGAGTTTTCGCTGCGCTGGAAGGCGATGCTCGGCCTGACCCGCCTGTCCTTGCAGCGTGCCGAGGACTGGCGGGATCTGCTGCACCCGGATGAACGCGCGGCGGTCCTTCAGGCCTTGGAGAACTACTTGAGCGGCGCGGCCGCCCGTTTCGATGAGCAATACCGGCTGCGTCAGGGCGACGGTACTTATCGCTGGGTTCAATCCCGCGGCACGGCAATCCGCCACGCCACCGGCAAGCCGTATCGTCTGATTGTGATGGACAATGACATCCATGCCCGCAAGCAGATTGAAAGGACGCTGGTGCAGGCAGCCGAGGCCCTGTCGTCGATATCCGGCGACGAATTCTTCAGGGCCTTGATCCGCAGCCTGTCCGAAATCCTGGGCACCCGCGATAACCTGGTCTGCTACTGCGTGGGCGACCCGCCGTTACGCGCGCATACGCTGGCCTACTTCACCCGTGGGCAGTTCACGGAGAACTTCGAATACGAGCTGGCGGGCACCTCCTGCGGTGCGGTGATCGAGCGCCGCGAGATCGTGTACTGCCCGACCGGAGTGTGCGAAATCTGGCCGTCGGAAAAGGAGTTCGACCGCGACAGCTACATCGGCGTACCGATGTTCGACTCCAACGGCAAGGTCATCGGCCACTTCGCTTGCATGGGCGGCACACCGATGCGCCAAGAACTTCCACACTTGGCGCTGTTCCGAATCTTCTCCGTGCGCGCCGCGGCCGAGCTCGAACGCACGCTGCTGCGGCGGCAGCTCGAAGGCACGCAGGCCGCGTCCTGAACGGACCAGCGCCGCCGACTGGCGTCTTTCAGCCAGACGCCGCGGACACAACCGCAAAGATCGAGGGCCTCGGAGGCGCATTCGCGGTGGCCTGCAGGTCGAAGCCGAAGACTGCGCCCAGGCCCGGCGTGCTCTGCACCGACATCGCGCCACCGTGCAGTTCGACGATGCGCCGGACGATCGCCAGCCCCAGCCCGGTGCCGCCGGTCTCGCCGGCCACGCTTCGATCGCGGTGAAAATAGCGCTCGAAGATCCTGGCCAGGTCTTCCGGAGCGATGCCGCAACCGGTATCAGCCACCCGTACGGCCACCCGCAAGGCCTGCGGCTCGACCTCGACCCGGATCCGCCCGCCGGCCGGCGTGTTGCGCATCGCATTCTCGATCAGGTTCTCGAGAACGGTCTCGATCATCGCGATGTCACCGTCGACCTGAATTTGCTGACCCGGCAGCACGCTGTCCAGCTGCAGACCGCGCTTTTCGGCGGCCAGGCGGAACTTTTGCACCAGATCCTGAACCAGTTCGGCGATCGAGAAGGATTCCATCTGCGGTGCGATCTCGTGCGCTTCAAGCTTGGACAGATGAAAAAGGTCGGCGACCAGCCGATCGAGCCGCTCGCCGTGCCGGGTTGCGATTTCGAGGTAACTGCGCTGCTCTTCCAGCGGCATCGTGTCAAGCTTCAGAAGCAGGATTTCCAGGTAGCCCTGCATCGAGGCGAGCGGGGTACGCAGGTCGTGCGAAATGTTGGCCAGCAGCTCCAGGCGCAGCGCCTGACCCTGGTGGAGCTGCTCAACCTGGCGCACCATCCGCTCGGACATGCCCTGCACGGCGGCGCAGAGCCGATCGACGCCGCCCCCGGCCGCATCGGCGCCCGGCAGGCACAGGGGCCGTGCCAGTTCGCCTTCGTGGAAGCCGATCACGTCGCGGGTCAGCGACCGCAGCCGGCGCATCAGCAGCACGTAGACCAGCAGCGCCCCGAGCAACGAGGCCAGCAGTGCGGTGCCGATAAGCATATTGGTTTTATAGCACGGCCCCGCCGCGCGGCCCTCTGAAAACACGGCTGTGCAATGTACGTGGCGTACCGCGTCCACCAGCGGTCACACACCTTCCGAGCTTCCGCCTTGACAGAAAATTGACTTTCCGGTGATGGGCCCGTGAAACGGGACTTCCAGACTCGGCTTCGATTGATGCGGATTGGGCATTCCAGCGCGATCCGCCAACTTGACCCGATCAGAGCTCATCGCGCGAGAGCGTCAACGATGCGAGTCGATAGAAAGCTGCAAAGCCGCGATGGCGAACCGTCCGGTCAGGTCGGCGCGGAGCCGCCGCGGAACCTGGACGGAGCCGAGGCGCCGCTGGGCTCCTGGCTGGTGACGCCTCGAAGGGGTTACACGCACCATGGCATCTACATCGGCCGGGATCAGGTTGTCCATTACGCGGGCTTGGCGCATCGCTGGCGTCGCGGGCCAGTCGAGGTCGTGACCGTCTCGGAGTTCTCCGGAGGGCGCGGTGTTGGCGTTCGACGTACGCCCGGTCCGCGTTACGACGGCGCCCTGGTGGCCCAGCGGGCGCTGTCCCGCGTTGGTGAGGACCGCTATCACATCCTCACCAACAACTGCGAGCACTTCTGCGCCTGGTGCGTCGACGGCCTGAGCCGCAGCCAGCAGGTCGAGCGTTGGCTGGCTCCGGCCGTGGCAGCCATGCGCGCCGCGCCGATCGCTCTGGCCCGATTTTCGCTGGTGCTGCCGCGCCTGGCCAGCATGGCGTCACGCTGACGATGAAGCTCGTCTTCACCCTGATTCTTTGCGTCTTCTCATTGGTGACCCGAGCGCAAGGCACCGGGCAGCAAAGTGCCTCGACCGATCCGCCGCACGATTCGGTGCTGGCTTCTCTGATCCAGATCGAATTGGAACTTTCGAGCGATTCTGACCGGATGCTTGTCGCGTCATCGGAAGTGCTTACCGCCGAATATCGATCCCGCATGCTCAACCAAGCTGACTGGCTGCACTCACGCTATGGACTGTTGACGGCGGATCAAACGGTGCCGCGGGTGTCACTACACTACCCTTCTCGATTTCCCGGCGGACCCGGCCCGGAGTTCGCGCAGGAGCTGCGCCTGGTTCCGGGCCGCCCCCTGGTTGGCCTTCGGTTGGAGCAGCACAACGTACTGATGGCAGGCGACGAATTGACTCTGCGTTCAGGCAGCGACGTCCAGATCCTCGCCCACTTGACGGACGCCTCGCTCTCCGAGACAGAAAGCAACTGGCTTTCGGTACTGGGCTGGCGTTCCCGTTCGGAGCTGCATTGGAAGGCGGGTGATCCGACGCGACAGTTGCAATGGCAGGTCAACGCGGCCTTCGACCGGCGTGCCGCCAACCAGCATGGAGATATCGAGTTTCGAGCGCTGCGGCACTTCTAGGAAACGCACATCGCCGCCGGCAGGTCACCGGCCACCAAGGCCTGGTTCAGGATCGCAACTAGACGACTCGATCGAACACATTCATTCGACAGCATGAACATCTGTCGGCGACGGTCTTGACGAACTGCAGGCGGCCATCTTCGTCATAGCGATAAACTGCCACTTGCTGGATGGTGACCAAGTCCACATAAAGGATCGTCTGCCTCGGGTGCGCCCGCAGGCTCAGCGGGAAATGGTGCGCGGCGGACCCTGCATGACTGAAGCGGGTACCGGCTGTCGCGCATTGGGATGAAGTCGTCCCGCCCGTCGAGTTGGAAGTCCGCGATCGAATTCGAATCCGAACTACCTGCCAACAGTAGCGCCCGGTACGTGCTGACCTGGATGTCTGGGCCAAAGTGACTTCCGCGACGTCCATCCGGTTCTTGTCCGCTCTCTCGGCAGGTTCGTGGCCGAGGACCATCCGCCCAGACAACGGCGGTACCGAAAGTCGTCCGCACTTCAACTTTTTTCCGGAGCGCAGTAGACGTGAAAAAAGCGCGCTAGCAATCGCTAGCGCGCTTCTCCAGCTCACAGAGAGCCTGCTTACCCTGGATGCTGCTCAATTAGGGCAGCGCAGGATTCACGGGTTGCCCTGGCCGGACAGGAGCTTGAGACCGTAGCTGGTCAAGTCTCTGGCGTCTCTTCCGTCGAAACGCAACGTCACCTCAATTTCCTCGCCAGGCTGGAGCACACCATTTGGAAGGAAAATTCGGCGATATGGATCTCCGTCGCTCGTCGTGCCACTCGCATTCAGCAGCCGCACCTTTGCCGGCAAACCGGAAACGATGACAAGCAGATGCGTGTCGATGACGGACGCGCTGTCGTTCGTGATCCTGAAGGTGTCGGCATCAGCGACGCTGTCGAGTCGAGAGACCGCTGCCTGTTCCGTCACGTCGAGGAACTCGAGCCCCTCATCCCGCCTCGCCAGCGCATCGTTGTCGTCGATCGCCAAGCCGCTGAGCATGAAGCCGTCCTTTGCTCCCAGTGCGGCAAGGTCGGGGCGGTACCTCGAGTACGTGAGGTCGCGCTCATTCGGCTGCAAGGTATCTGTGGACGACACGGGATTGTAGTGCGCGAACGCAGGGTCGTATAAAGCGTTTTCAAGGAAGTCCGTCAGATCGTCGACCTGTTCTTCCGAAAGGCCCAAGCCTCCTGGGTAGCCGGCCCCGCGGGGATTCGTGAACCGATCCGAAAGCGTCGGCGCAGCTCCGGCGACGGGATCCTGAGGAACACCGGCATTGAAGTACTCCACCACGTCGCGGATCTCGGTGAACGAGCCGTTGTGGAAGAAGGTCCGCGCGTCCTTGAGCTGACGCAGAGTCAAGGCGCGGAACTTGAATGCGTGGTCAGGGTTGTGGGTGATCTCCTGCCGTCCGGTGTCTTCGGCGTGGTAGGGGAAACCGTCCTTGCCCAGCTTGGTGGGGTCAAGATGGCCCCTCGCCAGTGCGTTCAGCGCCTGCACCGGGTGGTCGCCGATGCCAACGTTGATGAAATTCTCCTCGACGAATGCACCGATGCCGGCGACATCCGGATCGTCCTTCTGCTTGTTCAGCATCGGACCGCTGTGGCAGCTGAAGCAGCCCGCCCCGCCGGCTCCGCCGGTCGCCGGTGTGAAGAACAGCCGCGCGCCCCGCCGCTGGGCGTTCGTCAGGGCTCGGTCATCCCCACTCAGAAAGCGATCGAAGGCCGTGTTACGGGTAACAACGGTGCGTAAGAAGGTCGCCTGCGCCCGAAACTCGGTCTGATCGTTCACAAGAAGCGTCAGGTCTCCTTTCATGTCGGCCTGAGTGGCTTCGTCCGGAAAGGCGTCCCGGAACAGTTTCACGAACGCTGGAATCTTCGCAAGCTCTTTCGACTGGAAGTTGAGCATCCGGTGGGCGTCGAGGAGCAGGAGCGTCATATTCTCCCCAGCCGGGTCGTTGAGCGGATTGAGCGAGCCTGGCGTGGCCGGCACCTCCCCGCCGATACCGCCAAACAGGAGGCGGTTGTTGAACGCGAAGCCGATCAAGGACGGCGACTGGCGCCCCACGCTGTCCAGCTCGTCGAGCCGGCCCGTCGCAATCAGGGTCTTGGGTTGCGGAGAGTGATAGAACAGTGCCGGCGTGGTGACCACTCGCTGGCCACTGGCGTCGATGTAGATGTCGGTCAGGGTCGGGAGCGCATCGACCAGCACATCGCCGGCAAAGATGGGCTCGCTGCGTTGTTTGGTCAGGATCGACTGGGGCCGACGACGGGGGAAGAAATTGCCATTCTCGTCGGTGTAGCCGCGGCCCTCGCCGCCGCTTGCGAAGTTGACCGCCTGGCCGGCTTTGCCCGCTGCCTCGCCGATATGGCAGCTGCCGCACGAAGTGTCCTGTTTCTCGGCGTTGACGATCTCCTGGATGTTCGGATCGGAGTCGCTCACCGTTCCGCCGAAGTCCGTCCCGAGGGGCAGATCAAGAGGCTGGCCCTTGTTGACGTCGATGCGCGCGCTTCGGACCGGATCGTGGAAGAGCAGCTTGCCGAGGTACCGCTTGGCCTCGGTCGTCTTGTACCGACCGGGGCGCGACGGATCATCGGGCGGGACCGGAATCGAGGCGTTGTCAGCTGGAACCTTGAGCTTGTCGAGCCCGCCGACCTGCTGGTCGATATATGTACGCAGTACGCCGGAGCGGATGTCTCGGTCGTCGCCGGCGGCAACCGCCCCGCAGAACAAAGAGAGTGAAACGCCCACCGTCGTGCAAAATGCGCGGCGCAGGAATCCGATTGGTGGGATTGTGGCTTGTGTTTCAGGATCTACAAGCGATCGTTCTGGTTCGCGCTTCATTTTCTTGGTCCTCCACATGTCGGAAATGGATCGGAGATCGATACCCGCGCAAGAAAGGTCGCTCAGCGATTTCAATCGACTTCGTCTCATTCGCGCCCTCTGCTTCTCTCTTTACAGAACGGGCTGATGGATCGCCCAAAACGGCTTTCCTGCCGTGTCAATTTGCGCGCAAGCCTTCACACGTCGATCACGAGACGATCACGTAGTCATCACGGTTTGATCGCGGAAGGTTCGATTGAGCAGACCGCCTCGAGCGATCGCGCGTGACGCGAAGTCAGACCACGGCAGAAGGCGGCTTGACGGACTGCGAGGGACTGTGCGGCCGCAAAGCAGCGGCCCTCGTGAGGATCCGTATGAACGAAGGGATAGCGGCGGAGACGGCGAGGCTGCAGTAGGAATGTGCATTGCCGCGCACTCCCCGCGCAGATTCGAGCGTGCCCGATTAGGACACTCGGCTCCGAGCTTGGGTGGCGAACGTCGAAGCGTTGATCAGGCCGGAGATGCAGGTTATGCGGCAGCGGAAGCCAATCATCAGCAAGGGGCCGAAACCGTTCTCAGGTGACGAGGCCTTGCCGGCTACGCCGTGAGAGCGAGCGTCGCCGAAGACGCGTGCCTGGCATTGGAACGCCCGCAGTGCACGGAAAATGATGGGCACCGCGTGGTAGAAGAAGAATCGGCCGAAACGTGCCTGCTATCGGACTTCGGTTGCGATGTCCGGTCTCGCGTCCAGCGGACCGCGGAACACAATCACCAGGCATCGAGTTCGAAGGAAGAATTCCTTCGAACATCGTCTCGCCAAGAATCTTCCGGGGAAAAGTACCTGCTTACCTGGAAAGGCGCATGAATCAAGGCACCTTGGCGGCGACGGAGAGTCAATCGTCCGCGCCAGTACTCGATTCCCAAGGGGTTCGCGCCGATACCCGCGTCTGGCCCCCGGTGCAGGCGCTGTCGGCTGCACCCATTTCCACTAACTCCCGAAGGCTATGGGGCGGATGGTGCAGTCCGGCGCAGCTCGGTGCATTAACGTGCATGCCTGGTCGAGGAGCTACCCCCGAGCGATCATTCGAAATGGCTCTTCGTTCGCTCCGCGCGTTCGACGAGCTTGTGGCCATGGACCCTCTGCTCAGGCAACTCTGGGTACTGACTACTGACACTCCAGTGACGTGGGGGGCGATGACCTTCACCAATTACCGCACAGCCTTGTTCAGCTTACGCGTAACGCGGCCGGCCGAGACCGAAAGACGGCGCCGCCGCGACAGCGCACCCGATTGCTCCAAGCACAACGGCCGTTGCCCCTTGGCCGTCGCTTGTCTCGTTCGGCGCCTCGACGGTGATTCGCTCCTGAGATCCTCGCGCAGCTTTCGGACCCCTATCGTCCCACCGAGCTTCCACCCCTTTGCTCCCAGTTCTCGCCACTCCGAAATGCGATCATCACCGCGCCGACAGCGTTGTCGCCTCGACCTCGTCTACAGATTCTTCCGATACTGCACCATAACAGTCAGCGGCTGCAGCGTCGCGACCTGCGGCATCAGATTACCGGCGGCGTTGAACTGCGCGTAACCGACGTAACCGATGTCGCCCAAGTTGGGCTTGGCGTTGGTCAGGTTACGGATGTTGACCGACAGCTCCGAAGTGTCGAAGTCGACGCCGAACCGCAGGTTCACCAGCGAGTAGCTCGGGCGAGTGGATTCGGCGCCGAAACCCGAGTTCAGCAGCGAGACGCTGTTGCCGGTGTAGCTGTAATCCGCGGATACGAATCCATCCAGGCTTCCGGTTATCGCCCACGTGTATACGCCGCCCAGCGTGATGTTCCAGGCCGGCGTGCCGAGGATGCGCGAATCTGTGGTGACGCCGGCGAACTGAAGCGCCCCGGGATCCGTGATCTTCGTATGTTCGTAACCGGCACCCACACGAACCTGCAGTGACTTCGACAGGTGCCCGGTGAGTTCCATTTCGCCGCCGTCGATGGTCGCCTTGCCGCCATTGACGTCGAAGTAGTAGCCGCACGGCAGGGCGATCTGCTGTTGCAGATCGCTCCAGTCGATATGAAACGCGGCCACCGAAAACAGCAAGTTCGGATGCGGCACCTGGATCTTGGTGCCCAGTTCGTAGGTCCAGAGAGTGTCGGATTTCAAGTGAGTGATGTCCGTTGCCGACAGTCCGGCCGGGAGAGGGCAGAAG
>Ga0075030_100001609_pt1 | contig 20322 bp, 14 predicted proteins | sample LitLauG_LLR_2012_FD_71393 | JGI IMG/M metagenome (GOLD analysis project Ga0075030, IMG submission 71393) | Freshwater sediment microbial communities from Pennsylvania, USA - Little Laurel Run_MetaG_LLR_2012 | ecosystem: Environmental > Aquatic > Freshwater > Creek > Sediment | place: USA...
ACCTGCCCGTCAACCGCGGACCGGCAACCTGGTAGGCGCGATTGGACTCGAACCAACGACCCCCACCATGTCAAGGTGGTGCTCTAACCAGCTGAGCTACGCGCCTCCTGCAACTGCGGGATGATACACGATGCGCCAAACCAGCACGGCTGGCCGCGGCCGGCCGTGCGGCTTGGCGGGGCGTAATGTGCGCTAGGGCACATCGGGAAAACGGCCGCCCGGGTATATCTTGAATTGCGCCGTCGTCATCGTCGCGTAATGCGGCATACATATCCCTGTAAAGGGACGGAAATATCGTAATGGTCATCAAACATTCAGAGATACCAGCGATGCTCGATTCCAAAACCGCGCTACCCGGATCCCCGGCCGCAATGGCGGCATCCGAAACACGCAGCGGCAATTCGACGGCATTACGGGTCGGCATGGCCCGCAGTTCGGCGGATCTCGAAGAGGCCCAGCGCCTGCGCTACAGCGTCTTCGCCCAGGAAATGGGGGCGAAGCTGGGCAACACCATCGAGTCGGTCGATCATGACGAGTTCGACATGTACTGCGACCACCTGCTCGTGCGCGAGGCGGAATCCGGGCGCATCGTCGGAACCTACCGCATCCTGCCTCCGCACCGCCGCGAGCAGATCGGTCGCCTGTATTCGGACGCCGAATTCGACCTGGCGCGGCTGGGCAATCTGCGATCCTCGCTGATAGAGGTGGGTCGCTCCTGCGTGGCACCCGAACATCGCACCGGCGCTGCCATCCTGATGCTGTGGGCAGGGCTGGCGCAGTACATGCGCAAGGGCAATTACCGCCATCTCATCGGCTGCGCCAGCGCGCCCCTGGCAGACGGCGGCATGCAGGCCGCGGGGTTGCGCGACAAGCTGCAGGCGTACCTCGCGCCGCCCGAATACCGCGTTTTCCCGCACCTGCCCTTCCCGCACGAGCGCATCGCGCGTCCGGCCACCGTGGAAATGCCGCCCCTGATCAAGGGCTATCTGCGCCTGGGCGCGAAAATCTGCGGCGAACCGGCGTGGGATCCGGACTTCAACAGCGCCGATTTCCTCATCTGGCTGTCGCTGGACAGCATACAGCCGCGCTATGCGCGGCACTTTGACCTACTGGCGGCGCAAGGTGAAGCGGCAACCGCCTAGGCTCGGCGGCAAGCCCCGCCGTTCCGGCGACGATGGTTGGGCCTGGATGCTGCGGTGGCTGTTCGGTTCCGTGACGCGGCCGCCCAGCCGCAAGCCCGATGACGGGCGGATCTACCTCGCCCCTTTTTGAGCCGGCGCGCCCCCGCCCGCAGGGCTACTTGCGCCGTGCCACCAGCACCCCCTTGACCTCCGCCAGCTGCGCCAACGACCGGCGCAGCGCGGCGCCGTCGGGCACCTCGATAGTGAAGCTCATCTGCGCCTGGTCGCGTTGCGAGTGGGTATTGACGCCGATCACATTGAGCTTTTCGCGGGCGAACACCTCACTGATGTCGCGCAACAGTCCCTGGCGGTCGCTGGCCAGCACCAGCACCTCTACCGGATAGGATGCCGCATCGCGGCCGGTACCGCCTTCCCACTGGACTTCGATCAGCCGCTCCGGCTGGCGCTCAATCAAGCCGCGGGCATTCGCGCAGCTGCCGCGATGCACCGATATGCCGCGACCCCGCGTCACGAAACCGATGATGGGATCGGGGGGTATGGGACGGCAGCAGCGCGCCAGCGACGTGAGCAGGGAATCGACGCCCACGACCAGCACCGAACCGCGCCCGGCGGTGGCGCCATGGCGCGGCTTGTCCAGGACCATCGGAGGCGGCGCCGGCGCCGCCGCAGTGCCGGCCAACACCTGTTCGATGCTGCGCAAGCTGAACTCGTCCTTGGTCGCGGCTGCGCACAATTCCTCGGTCGATGAAAAACCCAGGCGCCGTGCCAGATCCTCGTGGGCCACGGCCGTGCGCCCCAGCCGCTGCAACTCGCGGGTTATCAGGTCGCGGCCCGCAGCGACAGACTGCTCGTGCTCCTGCGCATTGAACCACTGGCGCACCTTGGCCCGGGCGCGGGCGCCGGCCAGGAATCCCAGCTCGGGATTGAGCCAATCGCGGCTGGGCCCCCCGACGCGCGCGCTCATGATCTCCACGGTCTGGCCCGTGCGCAGCGGGGTATTGAGCGAAACCAGCGCGCCGTTGACGCGTGCGCCGCGGCAGCGATGACCCAGGTCGGTGTGGATGTGATAGGCGAAATCGATCGCCGTCGCGCCCTGCGGCAGCTCGACGACGCGGCCCTGCGGCGTAAGGGCGTAGATCCGGTCGGCAGCCTCCGGCCGCTCGCCCGGATCCACCTCCCGCTGCCAATCGAGGAGCCGGCGCAGCCAGGCGATCTTCTCGGATTCGGCACGATCGTCACCCGCCGCCTCCTTGTATCGCCAATGCGCGGCAACCCCGAGCTCGGCCTGCTCGTGCATGGCGCGGGTGCGGATCTGAATTTCCAGCGGCCGGGCATCGGCATCCTCGACCACGGTGTGCAGCGACTGATAGCCGTTGGCCTTGGGCTTGGCGATGTAGTCATCGAATTCGCCCTCGATCGGGCGCCAAAGGCGATGGACCAGATCGAGCACCTCATAACATTCGGAAACGCGCTCCACGACGACCCGCAGCGCGCGCTGGTCGAAGATCTGGTCGAACTCCAGGTCCTTCGCGCTCATCTTGGCAGCGATGCTGGCAATGTGCTTGGGCCGGCCGCTGACGACGGCGTTGATTCCAGACCCACGCAAGGCCGCTTCCAGGCCGGTTACTGCCGCAAGCACCCGTTCCTCGCGCTGGCCGCGCTTTTCCTCGAGCAGCCGCGCAACGCGCTGGTACGCCTCGGGGTCGAGAAATCGCAGCGCAAGGTCCTCGAGTTCCCATTTGAGCTGCCAGATGCCCAGCCGATTGGCCAGCGGCGCATAAAGCGCTCGGGTCTCGAGCGCATAGGCCTCCACGCCGGTCATGCGCCGGGCGGCCAGATAGCGCAGGGTCTGCAGGCGCGATCCCAGGCGCAGCAGCACCACGCGCATGTCATTGACCATCGCCAGCAGCATGCGCCGCAGGGCTTCATCCTGCCCCTCCGGAGCGGCCGCAGCGTCGCGGCCGGCCGCGCGCATGCGATTGCGCACGGAATCGGAAAGATGCCGCAGCTGGCGCAGGTCGGCCACCAGCTGGGCGACCGAGGCGCCGAAATGGCTGCGCAGCCAGCGGTCGGCGTCACGCACGACGTCATGGACAGCGAAGAGATACGCGGCGGCCAGCAGGTCCTGGTCGGGCCGGACCTCAGCAACGATGGTCGCCATTGCGAGCGCGTGATCGCGCAAGGACTCGCCGGTCTCCAGCACCCGGTCGGCGTAAAGCGGAAACACCAGGGCGCGTGCCTGTTCCGGATCCGTGACCGCGGATTGCAGCGCGGCATCAGCCAGGGGCGTGTTCATGCGCGGGAAGTTTAGTCCGGTACGCTATGGAAAAGCGTCCGTGGCCTATTACGTTGCTCAATAACCTACGTCGATTCCTGGCACCCCGCGCCGCCGATATTCCGCAGCACCTGTGGGAGGCACAGTTGCATCGCTTCCCTCCATTGCGGCAACTTTCCGCCCTCGAACAGGACGCGTTGCACACGCTGTGCGGCCAGTTCCTGGGTAGCAAGAGCATGTCGGCCGCCGCCGGCCTTGCACTAACCGCCGACATGGAACTGCATATCGCGGCCCAGGCCTGCCTGCCCATACTGCACCTCGGCCTGGGCTGGTATCGGGGGTGGCGCGGAATCGTGATCTACCCGGCGCGCTTTCGCGTTCGGCGCACCATTTTGAACGAAATCGGCCTGGAGCAGCAGTACGATGAGGCGCTCGCCGGCGAGGCCTGGGATGGCGGTCCAGTCGTGCTTTCCTGGGAAGACAGCTCGCCGACCCATGAGCGGCGGGAAAAGGCCGATGGCAAGGACGGCGCCCTGGCCGGCAATGTCGTGATCCATGAATTCGCGCATACGCTCGATCTTCTCGACGGCACGGCAAATGGCAGGCCGCCGCTGGACCGGCGCCTGCATCCGGACATCGGCGCCGCGCAATGGCTGGCGGTGATGGAAGATGCCTACGGGCGTTTTTGTGCGGAGTTGGACCTGATAGAGAGCGAGATGCCGGCCGACATGGATCCGGACTCGGCGGCCGCCGACCGCATCTATGCGCGCCTTCCGCTGGACCCGTACGCCGCTACCGATCCGGCCGAATTCTTCGCCGTTTCAAGCGAGGCGCTGTTCGTCGCTCCCGCAGCCCTGGAAGCGGCTTTCCCGCAATGGCACGGCCTGCTCGCGCGGTTTTACCGCCCGACTGCCCCTGCCCAGGTCACGGGCGGCAACCGACGGTAAGCTGGACAGCCGCGCGCAGGGCGCCGCAGGTCTCAGGCGTGCGCGAGAAATTCGCGCACGATGTCAATCTGCGCAGGATCGAAAAACATGGGTGCATGGCCGACACCGGGCACGGTGACCAGGCGCGGACGGGGCCCCCTGCCGCACATCTGCGCGGCAGACTCGGTGCTGAGCAGATCCGAGGTTTCCCCGCGCAGCAGCAGCGTAGGACAGGCGATGCCATCGTACAGGTGCCAGAGCATCTGCTCGCCAGCCTGGATGCCTTCGGGTGTCAGCGCACGCAGCGGCAGGGCGATGGCCGGATCGTAGTGCAGGACGAAACCGCTGCCGTCAGCCCGCAGTGCCGAAGCCGTGAGTTCACGCCATTCCTCGTCGGTGCGCAGGCCGAATCCGGGTGCGATCGACCGGTTGTAGGCAATGGCCGCGTCCAGCGATTCAAAGCGCACCGGCTGGCCCACATAGGTACCGATGCGCATCAGTCCGCCCACTTCCAGGTGCGGTCCCACGTCGTTGAGAATCAGGCGATTGATGGGCGACTCGGGCAGACCGGCAAGTCCGATGCCGATCAGGCCGCCCATGGATGTTCCGAGCCATGCCAGCTTTTCGACCTCGAGTCGCGCGATGAGCGTGACGATATCGGCACCGTACTGGCTGATCTGGTAATGGGCCGGATTGCGCAGCCAGTCGCTGCGTCCGCGCCCGGCAATATCCGGACAGACCACCCGCCATTCGTGGGCGAGAACCCGCGCCAGCCGGTCGAAATCGCGGCCGGTGCGCGCCAGTCCGTGCACGCACAGCAGCACGCGCGGATTGCGCGGATCTCCCCATTGCACGTAGCGCATGGTGTGCAGGCCGCCCGGACTCAGGCACTGCACGGCTCCCATCTGCGGTTCAAACATCGGCACGTTCCTGGTTTGGCTTTGCTGATGCGTTCATTATCCCCGGTCGGGTGCGCGCGTGCCAGCCACCTGCGCCGCAATCGCGTCGACCGGGGCAGGCCTGTTTGCAGTGCCGGCAAGGGGCTAGTCGCTCGTTGCCACGGCGGGCTGGTTGAACCAATAGCGGGCATGATCCCGGCGCCAGCGCTCCACCACCGTGCCGGCGGCGGCAAACCGCCACTGCACGGCACCGGTTTCGTCGGAGCGCGCGATGGCGACGCCATGCGCGCGATAGCGCTCCAGGACCTGGGCGTGCGGGTGGCCATAATGATTGCGATAGCCAAGCTGCATGGAGACCCACTGCGGTTCGGTTGCGCTGATCAGCGCCTCGCTCGATGAACTATGGCTGCCGTGGTGCGGCGCCAGGATAAGCGCCACGTGCAGGTTCTGGCCGGCGGTCGCGGCGCGCGCCAGCATCTGCTGCTCCTGGCGCGCGGGAATGTCGCCGGTGAGCAGCACGCGATGCGTACCCACGCTGGCCAGGACGACGCAACTGCGCGCATTGGTGCTGGCGCGGGCCTGGTCATAAAGGGCCGTGTCGGGGTGCATCATCACCAGGGACAATTCGCCCAGCGCACGTTGCTGGCCGGCTTCGCAGCGCATCAGGCGTGGCGTGTCGCCCAGGAGGCGATGACCCGGCGCAATGGAGGTCCAGACGAGGTCAACGGGGAGCGTGCGCAGCAATGATCGGGCACCACCGGCGTGGTCGATGTCGGGATGGGACACGATCACGGCATCGACGTGCGACAGACCGCGGGCGCGCAGATAGGGAACCAGGACACGGCTGCCCGCGTCGGCATCGGCCGAATACCGGGGGCCGGTATCAAATACCACGACATGCTCGGCGGTTTCGAGCACGACGGCCATGCCCTGCCCTACGTCCAGCGCGCTCACCCAGAGTTCACCGGCGGCAGGGCGTGGTACCGGCCATACAAAGAGCGGCAGGAGCCCGCAAACGCCGAGCCAGCGCATTGGCCAGCCCGGCGGCGCGAGCAGCCACGCCGATCCAGCCGCCGCGACGGCCAGCACACCCGCGGGGGGCAGGGGCAGCGCGACCCAGGACCATTGCGGGGCCGTAAGCCACTGCAGGACGAGGGCGAGCATGCCGAACACGGATTCGGCTGCGGCGAGCAGCAGTCCGGCGGCAGCGGCAGGCACATCGCCGCAGGCCGCCAGCGCGGCACCACACAGGGCCAGTGGCGCGACGAGGTAACTGACCAGCGGGATGGCCACGGCGTTGGCCAGCGGAGCAACCAGGGAGACCTGGCCGAAGATTGCCAGGGTGAGGGGCACCTGCCCGACCGTGATGGCCGCTTGCATGCGCACGCCCTCGTGCAGCGCTGTCCTCCAACCCGGAGCGGGCGCCACGGCGCCATTGGAGACGAGAAATATGCAGGCAACAGCGCCGAACGACAGCCAGAACCCCGCGGCGAGCACGGCCCAAGGGTCCCAGGCGCACACCAGGACCGCCGCCCAGGCGAGTATTGCCATGGCACCCAGCTGAGCCCGCCAGCATCGGCCGAGCGCCACGACGCTGAGCATCAGCAAGGTTCGCTGGGCGGGCACGCCCCAACCCGCCAGCAGGCAGTACGCCAGCCCGCCGCAAATGGCTGCCACCGCACGCACCACCGGTACGGTGGCAAGGCGCAGCAGCCGCGGACTGCGGCGCCATAGCGCGCCCGCCAGCATCGCCACCAGGGCGGCGATCATGGTGATATGCAGCCCGGATATGCTGACGAGATGGGAAATGCCCGTGCGGTTGAACAGCGACCAGTCGTCCTCGCCGATGCCCCCCTGGTCGCCCATGACAAGGGCAACGATGACGCTCGCATAGCGGCGCCCCTGCAGCAGTTGCTGGAGCCGTTCGCGCAGCGCGGCACGCGCACGATCCACGAGGGGATTGAACTGCCAGACCCGGTCGGCCAGCAGCTGAGGCGCAGCAGCGTGCGCGCCGTGGCGCACCGTTCCCTGCGCGCGGATGCCCTGCTCGAACATCCAGGCCTCGGCGTCGAATCCGGCGGGATTGACCGACGCGTGCGGGCGATGCATCCGCACGGTCCACTCCCAGCGCTGAGCCGGCTTTACTGCCGGGGTGCCGGGCGCACCCGCGCCGTACCACGTCAGGGCCACATTATGCGGAACCGCAAAGGCTGCCACGCCACCGCTCGCCGGCACGACGCGCTCGATTTCAGCGGTAAACCGTGTTCCGCCGTCGAATACAGTCGGCAGGCTCGCAACCACGCCCTGGACGCGGACTTCCCGGCCTTCGTCCGAGAACGACAGCGCGTCGGCCAAGCGCACCCCGGCGCGCGCGCCGGTAAAGGCGACGCCCAGCAGCAGGCCTGACGCGCAGGCAAGGATCGATGCCGCCAGGCGATTTGCTGGCCGCGGATTCGGCCACAGCCTTGCGGCACAGACCGCCGCGCAAAGCGCGACGAGCGCGACAAGCACAAACACATGCTGGGGCGGCAACGCCGCCCATTGCTGCACCAGGAGATCGCCGGCTACGAAGGCCGCCAGGCTCAGCGGCACCAGCGGCATGTTCGCGAGCGACCCTCAGAGGTGGGCGAGGCGCGGCAGGGCCGCGCGGGCGTTGCGCGAGGTCTGCTCGGCAAGTTCGGCGGCGCTCATCCCCCGCAGTCCGGCGATGACTCCCGCGATGCGCGGCAACTGCGCCGGTTCATTGCGCAGCACCTCGCCTCCGTCCCGCAGCCATTGGGGCGGAATGTCGGGAGCGTCGGTCTCGAGTACCAGCGCATGCTCGGGCAAGCCAGCGGCAAAGCTGCGGATGCGTTGCGAGCCCTCGTAGGTGGAGGACCCGCCAAATCCCAGTCGCAGGCCCAGTTCGAGAAAGCCCTGCGCCTGAACCTTGGAACCGTTGAACGCGTGCGCGATGCCGCCTTGCACGCCGCTGCGGCGCAGATGGTAGAGCAGGCGATCGGCAGAGCGGCGCACGTGCAGGATGACCGGCAGTTGAAACTGTGCAGCAATGCGCAACTGCTCCGCGTAAAAGCGTTCCTGCAGAGGGGCATCCGCGGTGCCGTTCATAAAGTCGAGACCTATCTCGCCGATGCCGACAAAGCGTGGATCGGGAAGTGCGGCGGCGACGGCCGCGCGCAATTGTTCAAGGTCGCCGGGCTGCGCCCTGGGCACGGCCAGCGGATGTAGTCCCAGCGCGTAAGCGTAGCCGTAACGGTGGGCGCAATCCGCAACGGTCGCGAAACTGCCGACATCGACCGCCGGCAGCACCGCCATATGGACGCCCGCCGCGCCGGCGCGCGCCACGACAGCGTCGCGGTCGGCTGCGAACTCGGCGGCGTCGAGGTGGCAATGGGTGTCGATCCACATGAGCACAGTCTAGTGGCACAGGCCGCTGCCGTGCGCACCGTTGCCGGTACCGGCCGGTGCGCCGGGGCCTATCCGGTTCGCCCGTCGACCAGCCGTTGGATATTGTCGCAGCGCGCGGCAAGCTCGGCATCGTGGGTCACGATGACGATCGCAGTACCCATCGTTCGAGCCAGAGCCAGCAACTGCTCGAATACGCCGTGCGCGGTCTCCCGATCGAGATTGCCGGTCGGCTCATCGGCGAGTATGCACGCCGGCCCGGTAACGATGGCCCGGGCTATGGCGGTGCGCTGGCGTTCACCGCCGGAGAGTTCCGCAGGGAAATGATTGAGCCGGTGACCAAGGCCGACGGCCGTGAGCGTGGCCGCTGCGCGTTCGCGGCGCCGGGCCGGCGCTTCCCGCCGGATCGCCAGCGGCATGGCGACGTTGTCGAGCGCCGAGAATTCCGGCAGCAGATGATGGAACTGGTAGACGAAACCCAGGGAGCGATTGCGCAGCGTGCCGCGCTCGACCTCGTTGAGGCTCGACAGTTCGCGCCCCCCGATGCTGATCGAGCCGCCGTCGATGGCATCGAGGCCGCCCAGGCAGTGCAGCAGGGTGCTCTTGCCCGATCCCGATGCGCCGACGACGGCCAGCACTTCGCCGGCCTTTACGCAAAGGCTGGCGCCACGCAGCACGTCCACGCAAAGGCCGTCATCCCGGTAGGATTTCATGACGTCCCGCGCCAAAATCACGCTCTGCGCGGCCGTCGCGTCAAAGGTGGAACGCACCGGATCAGTCATAGCGCAGGGCCTGGGCAGGCTGGACGCGCGACGCACGCCAGCTGGGATAGAGCGTGGCAGCAAGCGACAGCAGCAGGGATATGAGCACGATCGGCACGATGTCGCCGGCCTGCGGATCGGACGGCAGGGCACTGATGAAATAGATCGACGGATCAAGAAAATGCACGCCAAACGTGCGTTCGATTGCCGGCACGATCACATCCAGATTGCAGGCGAGCAGCAGGCCGCCGCCCACGCCCAGCAGCGTTCCAAAGATCCCGATCAGTCCGCCCTGCAGGATGAAGATGGCCATGATGCTGCGCGGGCTGGCCCCCAGGGTGCGCAGGATGGCGATATCCGATTGCTTTTCCGTGACGGTCATGACCAGCGTGGACACGAGATTGAAGGCCGCAACCGCGACGATCAGGGTCAGGATCAGCAGCATCATGCGCTTTTCCACCTTTACGGCCGCGAACCAGACCTTGTTCTGGCTCGTCCAGTCGCGCGCCCACAGGTCGTGGCCCAGGGTGGCCGAAAGGCGCTGCGCCATCTGCGGGGCACTCTGCATGTCGGCGATGCGCAGCCGCACGGCATTGGGCCCGTCCTGGCGGAATACGCGCTGTGCGTCGGCCAGGTGTATGACGGCCAGCGCGCTGTCGTACTCGTAATGGTCGGACTGGAACGTGGCCAGCACCCGAAACTGCTTGACCCGTGGCAGCACGCCAGCCGGCGTAAAGCTGCCTTCGGGCGCCACGAGGGTAACGGGATCGCCCGGCCCGACCCCCAGGGATCGGGCAAGGTCCACGCCCAGCACGATGCCGAAGCCGCCGTCCCGCAGGCCCGTGATCGGCGCACCTTGCAGGTGCCGCAACACCTCCGATACGGCCGGTTCCATGGCCGGATCCACGCCGTCAACCACCGCCCCCCGGACGACGCCGTCGCGCACGAACATGGCCTGCGATTCGAGCACTGGCGCTGCCGCAAGCACACCGGGCACGGCGCGCACGGTCCCCACCAGGTTCTGCCAGTCGGCGATGGTGCCGTGCTCGGACTGGATTTCAATGTGCGGGAGCACCGAGAGCATGCGATCGCGCACCTCGTGCTGGAAACCGTTCATCACGCTCAACACCACGATCAGTGCCATCACGCCCAGCGCAATGCCGGCCATGGACGCGGCCGATATGAACGATATGAAGGCATTGCGGCGACGCACGCGGCGCCCTGCCCGCGTGTAGCGCAGGCCGATCAGCACTTCGTAGGCAATATTCAAGGCGGCGCTGGCCTGTCGGAAAAACGGCGCCCCGCGGCGCGTCGTTGTGGCCGGATTCTATAGAAACGCTGCAGTCGCCCGGATCGGCCGCTGGCAGCGGCGATTCAGACCAGCTGCAGCTCGCGCGGCCGCGCGCCCGGAAAGACACGCTCCAGGTCGCGCGCGCTCAGGCCGTACTGGCGCGCAAAGAGGGCCCCCAGCACACCGCGGTATTCGTTGAGCACCGGAAGGTCGCGGTTCTGGAACAGGTTCGCTTCGGTGATCGCTTGCTGCTCCCCGGCCACGCGGCCGCCGCGCACGGCGCCGCCCAGGACGACATAGGCGGTGCCATGGCCGTGGTCGGTGCCATGATTGCCGTTCTGGCGCAGGGTGCGCCCGAACTCGCTCATGACCACCACCGTGGTGTCGCGCCACGCCGGTCCCATCGTGACGGCAAAGGCGGCCAGCCCCTTGCCAAGTTCCGCCAGGCGTGTGGCGAGGTAGCCCTTGGCGGCGCCCTGCCCGACGTGGGTATCCCAGCCGCCAACGTCGATGAATCCCAGGTCGAATTTCTCGTTCATCAGCTTGCCCATGCGCTGGGCATCGCGCTCGAACCCCTTGGTGGTGATGGCCCCGCGGCTGGCGCTGTCCATTTCGTCGGCCAGGTCCTTCATGATTTCCTCGCGAACCGCGAAACCCTCGCCGACCGGCACCGAAAATCGCGTCGGCGCATACATCGCGGCAATGAGATCGCGCTGGCGCGCATCGATGACCGTCTTGCCTACCGATTGCAGCGCCACGTTGCCAATGTGCTGGCTGCCGCGCATGACCAGTGGCAGTTGATCGGTGAAGGCGATGGGACTGAAGCCGCCTGCACGGCCGCCCGCCGTACCGCCGAGGGTTTCGACCAGGCGGTTGAGAAAGCCCGAGCCAAAATCGCGCGTCCCGGCCAGGGGCTGGCCAAGTTCCATGCTGTCCTGGGTTTCGAAGTGACTGCGCGAAACATCTTCGGTACCCGCGAAGGCCACGAAGGCCAGTTCCTTGCGCTGGTAAAACGGCAGCAGCGTGTCGCCCAGTGCCGGGTGCAGTCCCCAGCTCGCCTCGAGCGCCAGCGCAGAGTCCGGTTGCGAACCGGGCCGGGCAATGGCGATATCGGGGCGCACGCGGTAGTAGAACTCGGACGCAACGGGCACAAGAACGCTGGCGGTATCGAGACCGCCGCGAAGGAAGACCAGCAGGAATTTGGACCCGGCCGCCGGTGCAGCCCAGGCGCCAAATCCGATCGTCGCCAGCGGCAGGGCCGCGAGGCCGCTCAGTACGGTACGTCGTTGCATAACGGCTCCTGGGTCAGTGCCCGCCTGCCGGGTCGGCAGGCCCGGCCACTAGCGCATCATGAATTCCGGAGAACTCAACAACAGCAGGTTCCACTCCTGCGGCGACTGCGCCTGGTCGAGCGCCTGCCGCGTCGCCGGCGCAAGGCTCGCCCGGGTGCTTTCGTAGTACAAGGCGTTGGCCAGTTGGGGAAACGCCGGCCGTTCGGAAGGATTGGGCCCATCGGACCTGAAGAGGCCGGCGCTGCCCGAACCTATGGCCTTGGCGATCTCGAAGCGCACTGCCATCTGGCCGGGACCGCTCCACGCCGATTCGGCCAGCGAATAGCCGTCCGGTGTCGGGTGGTTGTACGGTGCCTCGCCCAGGCGATTGAGCCAGTTCACCATGGGAGCGGCGTTGACGATGGGCTTGTTGTCGTAGGCAAGGCGAACTGCCGATACCACGTAATGCACCGGATCCTTGAACGCGCGGTGCAGGGACTGCACAAACGCCGGCGACCCGATCGCCACCCGCAGCACCGCCCCAATATCGCCATCGGTGCGCTGGAATTCGCGGGCCATGGCATCGACCAGGGCCGGCGCAGGATCGTCAGCCACCAGGAAGCGCGCCAGCTTGCGGCTTACGTTGCGCGCCGTGGCCGGATGGCGGCTGAACAGGTCCAGCACTTCATCGAGCTCGGCGGCGCCGCGTCCGGAAATGGTGTGGCCCAGCAACAGCTTGTCGCCGTAGTCATGGCGGTTGGGATTGAATTCGAAAAGGCCGTCGCGAACGTATTGGCCCGCCAGTTCGCGCTTGACCTTTGGAGGCTCCGTGCCTGCAGGATCGTTGTTGTTGATGCCAAAGCCGGTCAGCACCCGGGCCAGTTCCTGGACATCGCGTTGGCTGTAGCCGCCGTCGACGCCCAGGGTGTGCAGCTCCAGCAGTTCCCGCGCGTAGTTTTCGTTGACGTGCCTGACCCCGTTCTGCGCGTTATCCAGGTAGGCGAGCATCGCCGGGTGGCGGGCGCTGGCCGCGAGCAGGTCGCGGAAGCGGCCCAGGGCATGCACGCGCAGCCGGTCTTCGTAGTCGCCGACCATCGCGCGGATCATGTGCTTGTGCTGGTGCACATTGAAGTGATTTACCCAGAACCAGGTCAGCTGTTCCTGCAACTGCCTGGGCGAATACAGGTCTCGCAACAGGCTGCGGGTCGCGGCCTCGCGCGCCAGCCGGTTGAGTTCCAGCTGATAGTCGTGCTGGGCGGCCTTGCGCGCCTCCTCGTCGGGCAAGGCATCAGCGCTCTTGCGCTGGCTCTCCAATGCAATCACCAGCGCTGCCAGTGGCTGGCGGGTTATGGTCATATCCGCGATCTGTTCACGCACGGATGCTGGCAGCAAAGCCGCCGCATCCGGCTGCAGCTGCTCTTCCAGCCAGCGCTGCGCGCCTTGGGCACGGATCCGTTCGTAGTCGGCGCTGTTGGCGCCCCAGGACAGCCGGTCGAGCAGCAGGGCCGGCGCAACCGCGGGACCGAAAGCCCCGGGCGACACCGGGGAGGCGACCGACCCAGGAGCCGGCGCGCCCGCGCAGGCCGACAGCAGGGCCGCGCAGCAAAACGCCAGGACCGGGCGCCGCCGCGGCAAGAATGTCAAAGGCAAATCGGTGAATCGCATTGCGCCACCTTATCGAAGACCGGCCTCCAGCGCGCATGCCGACGTGGGTATCCGGTATCCAAATGCAACGCCAGGCACCGATCGTAGCGGTTTGTTGCAATTGCGCGCTGCCCGCGGCGCGCAATGGCAATTCGGGCGGCGCCGCTCCGAATTTCCTGGCGCGCGCGCGGTGGCGCGCGGGCCCCTGCGGCAGCGTGCGCATTACACTGGCGCCATGAACTGGACCCTGCTTGTCCCGGGTGCCCTGCTGCCGCCGGCGCTGGCGCCTGAACTGGCCCGAAACATGCGGGCGCCCGTGTTGACGGCCCAGTTGGCGCTGGCAAGGCCGTTGCCGCCAGCCGTAGCGGGTGATTCCGCCGGCAGGCGCGCAATGGCGGCTACGCAGGCAGCGCATTGGCAGTGGCTGGCACAGCGCTTCGGCCTTGCCGCGGACGATCTGCCGACAGCGCCTTACGCCTGGCGCGGTGGACGGCCGCCGGACGCCGGCGAATCGGCGTACCGCGCCGGCGGCGCCGACGATGCCAGCGTCTGGATCGCCCACTGCGACCCCGTGCATATGGCCATTGCGCGCGATCATTTCACAATTACCGACCTGGCTTCCGCCCCCCTGCTTGCGGAGGAATCGGCCGAACTGCTTGAGCGCGCCAACGCGGTCCTTGCCGGCGAGGTCTGCGCCAGCCTGGCCGCGCTCAATCCACGACTGCGCATCGCCGTGCGCGATGGCCGCTGGTTCCTGCTGTCGCCCCGGCCGCTGTCGCTAAAGACCTGCTCGCTCGACGCAGTGCTGGGCCAGTCAGTACAGGACCGCCTGCCGACGGGCGCCGATGCCCGGCGTTGGCGCGTGCTGGGCAATGAAATCCAGATGAGCTGGCATGCCAGCAGCACGAACAGCGCTCGCGAGGAAGCCGGTCTGCGCACGCCCAATGCGCTGTGGCTGCATGGCGGCGGTGTCTGGCGGCGCCTGGAGGCGGCCGGGCGCATTGCCCTGCATGCGGACGACGCGCCCATGGAGGCCGCGGTGCTGCGCGGATGGATGGACGCCGCCGACCCTTCCGCCCGGGCTGCGCCGGCAGATGCGGACGTTGCCGCATTGTCCGTGTGCCGCGCGCTGTTCAGCGCGCACGCCCACCAGGCCTGGGAATCCTGGCTGGCGCAAGTGCCCCTGCTCGAGGCGCGTATCGAGGCGGAAATGGCGGCGGCGCGGGCCGCGCGAGCAACGCGATTTGCGTTGGTGCTTTGCGGCAGCGCTGCGACGCGCACCGTGACGCTGCCGCTCCAGGCACCCTGGTGGCGACGCTTTCGCGCGGGCGCGCACGCTCCGGCCACGCTACTTCAGCGCTGGCTGACGGAAGCGCCGCAAGCACTGGCGCCCGCGCGCCACCCTGCGAGCGGCACAGTTGCGGCATGAGTGCCGTCTTTCGTACGCGCGACTTTGATCCGGCAACCGCGCGGCGGCTGCAGGCCCTGGGAGTGCCCGCGCCGCTGGCCCGCGTCCTGGCGGCCCGCGGCATCAGCAGCGAGGCCGACCTCGCGCTGTCAACGCGGCAGATGCAGGCACCGGGGACGATGCACCAGCTCGACGTCGCCGCACGACTGCTCGCCGATGCCATAGCCGCGGGCCAGCGCTTGCTGGTCGTCGCCGATTACGACTGCGACGGCGCGACCGCCTGCGCCGTGGCCGTGCGCGGATTGCGCATGATGGGGGGCCAGGTCTCCTACCTCGTTCCCAACCGTTTTGAATACGGCTACGGCCTCACGCCGGAGATCGTCGATCTGGCGTCGCGCAGCCAACCGGATCTCATCATCACGGTGGACAACGGCATCGCCAGCATCGAGGGGGTGGAGCGCGCCAATGCGCTGGGCATCGACGTGCTCATCACCGATCACCACCTGCCTGCCGACCGCTTGCCGGCGGCCAGGGCCATCGTCAACCCGAACCAGCCGGGCTGCAGCTTCGATTCGAAGAACCTGGCAGGCGTGGGCGTCATGTTCTACGTCCTCATGCAGCTGCGGGCCGAACTGCGCAGCCGCGGCCGTTTCGACGAATCGACCCAGCCGCGCCTGGACGGCCTGTTGGACCTGGTGGCGCTGGGCACGGTGGCCGACCTGGTGCGCCTTGACCGCAATAACCGCATCCTCGTGCAGGCAGGCCTGGACCGGATGCGTCGCTGTGCAATGCAGCCGGGCCTGGCCGCTCTTTTCCGGGTGGCAGGTCGCGAGCCGCGCGCCGCCCGCGCGACCGACCTCGGGTTTGCCATCGGCCCGCGTATCAACGCCGCGGGCCGCCTGACCGACATGACACAGGGAATCGAATGCCTGTTGTGTGATGACCCCGACGAGGCGCTGGTGCTCGCCCAGCGCCTGGATACGCTCAATCGCGAGCGGCGCCAGATCGAAGCGGACATGCAAGCCGATGCCCAGATCGACCTGGACGCGGCCGAGCGCGACTGCGGCCTGGCGGGCGACCCGGGCCACATGGCCCAGCAGCGCACGATCACCATGTTCCGCGACGGCTGGCATCCGGGTGTTGTCGGATTGATCGCGTCGCGGGTCAAGGAGCGCCATCACCGGCCCACGATTGCCTTCGCCCGGGCCGGCGCCGATACCCTGCGGGGCTCCGGGCGCTCGATCGAGGGCGTGCACCTGCGCGATACCCTCGACCGCGTAACCAAGCGCCATCCGGGCCTGATCGAACGCTTCGGCGGGCACGCAATGGCCGCCGGCCTGACCATACCCGAGGCCGCCCTTGGCGGTTTCTCCCGCGCGTTCGAACAAGCCGCGCGGGAGACCAGCGATGCCAGCTGCTATGCCCGGACACTCGCGGTCGACGGGGAACTGGCCGCCGATGAAATCACCCATACGCTCGTGGAGGCGTCCGACCGCATTGTCTGGGGTCAGGGCTTTGCCGAACCGCTGTTCGCCAACGATTTCACCGTGCTCGAGCAGCGCCTCGTGAAGGACACGCATCTCAAGCTCACGCTGGAACTGGACGGCAGGCGCTGGCCGGCCATCTGGTTCCGGCGCGTCGAGGCGCTGCCGGATCGCGCCCGGCTCGCGTACCGGCCAACCATCGATGAATATCGCGGCCAGCGCCGCCTATCGCTCATCATTGAACAGCAGGCCCAGGCCGGCGGCGCCGGCGTCTGAGACACGGCCCCGGTCGCCCGGCCCAACGGCGGCGTCGCTGCTCGCGTCCGGCCGCCCATGTCGGCACCAACCGTATAATCTGCGGCCAACCGGTCACCAGCTCTGCCGCAGATTGCCGGCAACCCACCGTAAACCGTTTGCGGCCTTCGCACCGGGCCGCAAGCCCCCCGCAGGATGCTCCATGGAAGCCGAACAGCTCAATCATATTGCCGCAACCCTTGCCGATCTCAACGTTCGCCTGGGCGAACTGCGGAGGTACCTTTGACGTCGATGCCAAGGAAAAGCGACTGGTAGAACTGGCGCAGGCGCTCGAGGCGCCCGACGTCTGGAGCGACCAGAAGCGCTCGCAGGAACTGGGCAAGGAGAAGAAGCTGCTCGACGACGTGGTCACGCGCATGCGGCGGATCACGGGCGAACTGGCAGACGCCGCCGAGCTCTTCGAACTCACGCGCGCCGAGGGCGACGACGCCACCTTGCAGTCCATTGGCGGGGACGTGCAGACCCTGGGCAGGCAGATCGCCGACCTTGAATTCCAGCGCATGTTCAACAATCCGCTGGACCCGAACAACTGCTTCCTGGACGTGCAGGCGGGCTCGGGAGGGACGGAAGCACAGGACTGGGCGTCGATGCTGGAGCGCATGTACCTGCGCTACGCGGAGCGCAAGGACTTCAAGGCCGAACTGCTCGAGGAATCCGCCGGCGAAGTTGCCGGCATCAAGAGTGCCACCATCAAGATCACCGGTGCCTACGCCTTCGGCATGCTGCGCACCGAAACGGGCGTGCACCGCCTGGTGCGCAAGTCGCCCTTCGACTCGAACGCGCGCCGCCACACGTCCTTCGCCAGCGTTTTCGTGTACCCCGAAGTCGACGATACCGTCGAGGTGGACATCAACCCGGCGGACCTGCGGATCGACGTCTATCGCGCCTCGGGCGCCGGCGGCCAGCACGTGAACAAGACCGAGTCGGCGGTGCGCATCACGCATATCCCTACCAATACCGTGGTGCAGAGCCAGAACGACCGTTCGCAGCACCGCAACCGCGCCGAATGCATGGCGATGCTCAAGTCGCGCCTGTACGAGCTGGAGATGCGCAAGCGCATGGTCGAGCAGAACGCGCTGGAGGCGTCCAAGACCGACATCGCCTGGGGCCACCAGATCCGCTCCTATGTGCTCGACCAGTCGCGCATCAAGGACCTGCGAACCAACGTGGAGATTGGCAACACCCAGGGGGTGCTCGATGGCGATCTCGACGACTTCATTTCAGCCAGCCTCAAGCAGGGTGTCTAGGCCGGCCATCCGTCAACAGGAATACCCGTGAACAACAACGCAAACGCGCACCAGGACCCGCCCGACGAGAATCAGGTTTTTGCCGAGCGGCGTGCCAAGCTGGCGGCACTGCGCGAACGGGGGCCGGCCTTCCCCAACGACTTCGCGCGCACGCACCTTGCGGGCCCGTTGCATGCGGAGCATGACGGCACGGACGGCGAAGTGCTGGCGGGGCGCAATATCGAGGTGGCCGTTGCCGGCCGGCTCATGCTCAAGCGCCTCATGGGCAAGGCCAGTTTTGCCACCATCCAGGATGGTTCGGGGCGCATCCAGTTCTTCATCAACGACGAGGACGCCGGCGCAGAGTCACACGAGGCCTTCCGCCACTGGGACATCGGCGACATCGTCGCCGCGACGGGCGTGCTGTTCAAGACCAAGCGCGGCGAACTCTCCGTGCGATGCCGCAAGCTGCGCCTGCTCGCCAAGGCCCTGCGCCCCCTGCCCGACAAGTTCCACGGACTCGCCGACCAGGAACAGCGCCACCGCATGCGCTACGTCGATCTCATCGTCAACGAATCGACCCGCACCGCCTTCCAGATCCGTGCCCGCGCGGTAGCGGCGGTGCGCCAGTTCCTGGTCGGGCACGATTTCCTCGAAGTCGAGACGCCGATGTTGCACATGATTCCGGGCGGCGCCAGCGCCAAGCCCTTCGCCACCCACCACAATGCGCTGAATATCGACATGTACCTGCGCATCGCCCCCGAGCTCTACCTCAAGCGCCTGGTCGTGGGCGGCATGGAGCGCGTGTTCGAGATAAATCGCAATTTCCGCAATGAGGGCATCAGTCCGCGGCACAACCCTGAATTCACGATGCTCGAGTTTTACGCGGCCTACCACGACGTGCGCTGGATGATGGATTTCACCGAGCAGCTGCTGCGCAGCGTGGCCATCGCCGCGACCGGCAGTGCCTCGCTCCCGTATCAGGGGCAGACCATCGACCTCGCCGGTCCCTTTGCCCGGCTGCGGGTCACCGAAGCCATCGTCGCGCATGCGCCGCGATACGACGCGCAGCCCTTGCACGATTCCTCCTGGCTGCGCAATGAGCTGGCGCGTCTTGGCGCCGAGCCCTCCGCAAGCGCTGGAGTCGGTGCGCTCCAGCTCGCCTTGTTCGAGGAAGTGGCCGAATCGCGCCTGCTGCAGCCCACCTTCATCGTCGACTACCCCGCGGAGGTGTCCCCACTGGCGCGCGCCTCCGACGCTGATCCGCAAATCACCGAGCGCTTTGAGCTTTTCATCGCCGGACGCGAGACGGCCAACGGATTTTCCGAGCTCAACGATCCGGAGGATCAGGCCGAACGCTTCCAGCGCCAGGTCGAGGCCAAGGACGCCGGCGACGAGGAAGCCATGTACTACGACGCAGACTACATCCGTGCGCTCGAATACGGCATGCCGCCCACCGCGGGTTGCGGCGTTGGCATCGACCGCCTCGTCATGCTGCTGGCCGACGTCGCCAACATACGCGACGTCATCCTTTTTCCGCACATGCGCCCGGAATAGCCCGTGGCAGGCCGGATCCGGTCCTTGCAGGCCCGAATTCTGGCCACGGCACGCCTGGCGCCGGCGCCCGATGCCGCAGTCCTCGTGGTGGCGCGACAAGCTTGTGGCAGCCTGGACCCGGACCTGGCCGACCGGCTGGCCCGCGATATCGACGGCCTGTCACTGCATGACGGGCTGCTGGAACTCTCCGGCCGCGATCTCGACATCGCATCGCGCTCGGAGCGCCTTCAGGCCATGGCGGCGCGTTTGCTCGAGCTGGGCGTGGTCAGCACATGGCGCAACGAAAACCTCGATATCCGCGCCGATCCCGACGCTCCGGCCCTGGCGTGGATAGACCGCAGCGCTGTTCGTGTCCTTGGCATTACAACCTACTCCGTCCACCTGAATGGCTATACCGCCGACGGGCAGATGGTGGTCGCCAAGCGCGCCGCACACAAGCGGGTCGACCCCGGATTGTGGGACAACCTTGCGGGTGGAATGATCGCCAGCGGCGAGAGCGTGCGCCTGGCGCTGGCGCGCGAGGCCCGCGAAGAGGCCGGCATCGATATCTCGCGCATGCAGGTGACGATGGGCGCCCGCATTCCCGTGCGCCGGCCCATCGCCGAAGGCACACTGGCCGAGGCGGTGCATGTCTTCGACGTCGACCTGCCGGCGGGCACGCCAGTGTCCAACCAGGATGGCGAGGTGGAGCGCTTCGAGACGCGGCCGGTAGATGCGG